>NPIG01000370.1_pt1 | contig 28428 bp, 30 predicted proteins | sample 8637441 | NCBI WGS metagenome assembly NPIG01 (sample SAMN07420675, study PRJNA396082) | bioreactor metagenome | isolation source: sample BR6 brine-fed electro-methanogenic bioreactor BR | place: Japan: Kochi | collected 2016-06-14
GCCAGGAACCTTTTCTTTCTTTTTCTTCCAGATTTTAAAAAGCCCAGGCTTCGAAAGTTCTCTTCAAAAGAGAGTTTTCGGGGCCTGGGCTTTTTTGGTACGGTGTTTTTTGCGCGTTTTGTGCGCTCTCTGCGTTTCTCTGCCTGGGGTGGTGCCTCTGTAATGTCGCTTTTCTGGCTTTTCTGTATGACTTTAATGGTTTTGCAGCATCTTGGAGGCAACCAAAATTTGCCCCACGGAAATCCCCTCATCGTTGGGCGCCACGCGTCGGTGAACCAGAGGGGTTAATCGGTACCTATCCAGCCTCTTCCAGGTCTCGTTCAAAAGAAGACGATTCTGCCATACCCCTCCGGAGAGGGCCACCTTGGAGATTCCTTGGGAGACGCAGATCTTTTGAGCTGTCTTTGCCAGCACCGCAGCGAGGCCCTTATGAATGCTTGATGCCAGACTTTCTCGGGGAAGATCTTTTTCCTTTGCCACAAGCCATCGTACCGCAGGACGCCAGTCCACGTGGTACATGCCACTTTGTTCGTGTATTGCAAAGGGTGCTTCCACGGCCTGAGGATCCAAAGCAAGGGCTTCCAGCTCCAGAGGAGCCTGTCCATCGTAGCTACTCTCTCCTTTTCCCGTAACAAGACTGCTCATGCCGTCCAGAAATCGTCCCATGGAGCTTGTAAGAACGCTTGCGGAAGCTATTCGAGGAAGCTGTTCAAGAAAGGTTTTTTGTTGCGGCCAGAGACGGAGCAGTACCTCCAAAGCTTCTGAGAGAGAAAAACTTTCCAGAAGAAGAGAGGCCGCAGATCGCCAGGGCTCAAAAATTGCCCTATCTCCTCCAAGGAGGGGAAAGGGACGTAGAGAGCCCATGCGGGAACAGGAGGCATAATCCCCAAGGAGGAATTCCCCGCCCCAGATGGTGCCGTCTGTGCCGTATCCTGTGCCATCCAGAATAATACCGAGAGCCTTTCCCTCCTCAGCGTGTTCAAAAAGACAGCTTGCCAGATGCGCATGATGATGCTGTACTCCGAGCCCCCGCCGGGTGTCCTCCGGGGATATCCCCAAAACTTCCGAGGCGGCTCGTGTGGAAAGGTACTGGGGGTGAAGATCGTAGGCAAGATATTCCGGCGCATAGCGGAAGAGCTCTATAAAGTGCCTTAGAGAGCTCTTGTAAAGACCATAGGTTCCTAAATTTTTGAGATCCCCCAAATAGGGTCCCGGAAGGAGGGTATTCTTTTGAGCGAGTGCGAAGGTGGCTTTCATTTCGCTTCCTGCAGCGCAGATGGAGGGGGCTCCCTTTTTGAGAAAAAAAGGGCTCGGTACATATCCCCGGGCTCGGCGAAGGAAGAAAAACCCCTTTTTCCAGGGAGCCAGAACACTGTCATCCAAGGGGTGAAGAATCTCCCTATCATGCCAGAGTACCAAATCCACCTCTTTTTCCGTAAGGAGCTTCAGGGCAGTTGGGTTATCCGTAATAAGAGGATCCCCGCTGTAATTTGCGCTGGTCATCACCAGGGATGAAAAGCTCTTGAAAAGGAGAAGGTGCAGTGGAGTATAGGGAAGCATGATTCCTAACCGGGATTGGCGAGGTGCTACCAAGGGGGAGATCTTCATGCTTTTTCGGGATTCACAGAGAATAATGGGAGCCTGAGGAGAGCTAAGGGCTTTTTTTTCCTCTTCTCTCAAAAGTACGAGCTTTTCAGCCTCCTCCAGGTTCGCTACCATAAGGGCAAAGGGCTTGTCCTGCCGTCTCTTATGGCGGCGGAGTCGTTCCAGTACCGAGGTGTTTCGGGGATCGCAGGCGAGATGGAAGCCTCCGAGGCCTTTTATGGCGGCGAGTCCCCCCTCCTTCAGAGTCTCTATCGTAGAGTGGAGAGCTGCCTTGTCCAAAAACGTAATCCCTTTTTTATGGGATCCGTAGAGGGTAGGGCCGCACTCAGGACACGCCACAGGCTGGGCATGATACCGCCGGTTTTCGGGGTCTTGATACTCCCTGTTGCAGAGAGGGCATAAAGAAAAGGCCTCCATGCAGGTGTTGGGACGATCGTAGGGAAGATCCCGGATAATGGTAAATCGAGGGCCGCAGTTGGTGCAGTTTGTAAAGGCATAGCCGTACCGAGGATTGCCCGGGGTTTCCATATCCCTCATGCAATCTGTACAGATAGCAATGTCCGGAGGAATAAAGCTCTCCCCCCGGTTTTTAGATTCGCTCGAAAGAATAGAAAATTCCCGGGGAGCTGCGGCAGAAGAAATTTCTTCTTCCAGGAGAAGTTCCATGGTTTCTACCTCTGCCAGAGAGGGAGCTCCGTGAAGAATCTCTTTTGTATAGCGCTCAACCTCTTTTGAGGAGCCGAAAAGATGAAGCTCCACCCCTCTTCCGGTATTCCGGACGCTTCCGGTGAGTCTTAGAGCATCTGCCAGGTTTTTGCAGAAAGGCCGAAATCCCACCCCCTGGACAATGCCGAAAACGCTATATTGCCGGTGATGCACCACAGATCATCTCCTTGACATACTCCCACCACTAAAGTAGTGGGATTCTAGGCCCGTTGGAGCACGCCGGAGATCTCCGGTCTTACAGCTTCGGGCATATCGGTGGATGCCCCCACCGAATTCATGGACAGCATACGCAGTCCTTCATTGCGGATATTGACAGCAGCATTGATGTCCCGGTCATGGTGTACGTGGCATTCGGGGCACGTCCACTTCCTCTCCGAGAGGGAGAGGGTTTCCAGGACGGATCCGCAGGAGGAGCAGGTTTTGCTTGAGGGATACCAGCGGTCTATCCTGACAAGCGTCTTGCCCTCCCGGGCACACAGATATTCAAGTTTCCTGAGGAAATCCGAGAAGCCCAGGTCGGAGATCTTCCGGCCCCAAAGTCTCTGCATGGCCTTGATGTTCAGATCCTCCACGCAGAGGATATCGTAGGAACGTACCAGGGAGAGCGCCAGCTTCCACTGAAAATCCTCTCTCCTGCATGCGATCTTCCAGTGCTCCCGGGCAAGGTTTAGTCGTGCTTTTCTGCGGTTCTTCGAACCCCGCTGTTTTCTGCTGACACTTTGGTTTGCCTTGGCAATACGCTTGGAACCTTGCTTGAAAAAGAGAGGAGAGGGTTCCTTCTCTCCGTTATCCAGGGTGAGAAAGGTCTTCAACCCGAAATCCATACCTGCGATCTTACCCGTCATGGTACGGGAGGGTTGGAGAATCCTCTCTTCTTCCACCGCAAAGGATATCCAGAGATACCCAAGGGCATCACGCTTGATCGTCACGGTCCTGATCTCCCCGGGAATCTTCCGGGACTGAACAAACCGGTATGTGGATCCAAGAATGCGGATCCTGCTATCTTCAAGGAACTTCCAACCCGCCTGTTTCAGTGTGAAGGAGCGGTACTTCTTCACCTTCTTGAATCCCGGAGGACGTGAAGGGATCCCCGCAGCACGGTTCCGGAAGAAAAGCTTGTATCCCCGGTCAATACGCTGCGCTATGTCCTGAATGGACTGGGAGCCGAGGGGGTATTCCAGAAGGCATATCTTTTCGTCCTCTTGAGCTTCGTGATGTGCTTCTGGAGACGGAAAACATTCAGGCTCTTGTGGTACAGGCGATAGTAGCGGCGGTGAAGGGCAATCATGTGGTTGTAGATTCTCCTCGCCGTATCTATGGTTTGGTGCAGCCTCTTGTTTTTGTTGGTGTAGAGCCTGAATTTGTATGTCCGCATGGCTGCGTGAGTCCCTTCCTATTTGCCTTTCTGATCCCGGATATATTTCTTCACGGTTTTTTCCGAGATATGTCCCACGGATTCACAGTAGTAGGAGCGTGTCCAGAGAGAGGGGAGTCGTGTGGCAAGCTCCGGAAACTCCTCCCGGAGAATCCTTGAGGTGAGTCCCTTGAACTACTGCACCACATAATGAGGAGCATCCACCGGAGAGACCTTCACGAACATGTGCACGTGATCCGGCATGATCTCCAGGGTCGCAATCTCCCATCCGTGAGATTCCGCCACCTCATGGAGCAGTTCCCGAAGCCTCTCCGAAACCCCCTCCATGCTCAGTACCGGGCGGCGGTACTTGGGACACCAGATGAGGTGATAGCCTATGTTGTAGACGCATGTTCTTGAGCATGTCCATCTTGTATGTGCCAAACATCAACTAAAACCCCGTGCTCTCATCCCACCACTAAAGTAGTGGGCTTTCTCGCACGGATTGTTGTAAAAAACATGACGTAAAAAGCACGACGAGGGACCATTGCTATGCTCTTCTCTCCAAAAGGAATAGCTCTGTAAGGGTTATGAGGAATAGTAAAGAAAGAAAGAGATGAGGAAGTTTCTCAGTTTGGGTTTTGTTCCGCTTTTTTCAGAATTTCTACTCCCCAGGCCTGGCTCTCAGAAATTGCCCGGGAGGTTTCCTTTTTCAGGGGTTCGCAAAAATCTATGCACCCTAAAAGGTGGTTTCCCTTGGGAAGGGCTGCCTCCATCTTTGTGAAGACCTTTCCTTTTCCTCCCCCATGACAGCAGAAAAGGGCCAGCTCCTTTCCGAAAAAGGGATGCTCCCTAAACAGAGTGTTCCATGCCGGGGCATGGGTGCCTCCCCATACGGGGGTTCCGAGAAAGAGCAGGTCGAACTCCTGAGGGTTTTTGGAGAGAGGATTCAGCGGAGGCTCCTGTTTTGAGAGAGCTGCTTTTCCTCCCAGGATGTATTTAAGAAATCCCTTGGAAGGAACATCCTTAAGCGGGGAAAGCTCTAGAATTTCTGCTTTCGTAGCTTGGGCTATCTTTTTCGCTATAAATCGGGTATTGCCTTGAAGAGAATAATAGATAACGAGAGCACGCACAAAAAACACCTCTTTCCTGAACGTTGAAGAGAGGATTCGAAAGCCACCATGATTCTCTGGAATCGCAGAACCAAGCCTCCCAATGGTACCATGGAATCGGGAAAATGGAAAAATCCAAAACCGCATCTTCTCTCCGGGGGAATTCTATGAGGGAGATCTTGATTTTTATCGCTTTTTCTCCGATACAAAAATAGCAAGGGTGTACTCGAAAGGAGGGAAATCCATGGATCCTCTGAATCGTATCGGAGCAAAAGCACCACTCATAACCCCCCTCTCCGAAAGGAAAACATCTCAAAAAGAAGATCTTGCAGAGGCCTTGCGGAATGCCAAGAGCACCTTGTACCGTGCCCAGGACGATATGATGGAGCATCATCAGGAGACGGTAAAGAAGGGGCTCGAAGAGAACAAAAAAGCGTGGAAGAAGCGGAGCCGTAAAGAGGCTCTGGATAAGGCTCAGGAGCAACAGGAGGAATACTTTAAATCTCGTTCTCGGGAGGCAGAGGAGAGAGAGCGGGAGTTGAGTGCTCTTCTCCTGAGCAAGGATTCTAAGTCTTCCGAAAATCAGGCACTTCTGCTGGAAAAACGTGCCCTGGAAGAGGATGACCCTGCTCTTCTGCTTGCAGCTCGGGAGCGTCAGGCACATGCCGCACGGGAAGCTGCTGCGGAGGAGGATAAGCTTCGGCAGGCTCAGAGCAGAAAAGACCAGAGATGGGTTCTCTAGACAAAAAAGACGAAAAAAGCGGGGGTATCCCCCCCGCTTTTTATATTCTCCCTATGGAGAGATGGATATGCTCTATTACTGGAGCTCGGGAATCTCAAGTCCCACTTCGGCGTAGTACTTGGCTGCCCCTGCATGGAGAGGCACGGAAAGCCCTTCGAGAGCGGTCTCCAGGGTGATGTTTTTCGCCTTGGCGTGAACCTGATCAAGATCCCGTACGTTCTCCCAGAAAGCCTTGGTGAGCTTGTAGACGAGATCCTCAGGAAGATCTTCCCGGCAGACCAGCATGGCCATCACTGCGGGGGTCTGGGTATCATGATCCACCCCGGTGTAGGTCCCTGCGGGGATAACGCTTTTGGCGAAGAAGGGGTATTTCGCAGAAAGCTCCGCCAGGAACTCATCGCTGAAGTTTACCAGATCCACGTCCTTAAGAGTGGCAAGATCCATGATGGAAGCGGTGGGATAGCCCGCCACCACGAAACCGGCGTCAATCTGCCCGTCTTTAAAGCGGGAGGTGGTGTTGTTGAAGTCCAGGAAGTCCACCTTGGCGTCTTTGTAAGTCATTCCTGCTACGTCGAAGAGAGCCCGAACGTCTGCTTCTACTCCGGAGCCGGGAGCACCGGCGGAGATGCGCTGTCCCTTGATGTCCTCGAAAGAGGCGATTCCCGTTTCTTTCAGGGTGATCATCTGTACGTGCTCGGGATAGAGCACTGCCACGCCCCGGATGTTCGGGAAGGCCTTCTTGAACATCTCTTCGCCCTTCCAGGCCCAGTAGGCTACGTCGTTCTGGGCGAAGGCCATTTCGATCTGTCCCGTGCCGATGAGGTTCATGTTGGCTACAGAAGCGTTACCGGTCTCGGAGGTTACCTGGACATCGGGAACGTTGCTGTTCAGGATCTCCGCCATGCCCCCGCCCAAGGGGTAGTAGGTTCCCCCGGTACCGCCGGTGGCGATGGAAAGAAATTCCTTGGCAAAAGCAGCGCCGCAGAAAGTTGCGGCAAGAACAAAAACGGTAAGAACAAAAAGAGTTACTTTTTTCATTACAGTACATCCTCCCCTCAATATTGGAAAATCGCAGAAAAACGATCTCTCCAGCAGAAACCAAAAAACCTACTCGTCAGAAGAAAAAACGAAAATTTTGGAAAAATTGTTTGCCCTCACCCCCTTCACAAAAGCTCTATTACAGTATATTATCAGTCGCTGGTATCATCAAGAGTGAAAAGTGGTATTTGCGGCATTTTGTTCGTGCACGGTCGTTTCGTTGTTTTTTTGGTGTGTCTTGTATTGGCGTATCGGCCCGCAGAGGATACTATAGTACCACAGAAAAGGGTGTCACAGGCCAATTTTGGGAGGGGAGCTTATGTTTTGGAGAAACAAGGGGAATTTTGACGAGAAGTCTATGGAGCGAGAGGAGCAGGGTATGGAATTCTCATCTCATAAGGCCCAGGAAGAACGAGAAGAAGCGGGAGTTGAAGCAACTTCCGGATCCTTGCTTGATATGCAGGTGCGTTTTGTCATAAAGGATCGGAGCCAGATCGGGCGTGTCGCTTTGATTCTGGCTTCCACCACGGATGACGAAGAAGAGAGCAAAATTCGGGCAAATATTTTCGAGGCGGGTTGGAAAGCTGTGGCCACCGAAGTGGGAGGATTGGCGGGGAGCCTGCCTCAAAAGGTGACCCGGGCGGTGGTGGGAGCGGCTCTTAATTCGGGAGTGGTGGAGAAGCGCAGCAACGAAATGCACGCTCTCATGCATGCTGCTTTGGAAGCCACCGGAGGATTTATGAGCCCCAGCATGCTCGAAGCCAGCGTGGGAGCAAAAATCGCTATTGTACGTAACGATGCGTGGTTGGCGGTGGCCATTGTAGGGGATACCGCCTATCATGCGGTGGCCCACCATGAGCGTTGTGGCCTGGGAGTTATGCACGTATAGCAGCCAGATTCCTTAGATCTTTTTAGAAGAGATGGGCCGATACTACCTGCCCATGAACCCCGTGGGAAAAGAGTGGTTGCCTCGGGGAATTTTGTGCTTTTTTCCGTAAAAAGCGCAATCTTTTCTGCTGCGGGGGAAGAAAAAACTTTTTTCCTCATCCTTATGTCAAAAACACCCTTGAATTCTCCCTCGTTCAATGCTATTATCCTTGCTTGTTGCATGGAGTAAATAATCTATGGAGGTGTTCCAAGTGAAAGATAAAATTCATCCCAACTACGAAACGTGTATGGTAAAGTGTTCCTGCGGTAATACCTTTGAGACCCGTTCCACCCAGTCGGAGATCAAGATGGGGATCTGTTCCGTCTGTCATCCTTTCTATACTGGCGATCGTAGCGGCAGGGCTCAGCAGGCGGGGCAGGTGGAAAAGTTCCGGCAGCGGTACGCTGCTTCGGGATACGGCAAGGACGAAAAGTAGCACAAAGAGTTTGCCAGAAAAATGGGGGGCTCCTGCTCCCCATTTTTTGCATCCAAAACAGGTATTATAATATGTATTAAAAGGAGCGGGGTTTTGAAAATTTCTGTCCGTCTCATTGCCCATACCCCTTTTCCGGATCGCTGTGTTGCTCAGGCCGCCCGGCTCTGTTACAGCAGGGGAACCGCAGCGGAACGTTTCGCTGAAGATCTGGAAGATTCCCAGGTGCAAACCTTTTTGGAAAAACTCTCTCGGAGCGGGCATCTTTCCCCCTTTGAGCATGTCTCCTTTTCTTTCGGGGTGGATCATATCAGCCGAGTTTGTTCACATCAGCTTGTGCGGCACCGTCTCGCAAGCTACAGCCAGCAGAGCCAGCGGTATGTCCCCATGGAGACCTCCTCGGTGGTCTGCCCTCCCTCCGTACAGGTCCATGAAGAAGCTCGAGAGATCTTTGAGAGGGCCCAAGAAGAGGCTCACGAGGCCTACCGTACCCTTTGCTCCCTGGGGATTCCCCGGGAGGATGCCCGGTACCTTCTCCCCCACGGTTTTGAAACGTCCCTGGTACTTACCATGAATGCCCGGGAGATGATGCATTTTTTCTCTCTCCGGCTCTGCCGTCGGGCCCAGTGGGAGATACAGCATCTGGCAAAGGAGATGCTTCGCCAGGCAAGAGCGGTGGCACCCTATATTTTTGCTGTGACGGGGCCTTCCTGTATATCCAAGGGATCCTGCGAGGAGGAGAGACCATGTGGAAATCCGTATCAGAGTATGGAAGAGTTGCTCGAAGAGTAGTTTTTACCGCAGCGGGGCTTATTCTAATGGGGCTTCGGGCTTTCGCCGCCGAAACCAAGAGGATCCCTGTGGGAGGTCAGGCTGTTATTGAGGGAGTGCTCATGCGGGGAGATGCCCGCTGGGGGCTCTGTGTGCGTAACCCCGAAGGAGACATCTGGAGTACCGTCTGGAGAGGCAACCCCTGGTCAAAACGGGGCCTCTGGAAGTTTCCTGTCTTCCGGGGTGTGGCCACCATGGCGGAGATGCTCACCGTGGGGATGAAGGCCATTTCCCAGTCCGCAGAGATTGCTCTGGGAGAAGAAGAAACCCTTACCTGGAAAGATCTTGCCCTCTCCATTCTCCTTGCCATAGGAGGAGTGGTGGGGCTTTTTCTTCTGCTCCCCATGTGGCTCGGGGATCTCTGGATGGAGTACTTCGGAGGAGGCCTCGTGGTTCGTCACGTGGTGGAGGGATCCGCCCGGGCGGCGGTTTTTATCGGATATGTGGGCATTCTCGGTCTCTGGGGTGAGACAAGACGCTTTTTTGCCTACCACGGAGCGGAGCACAAGACCATCAATGCCTACGAAAAGGATGCTCCTCTTACCCCGGAATCGGTGGGTACTTTTTCCCGCATTCACTCCCGGTGCGGCACCTCCTTTCTTCTTGTGGTGGTGATGGTGAGTATTGTCATCTTTGCCCTGGTGGGAAACGGCCCTCTCTGGTGGAAGGCCCTCTCCCGAATTCTCTTTCTTCCTGTGGTTATTGGAATCTCCTATGAGTTTATCAAATGGGCAGACACAAGCCCCCGGCTGGGAAAAGCCCTTATAGCTCCAGCTCTTTCTCTCCAGTATCTCACCACCCGGGAGCCGGATACCGCCCAGATTGAGGTGGGCATCGCCTCCCTTGAAGTGGCTCTTGGGAGGAAAGATCCAGAACACAAGGGGCAGAACGAAACCGTAGAAAGCACGGAAGGGTAGACGTCTACGATCATGAATCTTGAAAAAAAACTTGAGGAAATAGAGCGTAATTATCAGGCTCTGGAGGCGAAACTGGGGGATCCCCAAGTGGTCTCCAAGCCCCAGGAACTGCAGCAGCTCGCAAAACGGCATGCGGATCTGGGAGACCTTATGACAGCGTGGCGGGAGTATCAAGATCTTGCCCGGCGTCGTGAAGATGCCCGGGAGCTGGCCTCCTCGGGAGATCCCGACATGGAAACTCTGGCCCGGGAAGAACTGGAGGAGCTGGAGCCTCTGCTGGAAGCCAAGGAGGAGCGCATTCACTTTCTTCTCCTTCCCAAAGATCCGGATGACGAAAAAAGTGTTATCGTGGAGATCCGAGGGGGAGCCGGGGGGGATGAGGCGGCTCTCTTTGCGGCAAATCTCTACCGCATGTACAGTCGTTATGCCGAGCGGGAGCGGTGGAAGGTGGAGGTTCTGGATCTCCACGAAACGGAAATTGGGGGCATCAAGGAAGTCGCCTTTCGTATCGACGGTAAAGGGGTCTATAGCCGTTTCAAATACGAGAGCGGGGTTCATCGGGTACAACGGGTTCCTGTAACGGAATCCTCCGGCCGTATCCATACCTCCACTGCCACGGTGGCGGTGCTCCCCGAGGTGGAGGAGGTGGATGTGGAGATTCGTACGGAGGATCTTCGGATCGACACCTACCGATCCAGCGGTGCGGGAGGGCAGCATGTAAATATGACGGATTCTGCAGTGCGTATTACCCATCTTCCTACGGGGATCGTGGTCTCCTGTCAGGACGAGCGTTCCCAGATTAAAAATCGAGCTAAGGCCATGAAGTTTCTTCGAGCCAAACTGTATGATGCGGAAGTTCGCAGAACCCAGGCTGAACATGCGGCGGAGCGAAAAGGTCAAGTAGGAACCGGAGACCGATCCGAACGTATCCGGACCTATAATTTTCCCCAGAATCGGGTGACGGATCATCGCATCGGGCTTACTCTCTACAAGCTTGATCAGATGCTCGAAGGAGACCTTGGCGAAATGGTGGATGGCCTCACCATGGCGGATCAGGCTGCCAAGCTTCAGAGCCTGGAGGAATAATGTTCCTTTCCACCGTGGGGGAGCGAAAGAGAGAGATTACGGAGCTTCTCCGCCGCAAGGGGATAGCAAATCCCCAAAATAACGCGGAGATACTTCTCTGTGCCGCCCTGGGCTATTCCAGAGCGGCTCTTCTTTTGCATGCACCGGATTCCATGCCCCCGGAGGGAGAGGAGCGGCTGAAATTTCTTTTGGAGCAAAGGCTTCGGAGGATTCCCCTGGAGTACATTCTCCAGGAGGCTTTCTTTTACGGCCGCTCCTTCTCCGTAGGCCCGGGATGCCTCATCCCCCGCCCTGAAACGGAGCTTCTTGTGGAAGAAACCCTTGCATATCTTCCGGAACGTGGCAAAATTGTGGACTGGGGGACCGGAAGCGGCTGTATCGCCGCCACCCTTGCGCTGGAGCACCCCGGGATATCGTGCCTCGGGGTGGAGGCCTCTCCTCAGACCTTGGGATGGGCCTGGAGAAATCTTCAAAAACATGATCTCTTCCAGCGGGTTTTTCTCTGGCATGGCAGGGATCCCGAGAATATTCCCTGGAAAGAGAACCTGGACTTGGTGGTGAGCAATCCCCCGTACATTCCGAGAGGCATGCTTTCGGGTCTCATGCGGGAGGTGCAGCAGGAGCCCTCTCTTGCCCTGGATGGAGGCGAAAGCGGTCTGGAAGCCTACGAGCTTCTTCTCCCCTGGGCCACGAGAGCCCTCTCTCCCGGGGGGGTGCTGGCGGTGGAGATTGGATATCCTTCTCAGGTTTCTCCTCTGCTCTCTCTGGGAAATAGAGATCTGGTTCCTTTAAAAGTGCGAAAAGATTATAATGGGTTGGATCGGGTAATACTCTGGAGAAAATCTCCCTAGAGGGTTCTACGGGGGAAGTTGTATTAAGAAAGGGCGTAAAAAGCGGTTCTATTGGAAATCTTTGTTGCATTGTGCAGAAGATCTATACCACGCTAGGAGGAAAACAGTTATGGAAAAGAGAGAACTTGTCATCATCGGAGCAGGCCCTGCGGGAATGACCGGAGCCATTTACGGAAGACGGGCGGGGCTGGATGTGCTTGTCCTCGAAAAGGGGATTCCCGGGGGGCAGATCAACACCACCGATGAGATCGAAAACTGGCCGGGAGTTCTCATGGCTACGGGTCCTGAGCTGGGGGAGTCTTTCCGGAAACATGCAGAGAAGTTCAACACCGAATTCCGGTCCGCTTCGGTGGAACGTCTGGAGCTCCGGGAGGGCGCCAAGATAGTGATCACCGATCAGGGAGAGATTGAGGCAGAAGCCCTTCTCCTCGCCACGGGAGCCTCCTTCCGCAAATTGGGCTGTCCTGGGGAGGCGGAGCTTACCGGTAAGGGGGTCAGCTACTGCGCCGTCTGTGATGGAGCCTTTTTCGAGGATGCAGTGGTGGCGGTTATCGGAGGGGGCAACACCGCGGTGGAAGAGGCGGTCTACCTCACCCAGTTCGCCTCTAAGGTCTATATCGTGCACCGTCGGGATGAATTCCGGGCAGACCGGGCTGCCATCGAACATGCCCTGAGCAACGAAAAGATCGAGCCTGTCTACAATTCCGTGGTGGAATCTATCGAAGGGGACGGGCTTGTGGAGAAACTGGTGCTCAAAAACGTCAAATCCGGAGAAGTTTCGGATCTTGAGGTGGAGGGGGTCTTCGTCTTTGTGGGTACTGTGCCCAACGATGAGTCCTTCAAAGGTTTTGTGAAAACCACCAAGGGTGGTTGGATTGATACAAATGATCGCATGGAAACCTCTGTGGAGGGGGTCTTTGCGGCGGGAGACGTGCGGGATAAATTCCTCCGTCAGGTGGTTACCGCCGCAGGGGACGGGGCTGTGGCAGCCATGAGTGCCTACAGCTACATCTCCCAGCAGCAACATCTGCGGCACAAGCTTCTGGAGCCCCAGGAGGTCTTTGCCCTCTTCTACTCCAGCATTGATGAGAAACATGCTCATCTTGCGGGGGAAGTAGAGAGCTGGATGGAGGGTAAGGATACGAAAATTGTTCTCATTGATGCCTACAAAAATGCTGGAGTGGCTCAAAAAATGGGGGTTTCCGAACTTCCCTCCCTTCTGCATCTGCAAAAAGGAACTGAGGTGGCTCGAAAAGAGTGCCATTCTCTGGGAGATATTACTGCCCAGATTCAGTAATCTTTTCGATCATCCTGTATCAGGAGAACCGTCAGAATCCCTGAAAACCTTTTCCCTGAGGGGAGCTCTTCCTCGGGGAAAGAAGGTTTTCCTTGGGAAAGGGGGAAGACAATGATTCTTACAGTAACCATGAACCCTGCGGTGGATGAAGAGTATTTTCTCTCGGAATTCCATGCGGGGAGCTGGTTTCGAGCCAATAAAGTGGTGCGTTCCGCCGGAGGAAAGGGGATAAACGTTTCGGTTATCCTCGCCCAGTTGGGATATGAAAGTGCCGCCATGGGATTTCTTGCGGGGTACAACGGTGAATACATTCGGGATGAGCTTCGAAAACACCAGATTACCACAAACTTTGTGCACGTTCCCGGAGAGACCAGGACCAACGTCTTTATCGTAGATCAGACGGGGAACCTCGAAACGGGAATTGCCGAGCCTGGCCCCTACGTCTCCGAAGAGGCTCTGGAACGCTTTCTCATCAACTACAAGCGCATGCTTGGAAGAGCAAGTTTTGTCTTTATCGGAGGATCCCTTCCTCCTGGAGTTCCTCAGGATATTTACCGGGAAATAGTGAAGCTTGCCAAAGAGGGGGGGAACGAAGTCTTCGTGGATGCTGCGGGGGTAACTCTTGCGGCGGCTCTGGATGGAAAGCCCACCTTTGCTAAAATTGATCGTCGCTACGTCTCTCGGGCTTCCACAAAACCCTTTGTCTCTCTTGATGGTATTATCGACCTCTTCAACCAGGCCCACGCTCAGGGAGTCACCTACTGCCTTACGTCGTATCGATCCTACGGCGAGGTTTTCTCTCTCCCCGGGGGGGTCTATCTTGCGGAGATCGAACGAGAGGGTGTGGTCTCCATGCTTGGTGCGGGAGAGGCCCTTATGGCAGGGTTTATAGTAGGGAAAAAAGAGGACATGTCCGAAGAGGAGCGTGTCCGTTTTGCCATGGCTTGCGCCTACGAAGATTCTTCTCATGCAGAACATGGTGTCCGAAATCGTAAAGCGGTGGAGAATTTCATGAGTACCGTTCGGGTGGAACGCCTGCAATAGTGGGAAGGAGAAGTCATGCGCATAGGAGACGTGATGGATCGGGATCTTACTTCGGTAACCCCGGAACGTACCATAGGAGAGGTTATTGAAATTTTGGCCCGTCATCGGCTCACGGGAATTCCTGTGGTGGACGATGACCTTCGGGTGGTAGGATTCATCAGCGAAAAAGATATCGTTCGGGCGGCCCTGCCGGGATACTTCGACTATCTTCAGGATGCTTCCTTTATTCCGGACTTTGGGCAGTTTCAGAAAAGGCTTCTCCAGATAAGCCGTCATAAGGTTTCCCAGTATATGACCGACGATGTGGATCTTTTTGAAGAGGATGACAGCGATTTTGCCGTGGCCATGACGCTGGCGCAACACGGTTATATCCGGGGTCCCGTAGTAAAAAATGGTGTTTTGGTGGGCATGGCGAACCGAAGCGCCCTTTTGGGAAGAATTCTTACGGAAACGGAATGTCCCTGATTTATGGTCCCAGGCAAGACCAATAACGCTCCTCCTCAAGGCCTAAAAAAATCTTCCAATCTTGAGCCGAAGCATAAGGTTTTCTCTGTTCGTGCCGATACTTATTTCAGGAGGGATGCCTGATGGGACAGAACAAACTTCAGCATGCCCAGGATACGTATCGGGAGAATCAAATCCGTACGGCATCTCGGGAGCAGCTTCTCGTAATCACCTACGACATTGGCATCAGCGCATGCCAGAATGCGGAAGAGGCCATTGCCAGAAACGACGTGGAAACCAAGAACATATCCCTTCAGCGGGCCCAGCGGGTCCTCCGGGAGCTTATGGTGAGCCTCAACCCCGAGCGAGATAAGGAACTTGCGGATAACCTTACCAACCTCTACGAGTTTCTCTTTTACCAGCTTGTGCAGGCGAACGTTTCGAACAAGATGGAGCTCGTTCAGGAAGTTCGGGAGATGCTTATGGAGCTTCGAAACACCTGGGTGAATGCCATGGAAAAGCTTCTTGCAGATGAAGAAGAACGGGCCCCCCGCCTCGGGGAAGAGTCCGTGCTGGAGCCTGCGGTAAGCAACGGTTCCTACCAGATCCCCCAGAACAAGGGAGGGTTTACCATTGCCGGCTGAACTTTTTCAGAGCCTGGAGGATCTTCTTCGAAAGGAGCGGGAGGTCTATTCTCGCCTTGAGAAGATGGTGGATGAAGAGGAGACTCTCGTGGAGAATCACGACTGGGAGGGCCTCCTTGGGTTGCTTCAGAGCAAACAGTCCATCATAGCGGAGCAGGAGATTCTTCAGAATTCCTGGGTTTCTTTTTCGTCTTTTCTTGATGTTCACGAGGGGAGAGAGAGTGCAGCCTTCTGGGATGCGGTGAAGGAAAAGGTAGGGGAAAGTTCCTATACCTACCTCACGGATCTTGTGGAGGATCTTCGAAGTGCGGTGCTCAAGATCGTGGCAAGGGAAGAGAAGCTCCGGGATCAGGTGGAGCTTAACCTCGGAGAGCTCCGTAAGAAAATGCTCCAGGTACAGAAAGGTAAAGCCGCCTATCGGGGATATGCCAAGGCAGGAAACATTTCCGGTCCCTGAAATGATCTGAACTAAAAGATACGAACTCCCCCGGAAGATCTCTTTGCGAGAATTTCCGGGGGAGTTTTTTGTCTTCTTGTAATCAATGTTGCTGCAGGCTCAAACTTTCTACCGCCTCCCGAAGCAGATGCGGAAGGGTTTGCAGGAGAAAGGGAAGATGTACCCGCTCGGTGCGCTTGTGGGCATCCTTTCCTACGGGGCCGAGATTGCAGATGGGAATATTGAGCTTCACGAGATCCTCCGAGGGAAGCCGGTAGGGATTCCCCCATCCCGGGGTGTTCTGTTCGAGGATTTCGAGCTCTTCCCGCCCCTGGGAAAAACCGCAGTAGGAGAGATCACAGACTCCCTCGAAGAGATCCGCCTGAAGTACCTCCGTACCAAGCTCCTGGGCTTTCGCTTGCACTGCCCGGGCCATGTCGAGAATGGCTTTCTCTCCCGGGGTTTTCCCCTGGTTGATCCGAGGGGGGTAGAAGGGAGGAAGAAAGCCGAAAACCACCAAAGGTCCCTCCAGAGAGGATCTTTCCAGCATGTGCTCCGTAAGCCCCAGAGCCCGATCCCGCTCATCCCATTCGGAAGGGCAGGAGCCGAGGAAGGCTTCCATCTCCCGCACTCCTTCCCCTCCTTTTTCCTCAAGATAGATCTGCCGCAACTCCTCAAAGGAGAGCACTCTATCTTTTTCCCGATGGGGTAGAGGAGCCTTTCGGCTCTCCCAGAACATTCCCCGCCAGGATTGGAGTCGTTCCATGGCATCGTCCAACCCTTTCCGGGCACAGCGGCGAAGCTCCTCCAGAATTTCCCCGGGTTTCTTTGATATGGGGAGATAGCCGTAGTAGGCCATGGCCTTGGCGGCGATGGTGGAGGAATAATCCTGCCGGATATCCCGGATCTTGTGGCATCCGTAGGGGGAGTAGCGCTGCCCCTTGTGGGTGTCCGAAAAGTTGGCGTTTCCATCCAGCAACACATTGATAGAAGAGATCAGAGCTGCGGCACTCACCCCTTCGTAATACTCTCCCACATGGGTCTCTCGGCCCAGGCAGAAGAAGAAGGGATTGATCTTGCCGATGGTTCCCGTATAGAGGGTGGGAAGGGTCTCCTGGGTGCGGGAGAAGACAGGCTCTGTATTGATGCACCCCAGATACTCGAGCCCCTCCTCTTCCTGAAAACGGACGAGATGCCGCACCGCCCCGAGCATTCCCAGGGAATTATTCTCCTCATCAGGAACGAAAAAGACCCCTATATTCGCCTCAAGCTCTTGGGGGTGCTCCGAAGCCTCCGTAAGAAGCACCGAGGCGGCGGCTACCCCGGACTTCATATCTGAAACTCCCCGGCCGAAGAGCCACTCTCCGGATTCCAGATCTTTCCGGGCCTCCTCGGATAGGGGCTGTTTCGCCATGGCTTTAGTGCACTCTTCGGGGGTAAAGGCCATCTCTTTCAGAGAACCATAGACATCCGTGTTTACTACATCCATGTGCCCCGTGAGGAGCACCGTTTTCGGCGTTTTTTTCGAAGCTCGCAGGAGGGCAAAGATAATATGTCGCTTCAGGGGATCTCCCTCCACAGGAAGAAGCCTAAGGTCCCCGGGATGTTCCTGAAAGTAGGGAAGTTTGCCGAACCAGTCGTACAGAAACCGGGCCATGCGATTTTCTTCCGATGCATCAAGGGTGACGCTCGGTATGGCCACAAGCTGCAGAAGAAGATGGTATATGGGATGCGATTGCAAAGAGCAGACCATAGAAGTCCTCCTTAATTAGAACCGGCCTCCCAGCACGAGCCTCGGAAGCCACAGAGCCAGATCCGGAAAGTAGGTTACCGCAAGAAGCGTGGGAAGCCAGGCGAAAAGAATAAAGGTCATGGCGGGTTTTAGCATCTGAGAGACCGGGGTTTTGGCGATACGTCCTCCGAAGTAGAGAGTAGGTGCCGTGGGGGGGGTAACGTTCCCGAGTCCCAGATTCACCCCGATAATGGCGGCGAAGTGAATGGGGTGTACCCCCAGGCTCGTCACCACCGGAAGAAGAATGGGGGTGCAGAGAAGCATGGCGCTTACATCATCCATGATCATGCCGATGATGATCATAAAGATATTCAGCATCAGAAGGATCACGTTCTTGTTGGTGGAGATGGAGCCCAGGAAATCCATGATCATGGAGGGGAGCCGTTCCATCACGTAGATGCGGCTGAGCATCATAATGCAGAACATCATGAGCATCACCACTCCCGTGGTGGTGGCGGTATCCACCACTACTTCAATGAAATTATCCTTATTGAGGCCCTTGTAGACAAAAAATCCTACTGGAACAGAGTAAAGCACCGCCACCGCCGCAGCCTCGGTGGGGGTCATGATGCCGCCGTAGATTCCTCCCAGCACGATAACGGGCATGAGAAGGGCAGGGAAAGCGCTCTTGGAGCGTTTCCCCAGAACCTTGAAGGTCTCTCCCGCCGGAAGAGGAGGAGCCACATGGACATTCGGATCGTTCCGGAGCATAAAAATATTGAGTACGCTCAAAAGAATCATGAGAAGAATGCCCGGTCCCACCGTGGCGAGAAAACACGCCAGCACCGACTGCTGTCCCACCCAGGCGAAGAGAATCATCTGGGAGCTCGGGGGGATCAGCAGCCCCAGAGGAGCGGCACAGGAGACCAGAGCAGCGCTGTGTCCCATGGGGTAGCCGTTTTCCCGGAGCCGGGGAAACATGATGGAGCCGATGCAGGAAAGCGTGGCGGCACAGCTTCCGGAGATGGAGCCGAAGACGGCGCAGGAGACCACCGCTACCGCTCCGAGTCCCCCCTTGACACGTCCCACGAAAACATCCACTAAATTAACCAGAGAGGTGCCGATGCCCCCCTTATCCATCATTCCCCCCACCATGATAAAGAGAGGAATCGCCAGAAGCACAATGGAGCTCATCTGGCTGAATCCGTAGGGGAGGAGGAAGGAGGGGTCATATCCCTGGGTAATCACCATGAAAAGGGTGGAGAGCATGAAGCAGAAGGGTACGGGAAGCCCGAAAAGCAGGGTAACGATAATAAGAAGCAGTGCAATGATAATGGCCATCCTGGAACCTCCTTAGGAAGCCGCCCGGGGCTCTTCTTCAGAACCCAGGCCTGCGAGATCTTCGAGAACGTGAACCCCCGTGTAGAACGTCATGAGCAGATATCCCACGAGCACCGAAGACTGGGAGAGGAAAATGGGGATCCGCAGCCCTGTGGTGCGGGGCATCTCCTGAATGCTATAGCCCACCATGCCTATGGCCCACCAGGAAAAGACCGCACAGAGAATAAGCATGGTAATATGAATTCCCAGAGTGAGAAACTTCTGCATTTTAGGGCTCAAAAGCTGGGGGATAATATCCGCAGTGACGTGGCTTTTCTCGTAGACCCCGTAAGAGCTGCCTATCAGATAGAGCCAGAAGGCGGCAATTACCACGATCTCCTCAATGCCGAACAGATCGGATTTGAAGACGTACCGCAGAAGAACCACCGCACACATGATAAGCACCACAAAGACGCTGCTCACCACAAGAATAATACGCTGGAGTTTTTCAAGAATTTTCCAGAAGAGGGATGCCTTGAGGGCTTCAAGCCGATCCATGAATCTTCCTCCTTTGCCGTTACAGGAGGCCGGGCAGGCCGAAGAGGGGCCTGCCCGGCGCGAGTGGTGTTTTTGTTCGTTTACGGAAGAAAAGACCTGGAGAGGAGATTACTGAAGGGATTCCTCGATCTTCTGCATCACTTCCTGGCCGTAGATTTCAGCAAGTTTCGGCCAGGCGGTGCTCCGCACGTGCTCCGCAATCTTGGCAATCTCTTCGGGGGTGAACTCCACGATTTCGATCCCCTTTTCCCGCATTTTTTCGATATATTCCGCATCTTCCGCCTGGCAATCCACAAAGCTCTTATCCGCTTCCACATTGATGGCTTCCATAAGGACAGCCTGATCCTCTGCAGAGAGGGACTCCCAGAGCTTTTTGTTCATCATGAAGGCTGTCTGATCGAAGAGAGAATTGTAGGGAAGATAGTATTTGATAACGTCGCCGAAAACCTGGTAGTTGATCACCGAGGAGCCGCCGAGCCAGCCGTCGCAGACCCCGGTCTGGATGGCGCTATAAGTGTCCGCATAGGGGATGGTGGTGGTGCGGAAGCCCATACCCTCGCCGCAGAGTTTGTAAGCTGCCACGGGGGCCACACGGATGAGCATATCCTTATCCACCTCGGGATTGGCGGGATCCTTGGGCATTTTGCGGGCTCCGATACCGATAAATCCATCTCCGTAGAGCCGAAGGAGCTTTACTCCCAGCTTGTCCAGGGAGGAATCCACGGTCTTGTAGAGATAGGAACCCGGAGAAAGCTGCTCTGCAATCTGTTCGTAGCTGGATCCGAGGTAGGGGAGGGATCCCAGTTCAAGAAGCTTATCGAACTGGCTGGGAAGGAAGATGAGTCCCATTTCGATGGTTCCCCGGCGGATCTCCTCAAAGACCTGGGTGTAGTCTCCAAGCTGGTTCATGGGGAAGACATCTAGTTCGATGCGCCCCTCGGTTTTGGCCTCCACATATTCCTTTACCGCCATAATGCTCTTGGTGCCCCGGTATTCCAGAGGGGAAATTCCCGCTACCTTGATCTTCAAGGTCTTTGCAAAGGCGCCGGAAACGCAGAACGCTCCCAGAATAAAGGTTACCCCTAGCAACACCGCTACCAACTTTTTGTTTCGTGCCATACCGAACTCTCCTTTCAATTTTGCCCAGATAATACAACCATCCCAAACACCCTTTACCGCAGAAAAAGCTCTTCTCTGCCGAAGAAAGCACCACCTGCCTTTCATGAAAATTAATTAAAAATATTAACGGCGAAACTGAAGCTTGTAGGAGATATCCTCCGATCCGGAGTTAAGATGTCGAAGCCATGAAATTACTCTTTCATCCGTTACATGCTCCCTCGGAGCAGCCAGAGAAAGACAGCACCAGACCCGTTTATTCTTGCCGAAAATGGGCACGGAAAAGCTTACCTCTCCAGGATTAAAAGTCTCCCATTCTTCAGCGTATCCTTGAGAGCGGATACGTTCGTATTCCTCTAGAAGGCGGAGGGGGTTCATCTCTGTCTGAGGGGTGCGTTTTTCCAGCGGCATGGAGGAGATCATGCGCTCTACTGTCTCCTTTCCCTGAAAGGCAAAAAGAAGCTTGGCGGAGGCGCCGGAGTTCACCGGAAGAGATTTGCCGATAAAATCCTGATAATCATAGACTCCTCCCGAGCGTGAACACTTTACCGCAGGGTAGGCCCGGTCTCCCTCCCAAACGCTGATATAGACGCTCTCTCCCGTAAGAGAGCAAAGCTCCTGGAGCACCGGAAGGGTAATTTCTTCAAGGCCGATGAGGCGGCTATAGACCTTGCCGAGCCGTAGCACGATAGCCCCGAGATGATATTTTTTCGATTCCGGGTTCTGGGTAACAAAATGCTGCTCCTTTAGCGTCGCCAGGATTTTATGGATGCCGCTTCTCGGGAGATCCAGTTCCCGGGCAATTTCCGAAAGGCCCATCTCGTAGGGAGGATCTCCTAAAATGCGAAGAATGGTAAGAGCCTTATCAATACTCGACATACAATCCTCCTTGTTTCCTATGTAGAAAAACTATTTCTTATGCAGAATCATTGTATCCTTTTTTAGGGGAGATTGTCAAACAAAAAAGGCTTTTTGTATTTCTTCGAAAGCTTGAAATCGGGGATCGGAAAGAAGGAGAGAGAGGATAACTGAAGAACGGAGAATAAAAAGTCCCGGCATTACCGAAGAAATCGGTAATGCCGGGACTTTTTCAAATGTACTTTGAGAAAAAATTAGGAGGGAACTCTTTCGAAGCAGGGGTGCTCCTTCTCGTTTCCTAACCGGGGAACCTCCCAGGTCTGGTCTGGCATACAGCAGAAGGAGATGTCTTTTCCAAAGCCCTGACCTCGGAGTATTGCGACGTGTTCTGAAAGATCTACCGCTTTTTCCAGTTCTGGAGCTTGGCGCTGCCAGCTCCAGAGGGCGATTCTGGCTCCGTCTTGAAGAACTGCTCCGGGGAAGGTGCGGCAGAAAAGATCTGCCAGATATCCCGCCCCGAGAGTGTCGTCCAGCGCCACTTTGCCGTACCTTCCCGCACAGAGAATCCCTGTTCTTAAAAAAGGGGTACAGGCCCGGATCACCGCCGAAGCATTCCGGATGGAGGCGGCAAGAACGGGCCTTCCCGAAGCGGCAGCCTTGAGTACTGCTCTCGTGCCGTTGGTGGTGGTCATCACCGCTTCGGGGCGGTTCTGGCAGAGTTCCTGCGAAAGATCCCCTGGGGAGTTCCCCAGATCGAACCCCTCGGGGGGAAGGCTGTTCCGTTCCCCCATGAGAAGCACCTTTTCTCCAAGCATCTTTCGAAGCTCCCGGGCCTCCTCAGGGGTTGCCACGGGATAGAGCCTTTTTCCCCCGAGGGAGAAAAAGGTCACCATGGTGGTGGTGGCCCGAAGAAGATCCAGCACAAGCCATAGATCCACTTCGGGAAGAGGCTCCTCCGGGGAGAGCACCACCGAAAGGTTTCGTTTGGGAAAAGAGAGAGACATCAGGACTTTTCTTCGGAAGAGATCTTTTTGTCTGCCCCGAGAAGAGCGATCTGATAAAGAACCTCCACGCATTTTTCCAGGGAGGCCACGGGGAGAAACTCGTACCGGCTGTGAAAATTATGCCCCCCCGTAAAGATATTCGGCGTGGGAAGCCCGTGCCAGGAGAGCCGGGCTCCATCGGTGCCTCCTCGAATCGGTACTATCCGGGGGGTAACCCCGCAGGCCTCCATGGCCAGGATCGCCAGCTCTACCACCTCGAAACGCTCTTGAATGCGCTCCCGCATATTTTTGTAGCTGTCACTGATCTGCAGCGTTACCCGGTTTCCGTACATCCGGTTCAGCAGAGCTGCCGCCTCCCGGGCGATTCCCTTACGTCGTGAGAACCCCTGATCGGTAAAATCCCGGATAATGTACGAAAGCTCCGCCCTCTCCACGGTGCCGTGAAGAGAGAGAAGGTGAAAAAATCCCTCGTAGTTTTCCGTAAGCTCCGGCACCTCTTCGGAGGGAAGAAGTGAGGCGTATTTGTGAGCCAGAGTGAGGGCGTTTACCATCTTTCCCCGGGCCGTACCGGGATGGGTGTTTCTTCCGGTGATGCAGACATCTAGAGAGGCGGCGTTGAAGTTCTCATACTGCAGCTCCCCCAGGGCCCCCCCATCCACGGTATAGGCAAAATCTGCCCCGAAGCCGGAAATGTCGAAGTGATCCGTCCCCCGGCCGATCTCCTCATCCGGGGTGAAGGCTATGCGGATCTTCCCGTGAGGGATTTCTGGATGCTCAAGAAGCCGCTCCATAAGGGTGATAATGGCGGCGATCCCCGCCTTGTCGTCCGCCCCCAGCAGGGTGGTGCCGTCGGTAACCACAAGATCTTCCCCCACATAGTCCAGAAGTTCTGGAAACTCCCTGGGATCAAGAAGTATCTCTTCCCGGGAATGCAGGGAGATCTCCTTGCCGTCATAGGCAGTCACAATTCGGGGCTCTACTCGTTCTCCAGAAACCTCCGGAGATGTATCGAGATGGGCGATAAGACCTATTGCCGGGGCATCCTCCACCGTGCCGGGGAGAGTGGCGGTAAGGTGTCCCTTGGGGGTGAGCTGCACATCCTGAAGCCCGAGAGCGAGAAGCTCTTCCATAAGAATTTTGGCAAAATCCATCTGCTGGGGTGTGCTGGGGGAGACCGCAGAAGTTGCCTCGGGGTTCGAGGCGCTTGGAATGGTAACGTAGCGAAGAAAACGTTCGATCACTGGGGATAACATAAGAATCTCTCCTTAGATTAGTTTGGTTTATTTTCGGTTTACAAACCATACTCCCATAAGAATCAGGGCACCTCCTGCGAGCACCAGGGGAAGAAGGGGTTCCCCGAGGAAAAGAAAGGCTATGATTACCGCTGCAGGGGGCTGCAGATACATGAAGGCTCCCGCCTGGGATGCTTCCATGGCTTCCAGGGCATCATACCAAAAGGTGTAGGCCATGCCTGTGCAAAAAATGCCAAGAATGAGAAGAGCCCATACTCCCGTAACGCTTAGAAGGAGGAGCCGGGAAGGATCTACCCTGGAAGCGAAGAGAAGAGCAGAAAAGAGCCATCCGAAAAACATTACCCAAGCCATCATATTTCCCGGAGAAGAGCGATGCAGAAGTTTCCGGGATAATACGGAAAAGAGCGCCCAGTTAGCCGCACTGATGAGCATGAGAAGATCGCCGAAGGAGCCGAACTTCCCCTGAAGAAGTTTCGAGGGGTCTCCCTCGCAGAGAACGAGCAGAAGCCCCGTGGTGGCAAGCCCCATACCTCCGAGTTGTCTGGCAGAAATTTTTTCGCCCAGAAAAGACCATCCGAGGAGGGCCATGAAGATGGCGGAGGTGGCGATAATCCACCCGGAAGTGGACGCTTTGGCAGTTTGCAGTGCCACACATTGGAGCCATTGGTGGAGGGTCACTCCCTGAAGAGCGAGAAGGGGAAAGAAAAGCATTTCCTTTCCTCGGGGGAGGACGAGTCGCCCCCGGAGAAGCTGTATTCCCATCAGCATGGCGGCCCCCAAGGCGAAGCGTCCCCAGATAAGGGTGAGGGGATCCAGTTCTTGCAGGGCTGCCTTGGTGGCCACGAAGGAGCTTCCCCAAATGATCACCGCTGCCAGAGCTTTGAGCGCCGGTACGGATATGGCGGTGTAAAGCATGGGATTACCTTCTGTCCTCACCCCGGGCGGCGAGATAGATTCCCCCAAGAATACAGGCCCCTCCCAGAAGCTTTTGTAGCGACACGGACTCTCCCAGAACGAAATAGGCCAGAAGGGTGCCTCCGATGGGTTCTCCCAGAAGGCTTACCGCCACAAAGCTCGAGGAGAGCCAGCGAAGAGCCCAGTTGTAGGCGCTGTGCCCCACCATCTGGGAGATGAGAGCCATGCCGAGAAACATGAGCCAGGTCTGGGGGGTGTAGGGCCCCAGGGAAAGATCTGTGAGAAGCAGAGCCCCCCAGAGGCAGCAGGCGGCACTTCCGTAACAGACGAAGGTGTACGATTGGAGCGAGAGAAAGGGGCGAACCTTACGCCCCAGCATAATATAGCATGCAGCGGTCAACCCGCCCAGAAGGGCGAGAAGGTCTCCCCAGAGAGCCTGAGGCCCCAGAGAAAAATCTCCTGCCCCCACCACGGTTCCTCCGGCGAGACTCACGAGAATACCCACCACGGTCTGTTTTGAAGGCCGTTCCCCCGTAACCCAGGGAGCCATGAGAGCGGTCCAGAGCGGGATGGTATTTACCAGCACCACGCTGCTTGCCACGGAAGTATAGGAAAGAGATGCTATCCAGGTGGCGAAGTGAAGGGCCAGAAAAAACCCCGCTCCCACACTGTAGAAAAGGGTGCGGGAGGTCATCCCGCGAAGCTCCTCCTTTTTTGCCCACAGGGTAGGCGGTCCCAGAAAGAGCGTGGCAAAACCAACCCGGTAGGCCGCAATGGCCAGGGAGGGGGCCTCGGCGAGGCGGGCAAAGATGGCCCCGGTGGAAACCGCCAGCGCACCGATACAGAGCACCAGATAGGGATGGATGGAAGGGGCTTCCGATTTCTTTGTTTTCATGAGAAAATCCTCCGGAGGGTAGAATATGAACCCTGTTTTCGTGTACAATGGAAAGTACTTGAAGGCAATCATACTTCGTTGAAGGGAGGTTGGCAACGACATGACTAGGGATTTGTACAACTTTCTCACATCTGGCGCACCTCCCACTCTCCTTTGTGAGGTTTGCCAAGAACAAATTTTTCTTTTCGATGCCTCCGAAAATATTTTGAGTACCTTCAACGCTTTGGAGAAATCTCTTCCCTGGATTGACCCCGCCTCGCCCTCTCCCCAAAGGGTGAGGGATCTCTTCCCCACCGAGGCCCTTAGAAAGCGTGCTCTTGAGGTTCTTTCCCGGCTGGAAAAAACTCTCTCTGAATCCTACCCCTTTACCTGGACGCAGGACAACCATACGTACCGCAAGTACTGGGTTCGCTGGTGTTCTCTGGAGGGTGGAGGCGGCGTTCTCTTCCTCCGGGATATCTCCCAGGCATTCTGGTCGGAACAAGGCCTTTCGGTGGTGGCCCGGATTCTTCAAGTCTCCCAGGGGGGAGTGGCGGTAACCGATCGGGAGGGGACCATCCTTTCGGTGAACCCTGCTTTCACCGCTATTACGGGATATGCCCCCGAGGAGGTGCTGGGGAAAAACCCTCGGGTTCTCAAATCCCAGCATCACACCCCGGATTTTTACGAGCAGATGTGGCAGCAGCTCCTTTCGGAAGGTCTTTGGGAGGGAGAGATCTGGAATCGTAGAAAGAGCGGTGAGGCCTACCCCGAGTATCTCTATATTGCTGCAGTCTACGATGAGAACGAGCATATTCATCGGTACGTATCGGTCTTTTACGATCTTTCGGAATTCAAAGAGATGCAAGCCCAGGCGCTTCATCACAAGTACCACAGCAATCTCACGTCGCTTCCGAACCGTCTTTTTTTCGCAGATCGTCTCTCCGTGGCAATCCAGCAGCGGAAGCGTCATGATGGCTCAAAGGGTACCATCGCGGTTTTGTATGCGGATCTCGATCGCTTTAAGAAGATTAACGACAGCTACGGTCATATGGTGGGAGATAAGGTGCTCGCCCGGGTGGCCCAGCTCTTCAGGGATACGGGTATCGAAGAGGAGACTCTCGGCTACATGGGAGGGGATGAATATGCCTTTTTCTTTCTGGATGCTCCTATGAAGACCGGCCTTATTCCGAGGTTGAACAGCATTCTGGATCTTATCCGATCCCCTCTTCTGCTGGAAGACGGCACTCTGGTGCAGCTTTCGGGGAGCATGGGAGTAAGTGTCTTTCCCGAGGATGGCGAAACCCCGGAGGAGCTCCTCCAGCACGCAGAAATTGCCATGTATCGGGCCAAGAAAGAGGGAGGAGATCAGTACGCCTTTTTCTCCCGGGAGATGCAAGAGGAGGTTCAGCGGCGAGGGGTTCTTGAGATTGGACTCCAGCGGGGTCTGATGGAAGACGAATTCTTCCTCCTCTACCAGCCTCAGGTGGATCTTGAGACCCGGCAAGTTCGGGGAATAGAGGCCCTGGTGCGCTGGGAATGCGGGGAACGGGGCGTTACGGTGCCTCCCGGAGAGTTTATTCCTCTGGCGGAGGAATCCGGCCTCATCGTTCCTCTGGGGGAGTGGGTTTTTCGGAGGGCCTGCATGGATGTGGTCGCCTGGGATCGCCAGGGAGGGGCTCCCATAGATTTTTCGGTGAACATCTCCCCTAAACAGCTCCACCGGGATGATTTCTACGATACCATCTCCCGGATTATCCAACAGACCCGGGTGAATCCAAAACGGCTTATTCTGGAGATTACCGAAAATGCCATGCTCGGCATCCGGGATAATTTAGAGGAGCTTTTTCATCGCCTTCGGGATCTTGGTCTCCGGCTTTCGGTGGATGATTTCGGTACGGGGTACTCTTCTCTCTCCTATCTGCGCCATATCCCCGTGGACGAGCTGAAAATCGACAAAATTTTTGTGGATTCCCTCGGTCAGGATCCCCTCGGAGAGGGACTTATGGAATCCATCGTCTACCTCGGAAGGAGCCTGGGGCTCTCCATCGTGGTGGAAGGAGTGGAGACCGAGGAGCAGGAAGAGGTGCTTCGAAAATTTCAGGTTCCCCTAAGTATTCAGGGGTTCCTTCATGCCCGACCCATGATGTTAGAGGAGGTGAAGGCCCGCTTTTTTCCTAATTGATCCAGAGGAGAGGGCTATGCTTTATGACTTGTACTATTCCGGCACAAGAAATTGAAAAAGCCAAAGATTTTCACGGCCACTGGTGCCCCGGCCTGGCTCTGGGAATCCGGGTGGCGGAGCTTGCTCTGCAAGAGGTGGGGCGATCCTCGGATGAAGAAGTGGTGGCCTTGGTGGAGTGCGATATGTGCGGGGTGGATGCCATTCAATCTCTGCTCAGCTGTACCTTCGGCAAGGGGAACCTTCTGTACCGGGATTACGGCAAGGGGGTCTTCTCCTTCTGGCGTCGCCGGGATGCCAAGGGAATCCGCATCTCCCGCAAAACCTCCTCCCGGCAGGAAGATCCTCGTGTAGGGGAGCTGAACCGAAAAAAGCGGGAAGGCACTCTCACCTCCGAAGAAGCGGCGTTCCTTCAGAAAAACCGGGAAGAGAAGTGCCGTTACCTTATGGAGGCTCCCTTGGAGGAGCTTTTTACGTGGAAAACTCTTGAAGAAGGGCCTCCTCCCAAGGCGATAATCGAACCCTCCTATCCCTGTGCCTGCTGCGGCGAGCTCGTGATGGCCTCCCGGCTGCAGTCCGGGGAGAATGGAAAGGATTGCTGTATTCCCTGTTTTGAGAAAGGAAACGCCGAGTAGAAGAGAGGAGCCTTCGAGGAATGGACAAAGGGACTCCCCGGGAGATACTCGAAAAAATTGCCCGTGTACGTCACGAGTTGCAAGAACATTACACGGTGGAGCGCATAGGACTCTTCGGATCGTATGCCCGGGGCGAGGCTGGATTGAGGAGCGATGTCGATATTCTTGTGGAATTTCGAGAACCTACCTTCGATCACTACATGGATTGCAAGTTCATGCTTGAAGAGCTGCTATCCCTCCCGGTAGACCTTGTCATGGCAGAAACCTTAAAAGCTCGCATAAGGCGGGGAGTGGAGCGAGAGGTTGTCTATGTCTAGTGCATCATTCCTGCTTATATTGTGGCTTTGAGTGAACTCCTGGAGCCGGAGCTTGCGTGACCCCGGCAGCGACATAGTGGTCGGCGAGCGCAGCTTTGCGTCGTGGAGGCCCGGTGCCGGCACAGGACGTGCCGGCAAGCCGCAGCTGCGCCAAGGATGGCGCATCTGTGGCGACG
>NPIG01000538.1_pt2 | contig 28241 bp, 23 predicted proteins | sample 8637441 | NCBI WGS metagenome assembly NPIG01 (sample SAMN07420675, study PRJNA396082) | bioreactor metagenome | isolation source: sample BR6 brine-fed electro-methanogenic bioreactor BR | place: Japan: Kochi | collected 2016-06-14
CATCTCCCCGGCAATGCAGGAGGGAGATCCACGAAGAAAGAGAATTCGATCCCCCAGATAGAGAGCCTCGGTAATGTCATGGGTCACCATGAGGATAGTGCAGCTCCGGCGCTTCCAGAACTCCAGCAGATCATCCATGATGGCAAACTTCTGCCGAAGATCCAGGGAGCTGAAAGCCTCATCCAGAAGCAGCAGCTCCGGCTGTACTCCAAGAGCCCGGGCCAAATTCACCCGCTGCTGCATGCCTCCACTAAGCTCCCGAGGATAGGCGTGCTCCCATCCCGCAAGATGCACCCGCTCCAGAAGATCCTCCACCGGGCATGCGGGGTTGGCGAAGCGCACATTCCGTGCCACCGTGGCCCAGGGGATGAGCCGGGGCTCCTGAAAGACGAACCCCACCCGGGAGGGGGCCCCGGAGATGCTCCCCTCGGAAGGCTTCAGAAGCCCCCCGAGAACTTTAAGAAAGCTGGTCTTCCCACATCCGGACTCTCCCAGAAGCACCACCCGCTCCCCCGGGGGAATCTCCATATTCCATCCCTCAAAGACCCGATGCTCCCCGAAACGCACCCCCAGACCGGCGATGCGGATCAAAGAAGACATGGATTTCCCTTCCGGCGAAGGCGGAAGGACTCTCCCAGGCTTCGGAAAAGCCGCTCCGAGAAGAGCCCCAGAAAGACCGCCACCCCCGAGAGGGCGTAGATCCCCGGAGTATCCACCCCCTGCCGGGCCCAGGCGAGAAGCACCCCAAGCCCCGCATCACCGCAGAGATACTCCGTCACCAGCACCACCTTCCAGGCATTTCCCAGGGCCACCTCCATCACCGCCTCCGCAAAGGGAAGCAGTGCTCCTCCATAGATCCAGCGCAGCCGCCGCATCCGGGGAACCCCATAGACCCGGGCCATCTCAAGAAGAGTGCCGTCCAGGCTGCGCACCCCCGAGGCGGTGGTGAGAATCGCCATGGGAAGAAGGGAGAGGGTGGAGATGAAGACGGGCCCCTTCCATCCGATGCCGAAGGAGAAGACCACTATCCCAAGCCAGGAGATGACCGGCACCGCCTGCACCACCGCCACCAGGGGACGGCAGAAGGCGAAGATTCCCGGACGAAGGCCGAAGAGCACCCCCAGAGGGAGCCCCAGAAAGAGCACCAGAAAAAGGACCAGCCCCACCTCCCCGGCGGAGCGGGCCAGGGCAAACCAGAAGAGGGAACTCTGCACATATTCCAGAAGACGGCTGGCGGTTTCCAGAGGGGTGGGGAGAATCAGGGGAATGGCAAAAATTTTTGCAAAGAACTGCCAGCCCAGAAGCAGCGCCCCGATCCCCAGAAAGAAGCCTCTTCTCATGGATAGAAGAAATCCTTCTCGGGGACACCACTGCACGATGCTGGGGCCCGTTCACAGAGATACTCATAAAAAGCACGCATCTCCCTGCACGCGGAAGAACCCGATCGATACTCGAAGTTACACTCCCCCAACGCTGCCTCCAGTACCGCCTGGGGAAGGGATAGATCCCGGCGAAGGAAATCCACCGCCTGAGCAAGATGGGCCTGGGACCACTGAAGGGAGAGGAGATACTGACGCTCCATGTCTCGGAAAGCCCCAGGATTTCTATCGTAGCTTTCTCGGGAGACGAAGAGCCCCGTCACGGGAAGGTGATAGTTCTCCCCCACCTCCTCCTGCCAAAGCCTGCGAAGAGAAAGCCCCCGCTCCACTCTTCCCCGGGATACCGCCAGGGTGAGAAAGGGCTCCGGAAGCACCGCATACCGGGCCTTCCCCGCCCCCAGAAGCCCCACAATTTCCTGGGGAGGAGCGTAGAGAAGCCGCACATTGACCTCCGGCACAAGCCCCGCCTTTCGCAGAGAGGAACGCACCAAAAGATCCGCAGTGGTACCCCGACCGAAGGGGAGATAGAGCGATACATTTTCAAGCTCCCTGAGGGAAGAGATGGGTTCTCCGTGAGGAACGAGGAAGGCGAAGAGATCCCACTGGATCACCCCGAGCAGAAGCAGAGGGAACCCCCTCTGGTGAATGGTAGCCCCCAAAGTCACCGGAAGCAGGGCGGCCTCCGCCTCTCCGGAGACGAAGAGAGCGATAATCTCTTCGGGACTGCTCCAGAGTTGGATCTGGGGACCGTGCATCATCTGCTGTCGCAGGGGCACCACCGGAAAGAGCGAAGGGCCTCGGGGAACGTAGAGAGTTCCCGAAGAAGCCCCCACATTTTCCAAGCTTCCGAAAAGAAAGATGCTTATGAGAACCCCCAGGGTAAAAACCTTCAGCAAACGCCGCATATCCACTCCTCCTCTCCTCGTTACATCTCGGTGGCTCCACGTACAGAGGCATGGTTTTTATACGTGTCGTCACACTCCCTCTCAGCTCATCAACACATACAAGCCGCCAAACATTGCCTAATCATAAAGATTCCCACCGAACTGTTTTCGAGCTTCCTCCAGATGCCGGCACTTTTTTCGAAACTGAAATCCCGGACAGGTGCAGGCTCCGTGAAGAAGATCCACCGCATATTCCTCCTTGCCCCGGGCAAGATAAATATGCTCTCCCACCTTGGTAAGGAGCACGGGACTTTTCTCTTTCGAGGACACACCGGAAGACTCCGTTTTTTTCGAAACCTCCTCCGGGGAAGCTCCCACCTCAAGAAACCCCTCGGGAAGGGGACCCCCCGAAGAAGTTCCTTCGCCAGCCTCTCGGGGCGTATCCAGCGCCCGGTTGGAGAGGGCGTCCGCCTGGGAGTTCCGCTCCCGGGGAATCCAGGAATAGCGCAGGTCTCTCCCCTTGGCAAGCTCCTGGGCCTCCTGCCAGAGAAGCTGCAGATGAGGCTGCCGAACCTTCCATTCCCCCTTCATCTGGGAGATCACCAGCTTGCTATCTCCGGAGATCTGCACCCCCCGAAGATCCCGCTTCACAATCTCCCGAAGCAGAAGAAGAAGCCCTTGGTACTCCGCCTCGTTGTTGGTACGTCTGCCGAGATAGAGGAAATCCTCCCAAAGAAGGCCTCCTTTCTCATCCTTGAGAAGAGCTCCCGCTCCGGCCTCTCCGGGATTGCCCCGGGAGGCACCATCAAAAAAACCTGCCCTCATGAGATCTCTCCTCCAAACACCATAAGGGGTGCTTGGGCACCCCTGCATCTTTCTTCTTTTATCTATCCCAGGTCTGGGAGAATCAGTGTCCTTCGATCCTCTTTCCCTTGCTTTCGTACATACGTCTATCCGCCGTAGCCAAAACGTCGTCGCTGGTCTTTCCATCCTCTCCGAAACAGGCCACCCCAAAGTTTGCATAGGCTCGAAGGGAGGAAACCGAAAACCTGAGGGATTCCAAAGATCTGTTCAAATCCTGGACAATTTTCTCTATCTCTTCGGGAGAAACTCCTCCGAGAATCACGAGAAATTCATCTCCTCCGTAGCGCCCCACCACCCCCCGGTCTCCCACAGCGGCGGCCATGGCCTGGGCCGATTTGATGAGCACCTCATCTCCCACCCCGTGACCGTAAGTGTCGTTAACGTCCTTGAACTTCCACATATCCCCCATGACGATGCAACAGGGCTCCCCTTCTTTTGTCCGAGGCTCCACGGTCTCCTGGAGATACTGGATAAGAAAGCGGCGGTTCCAGATCCCCGTAAGGGCATCTCGCCGGGCCTTCTCCTCCTCCACATCGAGAAGGCGATTCACAGAAAAGAGGGCCCCCAGATGTCGGGAGAGCACGTGGAAAAGCTCCTCGTCCTCCGAGGAAAAGGCTCCAACCTTGGCACGCTCCAGAGCGATGGCCCCCAGAGGCTCCTTCTGATGGTAGATGGGAACATCAAGCTCCGCAAGGGTCTCAGAAGTAACCTCCGCATAGTAGGGGCTCTGGCGCACATCCGGAGTGTTGCAGATCTCTCCGCTCTCTAACGCCTGGAGAGCAAGTCCCCGCCCCTGCTCGATAATCCTCCGGCTCTCCCGGGGAAGCTCCTCGGAAGGAAGGGCCGAAGAGGCCACCATACGGCACTCCTCTCCAAACTTGAGCCAGATGTAGATGGAGGTATCGGGAAAACGGCTGGTAAGGAGGGATACGGTCTTGCGGGAAATTTCCACGTTATCCCGCTCCCCCGAGAGGGCGTTCACCAGATCGTGCAGAAAGCGCATCCCCTGGAGCTCCCGCTGAAGCATCTGCACGTTGGCAATGTTTTCCAGCACCAATGCCATGGAATTGGCAAGAATGGTGAGAATTTCCACATCCCGCACGGAAAAAACGTTGATTTTTTCCGAGATTACCACCAAAATTCCCCAGAGGAAATTTTCGTGGGACACGGGAAAGGCTATCTCCGAGAGGGTGCCGAATTCATCCGGGCGGAAGTAGGGATCTTTGGAGGTGTCGTTGCAGATATAGGGCTCCAGAGATGCTGCCACCTTGCCGATGATCCCCTTCTTTCCGAGAACGTACTCCTTCTCCTCCTCGGGAGAGATGGAAAAGGCTCGGTAGGAAAAAACAGTGGTTACGGGATCTGCACGCCTTAGACGGCCAAAGATGAAGGAACGCTGATAGCCGAAGCGCTCTCGAAGCACCTTTCCCACCACATCATAGAGGGATTCCGGATCCTTACACCGAAAGAGCTCATTGGAAGCATCCAGAAGAATCTGTTTGAACTGGGAGTAGGACTCCACCTCCCGCTTACTCTCCAGAAGGGTCTCCAGAGAGCGGTTCAGAGCCTGCTGAGCGAGAGTGAGGTTACGGCGATTCGCCCGGCTTCGCTCCAACCCCTCCTGGAGCTCCCTTTCCGCATCAATATGAGAGAGCACCGAGGCCAATATCCCCACCAAAAGGGTACTGAAACGCACATCCGTTTCGTGAAAACAATTTCTCTCCGCCGCCTCAACATCCATAACGCCGAAGACACGACCGTGCCAGACGATGGGAACCGAAAGTTCCGCCTGAGTATCGCTCATGTCGGGAAAGTAGTCCGGATCCAGGAGAACGTCATTCACCACCTGAGCCTCCCCGGTTCGGTAGCAGCGTCCACAGATCCCCTGACCGGAACGAATACACCGCACCGAAGGATCATGATTGGCATATCCCGCAAGCTCCAGACAGCCCTCCCGCTCATTCCAAAGGTAAACCGCAGGGCGGGAGAAGCTGGTCTTTTCCGCAATGATCTTCGCCGCCAGGGAGCAGGCCTCTTCTTTTGTCTCGGCTTTATCTACCTCTACGAGATACTGAAGAAGCAGATCCTGACCCTGGGGGGTCTTCATTCGGTCATCCCAGGGATGTACTGAAAGTTTCTTTTCGCTTCCTTCAGCCACGTCTTTCGCTCCTTCACAGACTCGCATAACATCATCGGTAGGGCATCCATCGATCCCGAAGATCCCAGGCCTGTTCCCGAATGACATCATTCACCCTCCCCACCAGGGAAAGATCCGCATTCAGAGGGAAAAAGGCTCCGTAATACTCCCGGGTGAGGAGTACATCAAGAATGGTGTAGCCCTCGTGATCCTTCATGACCTGAAAGGCCAGGGGACTGTCCACGATGGCCGCTTGGGATTCCCCCCTTTGAAGGGCTTCAAAAGCCCCGGGCCAGGTGGTGAAGGGAAGGAGGTTGATCTTGGAAATCTTCTGCGCCGCCACGGCGCTGGTGGTGCCGGACTGGAAGGAGACCGTCATGCCCTGCATCTGGCTGGGAGAGACAATACCGCTCCCCTGGGGGAGAAGCACCGCCTGCCCTGCGGTGAAGTAGGGATCCGAAAAGAGCACCTTTTTCATGCGCTCCTCGGTAACTGCGATTCCCGCCAGCCCCATATCCACATCCTCGGGCCAGCGCCCTTGTTGGAGAATTCCCGTAATGCTCCCCGGCTCTCCCTTCCCCCAGGGAAGAGGCACTATCACGCAGGTCACCCCGAGAGCCTCCGCCACGTGCTCCGCAAGCTCTACCTCCAGGCCTTCAAAACCGTCCCCGCTTTGAAAGTGGAAAAATCCCCAGTTCTGGGCTTCTATGGCCACCCGAAGCTCCCCTCTCTGGGTGATGGAAGCAAGATCTCCCCCGAAGGCCCCCCAAACCCCGAAAAGAGCGAAAAAAACCGCTGCTCCCAGAACGAAACGCCAAGGAAATCGAAATATATTCATGAACACCTTCCCCCTCTATGATCAGGTGTATCCTTCTTACCTCTGCAACCATATATCAGAGCATATTTTACCATGTTTTGCAGAGCCTAAAGCGAAAATATATGATAACCTAGGGCCTATTCTCTCTCCGGAAACCCCTTCAAGAAACGCTTCGGAGAGGGGAACATCCTTTTCGACAGGAGGTCCGGCCCATGGGCGGATCCATTCCTTCGACCTTCCTCCTTCTGGGGGGAATCGGTCTTTTTCTCCACGGCCTCACCTACAGCACCGAAGCCTTCCGGAAGGTTCTCGGAAAACAGCGGGAAGCTCTGCTGGGATCCTTCCTTCGGCATCGGGGGCTCTCCTTCGTTACGGGAGCCTTCTTCTCCGCCCTCGCCCAGAGCAGCACCGCCGCTACATCCTTTGTGGTGGGGCTTGTCAGTGCGGGGCTCCTCCCTCTGCAGAGCGCCATGATCGTCATGATCGGTGCCAGCGTGGGAACCACCTTCGTCACCTTTATCCTGGCCCTCCATGTGGTGCAATGGGCTCCCCTGGGACTCGGCATAAGCGCCTTTCTGCTCCGAAGCTCCCGCAGCTCCCTTCAGAAGTGGGGAGCTCTGGGGCTGGGAATTTCCCTCATTCTCACGGGAATGCTCTTTATCCAGCAGGGAGTGGTCCCCCTGAGCAGCTCCCCCGCCCTGGCATCTCTTCTTCTTACTCTGGGGAAGAGCCCCCTTCTTTCGGGGCTCCTGGCCTTCGGCATGGCGGGCATTCTTCAGAGCAGCGTTCCCGTCATCGGCCTCTCCATGGCCCTGGTCTCCTCAGGACTTCTCCCCCTGGAGTCGGTGTTCTTTCTTGTGCTGGGATCCCACGGAGGCACCACCGTGATGGTACTCTTCGCAGGAATGGGAACGAAAAAAAACGCCCGCACTCTGGCCTGGAGCAACCTTCTCTACAAAATGGGGGGAGTCCTTGTGCTTCTTCCCCTTTACAAGATCCTTCCCTCCTGGGGAGCCCGCTTTTTCGCAACTCCCGAGGGGAGCATCGCCTTCATTCAGATCGTGCTCATCTGGGGAAATGCGCTTCTCTTTCTTCCTCTGGCCCGGCCTCTCGCCCGGGGAGGAACGTTTCTGGCGGGGCTTTTCGGCCGGGAGGATCCCGGGGAGCCCCTCTATCTGGAGTTTCCTCCTCCCCCCTTCAGCAACCTCGCCCTCTCCCTCCTCTCGAAGGAGATGGTACGAGGGGCCAACCTCATGGAGGAATGCCTTTTCCGTACCCTTCGCAGGTTCCGCACCTCCGGAGATAGAGAACGGCTGGAACTCCTCCCCCGGAGCACCGAAGAGCTCATAGAGAGCTGTACCGAGTATCTTCTCGCCCTGCCTCCTCCGGGAGAAGCCGGCTCGGGAGCTCCGGAGGAGTACGCCTGCCTTGCTCACAGCCTGGGGTGCATGCGGGAGATGAAAAATCTCCTGCTTCGAAACTTTCTTCCCCAGCACCAGAGGTGGAGAGAACTTTCCCAAGGAAGCTCCTCTTCTCAAAAGGAAGAATGGGAAGCTCTGGAAGAGCAGCTTCTTCTTCTGGTAAACGAGAGCTTCGGCTCCTTTGCCCTGGGAGACCCCAAACCTTCCAGAAGATTTCTCCAAGAATATCGAGAACTCACCGCCTCGCTGGAGGAGCTCCAGAGAAGCCTCGAAACCACCCGGGGACTCTTCCACGCTCCGGAAAACCTTCAGCTCTGGGAGCTCTGCCACACCCTGCGCTCCATGGCACAACGCTCTTTCTGTCTCGCTCAGGGATGTTCTGTGGGAGAGATCAACTCCTACCTGGCACCTCCGGAAAGAGATTCCACCTCAAGGACGGTGAAAAATACATGAAGATTTCACTTCGAAAACTTAAAGCGTATATCCCCGCCAAGCAAGCCCCTTCGGCGGAGGAGTTTCTCTTTTCGGAAGACCGAAAACGGCTTCTCGAAATGCTTCAGGAGATGGGAAGCACCGTAGACTCTTCTCTGGAGCTGGTTATGCGGGCTCTGGAAGAGAGAGCTTTGGAAAAAGCGCACCAGGTGATCTCTCTGGACACCCGCATCGACAGCCTGGAGCTGGATCTGGAACACCAATGCCTTCACATCATGGCCCTCCGGAAACCCGTGAGGGACAGCCTGCGCTTTCTGATCTCTCTCATCAAGGTGGCGGGGGATCTGGAACGAACCGGAGACCAGGCGGTGAACATAGCGGAGAAAGTGCTTCTCCTCGGCAACACCCCTCTTCTCAAACCCCTGGTGGACATCCCCAAAATGGGAAAGATCACCCGGGAGATGACACAATACGCCCTGCAATCCTTCGAAGCCGAGGATCCCCATCTGGCCATGGAGGTCTATGCCATGGACGATGAGGTGGACAACCTTTACACCACCATCTTCGAGGACATTCTGCTGCTCATCTCCGAACGAGGGCTTTCCGCCCGGGGAGATCTCGAACAGGCCATGAGCCTGGTTCTCATAGCCCGCTACCTGGAACGCATGGGAGATCAGGCGGTGAATGTGGCTCGGCGAAGCTATTTCATGGTCACCGGAAAAGTCATGGACCAGGAGATGGTCCCCTCCTAGAGAGGAGACCTCGAAAGCCCTTCTCCCAATAGACTTTCATTGCCCCAGGACTCCTTGGGATCCTCCCCTTCCATCGAGGTCAGCTCTTCATCTCCCAGGCCGAGAAAGGCCTCCACCACCTGGGGATCAAACTGGGTCCCCGCATGTTTCCGTAACTCCTGTCGGGCCTCCTTCGAAGAAATACCCTTCCGGTAGGCCCGATCACTGGTCATGGCATCATAGGCATCCGCCACAGTGAGAATACGGCTGAGCAGGGGGATCTCCCGCCCCATGAGCCCCGTGGGATATCCCCGGCCATCCCAACGCTCGTGATGATGCTCCACCACCGTGGCGATCTCCCGAAGCTCCGAGGAGTGAGAGAGCACCTCCCGCCCCTTGGAGGGATGGGTCTGGATGATCTCTCGCTCTTCCGGCACAAGGGGCTCTATCTTGTTCAATACCTCTGTCGGAACGAGAAGCTTTCCCACGTCGTGCACAAACCCCGCCCAGTAGGTCTGCTCCACCTGCTCCGGAGTAAGCCCCATGGCCTGGGCCACCCGGCGGGAGATCCGGGCCACATTCTCGGAATGGCCGCTGGTGTAGGCATCGTACATTTCGAGAATGGAGATGATGGATCGGAGAAGGTCTTCCTGAAAGCGGCTGCGCACCGCGAAGAGCTGCCGCATCCCCAAAAACCCCGACGCAAGGCTCCCCAAAGCGTCCAAAATCCTCCCGGTGTCCGAGGAGAAACGTTCATCCTCTTCATCGCTTCGAGCCACCGCAAGGAACCCGAGCACCCGCCCCCCTGCCCGGAGGTTTACCATGAGCCCCTGGGAGATCTCAGGACAGACTCGGGAAAAGGATTTGCGCAGATCCTCGGGCCACCGATCCATCATGAGAGCAAAGGAAACCGTGGCCCCCCGAAAGACCACATGCTCCGGCTTAAGGGGAAAGTCCTCCAGAAGCTTCACATCCACCCCCACCCCGGAGAGAATGCGCACCTCCTCCCCCTCAAGAACCCCGACTATTCCCGTGCTGGTTCCCGGGAGCATGTCCACCGCCAAAGCAAGGATCCGGTTCATGTACCGCTCCTGCCCCATGTTTCTGGCGGCGCTCAGAGAGACCGCCAGGGAGATCACGTGCTCCAGCCTCCCTGCGAGCTTCTCCCGGCTCATGTAAAGCTCCTCCAGCTCTTCGTTCATGGCCTTGAGCTCTTCCATCCCGGCGGCGATCTCCCGCCCCATGTTCTGGAAAGACCGGGTAAGCTCCTGCACCTCCAGGGGGGTATCCTCATCCAGAGGCTCCGAAAGAGCAAAGGAGGTGGGCTCCGCCATAAACTCGTCCAGTCCCTGCATGAGCACGTGGAAGGGATGCACGATCTCCAGAGATGTCCGGGCCACACTCCAGAACATCCAGGCGGTTCCGAGAAGGAGAATCAGCACTCCCCATCCCACACCCCGGTAGAGTACGTCCACGAGGAAGGAGAAATCCATACGGATTTCCACCAATACTGCGTCATCCTCCAGGGGCATAGCCCCCCCCTCTCCGGAAGAACGCCACAGGGAGTAGAGAGCTCCTCGCCGGGCTCCCTCCTCCCGGAGACGTAGCACCGTATCCTCCGGAAGCTCCTGCTGTATCCGGGCAAGAAAAGCTTCATCCAGATACACTCCGGAGTCCCAGATGGAGCCCCCGGTCACAAAGGAATAAAGGTGTACCCCCGCCACGAAAGGGAGCTCCTGAAGCTCTCCTATCATGCGTTCCACCTGGTTTAGCAGCTCCTGATCCACCGCCACCGCTACACCGAGAACGGTGCGATCCGGAAAGATCCAGTAGCCGTATTCGTAAAAACCCTTTCGTTCGGGGGACCAGAAGAGAGGGAGTACCGTCATCTCCCCGCTCAGGGCATTGAAAAGACGCTCTCCCCCCAGAGGAGGTACCGGAGGCAACCCCTCGGGAAGGGAGGAATTTCGCAGCTTTCCCTGGGCATCCAGGGTGAAGGAGTAGAGAAAACGGCTCCCCTGGGGGCCTTCCCGGCTTTGAGGAAGAAGCCGCCTCTCCATGCGGCGCACAAAAAAATCCAGCTCCATCTTTGGGATATCCGTGGCGGAGGTGTCCGCCACAAAAACCCGCTGAAGCCCGTCCAGTACCGTATGGGCCACCATTTGGTATTGGGATTGGAGAATGCCGATGGTGCGGGCGTAGGAGTCGAGAAGGCGCATCACCGACTGACTGGTACGCTCCTCTATTCTCGAAGAAAACCAATGCCGCAGGGTGGCCCCTCCCCAGAGGAGATAGAGCGCAAAAGCCAGGGCAATGACCGCATAAATGGGCAAAAAGCGAAAGAGAATGCGTCTGCGAAGGGGTACGGGGTTACCCAACATAGAACCTCCCAGGATGCGAAACTTCCCGGAAAGAAGCTTCCTCCAGAAGTTTCGAGAATTTTTGCTTTTTCATTAAAATCAGGGAACCCAGCGGTCCAGGAGAATCTCCCGCTGTTCCAGCACCACCCGATCTACAAGGCTCCGAAGCTCCGGATCCGACGAAAGAGGGAGCACCAGGGCATAGCTCTCCCGGGTGAGGAGCTTATCCAACACTTGAGTCTCGGGATGATCTTTCAGAAAGAGAAAAGCCAGGGGGCTGTCAATGACCACCACATCCACCAGCCCCTCCTCAAGGGCCTGAAGAGTGACTGAGGCGTTCTCCAGAGGCACCATCTCATTCCGCGAGGAGAGGGCTCGGGCAGCCCCTTCGCTGGTGGTATCCCGGGGAAATCCCACTTTCTTCCCCTGAAGGGATTCGAGAGAGAGGATCCTCTGGGAACCCCGATGCAGCAGCACCATCTGCCCCACCAGGGCATAGGGTTCGGAAAAATGCACCCAGGCACCTCGCTCCGGGGTTATAGTCACCACGGAGGCGATTATATCAAAGGATCCCCAGGAAGAGCCTTCCAAGATGCCGGAGATGCTTCCGTCATCCCCCTCCCCCCAGGAGAGAGGAAGATAGACCGGGGAAACCCCCAGAGCTGCGGCCACTTCCGCCGCAAGATCCACACAGAGCCCCGAAGGCTCTCCCTGGCGCCACTGGAGAAAGTAAGCCCAGTGATCATCCTCCAGAGCTACCCGCAGCACCCCTCGCTCTCGGATGGCGGAGGCGGAAATTTCCGAGGCCCAGACCTTTCCCCCGCAGGATACGGAAAAGAGAAAAACAGAGATGATCAGGATCCCCAGAAAAAGGTTTATTCCGAGAGAACCCCCCGAAAAAAAGTCAAAAACACTCCTGCTTGAAGAGCTTTCTTGAAATTGCATCATAGCCTCGACCCTTTCTCTATTGCAGAAAAGCTGACACAGCCGCTCCGAAGTCGTATACTCTTGCATGCTCAGCGTAATGTTCCGACAAAAGAAGATCTGAGAAGCTTTACAGCCAGGAGCTCTATAATACCAGTTCCTCCGAAAAAAAGAAAAATACTTTTCTCGAAAAAATCCTTTGTGCAAAAATTCTACGGGGAGAACATCCCGGGTTTGCACCGAGGTTGTACAAGCATATCCTAGAGACAGGAACACACCAAGGAGGTTTGATGTATGAGCACTTCCCCACGTCCTATCCCTCCATCTCCCTCGCAACTCCTGGGCGTTACCGCCTCGGGGAAAAAGGTGTACTGCCACAAAATAACCAAAGGATCTCTCAGCCTGACCTGCATGGATTACGGAGGAGGGATTCTCTCTCTCGTGGTGCCAGATCGTTACGGAAAGGGCAAAAACATTCTTCTGGGATATGAAACTCTCGAAGAATACGAACGAGATTCCTGCTGGTGCGGCCTTCTCTGTGGCCCCGTAGCAGGGCGGCTTAGAGAGACCGACTTCGAACTTCAAGGAGAATCCTACCATCTGGAAGCCAACCATACCACATCCTGTCTTCACAGCGGATCCAGGGGGTTTTCCCGATCAGTCTGGAAGGGAGAAATCTTCCGAACCTCCCGGGAGGAGGGAATTCGCTTCTCTCTCGTCTGTCCTCGGGGAAGCTGGGGCTTTCCGGGAGCTCTGAAAGTGACCGCCACCTATCTTCTCTCTCAAAACAGCCTCTCCCTCGTATGGAAAGCTCAGAGCACCGCCCCCACCCTGTGGGCCCCCACTTTTCACGGCTATTTTAATCTCGGAGGAACCCCCTGGAAGACCACAGAAGACCATCTTCTTCAGATCCGGGGAAGTTCCTTCATGCCCCTTGATGCAAAACACCTTCCGGGCTCCCCCCTTTCGGTAAAGGGAACTCCCTTTGATTTCCGAACCCCCCGATCTCCGGATCCCCGACCATGGAGAGAAGATCCCCAGATACGCCTCGCCAGGGGATATGATCACCCCTTTCTGCTGGATTCCCCTGGCAAGAACCAAAACCCTGCGGTCACTCTGGCTCATCCCGAAAGTGGTAGATGCATGAAAATATTTACAGATCAACCTGTATGCGTATTCTACTCCGGAGGCTTTCTCTCCCAGGAAAATCTTTTTCGAGGTGCCTGTCCAGGGACCCCAGGACTCGGACTAGCCCTGGAACTTCAGGAACACCCCAACGCATCCTTCGTACAGGGGCTCCCGATCTCCATCCTTCTTCCGGGAGAAGTCTACCGAAGACGCACGGAGTGGCGCTTCTCCACAGTACAAAAATCCATGACTTTGTTTCTTCCTGAAGGGAGGAATATCTGATGCGGCGCTCTTTTCTCTGGATCATACCGACCCTTCTTCTCGGAGGGATACTGGGATACACCCTAGGGGAGAAGGACCTTTCGGGAAGATCTATGGAACTCTTTCGAGAGAAGCTCCCCTTTCTTCGCTCTTCGGAGGAAAAAGATCCCCAAATCATTCGGGGAACCGGCACAGTGGAGGTGCAGGAGGTACATATCTCCTCCAAGACTTCGGGATACATCCGGGAGCTTTATTTTTCCGAAGGAGAGACCGTACAGGGGGGAGAGCTTCTTGCCCTCATTCACCGCCCGGATCTGGAGGCTCGAAAGGCCCAGGAGGAGGCAAATTTACAGCGAGCGGAGTTTCTTCTGGCAGACATGCGCACCGGAGCGCGCCCCGAGGAGATTGAAAAAGTTCAGGCCCAGCTGGAGGGGGCTCAAGCCCGGTATGACCAGGCGAAAAAGAATGCGGAGCGTTTTACGGAACTTCAGAAAGAACAGATGGTCTCTCCCCAAAGGGGGGAAGAGTTTCAAACTGCCCTGGACTCCGCAGCCAGTGAGCTCCGGGCTTTGGAAAAGCAGCTTCAGGTACTCCGGCTGGGGGCTCGGGAAGAACAGATCAAAGCCCAGGAGGCGGCGGTGCAAGCCTTGAGGGCCACGGTGGATATCACCAAAAGCCTTCTGGAGGACACCCGGATACTCGCTCCCCGAGGAGGACGGATCCTTCTCAAAAATCTGGAGGAGGGGGAGTATGTGGCCCCGGGAACTGTGCTGGGAGTTTTGGGAGATATGCAGGACTGCTGGGTACGGCTCTACATCCCCTCGGTGGAGCTCGGGAGAATCCGTTATGGTCAGGAAGCCCGGATTCGGGTGGACTCCTTTCGGGATCGTTCTTTTTCGGGACACATCTCGGAGATCGCAGGAAAGGCCGCCTTCACCCCCCGGGAGAGCCTGAGCCAGGAAGAGCGGAGCAACCTCTCCTTTCGGATAAAAGTTCGGGTTCCCAACCCCCAGGAGCTGCTCAAGCCGGGGATGCCCGCAGATGTGGAGATCCTTCCATGACCACCATCCTGGAAGTCGAGGAAATCTCCCGCTCCTTCGGCCCCCTTCGGGCGGTACAACCCTGTTCCTTCGCCCTTCACCAGGGAGAGATCTTCGGTCTTCTCGGCCCGGACGGAGCGGGAAAAACCACCCTCCTTCGGATGATCGCAGGGGTTCTTGCTCCGGATACGGGGAGCATACACACCCCGGGGTTTGGAACTTTTCGGGAATTTCGAGAACATCTGGGATACATGCCCCAGCACTTCAGCCTCTACGAAGAGTGCACCGTGGAGGAGAACCTCACCCTTCTGGGGCGGCTCTACGGGGTTCCCGAAAAGGAGATCCGGAAGCGGCGTGAAGAGATTCTGGAGATGGTGGGGCTTCTCCCCTTTCGAAAGCGGCTGGGGGGGCATCTTTCCGGGGGGATGAAACAGAAGCTCTCCCTGGGGGCCATTCTGGTACACCAACCCCGAATCCTTCTTCTGGATGAGCCCGGCACGGGGGTGGACCCCGTTTCAAGGCGGGAGTTTTGGCGCATCCTCTACGGACTGAACCGCCAGGGCATGAGCATCCTCCTCTCCACAGCCTATATGGAGGAGGCCTCTCTCTGCTCCCGGTTGGGTTTTCTCTCCCGGGGAAAGCTGCTCCAGGTAGGGAAACCCCAGGAGATACGCCGCTCCTTCCCCTATCTTCTCCTACGGCTCTCTCTTCCCGGGGTTTTGAAAAAGACTCCCCTTTACCGACGCTGCGCAGCCCTTCCGGGGATAGCCTGGGGAAATCCCCTGGGAGAATTCCTGCATCTGGCGGTGAAAGATAGGGAACTACTGGAAAAATCTCTCGGGGAACTTCTCCGGGAAGAGGGCTCCCCGGAATATCTCCTGGAAGAGATTTCTCCGGATCTGGAAGATCTCTTCGTGGAACTCGCCTCTCCACAATCTTCCGAGGAGGAGGTGCCCTTGGCATGAGTTCGGTTACGGCTGCTCTGGAGGTGAAGAACCTCACCAAATATTTCGGAAACTTTGCCGCCGTGAAGGGGTTGCATCTCCGGGTGGAGCCGGGACAGATCTACGGCTTTCTGGGGCCCAACGGCTCGGGAAAGAGTACCACCATACGGATGATCTGCGGCATTCTCCCCCCCACCGAAGGAGAGGGGCAGGTGCTGGGGCTGGATCTGCGCAAGGAGCGTCACGCCCTCCGGCAGAGAATCGGCTACATGTCTCAGAAGTTCAGTCTCTACGGGGATCTTACGGTGGAGGAAAACCTCGCCTTTTATGCGGGGATGTACGGTCTGGGGGGAGTTCATCGGAAAGAACGTATGCGAGCCATGCTGGCTCTCGCAAAGCTCGAAAATCGAAACAAGGATCTTGCGGCAACCCTTTCGGCGGGGGTCCGGCAACGCCTGGCCCTGGGATGCGCCCTTCTCCATGAACCGGAGCTGCTCTTTCTGGATGAACCCACCAGCGGGGTGGATCCTCTCTCCCGGAGGCACTTCTGGGACATCATCTATGACCTCGCTGCGGGAGGCACCACGGTGCTGGTGACCACCCATTTCATGGATGAGGCGGAACACTGTGAAGTCCTGGGGTTCATCTTTCAGGGGGTTCTGCTGGCTTCGGGATCTCCGGAAAAACTTAAAGAGAGCCTCCGGGGGAAGCTCTACGGGGTGGAACGGGAAAACCCCATGGATCTTCTGGAAGAGCTCTGGCCCCGAAGGGGAAAAGATCTGGAGGACTGCTATGTTTCAGGTCAATCTCTGGTGATTCTCGTTCCCCGGGGCATTCCCGAGGATCTTCGAGAACTCCAGATGCACCCCCTGCCTCCCACTCTGGAAGATGTCTTTGTCTCCCTGGTGCGCCGGGGAAGAGAGGAGCCCTCTCCATGAAACGTCTTTGGGCACTTTTAATTAAGGAATTTCTCCAAATGAAACGGGATCGTATCACCCTGGCCATCATGGTGATGATCCCCGTGGGGCAGTTGCTGATCTTCGGCTTTGCCATCAACACCGATGTGAAGCATCTGAGCACCATCCTCTTCGACCAGTCCCGCACCGCCCAGAGCCGGGAACTTCGGGATGCCTTTCAGGCCACCCAGTACTTCGACTTCGCCCGGGAGGGGAGAAGCTTCGAAGAGGTGGATAACGCCATTCAGAGCGGTATCTGCAAAGTGGGGATCATCTTCCCCCCGGATTTCGCAGAGGTGCTGGAGCGGGGAGAGCCCGCCCCGGTACAGGTGCTGGTGGATGCCTCGGATTCCATGTCCTCTGCCTCTGCCATCAACGCCGCCAGCATGCTGGGGCTGGTGGAATCCGCCAAGCGATTCCAGCAAATCTCCTCCAGACCCTACGCCCAGGCCTACGACATCCGCCTCCGGGCCTGGTACAACCCGGATTTTGTCTCTCCCTACTACATGGTGCCGGGGGTTCTCGGGGTGGTGCTCACCATGACCATGATTCTCCTCACCTCGGTGGCCATCGTACGGGAGCGGGAAAGAGGCACCCTGGAACAGCTCACGGTAACCCCCATGAGAAGCTGGGAATTTCTGCTGGGCAAGATCATCCCCTATGTGGCCGTGGGATACGTACAGCTCACCCTGGGGCTGGGGATCGGGTATTTCGTTTTCGGGGTGCCTCTGCGGGGAAGCCTGGGAGCGCTCTACCTCATCACCTTTCTCTTTATTCTGGCGAGCCTCGCCATGGGAATTCTCATCTCCAGCGTCTCCCGCACCCAGATGCAGGCCATGCAGCTCTCCTTCTTCGCCCTGCTTCCGAGCATTCTCCTTTCGGGGTTCATGTTCCCCCGGGAGGCCATGCCTCGGCTCTTCTTCGAGCTGAGCCGGATCCTCCCTCTCACCTACTTTCTCACCGTGGCGAGAAGCATCCTGCTCAAAGGCTCCCCGGCAAAATTTTTGCTCCCGGAAATTCAGGCCCTGAGCATCTTGTGCATGCTTTTTCTGGGGATAAGCCTTCTGCGGTTCCGACGTTAAGAGCTAGTGACCAGTGGCTAGTGATTAGCGGCTAGTAAAATCAAAGACAAAACCTCAATGCTCCCCAGGGAAGCATGAGATCTTGCCTCTGGCTGTATTGCCTTTGCTTCTCACTAACCACTAACAACTGGCAACTCGCCCTTATCCCTTCTCGTCTTCCCGGAGCCAGTGGATAATGGCCAGGGTGGCATCGTCCAGTCCTTCGGGCTCCTCGTTTCCCTCTCCCAAAAGGAGGGCATCACAGAGAACCCCGAGGATCCCCCGCACATCCAGGGTACGGAGCTTTTCCGGGGTGAGAAGGGACTGCACCTTCTCACCCCATCCGTCCAGCCCTCCACAGCGGTCGATAAGGCCGTCGGAGCTCAGGATGATACTGTCTCCGGGGTGCATGGCATAGCTATGGGTCTCGTAGGCTCTGCCGGGAAAGTATCCCACGGGAAAGCCCGTTATTTTGAGAGGGGCGATCTCACCGCTGACGGCACTGCAGTAAAGAGGCCAGGGATGCCCCGCCGAGGCGAGATGCAGCTCCCGCCCATTCTCCAATCCGGTCATCCTTCCCACCATGGCGGTGAAGGAGAGAAGGGAGTCCTCTCCGAAATAGGCATAGAGGGAGTCGTTCATGTTCTGAAGCACCTCTCCGGGAGTGTCGGACTTTTCCAGGGCATCCAGAAAGAGAAGCTTTGCCATGCCGGTTCCCATGGCGGCCCCCACCCCGTGTCCCGTCACATCGATGAGGATACCCCAGGCCTCCCGACCATGCCGGATGTAATCGAAAAAATCCCCCCCCAACTCCGCCGAAGGAACGTACCGGTAGGCACAGGAACGCCCCTCTTTCAGATTGATTCCATAGGCAGGAGGAAGAAGGGTCTGCTGAAAGGCCCGGGCAATGCCGAGCTCCTTCCGGAGCTGTTCATCCCGACGCCGCAGAATCTGGGTGTTTTCGTAGAGGGTGAGGGCGTTTTTGATTTTGAGAGGAAGGAAGAGGGACATCTGCTGAAGCGTAAGGGGCTTGAGAAAGTAATCCCGGGCCCCCATGGAGAAGGCGGTACGCATGCTCTCCCAGTCGCTGTTTCCGGAGTTCACAATCACCGGAAGATCCTGGTATTTATCGTTCTTCCCAAGCCATTGCAACACCCCAAAACCATCAATGTTGGGCATCATAAGGTCGAGAATCACCAGATGCACCTCCTGGGCTTCGAGAACATCAATGGCCTCCCGACCGTCTCCCGCTTCGAGAAAACGGATATCCTCCAGAGTCTTTCGAATAACCCGGATCATGGAACGCCGCACAAAGACGTCGTCATCCACCACAAGAATGGTCATGGCCTCACTCATGAAACTCCTCCAGAAAGAGATTGCAGATCTAGCACCGTACTCTCCACCTGAGAGAGCATCTCCCCCAGCAGGGGATCAAAACGTTCCCACACCGCCCGGGCGGCTTCAAGATCTTCCGCATCGCAGAGACGATGGATACTATCCGCCAGGGGCACCCCCTCATGCCATCCCAGCATACCTAGCCCAGATTTCATGCTATGGGCTGTCCGGGAAGCAAGAGGGAGATCCCGGTTATCCAGAGCTTCTCGCAAAACCTGCTGAAGAGCTCCGTACTCCCGGGAAAAATCTTCAAGAATGGTCTCAAGAAGATCTTTATCTCCATCAAGATCTTCCAGCAGATCCTCCAGAGAAATCTGGGGCCTTTGCAACTGGGACATGCTCTTTCACCTTCCCCTTGATTTTTCCTCTCGAATTTGATCTCTTTTTAGGAACCTTTTCCGACGCAGACCCGGTTTCTTCCCTCCGCCTTGGCCTGGTACATGGCAGAGTCCGCACGATTCACAAGATCATCCAGAGAGCAATCGCCGCAGTACTCCGCCACCCCCAAACTGGCGGTGATGCAAACCTCCCCCTTGGGGGAGCTTACGGGACGCTCTTCAATGTAGCCACGTACCTTTTCGCAGAGATCCCGGGCTTTTGCAAGGGGATGTCCCGGAAAAACCAGAAGGAACTCCTCTCCCCCGGAACGCCCCACCTCGCATGCTTCCTCTTGAAGGATGGTGAGAATACGCCGCCCCACCTCCCGGAGCACATCATCCCCTGCACTATGCCCCAAAGTATCGTTCACCCGCTTGAAATGATCCAGATCGAGCACAGCGATGCTGAGAGGGGTGCCCTTTGCTGCACTCTCTTCCATCTCCGTTTCGAGATATCTCATCACTCCCCGGCGGTTCATGAGGGCGGTGAGAAAATCCCGCTCTGCCTGATACCGCAGGGCCTGCTGCAGCTCCACAATACGCTTTCCCACGGAGAGGCGCATCCGAAGCTCCTGAGGGTCGAAGGGTTTGGTGACGTAATCGTCCGCCCCCGCCTCGAATCCGTGGATAATACTCTCCTTCTGATCCTTCACGGTAAGCAGGATTATGTAAGGATAAACAGATTCATCCTTAAATTCCTCCCGCACCCGGCGGCAGATCTCCGTTCCCTCCATGCCGGGAAGAAGCCAATCCAGAAGTACCAACTCCGGAGGATCTTCCCCCAGGAGCTCTTCCAGAGCTTCCTCGCCGTCCTCCACCGCAAGAGGCTCATACCCCCACTTGCGCAGGAGGGATTCCAACATCATCCGGGAAGCCCGTTCGTCCTCCGCCAAAAGCACCTTCATGTACACTCCCCCTAGAGATGTTCCACGTGATCAAGAAAGAGGCTTATCTCCCGCTCCAGAGAAACCAGGAGCCTCTCAACATACTCAGGATTTTTCTCATAAAATGCCGCCTTTTCCAGACGCTCCGCCCGGAGAGCGATGCGGGGAGCGTTAACGTTTTCCGCCCCTCCCCGAAGTTTATGGGCATAAAAACCGATCTGTTCCAAGTCTTCCTCCGGGAGATCACGGATCCGATCCAGGCTCTCCACTGCGCTCTGACAGAACTCCTTGAGAGCTACCAAAGCGAGATCCCGATCTCCCTCCAGACGGGAGAGGAGGGTACCATAGTCAAGTATGGAGGAATCCTCTCCTTTGTGGTGAGTATCGGAGACCACAAGGTTTCGCACAAGTTCCCGTAAATCTCTGAGGGAGACGGGTTTCGGAAGGTACGCATGAAAACCTTCGTCCAGATACCGCTGCCGATCCCCCCGCATGGCATTAGCCGTTACCGCCACAAGGGGGATATCTTTATTCGGCCCGGGAAAATCCGGGCTCTGCAGGATATTTTTGAGGGCTATGCCGTCTACTCCCTCCATGCGAATATCCGTAAACACCGCATGATATTTGATACGTTTCAGAAGATCAAGAGCCTCCTCCCCCCGAAGAACCGCCGTAACCGCATACCCCAGTTTTTCGAGAAGCCCCGCAAGAACTTTGAGATTCGTCCGGTTATCGTCCACCACGAGAATGTGCTGTGCCGAAGCTCCCTCCATAGATCCGGGCTCCTCCTCCTCTCCGAAGGGAACTCCTTCGAGAAGCAGATAGGTATCCTCAAAGGGCTGAAGTCTCTCTTCCCGGACCCCCTCGGGAGCCTTGGAGAGCACCAGATGCACCGTGAAGCAGCTTCCCTCTCCGGGGGAGCTCTCCACGGTAACGGATCCCCCCATCATCTCCGCTAGACGTCGGGAGATCACCAGTCCCAACCCGGTGCCTCCATAGGTGCGGGATATGGAGGGAGCTCCCTGGGAAAAGGTGGCAAAAAGCCGGCTCTGCTCTTCCTTATCCATCCCCCGCCCGGTGTCCCGAACGTGGAAAGAGAGCACGTAGGCCCCCTCCCGATACCCCTCCGCACGGCCTCCCAAAAGGATCTCCCCCCGAGAGGTGAACTTCACCGCATTGCTGATAAGATTCGCCGCAATCTGCCGGATCCGGAGAGGATCTCCCAAAAGGAGGGGGGGAATGCCGTTCCAGGAGAAGTCCATCCGAAAATCCAGCCCCTTCTCCCGTATCTGCTCCAGAAAGACACCGTAGAGATCTTCCATGAGATGTTGGAAGGAGAAGGGGACCTCCTCAAGGTGAAAGGCGCCGGAATCGATTTTAGAGATATCCAGAATATCGTTGATGAGATGCAGCAGCACCCGTCCCTCCTGCATAAGGGTGCGGGTCATCTCCCGCTGCCGGGAGTTCATATGAGTTCGCAGAAGGAGCTCTCCGATACCGAGAATGCCGTTCAGAGGAGTGCGCACCTCGTGACTCACGTTGGCGAGAAAGACATCCTTCGCTCGGTTTGCCGCCTCCGCAGCCCGTTCGGACTCCTGAAGATAGGTCACCTTTTTGTGAAGCTCCCGGTTGAGATGCTTTACCTCCCGGTAGAGCTCCGCATTCAAGAGCACGCTGGCAGTACTTCCCAATACCACCGTGACAAAGGTAATGGCCACATCCAGAAGGGTATCCGGAGAAAATTCGAGCACCCCCACGAAAAGCCCCATCACCCGGTTGGGAGTCACCATGGCGTGGAGCATCATATGGGTCTCTTCGTCCCGGGCAGTGACCATAACGGGTTTGTTGCGCCCCAGGGCCCAGGCCACGGTACCGTCCTCCACGAGAAACTCCAGCTCCTGCTCGGTCCAACGCTTGGAGCCTTCGCTGTCGCTGTAGACACAGTCGAAACCCAGCCCATCTTCTCCGATAAGGTAGAAAGAGAGATAGCGAAAGGCCACGAAGCTCCGCACCATCCGGGAGGCGAGTTTGAGCACCTCCCGGGGTTCTGCTCCCCCATCAAGCTCCGCAAAGAAGGACCCCGTGTGCACCGCCGCTTCCAGCACCCGGTTTACCCCGTCTCTCTCCCGGAGAAGGGTATCCACCTTTATCTGAAGCGCCCGGAGCTCATGCCATGCTACCATAATGGTAATCCTTTCCGAAGAAGACCTGCAAAATCTCCCGCATCTGCCGCTCGCTTTGGGTAAGCACCCTCTCCAGAACCCCCGCCGAGAGAGCCAGAGCACTGCAAGCCTCGGAATCCAGAGAGGGCACGTAGAAAGAACCGCTGGTTCCCCAGCGCATGGCCCCCGCCAGCACGTCCGCCACATGCACCACCGCCGCTTCGGGAGAGAAGGCCAGCACATCCGGTGAGTGGTGCACCTGCACCAGATGCTGCAGGGTAAGGGGGATATTCCACTCCTTCAGGAGCAGCCCCCCCACATAGGAGTGATTGAACCCCAGAATTCGGTCTTCCACCTCGAACATGGGAAGCTTCTCGTACCGGGAGAAAGCGAGAAGCGCCGTCATGACCCGGGGTTTTTTGCGGTAGAGCACCAGCTTTCCCGCATCGTGAAAGAGCCCCGCCAGAAAGAAGCGCTCCTCCTCGGGAAAACGCCGGAGATTTGCAAGAATCCGGGCGATCACTCCGCAGGCGAGAGAATGCTCCCAGAAGGAGCGCATCTCCACGTACTCCTCGGGCACCCCCTGAAAGATACTCATGGTGGAGACCGCCAGGGCAAGGTTGGTGAGCTCCCGGGAGCCGATGATGGTCACCGCCCGGGGGATGGACTCAATGGGATAGGGGAAACCGTAAAAGGAGCTGTTTACCAGCCGAAGCAGCCGCATGGAGAGGTTGGGGTCTGTGCTCACCACCTCTGCGATATGCCGGGCAGAGCTCACAGGAGAATCCAGCACCTCCTTGATGCGGAAATAGATATCCGGATAGGAGGCAAGCTGGGCCTCGTTCCGCACCAGAGAGTGGGCGGAAAAGTCGAGCTCCTCCGAATCGGGCATCTGAGGAGGAGTCACCTGCACCCGGGGAAAAAGCCCCTCCGGCAGGGCGCCCTCCTTCATGGTCCGGGCTACCCGAAGAGCACAGAGCCTTCGAAGCTCTTTCATAAGGGGATCCTCTCCGGAGTTCGGAGGAAACCACGCATCCACCAGCCGGAAGGCCCGATCGGAGAAAGCGGAATGTCCCGGATCCTGCTCCGGGGGTAGCTCTTCCTGAGGCTCCTCCTCAAGTATGGCCGCCTCGGGAATTCCCCAGATCTTCATCATCCGGATATGGCGATCCCCCAGAGCTTCACCCTTTCGAAGAATACGCTTTCCTTCCGGGGTATAGAGATCCTCCCCGAGAATCATACCTCCCTTGAGGGTTCCTACTTCACGTTTTCCCATGGAGCACCTCCATTCGTGGTTTTCCTGAAGGGAATTGGTCAAGGACGGAAGCGCTTTCGCAAAAATCTGGATGGGGCAAAAAGGTCTGCACTCTTTTTCCTCTCCCTCTCTGGGCATTCTCTATCTCTCTCATAGGTTTTCCTTTTCACTGTAACAGAAAAGCTTTCGCTTTAGTATAGCACTTCTCCCCTCTCCATGACCCCAAAGCTCTCTTTCTCTCATAAAAACCACAAGAATTTACCCCGGACATTCCAAAAATTTTTCATAGGTACAAATTATTGACATATCAAGGCGTTTTTGCAACAATGAGGTTCGGCAGATAATTCTTCTTTTCTCTAAAGCGAGGCGATTCACATGGCATCCCCCCATCCCATTCTTCAGGCCTTTATCCCCGTGGTCCGGGGACTTGCTCTTGCCCTGGGGCCGGACTACGAAATCGTGCTCCACGATGTGGCCACCCCGGAACATTCCATTCTGGCCATGGAAAACCCTCACGTCACCGGACGCTCCGAGGAGGCCCCTCTTCGAGACTACGCCCTCTACCTGCTTCAGACCGCAGGGAGGCGAGAGGAGCATTTCGTCTCCAACTATCTCACCCGCTCTTCCGACGGCAAGCGCATCCGCTCCAACACCCTATACATCCGGGACCCTTCGAAAAAGATCATCGGTTTTCTCTGCATCAACTACGACATGACCAAGGCGGAAATTCTTCAGGGGATGGTGGAACAGCTCGTCACCATCGGAGACACCACCAGCTACTCCGAGTTCGAACGGGAGGGGGAACCTGGAGAGAACAGCAGCCGTTCCGAGGAGATTCTGGAGCGCAATCTCCGGATGATCCGCAAATACGTGGGAAAGCCCCTGCATCTTTCGAAAAAACAGGAGAAGCTTCAGGCCATGCGACATCTCGAAGAAGAGGGTTTCTTTCTTCTCAAGGGGGCGGTGGAAGCCTTTGCCCAGGAGACGGGGAACTCGGTCTTCACCATCTATCGCTATCTTCGGGAGATCCGGGGAGAAAGAACGTAATATTTCAAATAATTTTTATTAAGGAGGAAATGCCCTTGAGCAGTGAAAAGATTCTTCTGGGAAACCACGCCATGGCCCTGGGGGTGGTGGAGGCGGGATGCGCCGTAGCCTCCGCCTATCCGGGAACCCCCTCGTCGGAAATTCTTCCGGGGATCGCCCACTATGCGGATGAACTGAAAACCAACACCCTGGTGGAGTGGGGAACCAACGAAAAGGTAAGTCTGGAGATCGCTCTGGGAGCCTCTCTGGCGGGAAAACGTTCCTGTGCGGTGATGAAGCAGGTGGGACTCAACGTGGCGGCGGATCCCTTCATGAGCGCCGCCCACTTCAAGCTCCCCGGAGGATGCCTTCTTATCGTCTCGGACGATCCGGGGTGCCACGCCTCCCAGACCGATCAGGACAGCCGGAGCTTCGCCCTCTACGCCAAAATCCCCTGCTTCGATCCCTGCGATGCCCGGGAAGCCCGGGAGATGGTGCACAGTGCCTACGAGCTTGGAGAACGCCACAAGGTGATGGCCATGCTTCGCCCGGCGGTGCGGGTGGATCACTGCCGCCAGAGCATGGAGACCGAACGCCCTCTCACCCCCCAGAACCCCGCCCACTTCGAGCAGGAGCCCCGGGGGCACAAGGCGGTACTCCCCGCCCGAATGATCCAGAGCGTGCAGGAACACAACGAACGTTTCGAAATGATCCGGGAGGAGTTCGAAAACGCCTTCGGGCAGTACAACTACGAGATCCCCTCCAGGGGAAAACCCCGGCTGGGGATCATCGCCTCGGGGGTATCCTTCTCCATCGTCATGGACCTTCTCCGGGAGATGAACCGTGATGATATCGGGGTTCTCAAGATCGGCACCCCGGTTCCTCTTCCGGTGCGCATGGTGCAGGATTTCGTATCCCGCTACGATACGGTGATGGTATTGGAGGAAACCTACGGCGTTATCGAAGAGCAGCTTCCGGACCGCACCAAAATACAGGGACGTTGGAATAACTACGTCCCCCGACAGGGGGAACTGGTACCGGAGGTGATTCGGGATCTTCTCTTCCAGGCTCTGGGGGAGACCGGGCGGGAAATACCCGAAAAGGAGCTGCTCTCCCGAGCCCAGGAGGGGCTGCAGCTCGCCAAGCGTCCCCCCAAACTCTGTGCGGGGTGCCCCCATCGGCCGAGCTACTTCGCCCTTCGGAAGGCTCTTCCCAAGAGCATCATCTGCAGCGACATCGGCTGTTACAGCCTCTCCTTCTTCCAGGGCACCGTGGACTCCATCCTCTGCATGGGAGGAGCCGTCACCGTGGCCTCCGGGGTCTACGGGGCCTACAAGGCAGATAATCGGGTAGGAGAAAAACCCATCTTCGCCACTCTGGGGGACTCCACCTTCTTCCACAGCGGCATGACGGGGCTCACCACGGCGGTCTACAACAAACACGCCTTCGTGCTCTGTATCCTTGATAACAGCATCACCGCCATGACCGGCGGACAGGATAATCCCGGCACGGGCTCCAAGATGCGCACCGGTGACGAAGGAGTGCAGGTAAATCTTGAAGAAGCGGTGAAGGGGTGCGGGGTGCAGTACCTCAAGATTCTTAACGCCTACACCATCAACCACAATCTGGAGACCATCAAAGAGGCCCATGAATGGGCGGTGGCGCACGAACAGCCTGCGGTACTCATCTTCCGCTACCCCTGTATCACCATGCTGAAAAAACGGCCCGAGAAGAAACCCGTGGCGGTGGATGCGGGCACCTGTATAGGCTGTAAAATCTGCATCACCAAGTTTAACTGCCCCGGCCTGCTCTGGAACGAAGATGCCAAAAAGGCCTATGTGGATCACCGTTTCTGCGTGGAGTGCGGGGTCTGTACCGAGGTCTGCCCCAAGGGGGCCATCCGTCTTGTTTCCGAGGAGGCATAAATCATGCAGTTCATTATTGTAGGTGTGGGAGGCCAGGGAATTCTCTTCTCCAGCCGGGTGATGGGACATCTTGCCCTGGCCCGGGGAGAAAAGGTTATGGGGAGCGAGGTCCACGGCATGGCCCAGCGGGGGGGCTCCGTGATAAGCCATTTTAAGATGGGAGACTACGATTCCCCCATGATCCCCGAGGGATCTGCAGATGTGCTGGTAGCCTTCGATCAGGCGGAGGCCTTTCGAAACCTCTCCTTTCTCAAGGAGGGAGGACATGTCATCATCAATCTGGACGCTCCGGAGGCCCTGGAAAACAAGGATCTTCAGAGCTATCTGGAGAGACGAAAGATCTCCCTGCATACCCTCAAGGGATACGATCTCCTGCAGGCGGAGATGGAAGGGAAGTTTCTCTTCCTTAATGTGGTGATGCTCGGGGCCCTCTGCGGCTCCGGGGTGGGGGACTTTTCCCTGGAGGCCATGCAAGAGGCCCTTCGGGAGCTGGCACCGCCAAAATTCCTGGAGGCCAACCTCAAGGCCCTGGAGCTGGGATACGGGAGTACCCGGAAGGAGTAACCCCTATGATATTTCGTACGTTTAAAGAGCTTCTGGAAATCGTACAGTCCTTTCCCCCCTTGCGGGTAAGCCTGGCGGGGGCGGAGAGTGAGAGCGCCCTTCGGGGGGTCGCCATGGCCCGGGAGATGGGGCTGGTGGAACCCCTACTGGTGGGAGATCGAAATCAGGTGGAGCCCCTGCTGCAAAAGGTGGGACTTCCGAAAAACACCCCTCTCTTTCACGAAGAGAATCTCTCCGACTCCGCCCTCAAGGCGGCGGAGCTTGTCCGGCATGGAGAGGCGGAGATGCTTCTGAAAGGGCAGACCAACACCACAGACTTTATGCGGGGAATCCTGCATAAGGAGCGAGGACTACGCACTGAAAAGCTCCTGAGCTCCATCTCCTTCTACGAAATCCCCGGGTGGGACCGCATCTTCTCCATGACCGACGGGGGAATCAATATCGCCCCTACCCTGGAAGAAAAGGAACAGATCCTTCGCAACGCCCTGGAGATTCTTCACACTTTCGGACTGGAAGAACCTAAAGTGGCAGTGCTGGCGGCAAACGAGAAGGTCCACCCCAAAATGCAGTCCTCGGTGGATGCTCAGGCTCTCGCAACTCGGTACCAAGAGGGAGCCTTCCCGGGGTGCCTTCTGGAGGGCCCCATGGCCATGGATGTGATCCTTCGGGAAGAGGCGGCCATCAAAAAGGGAATCACCAGCAAAATCGCAGGCAAGGCGGACATGATCCTTCTCCCCTCCATGGACGTGGGCAATGCGGTGGGAAAGGTGCTCATCAATCTGGTGGGGGCAAAAATGGCAGGCCTGGTGCTGGGAGCCGCAGCCCCCGCCCTGATCACCTCCCGCTCGGAATCTTCCGAGGGGAAGCTCTACTCCATAGCCCTGGCGGCGCTCTACATCCACAGAAAAAAACCTGTAAAAACAGCATGACCGTAATATTTTAGACTATTCAGAAATAACATTGCTTTTTAAACGAAAGAATCTTGGTCTTAGAACAAGAAATATATCAAGAACCCACACAAAAACACTAGCATGGGAAAGAAAAGAGCGTTATAATGCGGAAAGGTTTTTGATCCAACGGGTTTTGATTCTTCATTTCAAAGACGAAGGGAGGTGCCTCTTTTTCGAAGCTCCATCCGTAAGGGACGTGAAAAGGAAGAACCACAAAAGTCTCGGGTCTTTTCGTCACTCTCCTGCGGATTATGCGGCGTAGTCTTCTTTCTGCGGCATGGCCTTGGAATTTGAAGCAACGTTTTTATCTTTCGATAAGGGGGATTCTATCGTATGGCTTCCAATGAAAACAGCGGCGGTTTTG
>NPIG01000551.1_pt1 | contig 28216 bp, 24 predicted proteins | sample 8637441 | NCBI WGS metagenome assembly NPIG01 (sample SAMN07420675, study PRJNA396082) | bioreactor metagenome | isolation source: sample BR6 brine-fed electro-methanogenic bioreactor BR | place: Japan: Kochi | collected 2016-06-14
TCACCTCGGCGGAACTGACCAAATACGCCGCCAACGCCATGCTGGCAACCCGCATCAGCTTCATGAACGAGCTAGCGAACCTTTGCGAAACCATCGGTGCCGACATCGAGGAAGTCCGCCGCGGCATCGGCACCGACAAACGAATCGGCCCCGCCTTTTTATACGCCGGCGTCGGGTACGGTGGCTCCTGCTTTCCCAAGGACGTCAAGGCCCTGATCCAGTCGGCCAAAAACAAGGGCAAAAGCCTTTCCATCCTCCAGGCCGTGGAAGACGTGAACAAAAACCAAAAGCACCTCTTTCTGGAGAAGATCCGCGACTACTTCAAAGACAACCTGTCCGGCAAAACCCTCGCCATCTGGGGCCTCAGCTTCAAGCCCCACACCGACGACATCCGGGAGGCCCCGGCAATAGAGATCATCAAGGAACTGACAGCAAAGGGCGCAAAGGTGCGCGCCTATGACCCTGTCGCCATGGACAACACCAGGCCCCTATTCGAAGGCAACAAGAACGTCCACTTTGCCGACGACGAATACCACGCCCTCGAAGATGCCCATGCCCTGGTGCTCGTCACCGAATGGCCCCAGTTCCGCAGGCCAGAATGGGACCAGGTAAAAGAACGAATGGCCGCACCGGTGATCTTTGACGGCAGGAACCAGTACGACCCGGGCAAGATGAAGCAGGTGGGGTTTTTGTACTTTGGGATCGGGAGGTAGCACGATTAATGAAAGAGACGTCGACTTTGCAGGCACCTCAAAGTTGACTGTTCGGGGCTTTAGGCCTCACGTTAGCATGGGGGTTCGACGAAAGAGATATAAAGAATCTGGTACAAAAGATAATTGCAAGAGCTTTATAGAAAGGGAAAATCGGCTTAGAAAAATCTTTGAAAAGGAAATTGTTCTTGTTAATCTGGAAGGGCCAACGGCTTTGTATCTCTTTTTTGAATACGAACCACGGCTCAAATCAAGCAACTTCTCGAGAGGTGTAAACAATGCCAGGGAAAACCCGCAAACCGGAGGAAATAAAGCAGGACATTTTTGCTCTCGTCAAGGAATATCAAAAGTCCAGCGCGGCAGAATGTACTTTTGTTCCTGGCGAAACAGTCATTCCTTTTGCTCGTCGCGTGTATGACGATAAAGAACTGATCTCTCTGGTCGACTCCTCCCTCGATTTCTGGCTTACCGCCGGGAAATACGCCTCAGAATTCGAGAAAAAATTCGCTGATTTACTCGGGCTTAAACATTGCCTTCTAGTCAACTCCGGCTCTTCTGCAAACCTTCTCGCAATGACCGCCCTAACCTCCCCGTTGCTTGGAGAAAAACGACTCAAGCCCGGAGACGAAGTCATCACCGTTGCCGCAGCGTTCCCGACAACGGTCAATCCAATTATCCAAAACAGGCTCATCCCTGTTTTCGTGGATATCGATCTGGGAACCTACAACATCAAGACAGAGCAAATGGAGAAGGCCCTTTCAAAAAAGACAAAAGCCGTTTTTCTTGCGCATACACTTGCAAACCCCTTTGATCTCGAGGCTGTCACCAAATTTGCACAAGAGAACAACCTTTTCCTTATCGAGGATTGCTGCGACGCCGTGGGATCGACCTTCAACGGGCAGGCAGTCGGCACATTTGGAGACCTTGCGACAGTCAGCTTCTACCCCGCCCACCACATGACCATGGGAGAAGGCGGGGCTGTCCTGACGAATTCCGGCAAGCTGTCCCGCATCGTGCGGTCTTTCCGCGACTGGGGGCGTGATTGCTACTGTGAACCCGGGCATGATAACACTTGTGGAAAACGCTTTTCTCAACAGCATGGGACACTTCCATTCGGCTACGACCATAAATACGTCTATTCCCACATCGGATACAACCTCAAGATCACCGACCTGCAGGCCGCAATAGGCGTGGAACAACTCAAGAAATTGCCCGGTTTTATCGAAACGCGCAAAAGAAACTTCGCAACACTTTACGAAAGGCTACAGCAATATGTGCAATACCTGATTCTCCCTGAGACACACCCAAAGGCTGATCCATCATGGTTCGCCTTCCCGTTAACTATCAAAAAAGACGCCCCTTTTGCTGCAAAAGAGCTTGTGTCTTTTCTTGAAAACCGAAAGATCATGACTCGCAAACTTTTTGCAGGGAATATAACAAGACAACCTGCCTACCAGAATGTCCCGTACCGCATAATCGGGGACCTTTTTAATACGGACTACGTCATGGAGAACACCTTTTTCATCGGCGTCTATCCGGGGCTTACGCCTGAAATGATAGATTATGTAACTGGGTCCTTTGATGATTTCTTCAGGGAAATACCCTGCCAAACGGGGAGGTTTTCAGAATGAAGCTCGTCATACTCGCAGGAGGCTTCGGCACTCGGCTCGGGGAAAGGTCAGCGGTCATCCCCAAACCCATGGTCCAGATAGGCGACAAGCCCATCCTCTGGCACATCATGAAAATCTACTCCCATTATGGAATAAAAAATTTTGTTATTTGCCTGGGATACAAGGGGGAGGTCATCAAGGACTATTTCCTCCATTACCGTTCGAGAAACAGCGACTTTACCGTTGATCTATCAGACGACAGCGTCCACTACCATAACGGACATGCGGAAGACGACTGGAAGGTCACTCTCGTCGACACAGGACTGAACACGCTCAAAGGAGGCCGTATAAAGCGCATCGAGAAATATCTCGACAGCGATTTAAACCTTTTGACCTATGGTGATGGTGTTTCCGATGTACCCATTGATAAACTTATCAAATTTCACAAAACATCAGGGAAACTCGTGACCATAACCGGAGTGCATCCACCAGCACGGTTCGGAGAACTCCTGGCCGATGGTGATGTCCTAACGTCCTTCCAGGAAAAGCCCCAGACTTCACAGGGCATGATAAACGGCGGCTTCATGGTCTTTCACAAATCTCTTCTTGACGTGCTTACTCCAGACGAAAACTGCGATCTGGAAATCGGGCCTCTCGAAGATCTCGCGCAACAGGGCAAAGTAGCAGTCTATCGGCACAACGGGCTTTGGGCCTGCATGGATCACGAAAGGGACGTAAAATACCTTAACAAGCTCTGGGAAAGCGGTCAGGCTTTCTGGAAGGTTTGGTGAAGAATGGAACCTTTCGGCAATGTCTTCAATGGCAAAAACATCTTCATCACGGGACATACGGGTTTCAAAGGTTCTTGGCTTGCCCTGTGGCTTCTGGAGCTAGGGGCAAATGTGACAGGTTATGCCCTGGACCCCGTCACAAAAGAGGACAATTTTGTCGTTTCCGGACTCTCCCAAAAAATAACTGACATCCGAGGGGACATCCGTGACTTCCAAAAACTTTCTGGTGCAATCAAAACCGCTGAACCCGATATCATCTTTCATTTGGCTGCCCAGCCTCTCGTGCGGCTTTCGTACGCTCAGCCACGGGAGACCTACGAGACCAATGTCATGGGGACCGTCAATGTCCTTGAGGCGGCTCGACGCACGCCCTCCGTAAAATGCATTCTCAACATCACCAGCGACAAATGCTACGAAAACCGGGAATGGGTCTGGGGTTACCGCGAAAACGACCCAATGGGCGGGCATGACCCATACAGTTCCAGCAAAGGATGTTCCGAACTGGTGACGACAGCTTACATACGGTCTTTTTTCCAAGAAGACGGTGCTCCATCACTTGCAAGCGTCAGGGCGGGTAACGTCATCGGTGGTGGCGACTGGGCCCAGGACCGGCTGATACCCGACTGCATCCGAAGTCTCATCCAATGTAAAACGATAGATATAAGAAATCCTCATGCCATACGGCCGTGGCAGCATGTACTGGAACCATTATCTGGATATCTTCTTCTTGCCAGGAAAATGCTTGAAAAACCACATCGCTATGACGGAGCCTGGAATTTCGGCCCCGGACCGGAAGCCGTGCTCACCGTTGGTGAGGTTGCGGATATGGTCATCCAATACTGGGGAAAAGGCCAGTGGCGAAACCTGTTACCAAAAGAACAACTCCACGAAGCAAATCTCCTTGCTCTAGACACAAGCAAAGCACGCATGGAACTGGGATGGAAACCTCGCTGGGAAACAGAAGAGGCTGTCAAGAAAACAATCGAATGGTACAAAAAATGGCGGCGCGGGGACAACTTGTACGAAGAAAACATCAGGGAAATTGAGGAGTATATCGCATCATGAAAAAAACGGTTCTGCTGACAGGCGCTACAGGCTTTCTCGGAAGCCATTTGCTGGAAGCCCTTATCTCCAAAGGACATAAGGTTATTATCCTAAAACGGTCCTTTTCAGATACGTGGCGGATTGAGCACCTCATTGAAAAATTCGATTGTTACGACATCGACACGGTACCACTTACTATCCCTTTTGAGGAGAATAAAATCGACGCAGTTCTGCACACAGCATGCCTTTACGGGCGAAAAAACGAAAAAGTTTCAGCAATTGTTGAAACAAATACCCTATTTGCCTTAAAGCTTTTGGAAACCGCTGCCTTTTTCAACACGGATACCTTTTTCAACACGGATACCCTGCTCCCAAGACATTTGAATACATACACTTTGTCAAAGAAACACTTTCTGGATTGGGTCGAGCTTTTCGTCAAGGAAGACAGGATCAAAGCCGTAAACCTCAAAATTGAACACATGTATGGCCCCAAAGATGACGAATCAAAATTCATCCCTTGGCTGGTACAACAGATTGCAAGACAAGATATCCCAGAGGTCAATCTTACGCCCGGCGAACAGAAAAGGGATTTTATTCACGTCGACGATGTTGTTTCGGCTTTTCTTTTGCTCCTGGAAAACGGTCCAGAAGAAAGCTTTTTCCAATCCGATGTAGGCACCGAAAACCTGACCACAATAAGGGAAATCGTTGAAAAAATACATTCAATCTGCGGTAAGCGTTCTCCGGAGACCCTCCGGAAAGAACTTCGATTTGGAGCTATTCCCTATCGAGAAGGCGAAATCATGGAACCCAAAATCAATATAAAGCCGTTACGAGACAAGGGATGGAACGCTCAAATCGACCTTGAACAAGGACTTGAACAGACTGTAGATTATTTCCTTTACCCTGAGGGAGGCAAACAATGAAGATTCTGATAACGGGGGGCTGCGGTTTTCTCGGAAGTAACCTCGCATCACATGCTCTGGGAAGAGGAGATGAACTCTGTGTTTTTGATAATTTGAGTCGAACAGGTTCCATTGATAACCTGAAATGGCTCAAAGAACAAGGAGATTTCACATTCAGTCATGGAGATATCCGCAGCTCAGACGACATTATTGATCTAATAAAATGGTACAAACCGGAAATAATATTCCACCTGGCCGGGCAAGTGGCCATGACCACCTCTATAGAGAACCCCAGGAAAGATTTTGAGACAAACGCATTGGGAACATTGAATGTTTTAGAGGCGTTGCGGAATTATTCCAGCAATTCAGCTCTTATTTTTTCTTCAACAAACAAAGTTTACGGCGACCTCGAACAATATACATACGAAGAACTGGAGACACGGTATCGGTGCATCGAACACCCTCACGGGTTTGACGAGCAGACTCCTCTGGATTTTCATTCGCCTTATGGATGCTCAAAAGGAGTCGCAGACCAGTATGTGCTTGACTATCATCGCATTTTCGGTTTAAACACCGTCGTTTTCAGGCATTCGTCCATGTATGGCGGCAGGCAGTTTGCAACTTTTGATCAAGGTTGGGTCGGCTGGTTTTGCCAAAAGGCTGTCGAGATCAAAAAAGGCTTGTTACAGGAGCCCTTTAACATTTCCGGAAACGGCAAACAGGTCCGGGACATGCTCCATGCCGAAGATATGGTTTCACTTTATTACTCGGCGGCAGAAAGAATAGAAAAAATCAAAGGGAATGCCTTCAATATTGGTGGCGGGATGGGAAATTCGCTTTCCCTTCTTGAACTATTTTCTGTCCTGGAAAAGGAACTAGGCGTCAGTATGCACTACAGGCAACTCGCTCCCAGGATCAGCGACCAGAAGTTCTTCGTTGCAGATACCGGGAAAGCTCAAGACATGCTGGGCTGGGAGCCTGAAATTGACTACCATTCAGGTGTCCGCAGGGCACTGGATTGGATAAAGGCCTGTCATGGAAACTAGTAAGGTCCATCTTTCAACGGATAGATCCAGGAACTATTACAAACAAGTCAGGTGGTCCTTCGTTTTCAAGTTTTTCTCCATTTTCTTATCGCTATTACTTGTTCCACTGATGATCGATTATGTAGGAATCATGCGTTTCGGCATTTGGGCGACTATGACGGCTATACTCCGTTGGGTTGTATTTTTTGACCTCGGCCTTGGTAACGGGTTGAGAAACACACTTGCTAACGCCCTCGCCCAAAATCAACGCGAGAGGGCGCGCGCTGTCATAAGCACGTGTTATTTCACTATTGGCGCTATCACTTTGACAATTTTAGTCTTGTTGTACCTTATGACACCGATTCTCAATCTGAGAACCATATTCAATGCACATCTGTTGAATGAAACAGAACTCAAATGGACACTCCTTATTATTGGCACATGTATCATCATCAATTTCCTTCTATCCTTGATCAACTACGTGCTGCATGCCTCACAAAGATCATCATTTGTGGTCTTGAGTCAATTTTCAATAAACCTTCTCGCTCTTTGTTTTACATTAGCGGCCAGAGCTTTCCTACCACAGAGCCTTGTCAGCCTGGCTGCTGCATACGGCATGGGGTTGCTTATTGCAAACTTTTCATTGAATTTCTGGTTTTTTTATAAGAATGATGATTTGAAACCAAGAATCAGGTTTTTCGATTCTACACAAGTCCGCAGTTTAACGAATCTAGGGGTCCAGTTTTTTATTATTCAAGTCGCAGTAATGATTGTCTTTTCAACTGATAAAATCATCATCTCGCATCTTTTCGGGCCGTCAAGCGTCACCGGATACGAGGTGTCTTACAAGTTGTTCGGTCTCGTCACCATAGCACAATCAATAATCATTACCCCTCTATGGTCAGCTTATACTCACGCCTATGCGCAGGGTGACATGGATTGGATAAAAAATAAACTCTATAAACTCAACCTGCTGCTGCTTCCTCTGACATTGGGCATTCTTTTCTTCATTATTTTTGGTCCAAAAATAATCGAAATATGGATCGGTAAAGATTTGGGAATTACATCTTTGTTATTATGGACAATGGGAGGATTCACTTTCATTAGTGCATGGAATAATATCTACGCTATTTTCCTGAACGGTATAGGAAAGATAGGCCTGCAGGTCAAGATCGCCATAATTCAGTCTGTGATGAACATACCGCTTTCAATATTTTTAGGGAGAAGGATTGGTGTAAGCGGCGTCCTGTTGGCAACAATCATCTCCTTGTCTCTTTTCGCTATTGCTGGACCTATCCAGACCTTGATCATTCTCGGAAGGGAACGTCGGAGTTGATGACTTCTCCTCTCGTAAGTATCCTTATTCCCACCTATAACAGAAGCGACATTTTGGCTGAAACCATAGATTCAGCCCTGTCACAAACGTACTTGAATATCGAGGTAGTTATTGTCGACAATTGTAGTCAGGATGACACATGGGATTTGCTCGTCTCGTATGCTTCACAGGACAAACGAGTAAAAATCTTCCAAAACCAAGAAAATATCGGACCCGTTCGTAATTGGAAGCGCTGCATCGATCGCGCCAACGGTGAATACGGGAAAATCCTCTGGTCCGATGATTTGATTGCACCAGACTTTGTCGAAAAAACCTTATCGCTTCTTGAAGGGAAGCCGGAAGCAGGCTTCGTTTTCACTGGAACCGAAATTTTTTCCGATGGTGGCAATGTGAGAAGACGGGCCTATTTCATAGGTGAGACCGGATACTATCCAGGTGAAACCTATCTACGGGGAGTCCTTTTTGGTGAGGGTTTTCCTGTTTCGCCGGGTTGCGCGCTTTTCCGGATGGAAGATCTCAGGAAAAATCTCCTGATAGATGTACCAAACAAAATCGGGAGTGACTTTGCTTCCCATGCAATCGGGAACGATCTCCTAATTTACCTTCTGACGGCAAACAGATACCGGTACTTCGGTTTCGTGGCAGAACCCTTGTCTTTTTTTCGTGCACATCAAGGTTCTATTTCAACACATTCGGACCGTTCCTATTTAAGTATGAATTACAATTTAGCAAAGGCCTTTTTTGTCGAAAAACATCGCCCCGATCTTGCCCCCAAATTGAATGTAATCTTTTTGGGTTTTCTGCTCCGAAACAGGAACGGCAAGGGTTGCCCTAAAAAATTGTCAGATTTTTACTCTTCTTCTCGACACTTATCGATTGATTGGGTGTTTTTCACACGAAAGTCTTTACGGAAATTGGCACGATTGCTAAGAATTAATTTATAAGATATTTTTGTTATTTTTAGGAGTGATCAATTTGAATAAATCAGCTCTCATCACCGGCATCACAGGCCAGGACGGTGCCTATTTGGCCGAACTCTTGCTGGAAAAAGGCTACGAAGTCCACGGTATCAAGCGCCGAAGTTCACTCTTCAATACTGGCCGGATAGACCATTTGTATCAGGACCCTCACGAGGCAAACGTAAATCTACACTTGCATTACGGCGATCTGACGGATTCCACCAACCTCATCCGCATAATCCAGGAAGTCCAACCAGAAGAGATCTACAACCTCGCCGCCCAGAGCCACGTGAAGGTCTCCTTCGAGACCCCGGAATACACGGCCAATTCCGACGCCCTTGGCACGCTGAGGCTTCTCGAAGCCATAAGGATCCTGGGGCTTGAAAAAAGGACACGTTTTTACCAGGCTTCCACCAGCGAACTATACGGCAAGGTTGCAGAAATACCACAAACGGAAAAGACGCCCTTCAACCCTCGCAGCCCATACGCTGCGGCCAAGCTTTACGCCTACTGGGTGACAGTCAATTACCGTGAGGCCTACGGCATGTTCGCCTCCAACGGCATCCTGTTCAACCACGAATCTCCTATGAGGGGCGAAAACTTTGTCACCCGAAAGATCACGCGGGCGGCCGCCCGGATCAAGCTGGGCCTGCAGGAAAAAGTAGCCCTCGGCAACCTCGACGCGAAGCGGGACTGGGGTCACGCCAGAGATTACGTCGAAGCCATGTGGAGGATCCTTCAGCACAACGAGCCCGACGATTTCGTCATTGCCACGGGTGAAACCCATTCGGTGCGGGAATTCGTCGAGCTTGCCTTCAGGGAGGCAGGATTCCACATACAGTGGCAGGGGGCCGGTGTCGACGAAAAAGGGATTGATGCCGAAACAGGCGAAACCCTTGTGGAAGTCGACCCGAGATATTTCCGCCCCACCGAGGTGGACCTTCTCCACGGCGACGCCACCAAGGCCAGAGAAAAACTCGGGTGGGAACCGAGAACCTCTCTCCGGCAATTGGTCAGCGAAATGGTCGAAGAAGACCTCCGGCTTTTCGAGAAAGACAAGCTTTGCAAAGAAGCGGGATACGAGATATCGGGCAGTTTCGAAGAGTTCCACCTCTGATTGGAACGAGAAAGGAGCGGCACCATGGAAAAAGATGCGAAAATTTACGTTGCCGGACACAGGGGGCTTGTCGGTTCCGCCCTTGTCCGAAAGTTACAGAAAGAAGGTTACTCAAACCTCATACTAAAGACGAGCAAGGAGCTCAATCTCCAAGTCGAAAGCGCCGTAAAAACCTTCTTTGATGCGGAAAAACCGGAGTACGTCTTCCTCGCCGCAGCCAAGGTGGGGGGCATCCATGCCAACAACACCTACCCCGCTGACTTCATCATAAATAACATCCAGATCCAGACCAACGTCATCACCAACGCCCTGCGAACGGGCGTCAAAGGGCTCCTGTTTTTGGGAAGCTCCTGCATCTACCCCAGGGAATGTCCCCAGCCCATGAAGGAAGAATACCTTCTCACCGGTCCCCTGGAGCCCACCAACGAGCCCTACGCCATCGCCAAGATCGCCGGCATCAAGATGTGCGAGAGCATCAACAGGCAACACGACACGGATTTCCGCTCCGTCATGCCCACGAACCTCTACGGCCCGGGGGACAACTTCCACCCGGAAAACAGCCACGTGCTTCCCGGCCTCCTGAGGAAATTCCATGAGGCCAAAACCAGCGGTGCAGAATACGTGGAAGTCTGGGGAAGCGGGAGACCCCGGAGAGAATTCCTCCATGTGGACGACATGGCCTCAGCCTGTGTCTACATCATGAACCTTGACAAAAAGACCTACAATGCCAACACGAAACCCATGCTTTCTCACGTCAACATCGGCACGGGGGAAGACTGCACCATCCGCGAACTGGCCGAAACGATCGCAAAGGTCACAGGTTTCGAAGGGGAAATCCGTTTCGACCCATCCAAACCCGACGGCACACCCCAGAAGCTTCTGGACGTCAGTCGCCTGAACGCCCTGGGATGGAAGGCAACAATTTCACTTGAAGATGGGATCAGGCAGACCTACCAGTGGTTTTTGGAACACCAGGATGCAATCCGCGTAAAGTAAAAGGAGTGCCCAAAAGATGGCAAAACCTTTGACTCCCGTCATCCTCGCCGGTGGTTCCGGGACACGGCTTTGGCCCCTTTCCCGGCAGCTTTACCCGAAACAGTTTTTACCCCTTCTGGGCGTAAAAACCATGCTCCAGCAGACCATAGAAAGGCTGCAGGGTCTCGACTGCCAGGCACCCATCGTCGTCTGTAACGAGGAACACCGTTTCCTGGCCGCCGAGCAGCTGAGACAAACAGGCATCGATGACGCCGCCATCATCCTGGAGCCGGTCCCCAAAAACACGGCGCCCGCCATCGCACTGGCGGCCCATGAAGCACTCAGGAGAGACGAAGAAGCCATGCTCCTTGTCCTGCCCGCCGACCACCTGATTGAAGACACTGCCTCTTTCCATGCGGCGGTAAAAAAGGCATTGGCCGCGGCCGAAGAAGGGAACCTGGTCACCTTCGGGATCGTCCCCCACAGGCCGGAGACGGGATACGGCTACATCCACCGGGGCCCGGAAAAGGGCACTGGGATGTTCGACGTTCTCGCCTTCGTCGAAAAACCCGACGAAACCACAGCGAAGAAATACCTCAAGACAGGTGAATATTACTGGAACAGCGGCATGTTCCTTTTCGGTGCGAAGGACTATCTGGAAGAACTTGAAAGACATGCCCCCGACATGGCGGATTCCTGCGAAAAGGCCTTTTCCAGGGTCAAAAAGGACCTGGACTTTCTCCGCATCGACGAAAAAGCTTTTGCCGCCTGTCCCAAAAACTCCGTCGACTATGCCGTCATGGAAAAGACGAAAAAAGCCATGGTCGTACCCCTCGATGCAGGCTGGAACGACATAGGATCCTGGGTGTCGCTGCACGACGTGTGCCCGAAAGACGAAAACAAAAACTGCGTAACCGGAGATGTCCTGACCGAAGATATAGAAAACTGCCTCGTCCGGTCTGAGAGCCGGCTCGTCGCCGCCTTTGGTGTCAGAGACCTTATCATCGTCGAGACCAAAGATGCCGTTTTAGTTATCAACAAGGACAGGGCGCAGGATATAAAGACCCTTGTTGAGAAGCTCGAGGCCGAAGGGAAAAGCGAACACATCAATCACAGGGAAGTCTTCCGCCCGTGGGGCTCCTACGACAGCCTGGAAAGAGGCGAACGATTTCAGGTCAAGCGGATCATCGTCAAACCCGGGGCGAAAACATCCACCCAGATGCACTACCACAGGGCGGAGCACTGGGTCGTGGTCAGGGGAACGGCAAAGGTCACCATCGAAGGTGAAACGGTTATCCTTGCAGAGAACGAATCCACCTTCATTCCCATAAGCAAGACCCATGCACTCGAAAACCCCGGCAAGATTCCCCTGGAATTGATAGAAGTGCAATCAGGAAGTTACCTCGGGGAGGATGACATTGTGAGGGTTGAGGACAAATATGGAAGAAAATAAAGAACTGTCTAAGGTAGGTAGAAATCCAATATTTTTTGTTAACGAAAAGGCCCGCTCTTCGCCTTTTTTCACGATAATAACCTCGACACTAAACGTGGCCGATACGATAGAGCGATGCGTCGATAGCGTTATCTCCCAAACTTTCAAGGATTATGAACACATCATCGTTGACGGTGTGTCTACTGATGGAACTGTGGATTACCTCTTATCAAGGAAAGAACATTTTTCAGTCCTAATTTCTGAACCTGATACAGGAATTTACAACGCTTGGAACAAGGCCTTGAAACATGCAAAGGGCGAATGGATACTCTTCCTTGGCGCTGATGATATCATTGCTGATGAGAACGTACTTGCTAATGTTTCAGATTTTATTCGTAAGTCGGGGATAAAGTCGGGAATCGTATACGGGGACGTGATGCTCGTCTCAAACAAGACGTTCGAAGACTGCCAATTACTTAAAGTCATGGCTAATGAAATCGGGAGAGCAGATCCTCCTAAAATACTTCCTTTACGACCTCCTCATCCGGGTGTTTTTCATCATAAAAGTCTTTTTCTCTCCTATGGTGTTTTTGACGAAAATTACAAAATATGTGCAGATGCAAAATTTTTGATTCAACTTTTTTTTAATAAAGAACCAGCGGTAAGGATTCCTAAAGTCATTACCAAGATGTCTCTTGGTGGTGTTTCAAGCAGAATCGGATTGACATTAATCAAAGAAAACAAAATGCTATTGGACGAATTGGCGATACCATACTCAAAATATAAGTGGTACAAGATTTTTTTAAAATCACATTTCAAAGTGGTTCTACTCAGACTTTTGGGCGCAAAACGTGCTCACCAATTTATCGATTTTGTGCGGAAACTACAGAGAAAACCAACGTGCAAACGCTAAGGAATCTCTGAAAAAGTCCCGGGCAAATTGTCCTTCAACCTTGTAAAATAACGCTATAGAAATTGTTTCTTACTCCAGGTCATTGCGGTACTCCCTACTCTTTGGACCACGGGGTGGCGAAAATAAGGTGATCGGTCAAGCGGTTCTCAGGTACTGATTTGTACTTCCGCTCCTTGACAATCATAGACCTCGCATGGTGTTCTGTCGTCCAGGCTCTGGTGCGGCCGTTCGTTGTTGTAGTGCCAGAAGAACGCCCCCAGGCTGATTCTCGCTTCTAACGGAGTCCGGTATTCCTTCAGGTACACTTCCTCGTACTTGACGGTCCGCCACAGCCTTTCGACGAAGATGTTGTCCAGAACCCGACCGCGTCCGTCCATGCTGATTTTGATGCCATGGTTCTTGAGGACCTTCGTAAATCCCCGGTCCATGTACTGCGCCCCCTGGTCGGTGTTGAAGATTTCCGGCCTCCCGTGGGTGGCAAGTGCCTCTTCCAGGGCACTGACGCAAAAGGACGAACCCAGCGTCGTCGACAGCTCCCAGGACAACACCTTCCGGCTGCAGGAGTCCATGATAACCGTCAGGTAGACAAAACCACGGTTCATCCGGATGTAGGTGATGTCCGAACACTAGACTTGTTTCGGCCTCGTGATATCAAGGTTCCTCAAAAGATACGGGTAGATCTTGTGCTCCGGGTGCTTCCTGCTCAGCCTCGGCTTCTGGTAGACGGCTTCAAGCCTCATTTTGCGCAAGAGCCTTCTGACCCGCTTGGGGTTGACCTGTTCGCCCCTTCGCCTCAGCCACGCGGTCATCCTCTTGACGCCCCAGCTGGGATGTTGCGTGTATTGCTTGTCAAGGACCTCCATCAGAAGCAGGTTCTGTGCAGATTCGCTGCCGCGTTTTTTGTAATAGAGGCTCGAACGGTTCAGCCCCAGAAGCTCGCACTGCCTGCGCAGGGAGAGCATCCTGTTTTTTGGTTCCAGCACCTTGCGACGGTCCGAACGGGACCTAGCCGAGCTCCTCAGATTTTTTTTTGAGCCAGTCGACCTCGTATTTGAGCTGGCCGATCTGCTGGTAGAGTTCCGATTCACGTTTCTTCAGGGCTTCGGTCTCGTTGTCTTTCTTCTTGGAGAAGACCTCCGGAAGATTCTCGAGAAAGGTCTTCTTCCACTGGGTGATCTGGTTAGGGTGAATCTCGTATTTGGCCGCTATCTCGGCTGCGGTGTTCTGTTCCCGCAGGGCTTCAAGCACGACCTTGGCCTTGAATTTCGCATCGTAACGCTTTCTCATGACGGTTATTGATCCCTCCCCATTTTGGCTTCCGCTGGGGCCATCGTATCACCTTAAGCCCTGGTCCAGTTTCTGGGGAGTAGCTCAATTAACTGTTTCCGTTTTTTCTTTCCCAAACAGCATAATACATAGTATCATAAAAGGAACACTAAACGATCCTTGAGCGTATAGGTCACTTACGACAACTCCAAATAGTGTACATGCAGCAGCTAATTGAACTGCAAAGGGGCCATCTAGTTTAGTCGGAAGCGATACTCGAAATTTTCGCATCGGTGAAAGTATCAAATTAAGCATGATTATGAAATAGAAAAGATAAGCCGCTATACCTACTATGCCTGTTTCCACTAACGCTTCTAGCATTTCGTTATGAGTGGATAGTTCCCAGTATTGCTGAGGAAGACTTTGTCCACTTAAGTTCAATAGAAAAGAATAATTTCGAGCAAAGGCGCCTGAACCAATACCTGTTAATGGAAAACTCAAAAATCCTGACAATGCCATATCCCACAGGGCTAAGCGTATCCCGATAGTCCCGCCTCCACTTAACATTTGTTCAACGCGAATTTGCATCTGTGGCCAAATAACATATAAACCAGCCCCTATAAAAGTAAAAGCAATTCCAATCTTTATAATGATTAATTTTATAGCCTTTCGAGATGATAGAAACAATATTCCTAAAGAAATAATAAATGTTATCCAAGCTGACCGCGTAAGGGATAGAATTAACCCAAACACCAAGTAAATTATACCTAGGTACCTCAAATAACGTTTATCTGTGCTAGCTATGGTTTTTATAAAAAGGTAAAGAATACTAAACGTTTGCATAGTAGTGAGCCCTGCGGTTAGACCTAGAGCACGAGCTACGCCTCCAGAAAATATAACTTGAACTATTGCAGTCGTCGTATCTACAAAGACAACCAAAAGAACCAAGGTCGGAATAAGCCCTATATCTTTTCCCCGTAAGATGTTTAGCCATATTAAAATAACAAATAGGGTCTCTACGTACCTTAAGACACTGTATATAAGCTCAAGTTGAAAAAACATTGGGTTCGCTAACGATAAAATGCGGGCAGCAATTATAGCTGTTACACCAATAAGAAATGGTATAGGTGGAATCCTAAAACGACCACCTTTATGTAACACTAAAATGCAAAATGGAAAAATCAAAAAGATATTGAATGCATCCCATATTGATACATAATTTGGTAGAAGACATTTTATGAATGAAGTTATTACTGGTGAATAAAGGCTCAGAAATACGAATAAAACCGGATAAAAATATTTATGCTTAATTTTAAACACCATTTCCCCTCTATCATTGATGATAATCTTAAACCTCGATAATGGATCGCTAATCTCGCAGTATCTCTTCGAGTCAAGTCCCAGAACTGCTGTAAATTCGAACACGGTTACAAAGTCACCGCCACGGCCTGGTACTGTCCAGTATCTTTCGCACTTTCGTTTTAGAGGCAATAGGCCCATGAAGGGCTATGTCTGATCTTTTCTTAGATCATAGCAGATTCCTGCTGATGTTCCCGGTCCTGTTCCCAGAGCAGTTCCATGTTCATGTAGGCTCTCTTGCCCCACTTGGTGGAGGCAACGTGCCGGACTCGGGCTGAGACTAGCATCAGGGCAGATTCCCCGTCAGGAAAGTTCCCGACAACCTTGGTCCGGTGGCGGATTTCCCGGTTGAGGCGTTCCAGTGTGTTGTTGGTCCTCAGCCTCGTACAGTGTTCCGAAGGGAAGTGGAAGTAGCTCAAGGTCTCATCGTAGCCATCCTGAACAATCTTTGCCGCCTTCTGAAGTTTCATTTTCTTGGCTGCGAATGTCCATATAAAACTGAGCCACTTTCTTTTGCCTTCCGGCGTTTCGTCTCGGCCAATCGGTAAGAGGCAACGTTCATGTCGAGAATATGTGACCGGTGCGTGATACGGTCAATCATCGCGGCCGCGAGCATGGGATCCGGGAAAAGCTCCGTCCATTTTGAAAACTCGAGATTCGTCGTGATCATCACGCTCCCTTTCTCGTTTCGAGCCGACAAGGCGTGGAACAACAGTTCCGACTGACTTTTCGTGAAGGGCACGTAGGACAACTCGTCCAGAATCAGGAGGTCGACCGTTTCGAGTGCCTTGAGAAGTCGTCCCAGCACCTTGTCCTCTGTGGCTTCGGAAAGCTCCGTCGCCAGCGACGCGGCCTGTGTGAAACGGACCGAAAACCCCTTCTCGCAGAGCCTCCTTCCCAAACCAATGGCCAGATGTGTCTTCCCGGTACCGGGGTTCCCCACGAGGATGACGTTCTGCCTGCGGTCCACGAAGTCCCCGGAAGCCAGGTCCCAGAGTGAGGCTTCGGAAACGTTCGCCAGCCGGGACATGTCGAATTCGTCGAGGCTTTTCGCCAGGGGAAACCGCGCCGCACGCAGCCGCCTCTGTCGTGCCTTCTCGTCCCGCTGCCGGGCCTCCCGAAGGAGGGGGCCGCATTCGCGAAACGAGGGAGTGCGCAGCCGCTTCGCGAGGATCGATATGCGTGCCGCCACGTCGGGTTTCATGATTCGATGCGCTCCAGAAGCCGGTCGTACGAACCGAGGTCCACCGCTTCGACTCGAACGTCCGGTGTAGACGGTTTTTCTTCCACCCGGCCTCCCTCTTTTTCCAACAATGCCAGACGAAGGGCGTCGAGTGAAAGCACAGGCCCGTGTCTTGCGGCCTCGGCGACGCGTTGGATACCGTGTTCCGTACAGAGCTTGAGGATGTGGACCATGGCCCGGTCCGGATCTTCCGACCTCGTCTATGCCTATGGTGCTGAAGTGGTTCACCTTGAGCGTCTTCACCAGGGCGGCCTCGTAGGGGACCGCTGGAAGGGGAAGAAGCTGCTTGCGCTCGGCTTCGAAGAGCTCGGCCACGCTGTAGAATGTGGCCTCTCCCCAGTCCGCCTGGGCGGCTTCTCCCAGCGCGAAGTGCAGTGGCATGTATGCCTCGCCCGCCTCGTCGCGTATCCGGTTCACCCACCTTCGGACGGTGGACTCGCCACCGGTGAACCCTTTCTCAAAAACAAGCCGCTCGTAGATCCGGCGGGCCGTGTGGTGCTGTTTCTTCGGAACCTCGGGATCCTTGTCGTGTTCGAGACAGGAGCGTATGAATCGTTCGATGTCCTGGTTCACAACCCCGGGTTTTCTGTCCCGCTTCGCTGATTCCCATGGCATGTGCTCTCCCTTGCAGTATCTGGCCACGGTGTTTCTGGATATGCCGAGTCGTCTTGCGATCTCCCTCTGGGAAAGTCCGTCTTCTGCCGCCATTTTTCTGATACGCTTGTACTGGTCCACCCCAACCACCATCCTTGTTCCTCCTCCCTCATGCGTCTTGTCCTGATTGCATGACAGGAGGAATTCCGGTTGGGGTGGCTCACTTTTACGTGAGCACTACCGCCGTTTTTGGCTCAGTTTTATGTTAGCATTTGCAGTGTTGGCGAACCATTGATATTCCAAAATCGCGGGGACCTTTTAAATCTCTACAAAAACCTGTTTTGGACAAGTCTGGCTTCTCTTCAAGATTTTCTCCATGGTCTTAACACAGGAGATCCATTCATAATTTAATGCTATATGCCTTATCCCATTCTTACCCAAATGTAATCGAAAGTCTTGATCCTTTACAAGCTCTAAAATCACATTCCCCGCTTCTTGCGGTTTTTCTTTCTCCACAATAACCCCTGTTTCTCCATCTTTGACAACTTCCGGAAATCCCCCCACATCAGAAACAACCACGGGAATGCCGCAAGCTGAAGCTTCAATGACGGCTACACCAAAACTTTCTTGTCTGCTCAACGCAACATAAATATCCAGTTTATTCAGGTACTTCGGAACATCGGTATGCGGCACTCTCGGAACCCATTGGCATTGGTCACTAATGCCAAGATTTTCAGCGAGCTGCATCAGTTCTTTTTCCTGCGGACCACTTCCTACTATCATGAGACGTAATCGTTTTGCTGTTTCGGAATTTTCTTTTGCTAGTACCTCCCTGACATGCGCAAATGCCCTCAACAATAGGTCTATTCCATATTTTGGCGCCAGTGTTTTTACCGTTCCGATAGTAATATACCGCTCATCACGAAGTTCTGGCATGGGTTTAAATAATTCCGTATCCACTCCAAAGGGCGTTACGGGAATCTCCTGAAGTTCAGGGCAAATCATCCTTGTTTGTTTTGCCATGACATGGCTTGTGGAGCACACGACATCTGCGAACAAAAGGTTTTTTTTGAGTAACATTCTATGTAACAAGGATTTCTCTGGGAAATCATACACATCGCTCCCCCACACCGAAAGAACACAAGGGTGAAAACCGGAAAGTCTGGCGAGGGTTCCGTAACCGCTAGCGTAGTGGGCATTTAATATATCTGGTTTTATAGAGGCCAAAATCTTCCGAAGAGCAAATTTGTTCAGGAAATATCCCTGCGGAGGTTTATGCGGAAGTTCATGAACAATAACCTTTTCTGACAATGGATCTCCTCCGGAGTGACATGATAGAATGTGCAATTCATGCCCTCGTTCGGCGAGGCCATTTGCCCATCTAATCGTATGAATTGAACCAAGTGATGATAATATAACAATTTTCATTTCTTCTCCAAAATAATCTGTGAATTTATGAGAGGTTTATTTTATTCTTGCAGTATTAAATAGTCTTTCGCAAATACTGCGACTTTCTTAAGATTTTCTTCGCCGCGCTAGATTTCACCTCGGCATCGCACAGGGTTTCACCTGTCCGCCCGATAGGGCCGATTGATATGCCGCCTGGATGATTTCAACGGTCTTTCGACCTTCGCGTCCTTCCACCATTCCGTTGGAGTTGCCATTCAGGGCTTCGATGACATGGTTGTAGAAATCCAGGTGGCCGAAGCCATACACTGATGTCGGGTTGGTATTAGCCTGTTCGACTTCCTCGTCCATGGGGTGGGACTGGTCGAACTCCCAGGTATCTATCCTGTTGAGGGCTATGCCGCCTATCCTGACGGTGCCTTTTTCGCCCAGAACGGTGATGCTTCCTTCAAGGTTTTTGGGGTAGGTCAGGGTGGTGACGTTGATGCTCCCCAGGGCGCCGCTTCGGTAACGAAGGTTGACCACGATGGTATCCTCGGCCTCGATCCGCCTTGCCAGTGTTGCGCTGAAGGCCTGCACGGATTCAACGGCGCCGCCCATCCACTGCATGAGGTCCACGTAGTGGGCCGCCTGGTTGCAGAGGCAGCCGCCGTCAAACTCCCATGCGCCCCGCCAGGGGGCCTGGTTGTAATATTCCTGCGGACGGGTCCAAAGGACGTTGGCCATGAGCATGTAGATCCTCCCGAAGCGGTTTTCATCCAGGGCTTTTCTGAGAAGCTGGACGGTCTTGTTGAACCGGTTCTGCTTGACGACAAAATAGCGGACGCCCGCTTCGTCGCAGGCGTCGATGGCGGCGTCCACTTCGGAGAGTTTTGTGCCCGCAGGCTTTTCAGAAAGAACGTGTTTTCCCGCCTGGGCGGCCATGATGGTGTGCCTGGGGTGCATCCCCGAGGGCGTGCAGATGGAGACGATGTCGATGTCTTTTTCCTTGAGCAAATCTTCGTAGCTGGTAAAGGCCTTGCTGTTTGTCTTTTCTGCCGCAGTTTCCGCCCTTTCGGGGATGATGTCGCAGCAGGCGACGAGTTTGGCCTTGCCTTGTTCCTCAAGCTGTTTCAGGCTCTCTATGTGGTTTTTGCTGATCCGGCCGCAGCCGATGAGGGCGAATCTGTACATGGCATTTCCTCCCCGCATGTTTTCTAAAGAAGATGCACGTTTTGAAACGTCCCGGGTTCGTCTTCCAGAAGCTGGTAGATGATGTTCTTGGTATCAAATACCAGGGGGGCGTTTTCGATAACGGTCCTGTAGTTGATGTTTTTCTTGTGTCCTGTGGTGATGACGGCGGCATCACAGCTTTGGGCCAGTTCGGGTGTAAGAGGCTTTGAGGAAACGGTTTTGCCGTCTCGTTCGATCTTGTGGCAGTACGGGTCATGGTAGTCGACGATGGCCCCTTTTTGTTCCAGAAGGTCCCATACCCTGAGCGCCGGCGATTCCCGAAGGTCTTCGATGTCACCCTTGTAGGCAATTCCCAGAAGAAGGATCCGGCTGTTTTTGAGGGGTTTTGCGCGCTCGTTCAGCAGAGACCAGAGACGATGCACCACGTATTCGGGCATGCCGTCGTTGATCTCTCCGGCCAGTTCGATAAACCGGGTATGATAGCCCGCGGCCCTGGCTCTGTATGTCAGATAAAAGGGATCTATGGGGATGCAGTGTCCTCCGACGCCGGGGCCCGGGTAAAAGGGCACGAAGCCGAAGGGCTTGGTGGCGGCGGCGTCGATGACTTCCCAGACGTTGATCCCCAGCTTCTCGCAGATGACGGCCATTTCGTTGGCCAGGGCACAGTTGACGATGCGAAAGGTGTTTTCAAGGATCTTGGTCATCTCCGCTTCCTTGGGGCTTGTTACGGCGAACACGGGAGCGTCGAGTACGGCTTCGTAAAGGGCCTTGGCATGTTGCGTGCACGCCTCTGTACAGCCTCCAACCACCTTGGGGGTGTTCTTTGTCTTGTAGATGAGATTGCCCGGGTCGACACGCTCGGGGGAAAAAGCCAGGAAGAAATCTGTCCCCACCTTGAGCCCTGATTTTTCGAGGATGGGTTTGAGCACTTCCTCGGTGGTGCCGGGGTATGTGGTGGATTCCAGGATCACCAGCATGTCTTTTTTGAGATATGAAGCAAGATGGTTCCCGGTAGTCTCGATGTAGGAAAGGTCGGGCTGCTTGAAGACGTTCAGGGGAGTGGGGACGCAGATGGCGATGACGTCACATTCGGCAAGACGAGAGAAGTCTTCCGTGGCGGAGAGTTTGCCCTTTTGGACAAGTTCTTCGAGCTCTCCCTGGACCACGTCGCCGATATAGTTTTCTCCCCTGTTGACCTTGTCAACCTTCTGTTTCTGAATGTCGAACCCCAAAACGTTGAAGCCCGCCTTGGCCTTTTCCACGGCCAAGGGCAGGCCGACGTAGCCGAGGCCGATGACACCGATAAAGGCGGATCTGTTTGTGATTCGTTCAAGCAAGGTCATGCCATGTGCCCTCCGTTTTCATCAGCAATACCTCTAATCATCATAAAAGACCTGATTTTCTATGAGTTGCTCTTCTGGGACGTCTTTCAAGTATTTTGCCGGCGACCCCAGGACGATGACCCGCGGTTTGACGTTTTTGGTCACGACGCTCCCGGCCGCGACGACGGCATCCTGGCCGATTTCAAGACCCGGAAGGATGGTGGCGTTGGCACCGATTCTGGCTCCCTTCCGCAGGGTCGGCCCGCCGAAGTGTTTTTTTCGTTCTTCCGTCCGGCCCAGGAAGTTGTCGTTGGTAAAGGTGACTTCAGGGGCTATGAAGCAGTAGTCCTCGATGGTCGTCATGGCGGTGATGTAGGCCTCGGTCTCGATCTTGCACTTGCGGCCGATTGTCACCTTGTTTTCGATCGTCGCGCCGCGGCCGATGATGGTGTACTCACCGATCCTGACATCTTCCCTGACGGTAGCCTGGTCGCCGAAAAAGACCATGTCGCCGATTTCGGCGCCGATGTAGAGAATGCAGTTTGCTCCCACCGTAACGGCTTTGCCCAGAACGAGGGGAGGATATTCTTTTGTTTCGCCCGTGATGGCCGAAAGACTCGCCTTTGCAGGGCGCTTGCCCAATATTGCGCCGTCAAGGATTTTGCAATTGTCGCCGATTCGCACCCCTGAACGGATAACGACGTTATGCCCGATCTCGACGTTGTCACCGATAAAGACGTCGTCTTCGATGACGACGTAGTGGCCGTGAATGAAATTTATTCCCATTGTCGCCTTTTCGGAGATAGCGTTCATTGGTGTCCTCCTTCGATATGCTATCCTTGATACCGTCTATTTTTGCAAAATAGGAAATCCAATTATTATTATGTTTCGCCTAAGCAAATACATATTACCAACAATTTTTATAGAGGTGGCTAAAGAATCCATGAAAATACTATCGTTAGTCGGTGCTCGGCCACAGTTTATCAAAGAAGCCATAGTCGGCGAAGAAATCCGAAAAAAAGGTATCGAAGAAGTGCTCGTACATTCCGGGCAGCATTACGATCACAATCTTTCTGAAGTCTTCTTTGACACCCTTGATATCAAGAAACCTGACTATGCTCTCGGTATTGGATCCGGCACTCATGCCAAACAAACAGGTGCAACCATGATGCGTTTCGAACAGATCGTACTGGATGAAAAACCCGATATCATCCTCGTCTACGGAGATACAAATACCACTTTAGCCGGTGCGCTTGTGGGTGCCAAACTCAAGATTCCCGTTGCCCATGTTGAAGCCGGACTTCGGCAACATCCAAAAGACATGCCGGAAGAAATCAACCGTGTGGTTACGGATCATATTTCCAAATTCCTTTTTTGCCCTACAAGGAAGGCTGTTCAAAATCTGAATTCTGAAGGTCTTGCCTCCGGTATTCATTTTGTCGGCGACGTCATGTACGACCTCTTCTTGAAAGTCCGGCCAAAAGTGGATATCGCCAAGGCTCTTGGAAAACACAATCTCCAGAAAAAAGGCTTTATTCTTGCAACAGTACACAGAGATTTTAACACCGACAATTATAATCGGCTCCAAAACATTCTGGCGGCTTTGGATGAGATCTCAAAAAACGTTCCAGTAGTACTCCCTCTCCACCCACGAACGAAAAAAGCTGTAGAAAAATCGGGTTTAACTGATTACCTGCAAAACCTTACGATACTGCCGCCACTGCCTTACCTGGAAATGATGGCCCTGCTGTTGGGGTGCCGAAATGCGATCACAGACAGTGGCGGTTTACAGAAAGAGGCCTATTTTGCGGGAATTCACGCTGCTGTTCTCATGCCGGATACCGCGTGGATCGAACTGGTCGAAACGGGTTGGAACGTCTTGGTCGATGCCGACAAAAACAAAATCTGCGAAATAATGTTAGACGAAAAATTCAAAGACAGTGGTACACAAAACTTATATGGACAAGGCAACGCCGGAGAACAGATTGCTTCTTTGCTTTCCTGAAAAAAGTCTTTGGTTTCTGGTTTTTTGCCCTTGCGCTGCAAAAGCCAACCCACCGCAAGTAATTCCGGATCGTGGAAATGATAAACATCTGCATCCGCCTGCCTTGCAGCTTTGTAAACTCTTGCCCCTGTTAAGACCATGCGTTTGATGCGACTTTTGGGCTTTAACCCCGCATCGATAATTTGCACACCGTTTTTTTTCTCATTTCCCATGCCGTCAGCCACAACAAGATCAACATCATGGCCCGCTTTTGCCAGACTCATGCATTCTTTGCGGAAGATTCGTATGCCATATCGGCTGTGTACTGAAGTCAAATGGACGATCTTCAATTTTCAAATCACCATTCTCTATGCAGGTGTCTTTCTTCTACTTTCCGCCAGTAGCTTTGCTAGTGTTTGATTTCTTCGAGTTTTTGATACATGGTTTTTGCCAAGGAAGCCCAATCGTAATTCTTTTTTGCGTACTCGATTCCCTTAAGTCCCATGGCTTTTCGTTCTGCCGGTTCTAATTCAAGTAATTCCCCGATTATGTGGGGCAACTCTTCCGTTGTGCGTGCCACAAGGCCTGCATTAGATTCCAGAACCGGATTCTGGGCATACTCTCCCACCATAAGTATCGGTTTCCCCGCTGCATGGTAATCGGCAATTTTGTTCGGGCTTATCCCAAAACGAAAAATCGAACTCGGCAAAAGGTGGAATAAAAGAGCATCAGCATCTGAAAGGATTTTCGGCAATTCCTTTTTCAGCATAGGATCAAGAAAAGTTACTGGAAGTTCTTCTTGTTTCGCCCGTTCCTGGAGGCGGGGCTTCATGGGACCATCGCCGACAAGAACCAGCCTGACCTGCGGAAATTTTTCTTTGATCACATGCATCTGATCCAGTATTTTGTCCAGGCCGTTTGCCAGCCCGTGAGCGCCGGTGTAATAGATGTCGAAGGTGGTTTTATCCTTCATATCCTGCGCTTTTTCAGTTTGCTGGAACATCTCTACGTCAGTACCATTTGTGATCCAGAGGAACTTCTCATCAGGAAGGCCGAAACGTTCCTTGTAGTATTCTTTCATCAATGGAGCAGTCGTAATAATAAGATCGGCGGTTTTCGCCAGTTTCCGATCGAGATAATCGAGATATAGAAGAAATGGATGCCATTTTGAATAACCGCCTAGTTCTATTGGCGTGAGGGGCCAGAGGTCCCGGACTTCGTAAACGAACGGGACATGAAATTTCCGCGCCAACTTTCTGGCGGCGTTCGCCGCAAAAAGTGTCATGGTTGAACCTAATATGATATCCGGGGTTCCAAATTTTTGCGAAGTTACCTTTCTACACACATCCAAAGAAAACTTCCACATATTCTTTATTCTTCCAAAAGAGGCATTACCGTGATACGGAAGTGTCGGGAAGGTAATGAAAGAAACTCCATCTGGAGTTTTCTTTTCGATGATTTGGTCTGTATGATGATTCTCTTTCATCAAATCAGTCGAACCAAGGTATAAATCGAAAGAACCATGGAAAATGGTGGTTTCAACATCTAGCTTTTTGAGATGCTTAGCCAAATCATAATGTCTAGTCAGTCCCGGAGTGTCCGGTGTTCGTGCATATTGGTTGATTATCCAGAGCTTCATCGAGGATTGCTCCAATGCACTAATCTACCTCGCCCCGCGCATGGTCAGCATGGTTTCAACGGTCCAGAGGATAATTTGCAGGTACAGGGTAAGGCTTTGGTTTTTTACGTAATAAAGGTCGTACTCAAGCTTTTTTCTGGTTTCTTCAACGGAAGCGGCATAGGGATACTTGGTCTGGGCCCATCCGGTAATGCCGGGTTTTACCAGACGTCTGTAGCGGTAAAAGGGTATTTCCTCCGCAAACTGTCTCTCAAAGTCGGGCTGTTCGGGCCTGGGCCCCACCATGCTCATTTTTGCCCGCAAAACGTCCCATAACTGGGGTATTTCGTCAAGGCGTGTCTTGCGAAGCACCTTGCCGACACGGGTGATGTGGCACGCGTGATCGTCTGCGAAGCCTGCTTCATTATCCTTTCTGTCCGCCATGGTCCTGAATTTCCGGATGGTGAAAATCTCCCCGTCTTTGCCCACCCGCTCCTGCTTGTAAAGGATGGGACGACCTGAATCAAGAAATATGACTAGGGCAACGACGATTGCGATCGGGATACCGATGATGATGCCAAAGAGGGAAAGGATAATGTCCGCGGCCCGTTGCCTGGGATCACTTGAGACCATCTGGAAGGCCATTTCGTAGTAGTTGTTGAATGCCTGGGCCACTTCCAGCGGGATTCTGCCCAAGGTCTCTTCAACAATCTTGGGCAGAATCTCGACTTGGCAGCCTTCGTCCGCCAGCTTCGCCAAGGCTTTCTTGATGGGTTCACTGGAATAATATCTGGGCTCGGCAACAATGACAGAAGTGTGACCCTTGTCTTTTGCTATTTCCATCAGGCGTTCCGGTGTGGGATTGACCCAGGAACAGATCCGCATCTTGCCTCGCAGGGAGATGTTGATTTCGTCAATGACGGGCTTCCATTTGTTTTTATCCCCGACGACTACGACGTCCCGGGCAGGGACCAATTTTTTGAAACAATATGCACCCACCATTCTGGAAATGACCCCGACGGCGAACGTCGCCGCTACAAGCACCGTAAAGGCGGTCTTGGTAAGGTGAGGTTTGAAAAGGATCATAAAGGGGATCGTCACAAGGGCTGCGAGGATAGTCCCTGCCGCGGTGGAAACTATGATTCTGTTGATTTCAGGCGGTCTGGTGTACTCGAAGCCGTGAAAGGCATACACCCCTAAAAGCGCCGCGAAATAGAAAAAGACGTAATTCGTGACATCCCTTCCAGGCGTGCCGAAAAGTTTGTTAATCCCGATGCATAAGACTATATACAACAACGTAGTAACAACAAAGACGAGGACATTAAGGATGCCGAAACTCCTGTAAATTGCTCGCATGATGTTCCCCACTTCAGGTCAAAAGAGTCTTGAAACGGCCGGGATCGGTCAAACTGCCCATGTTGAATTTTACTGGCAACCAAAGGGAAAGACAAGGTCTCGGATTTCCTCAAAAATAATCTCTCCGAAAAAGGGTTGTTTCCTCAGAAATTGACAAAAAGGGCAATCATCCCATAAACCCGTCTCGTTACAAGAGAAATACAAGCGAGAGGAGGTTTTTCGGGGATGATTGCCCGTGTACCGAAAGGAGTATATACCATGAATGACAAGCACGCTATCATCAAGCACAATGCCAGGGCCTATCAGAAGGGCTCGAAGAAGACGAAGTCGCTGATACTGGAGGATCTTTCGGCGTTGTTGCACATGAACAGGCAGTATCTGGCCTTTCTGTTGAGGAATACGGGCAGGGTTGTAATGAGAAAGGGGAGAATCGTTGTAGTGTCCGATCCGTGCGTCGACAACACGTCCAGGAGGGGCAGGAAGAAGGTTTACGGCCATAATGTTTTGGAGGCGTTGAAGAAGATATGGCCTCTTACGGGATTTGCCTCCTCCAAGCATCTTGTGGCCTTCATACGGCTCAATCACGAGGTGCTTTTCGCCCATCCCAGGTTCAGGGATAACCTGAACGACAGGACAAGGGGCCTGCTTCTGAAGATATCTGCAGCCACGGCGGACAGGCTGTTGAAGCCTTACAGGGACTCGATGAAGCTGAAGAAGCGATACAGGGGCAATCCTTTCAGCAGCAATCTCAAAAGGTCCATAAAGGTGGAGGCGTGGTATGACAACAGGCCTAAGGAGCCAGGCTACGTGGAGATAGACCTGGTTCAGCACTCTGGCGCGTCGGGGAAGGGGGAATTCGCCTACACCCTCACTGCCACGGAGACATCCACGGGGTGGACAGAGCTCAGGGCGCTGAAGAACAAGGCGATGGTATGGACCAGGTTGGCTCTAGAGGAGGTCGTAGAGGCCATGCCCCTACCGGTAAAGAGGTTTCACAGCGACAACGGTTCAGAGTTCATCAACAGCCATGTCAAAAGGTTCTGTGAGGAAAGGGGGATAGATTTCACCCGGTCGAGGCCGTACACAAAGAATGACGCTCCTTATGTGGAGAGCAGAAACTGGTCAATGGTAAGGGCCTATGTGGGATGGAGAAGGTACGACACAGATGAAGAACGCGATACACTCGAAAGGTTGGGGAGACTCATATCGCTGAGGCAGAATCTCTTCATGCCCCATATGAGGCTTGTAGCAAAGAAAAGGGAGGGTGGAAAGGTCCGCAAGATCTACGACACGAACACCCCTTTCAACAGGGTCATGCAACAACCAATCCTGAGCGACACCACAAGGGAAAAGCTCATGGCGCTGAAAAACTCCATCGACATAGTCAAACTTTCAGAGGAAATAGAGAAAACCTCTGCAGAGTTATCCAGACTGTACGAAAGAAAACTCAGGAGGTTAAACTATGATTGAGCCGATCCCCCTTTCGAAGAGATTTTATTTTGAGGAAAGACGGGTCTTGTAAGGCTATTGTTTAATGTTTTTGACATTTGAGCCGTGGTGCAAACATGACAGCACTCTTCCGGCAACTGTTGCTATCCGGAATCTGAAATATCGAACATTATCCCTGCCGCCCCAAAGCAACATGTGGGCAACCAACAAGGGGTTGTTCGGTTTCTTTTTTCTCAGCCCCTCAGCCAATGGATGACGCCTTCGATGCCGTCTTCCAGACTCGTCCGGGCCTCGAAATCGAGGGTTTCCCTGGCTTTGGTGACATCCAGGCGGCTTTCCATGAGTTCGCCCGGCCTGGCGTCGCCCTTGATGGCGTCACCGGGGCCGCCGGAAGCCCGGGCCAGGAGGTGATGCAGGTCATTCACGGAAGTCGAGGTTCCGGTGCCGATGTTGAAGGCGCCGTCGTCGGGGATGGTACAGGGGTCCGGGTTTTTGCCAAGATAATCTATGGCCAGCAGGTTCGCCCTGGCCACATCGCCGACGTAGATATAATCGCGGACCTGTTCGCCGGTACCGAAGATGGTAGGCTTGCCGCCTGCCAGAAGCTTTTCGGCAAAAATGGAGACCA
>NPIG01000151.1_pt2 | contig 28208 bp, 25 predicted proteins | sample 8637441 | NCBI WGS metagenome assembly NPIG01 (sample SAMN07420675, study PRJNA396082) | bioreactor metagenome | isolation source: sample BR6 brine-fed electro-methanogenic bioreactor BR | place: Japan: Kochi | collected 2016-06-14
TGACAACGAGAACCGCTCTAGTTCAAACCAAAGGCCCTGGAATCAAGGGCAATAAAGACAAATCAAAACAAGGCAGGAAAAGACAAGCAGATTTCACGCTTCTGCTTTGAGATTTTGATTTAGCTTTCGCCTTTGACTTTGCTAGCCACTAACCACTAACATCTAATTACTAGACTTGGGAAGACCTCAAGGGGGCCTTCGGGCCCCCTCTTTTGTGATCTGCCAAGGATCACCAGGAGACACGGAGGAGGAAATGCGTATGAAAACCACGTCCGCCGGGACCATCGAGTCCATGGACTGTCTGGTAACCGTTACTGAAGGAGCCTCCGGAAGCGGCATAGCGGTTACCATTACAGGCTCCAGTGCGACCCGGTTCGGCACAGCCATGAAAAAAACCGTTCTTGCCACGGTGAAGGATCTGCAGTACACCGGAGATATCGGCATAGCGGTTCAGGATAACGGTGCTCTTGATCTGGTGCTCACGGCCCGAACCAAAGCGGCCATGCTTCGCTTTCTGGGAGGTGCGGCATAATGCGTCTACGTCGAACCAAGCTCTATCTTCCGGGGAACAACCCCAACATGCTCCTTCGGGGACACCTTTTTGAGCCCGATGGCGTCATTCTCGATCTTGAAGACGCGGTAGCCCTCTCCGAAAAGGACACCGCCCGGATTCTCATTCAGCAAGTACTCAAACGGGGAGAGTTCGGCAACTGCGAGGTAACGGTACGAATCAACGGCATGGATACGGATCTGTGGCGCCGGGATATCGAAGCGGTGGTCCCCTTTGGCGTTCACGGGGTTCGGGTTCCCAAGGTAGAAGATCCCAAAGAGATGCAGCTCCTGGACGAAGCCCTTTCGGAAATCGAAGACAAGGCGGGGATTGCCCAGGGGAGTACCCTTGTCTTCTGCCTTCTTGAAACGGCCCTCGGCATTCACCGAGCTTACGACATCGCCACCTCCACCAAGCGGATTGCGGGCATCTGCCCCGGCGGGGAAGACCTTACGGCGGATCTCCATACCAGCCGCTCTGACAGCGGGGTGGAGCTTGTGGGCCCTCGGCGCATGGTGGTTCTCGCAGCCCACGCTGCGGGAGTCTGCGCTCTGGACACGGTCTTCTCCCGGATCGGCGATGAAGAGGGACTCCGGGAAGAGACGGAGTTCGTGAAACAGTTGGGCTTCGAAGGCAAGAGCGTGATCCATCCCAACCAGATCCCCATCATTCACAGCGTCTTTACCCCCACGCCCAAGGAGATCGACAAAGCCAAACGTATCGTGGCTGCCGCTGCGGAAGCCGCCAAGCGAGGCCTTGGAGCGGTACAGGTGGACGGCAAAATGGTGGATCGACCGGTGGTGAAGCGCGCTGAGTTTACGCTTCAGCGGGCGGGCATTACCCAGGAGGAGGTACAGGGATGATTACGAACGCTCTTGGACGCAAAATTCCCGAGAAAATTCCCGGTTACGGCAAGGTACGCCCCTACGAGGGGTGGAACGCCCGAAAGCCCGAGGGGCATCGGGATGGTCCCCGGGTTCGGGCCACCTTCAACGACCGTACAGACAAAGTAGTTCCAGACATCAAGGCCGCCATTAAGGCTTCGGGCCTGCAGAGCGGCATGGTGATCTCCTTCCATCATCATCTCCGGAACGGAGATTTCGTGGTGAACGCTGTGCTGGACGCATGTGCGGAGATGGGAATTAGGGATCTCACGCTCTTTCCCACCGCTCTTTTCGGGGTGCATAAACATCTCATGCAGCATATCAAAAGCGGGGTGATTACCAAAATCTGGGGCTCCGTAAACGGCCCCATCGGACAGCTCGTCTCCGAAGGGGGGATGGAATACCCCGCCATTCTCCGGAGTCACGGAGGGCGCCCCCGGGCTGTCACCAGCGGGGACGTGCATATCGACGTAGCCTTCATCGCCTCCCCCACCGCCGACCGCTACGGTAATCTTTCAGGGGTGGGTTCCCGCTCCTCCTGCGGTTCTTTGGGATACGCCCATACGGATGCCCTCTATGCGAACGTGGTGGTGGCCCTTACGGATAACCTTCAGCCCTACCCCATCGGCAGCATCGCCATTCCGCAGATCCACGTAGACTTCGTGGTGGCTCTGGAGAGCATCGGGGACCCCAAGGGCATCGTCTCGGGAACCACCCAGGTTACCCGGGATCCCCTGCGGCTTCTCATCGCCAATCATGCGGCGAAGCTCATCAAGGCGAGCCCTTACTTTCAGGATGGCATCTCCTTCCAGACCGGAGCGGGAGGCATCTCCCTGGCGGTGGCCAAGTTCGTTAGGGACGCCATGCGGGAGCGTAAGATCAAGGGGAGCTTCGGCTTGGGAGGTATCACGGGATTCTTCGTGGATATGCTCAAGGAGGGACTTTTCGAGCGTCTCCTGGATGTACAGTCCTTCGATCTCGACGCAGTGCGCTCCATTGCAGAAAATCCAAACCATATGGAGATCTCCGCAGATTGGTACGCCAACCCCTGGAACGCGGGGTGTGCGGTAAACATGCTGGACGTGGTGGTGCTGGGGGCCACGGAGATCGACCGAAACTTTAACGTAAATGTGAACACCGAAGCCACCGGGGCTCTTCTCCACGGCATCGGAGGGCATCAGGATACCGCTTCGGGGGCCAAGCTCACGGTGATTACCCAACCCCTTCTCCGGGGGAGAATTCCTTGCGTGGTAGACGATGTCTACTCCGTCACCACCCCGGGAGAGGTGGTGGATGCCCTGGTTACAGAGTACGGAGTCACTCTCAACCCCAAGAGAACAGATCTTTTAGAGGCCGCCAAAGAGGCGGGAGACGTGCCCCTCATCTCCATGGAAGAATTGGTGGAGAAGGCCCACAAACTTACAGGCCCCATGGACCCCGTAGAGGTAGAAGATCGCATCATTGGCGTTATCGAGTGGCGGGACGGTACAGTGCTCGACGTAGTACGGCAGCTCAAGGTATAAGGCACCACAAAGACATATCAGCCCTCGAAAGGACAATCGCATCCCTCTGTCCTTTCGAGGGCTTTTGTTATGTTTTGTTGTGGATGCAGCACATCAGAACAAATCTCGGGCTCCGTCTGCTGCCGGCGGAAACGCAGACAAATATCCTCTCCGTTACACGAATGCAAGGGGTTGTCAGTTGTTTTTTCCTCATCCTTCCTGTAGTATGTCCTCCATACGCTCTTTGGTCAGCATTTTTTCGAAGCCAGCCTCCGCTCCCCCGGGGCGAAAGGAGAATCTTTTCTTTTGAAAAAACAGTTTTCTCTCGACACCTTCGTCCGGCGGAAATACATGATCCTCACGTTAACCCTTACTTTGGTTACCGTGAGCGTGGTGGCGCTTTTTCATGTGGGTGCCCAGATCTATCTCTCTTCCTTTCTGGAAGAGACAGCCCTCTCCCAGACCTCCGCAATTCTCTCTCATCATAGCGACTACGCACTGGAACGTCAGCAGGAAGAGAGTTTTTTCCTGCTCTCCCTCCTGGAAAAAGTTTCAGAACTCCGAAAAATCTATCCGGATTTCTCGCTTGAGGTGCTTTCTTCTCTAGGAACAGCACAGCTTTCCTCCACACGATGGCATGCTCTGCTCAAAAAAAATCCTCATCTTTACCGCATCTCCCCAGAGGGAGTGGTGGTAGAGAGCACCTTTCCGGAGGACCTTGGGCTTGACCTCTCCCGATATCCCCGATTCTGGAAGAAACTGCTCGCTCTGAAACCGGGAGAGAACATGGTGGCAGAACCGATCCCCTCCACCGCCGAGGGAGTTCTTACCCGGTATGTCTACCGTAAGGCGGAAGATGGCTCTCTTCTGCAGGCGAGCCTTAAGACGGAACATTTTTATCTCACCGAAACGATTGAGATTCTCAATAATCTTCCTCTGGTGCGAAAGATTGCCCTCTATCACTACCCCACGTTCTCTCCGGCAACAAAGGAGATGCCACCTCTTACAGAGAAACAAAGAACATTCCTCGACCCGCTTCTGGCGGGAAAAGAATCTCTTCTCTCCCCCAAGAGAGGCTTGCTTCCGGAGGAATTCTTTTTTCTCTGGACAAAAGAGAATCTCCCCTCCCCGGGAGATCATCACCTTCAGGGGAAATGGCTGGTACATCTTCAGCTCTACGTGGGATGGTTCCAGAAAATCTCTCTCCTCTTTCTGCTCTTCCTTTTGGCGGCCCTTCTCGGGACGGGGCTTCTCTTCTCTCTCCGGGGAGAGAGACTTGCCCGGGATATCCAAAAACCTATCCAGGAGCTTCTCGAGAGAATGAAAGGTCTCTCGAAAAGCACGGGAAAGCCCGAAGGCACAGAAATTCTTCCGGAGAAAAAAACGTTTCCTCCCTCCCCCATTCTCGAAGTGGAAGAACTTTCCCAAGGCTTCGACAAAATGGCTCTTCAAATACGAACCGCCTTTCTTGAGCAGAGAGAGGCCTTGGGGAGAGAGCAGGAAATCACCGAGAGGCTGGACAAGGTTCTGAAGACCACCCTGGAACTTACTGAGGCCATCTCTTCCAAGTCGGGTACCCTCTTTGCCACCGCCTTAAAGAATGCCATCTCCCTGGTCCCGGAAGCGGGGTATGGAGCTATCACGGAGATCGAAGAAGGAGTCTGCCATTTTCGATCAACCTGGAGCTCTTCCGGAACCTCCCCATTACAGGATCTTTTCTTTCCTCATGGGAGAAACGGGGGAGCCTTATCAGGAACCCTCCGAAAAAAACATTATGTGGACACCCTTGCTCCTTCTATGAGCGAAAATATCCGGAAAAGAATTCTCCAAACCATGCCTCCCGCTCGGGAAACCTTGGTGAAGCCTCTCTTTTTCGGTAGCCATTGCGCAGGAGAATTGATTGTGAGCATCCCCGAAAACTCCCCGTATGCAGCCTTTTCCGATAAATCTCTTCGGGTGATGGAGGCTTTCGGAAACGTTCTCGCAGCATTTTTTGGAATGGATGGTTTTATAAAATCCCAGGAGCTCTTCCAGAAGGAGCTTCTTATGACCATTACGGGGATTCTCGAAACTCACGATGCCTATACCCAGGGGCATTCAGAATCTGTGGCCCTTCTTGGAGGACAGATCGCCCGGGCTCTGGATCTGCCGGAGCGACAGGTGCAGCAGACCTACTGGGCTGGGTTGGTACACGATATCGGTAAGATCCTTATCCCCACAGAAATTTTGAATAAACCTGCCTCTCTCACGCCAGAGGAATACGCTCTTATTCAGGAGCATCCAGCCCTGGGACATGCCATGCTCACCAAGGCGGAGCGGCTTCAGGAAATTGCCCCCTTCGTGCTGTACCACCACGAACGTTGGGATGGAAGAGGATATCCCCAGGGACTCAGCAAAGAAGAAATTCCCGAGATATCCCGTATTCTTGCAGTAGCGGACACCTGGGACGCCATGACGAGCAACCGCTCCTATCGCCAGGCCCTTCCGGAGGATGTGGCCCGAAAAGAGATCCTCCGAGGCAAGGGAACTCAATTCGATCCCCGGATGGTGGAGGTTTTCTTCTCCGTCTTGGGAGATTTGCCAGAAAAAGCATGATTTTTTCATAATGTTCTTTTTTCAAAAGAACAACCTATTGCATGGCAAGGAGCCTTTGTATGAAATCTAACAAGAAGCACGAAAATTCTTCTCTCCAAAACAGCCCGGCGGAACAATTCAAGGGAGTTTGCGCAGGAGTGGGAGCCTTTGCCTTCTGGGGAATCATGCCCATCTATTGGCACGCCATCGCCGCCGCATCGCCGCTGGAGATTCTGGGGCATCGCATCGTCTGGTCTGTGGGGGTTCTCGGCATTCTCCTGGCCCTTCAGGGCCGGTGGGGGGAGGTTCGTGCCTCCCTGCAATCAAAGACCACCCTCCCTCTCCTCCTGGCAAGCAGTACCACCATTGCCTGCAACTGGCTGCTCTATATCTGGGCGGTGAATTCGGGGCATGTGCTTGATACAAGCTTGGGTTATTTCATCACCCCTCTGATTAACGCCCTTCTTGGAGTTTTTTTTCTTCGGGAGGGGATGCGCCCCCTTCAGGCCCTGGCAATTCTTATCGCTGCGGGAGGCGTATGCTACCAAATTTTTCGTCATGGTTCTCTTCCTCTGGTGGCCCTCGGTATAGCCTTGAGCTTCTCTCTCTACGGGCTGCTTCGAAAGAAGGCAGAAGTTCGCCCCCTTCCGGGACTTTTCGTGGAAACCGCTCTTCTTTTCTTCCCCGCTCTGGGCTATTTGGGGTATCTGCTTTTTTCGCAGACTTTGGTTTTTGCCCATCAGGATCTTCCGCTGGATCTGCTTCTGGCAGGATGCGGTATAGTCACCTCTCTTCCTCTCATGGCCTTCGCCTACGGAACAAAGCGGCTCCGCCTCGCCACGGTAGGCATTCTGCAGTATCTCTCCCCCACCCTCTCCTTCTTTTTGGGACTCTTTTTCTTTCAAGAAAGCATGAAACCCGGAGATCTTGTCACTTTTTCCCTCATCTGGGCTGCCATCCTTCTCTACTCCGGTGAATCCCTGGCATTCAACCGAAAATACGCAAAAAAATCTCCCCCTCCGAAGAAGGGGAGAGCCTAATAAGCTCAGGAGATCAAGAACGGCGTTCAGGACTTTTCGGGAGCCTCAAAGGCCCTTCGAATCTCCTGGCGCAAGGATTCGTCAAGAATCACCCGAAGGAGGGCTTTGGCAAGAATCCGGGCTCCTTTGCGTATGGCTTCATGAGCCTCTGGAGTGGCACCGCAGACCGCCGCATACTCTCGGGTATGAGCAGGAATAACCTCCTCCACCACCCCCAGCACGGGCTGAAGAGCGGGGCAGCGATGCCCTACATTACCCACATCAGAGGAACCGCAGAACTTGGGGGGTATGGTGAGGGTTATGCCCTCTTCCCGATAGATATCTTCGAGAAGATTCCGGGCGGGGGGATTTTTGGGAAGGTTGTCGAAGCTGATCTCGTAATTTCTCCAAGAGACCTCGGTCTCCGTGGCGAGAGCCGCCCCTCGGGCACAGTTATATATCTTTTCCATGAGGGTATTGAGATACTCCCGCTCGGGAGCCCGGAAGTAAAAACGGCAAATACCCCGATCCGGCACAATGTTCGCCGCATTACCTCCATCCACCACGATGCCGTGAATCCGTACGTCCGGATAAACGTGCTGACGAAGCATATCCACCGCATGAAAGAAGAGCTGCACCCCATTGAGAGCGTTCCGCCCCTCCCAGGGAGCTGCGGCGGCGTGGGCAGTCCTTCCGGTAAAGGTAAACTCCACCGCATCCATGGCGAGGCAAGAGTAGTTCACAAAGGTTTTCCCCGCTCCGGTATGGATCATAATGGCCAGAGCCGCCCCGTCAAAGATCCCTTCCTCCGCCATGGGTACCTTGGCACCGTTGGTCTCCTCTGCGGGGGTTCCCACCACTTCAATACGGCAGGGAATCTCCTCCGCAACTTCCCGAAGCCCTGCTGCCGCGAGAAGGCTCATCACCCCGTGCACGTTATGACCGCAAGCGTGGCCGATTTCCGGGAGGGCGTCGTACTCCGCCAGAAGAACTACCCGGGGCTCTCCGGAGTTTTCTGCCCCCAGCACCCCCCGGTAGGCGGTCTCCTTACCGCAGAAGGGTTTTTCTACCTCGTATCCCCGGGCTTTCAGAAAGGCCGCATGCCGTGCGCTGGCCTGGTGTTCCTGATCCCCAAGCTCGGGATTTTCTGCCATAAAATCGCTGATATCACAGGCTTCCGCCAGGTGAGTCTCTATGGCTTTTTCCACCTTGCTCCAGAGTCTCTGGTACTGTTCATGCATGGTTCTTTCCCCCTTCGTACAAAAAAACTTCAAGCCAGCATCTGACCACGACGGCGCAACAAACGCCCCCGGGGCGTGGGAAGGACTTCCCCATTCTCCACCGCCAGATCTCCGTTGACGAAGACATAGCGAACTCCCCGGGGCGGGGAAAGCTGGTTCTCAAAGGTGGCGGTGTCCTCAAACTTCTGGGGATCGAAAACCACAAGATCCCCGGGCCCTCCCGGCGTGAGCCGCCCCGCAGAGGACCATATCATATCCGCCGGAAGGGAGGTAACGTGCTCCAGAGCCTCCTCCCAGGAGAGCCCCTCCTCCCGAAGCCAACGCAAAGCCCGGGGAAAGGTCCCCGCCGCCCGGGGATGTCCCTGCCCCTCGAAGAGCACCCCATCCGAGGCCACCGCACACCGGGGGTGCACCAGACAGGCCCGAACCTCTGCTTCGTTCAGTACGTGGGCGATGCCGAGATCCTTGGGATAGTTTTCCCGCAGATCCCGGTAGCTCTCGGGGGTAAGTCTCTGGCCCTTGTACTTTCCGGAACCCGCTTCGATGGATTCCAGCCCCTTCCCCCCCCATCGCTCCTCAAAACCAGGATCAAAGACCGCCGAACCTATGCGGGTGCAGAAAGCCGCATAGGGATAGCAGTCCAGAGTGATGTCCACTCCCTCTTTCCAGGCTTCTTCGATCAGATCCAGAGAAGCCTGGCAGTTGCCGAAGGCGTTCATGCTTCCAAAGTGGGATATCTGCACCCGGATGCCGTGATCTCTGGCCATATCCACCACTTCTCGCACTCCTTCGAGACATTGGGGACCATCGTAACGGATATGCACCGCAATCCAACGTTTGGGAAATTCTTCTGCCACCGAGGCAAGGCGGGAGATCTCCTGGGAACTCGTTTGGGGCATGTATTCCAGGCCAAAGGAGAGCCCCAGAGAGCCTTTCTGGAGCTCCTTTCGAAGGAGCTCCACCATGGAATCTATCTCCTCCTCCGTGGCGGCACGATAGCGATCCTCCACCCCCACCTTCTCCCGAAGCACCGTATGCCCTGTGAGATAACCCAAGTTAAGCCAGGGGGTCTTTCGATGGGGAGCAATATCTTCCAGAAGAGGCCCGGCTCCGCAATTTCCCGCTATGGCGGTGGTAACCCCCTGACGTAACAGAGCCTTTTGTATGGTATGAGGATCCGGAATCTGTTCATCATGCATGTGGCTGTCGATAAAGCCGGGACTCACGATACATCCCGAAGCGTCCAGCTCTATCCAGCCCTCAGAGAAGGGACAGTCCCCTATTTCAAGAATTTTCCCTCCTGCCACCGCCACCGAGAGGGGACGAAGTTTTTTCTCCTCTGGAAGATAGACTTCTCCTCCACGAATCACATAGCGAGTTTGATCCATTGGCAATTCCCTCCCCTGCTTTTCTATCTTTTCGAAACTTTTAACAGCCAACAGCCCACTTATCCAGCCTTTCCCGGATTCCCAAAGGGCAGCTACGCGTCCAGAGTCATGACGATAATACCGAGAAAGATCGCCAAAATACCCCCCAAACGCCAGCGGTTGAGACGTTCTCCAAAAAAGAGTATGGATCCCCAGAGCACTAACAGAAAGGCCGCACCGATACAAAAAGGATACGCAAAGGAGAGATCCACCTTCGAAAGAAGGGCCGCGTAAAAGAGGAAGGAAAGCCCATAAGCGATAATTCCCCCCATGGCAAAAGGATTCAGAAGAATGCGTATCAGAGCATTTTTCATGCCTTGCGAAGCCTCCACGCCATGCCGGGACATACCTTCCTTGATGAGCACATGGGCCCCCGCATTGGCAAGAATATCTCCCACCAGAAGAAAAACAATAAAAGGAGTCACCTATCCACCTCCATTAAAATACAAAGCTCTCTGGATACTGCTAGCGGTCACGATTTCACAAACGTCATGAACGCAAAAAACCTTTTTCCAGGAGAAACTTCGCTTTTTTACAGCATAAAGGAAAATTCCCTTTTGAGAAAGGGAATTTTGGCATTTTTTTTGGTCACAATTTATCACGTTCCATATTTCTTACCGCATCAATGATCTTATCCAAATGCTCCAAAAGAGCCCGCTCTGCCCCATCCGGATCACGATTCGCCACGGCTTGAGCAATGGCGAGATGATCCCCTCGAATGGAGTAACGCTCGTCATTTCTGACGTTTGCCAAAGGACGCCAGAACGAAGGTCCCCGATGAATGAGCCGCAGAGCCGCAAGAAGCACCGCATTTCTCGAAGCCGACGCTAGGGCTTCATGGAACTTGTGATCCATCACCGCTGCATGGCGCTCAGAAAAGCTCTCTCCCTGCTCCAAAATCTCTGCAAAGGTAAGAATCTCCTCAATCTCACGCTCGGTGGCGTAGATCGCCGCAAGGCGGCAGATCTCCCGTTCCATGGCCCGACGAGCCACGAGGACCCCGATCATCTCCTCCGCATTTCCCCGGCGAATCTCCTGAAGAAGCTGAAAGGCAAGGGCTTGCAAATGTTCCTGCTCCTCAAGATCCTCCAGAAAGCTCTTTCCCTGCTCCGAGAGGACCCGCCCCTTGTTGCTCACCTGAAACAGATAGCCCTGCTCCTCCAGCTCTCCAAGCAAGCGCCCCGCAGTGGCAGAGCTGACATGTACCCCCTCTTGCTCCAGAACCGCCGCAAGGGCGCTAGCTCCCAGGGGCTTCCGTGCGGCATGGACCATATGAAGGACCTGCTGGTGCAGGCGAAGTAGCTTATCTTCCACAATCATCGTCTCCCCCCAAAATTCCCTTCCGTGGCAGGACAGTCTCCTGCAGTAATGAAGCTAGAGGAAGAAAGGCTTTTCGTCAACCACCCGAACCGCTTTTTAAGCACTCTTGCCCAAAAATCTTTCCCCTTCCTCAAAAAATCTTGATTTCGAGCTTGACACATGGAGCAAGATTCGTATATAACTATAAACACTGATCATTTTTGATTTGTGCTTTTCCTGTATCACAACCCGGAAAAGGGAGGAAAGCTATATGCGTATTATTATCGCAGGAGGGGGCTGGGGAGGCTGTGCCGCTGCGGCGGCAGCCCGCAAAGCCGGGGCAGAGACGGTTCTGCTGGAACGGGCAGACATGCTTCTCGGCACAGGACTCGTGGGGGGGATCTTCCGCAACAACGGCCGATTCACCGCCGCCGAAGAGATGCTTGCCATGGGAGCAGAGATGTTTTCCCTCATGGACAACTGTGCCCGGCATAGAAACGTGCAGTTTCCCGGGCATGATCATGCATCACTCTACGACGTGTACGAGATGGAACCCGCAGTTCTCGCTTACTTGAGAGATCTTGGGGTGGAGGTGCGGCTGGAGGCTTCCATCTCCGGACTCACCAAAAAAGACGAGCGCATCACCGGAGTAACTCTTCGGAAAGGAGAAACCCTTGAAGGGGATGCTTTTGTGGACGCCACGGGCACCTCCGCCACCCCCGCCTACTGCATGAAGTACGGCAACGGTTGCGCCATGTGTATTCTCCGGTGCCATACCTTCTCTCCCCGGTGGAGTCTCACCTCCGGAGCAGGGGTGGAGGAATGGCACGGAGGGAAGCCCCATGGCTCCACCGGGGCCATGAGCGGTTCCTGCAAGCTCTTCAAGGAATCCTTGGCTCCAGCAATTCGTAAAACCCTGGAAGAGACCGGGGTCTGCCTGGTGAAAGTCCCCGAAGAGATCCGGGAGGGCTCGGAAATTCTGGATATGAAAGCCTGCCAGCAGTATGCTCTAAAGGATTTCGTGGAAAATATCGTGCTCCTCGACACGGGACCTGCAAAACTCATGACCCCCTACTTCCCTCTGGAGGATCTGCGAAAAATTCCGGGATTCGAGAAGGCTCGATACGAGGATCCCATAGGAGGCACCCGAGGCAATTCCATGCGATACTTCCACTTTGCCGCATGCTCTTCCGCCCTTCAGACAAAAGGGAAGATCTCCAATCTCTTCTGTGCGGGAGAAAAGGCGGGAGCCATGGTGGGACATACCGAAGCTATCGTTACGGGCTACCTGGCAGGGCATAACGCGGTACGATACGCCAAGGGGCTAGCCCCCATCTCCTATCCCAAAGAACTTGCGGTGGGCGATTTCGTGGATCACGTGATCGCCGAAATGCAGCATCCCGAAGGACGACAGTACAAGTATACGTTCTCGGGATCCATCTATTTCGAAAGAATGCGCCACCAAGAACTTTACTCCACGGAGGTTTCAGAAATTTCTCGAAAAGTTGCCCAAACAGGGTGGGAGAACCGTTTCTCCCAAAAGATATAAGCCCATCTCTGAGGATTCGGAAGGTAGGGGAATCCCCGGGGAGCCTCAACCTTTTGAATCCTCTCCACCGCTTATGGAGTGGTTTTCCTCGAAGCCTTGCACTGACGAGCATGAACCGGGACTAGCAGGGGGAAACTCCCAAAAAAGGGTTATTTCCCCTGAAAAGGCCCCTTCCCGTATCCATAGCTCACGAGGCTTCGTCCTGTGGCGTACCGGAGCCCTGCCCGAGCCATGGAGTAGGTGTAGAGAGCCCGATTGTAATCCCGGGCGGCATCGCTCATGGATTCATTGGCATCGGTAATCTCGATGGAGCTTCCCATCCCCACTTCATAGCGTTCCGTGGCAAGGGCAAGTTTTTCCTCCGCCTGCCTCTTCGCCAGAGCCGCCACCCGGATGCTCTCCTCCGCCTCCTGAAGAGAGAGCCAGGCCTGCTCCACCTGGAGAACCACATTCTGCCGCAGCAGCGCTTCCTGAGCCTTTTTTCGCTCCAGAGTTCCCCGGGCCTTACGAAGCTTCTCCTCCGTTACCCCTCCGTCGTAGAGAGGAACGCTCAGCTCCACCCCTACGCTCCAGGCATCCTTATCTGCGGGATCGGTTCCTCCCATGCGGTAGCTTCCCCGAGCCCCGAGAAGAGGGGCATTCTGCCGTCCGATAAGATGGATCTCCTGAGATGCCTGCACCACCTCCCGAGAGGCGGCTTTGAGATCCCCTCGCCAGGCGAAAGCCTGGGAAAGGACCTCTTCAAAGGGAATCTGAACCTCCTCGTAGTCGAGAAGATCTTGAATGCCATAATCTATGGAGGCCGGAAGCCCCAAGGCGTTATAGAGCACCGTTCGGGCCTTGCGAACTCCGGAATCACCCTGAATAAGGGCAATACGGGCCTTGCTCTTGTCCACCTCGGCGGCGGTGACATCGAAATAGGGAGTAGAGCCCACCTCGTAAAAGATTTTGGCTCTCCGAAGATGTTCCTCGTACCGCTCCAGAGTCTCTCGAGCCACTGTGGCATCCCGAAGAGATTCCAGAAGACCGTAGTAGGCCTTTTCCACATTGAAAACAATCTCTTCCAGAGAACGGTATTCCTGAAGCCGGGAAATATCCAGCCCCTCCAGGGCTATGGCAATTTCTGTCTCCGTGCGCCCCCAGTCGAAGAGCGTCTTGGAAAGCACCGCTGAGGTATTGTAGCTGTTCCTCCCCGCCTCATCGCTGAACCCCCTCTCTCGGGTATAGTTTACATTCAGGCTTACCGTAGGATTATCCCCGGTTTTGGCGAGTCCAAGCTGCCCCAAAGCCTCTTCCACCTTTGCGCTGGCCTCCCGTGCTCCAGGATGATGCTCCAGAGCCAGAGAAACACACTCTTCCAAAGAGAGAAGTCTTTCCTCTTCCCCCGAAAAAGCTTCTACGGTAAACCCAAAAACGAGAAAAAGCAGCAGAAGCCCCTTCAGAAAACCCTTTTCCAGAAAATTTCTGAAACACCGAGAAAATCGATGAGGTGAAGCCTGGCCTCCCCCCGAGACATGACGCTCTCTGTTCAGGAACAATGAGATTTCCTCCTTCCATGCCACTCCTCCACCAAAGAGTAGAGTACGGGAATAAACACAAGAGTGATAAGAGTGGAGCTCGCCAAACCTCCGATCACCGATCGGGCCATGGGAGCCTGGGCCTCTCCTCCGTCTCCCAGAGCTAACGCTAAAGGGAGGAGTCCAAGACAGGTGGTGAGAGCGGTCATGAGGATGGGACGCAACCGGCGAACACCGGATTCCCGGGCGGCCTCCAGAGGGGACATTCCCTGATCCCGCTGAAGACGATTTGCCTGATCCACCAGAAGAATGGCGTTATTCACCACAATTCCCGCCAGCATGATACACCCGATAAAGGACTGCATGTTAAAGGTGGTATTCGTGAGAAAAAGCGTGGGGATAACCCCGATGGCTGCCAGGGGAACCGAGAACATCACCACCAGCGGATCTTTGAGGGATTCGAACTGACACGCCATGACCATATAGACCAAAAGCAGGGCGAGAACAAAACTGAAGAGAAGTTCCCGGAAAGATTCCTGCTGCTTCTCATATCCTCCGGAGAATTGAAGGGCAAACCCCTCGGGGAGAGGTATAGCTGCAAGGGCTTCCCGCAGCTCCCCCACCAGATCCCCTTGGGGCCTTTCCGGAGCCGCCACGCTTACCGTAAGAACACGCTCCCGATCTTTGCGTTCGATAGATACAGGACCCCAGGAGCTTTTAAGATAGGCTATATTGCCAAGACTTATGGAAACCCCCGCGGCATTTTTAAGGGGGAGATCCAGAATTTCCTCAAGAGAATAATTCTCCGAGGCCTTTCCCTGAATGAGAATATCGTATTCGTTTCCTTGAACGCTGTAGGTACCCGCAGTTCTACCGGCCATGATAATCCGGAGGGCCTCCGCCACATCCTGGACGGAAAACCCAAGAGATCCCGCCTTCTGCCGATCCACCACCACGGAATATTCGGGCAAACTCTCCTCCCGGGAGAGCTGCACATCCGTAACTCCCCGCAGTGTCTCTCCCCGGCGGCGGATCTCCTTGGCCAGAGCATAGGCGGTATCCATATCATACCCCCGGATATCAATATCCACGGTATTTTCTCCGCTTCCTCCGAGAATACGCCCCATGATACTGCTCCCCACTCGAGGGCGGGCAACTACTCCAGGGAGCCCACGAAGCTCCCGTCCCAGAGCGGCAGCCACCTCTTGGCTACTCCGGATTCGTTCTTTACGAGACACGAGCCTAAGGCGAAAGGTTCCCTCATGAGAAGAGCTCCATCCTCCGGTGCGAACCTGGAGAACCTGAAGCTCGGGCACAGCTCTCTGAAAAATTTCTTCCATTTGAAGCACCGTACGCTCCATCACATCCACATGGGTTCCAGGAGCCATGGAGAAATAGACCCGCACTTCCGACTCATCCGTGGCGGGCATGAGCTCCGTTCCTAGAAGGGGCGTTAAAAAAAGCGCCCCTGTAAGGAGAAGCGAGGTTATTCCCAGGGTAGATTTCCGATGATAGAGGGCCACTTGCAACAATTTTTCGTACAATAGGGCTACTTTTCGGAGTATTCCTGAGCTTCCCCGAACCAGGAAGGAGAACGAGGCGAAATCTGAAAGAGACTCCTGGGGGTGCACACATCGGGAGGAGAGCATGGGAATCACCGTGAGAGCCACTCCCAGGGAACAAAAGAGACTGAAGGCCACCACCAGAGAGAACTCCTGAAAGAGCATCCCCGACATGCCCCCCACGAAGAGAAGAGGAAGAAAAACCACCACCGTGGTAAGAGTTCCCGCAAGAACTGCTGCGGCAACTTCCTGGGCCCCTTCCTGAGCAGCCTGAAAGGGGGGTACCTTTCGCTCCAGCCGATGGGAGATATTTTCCAGCACCACAATGGCATTATCCAGAAGCATGCCGATACCGAGGGCAAGACCCCCGAGGCTCATGATGTTCAGAGAAAATCCCGCAAAGTACATGAGGCCGAAACAAGCCGTGACGGATACGGGAATGGCCGTAGCCACCACAAGAGTGGCGGGAAGGCTGTGAAGAAAGAAGAGCAGCACCCCCAGGGCAAGAATACCTCCTCCAAGAGCTGCGGTGATGAGATTGCGGAGAGAATCCCGAATGTAATCCGAGGTGTCGAAGAGAATCACAAAGCGCCCCTGAGGTATATCCAGGTTGATTTTTTCCATCTCTTCCCGCACTGCCTCTGCCACCGCCAGAGTATTGCCCCCGGACTGTTTGTATACCATAAGCTGCACCGACTCCCGGGCATCCACCCGGTTGATCTGCTCGCGCTTCTCTGTAGTTTCCTCAACTTCCGCAACGGAACTGAGTCGTACCGGGGCCCCTTCCCGGTAGAAGAGTACAGTGTTTTGCATCTCCTCAACACTGGAAAAACTTCCGGGAATCCGAAGACGCACATTAATGTTTCCCTCCCGAAGGCTCCCTCCGGGAAGATTGACATTATGCTGCCGAAGAATTCCCGTGAGGTTTGCCAGAGAAAGCCCCAGAGCGCGAATACGCTCCAAAGAGATGTTCACATGTACCTCTCGGGGAAGCCCCCCCATCACCGTCACCGAAGCCACGCCGGGAAGACGTTCAAAACGGTAGGAAAGGGTATCCTCCACATACTCCCGGGCGTGCAGAAGAGGCATCTCTGAAGAGAAGGCAAGCATCATCACCGGCATGGCGGCACTGTCGAACTTGCGGATCACCGGACGATCCACATCCTCCGGAAGACGGCGAAGGGTTCGATCAATCCGATCCCGCACGTCACTGGTGGCGGCTTCAAGATCTGTCCCCCAAGTAAAGGTGACGGAGATGGAACTTTCTCCCTCGGTGGAGGTGGAACGCACCTCTTGCACACCGCTTATGGCACTCAGGGCCTGTTCCAGAGGGCGGGTGACGCTCTCCTCCACATCCTCCGGAGCCGCATCCTTGTAGCTGGTACTTACATTGATTCGGGGAGACTCGATCTCCGGTAAAAGATCCACCGCAATTCCTCGAAGCCCCACCCCTCCAAGGACGAGTACCAAAAGGGCCCCCATGGTGGTGAAAATGGGACGATGGACGCAAAAGGAGATGATTTTCATGATGTTTCCCGGCTTTTTTTCTTTTCCCCAGGGAGGGTTTCCCGAGAGGGTAAGGATTTTTCGGGAACAAGAACATCCCCTCCCTGAACTCCGAGAAGATGATGTCCAAGAATAACCGCAAGCCCCTCAAGCCCTTCGGGCTTCAGGATCTCCACCATCCCCTCATCCTGAATTCCCGGAAGGATCTTCTGGAAGAAAGCCCTCTTGCCTTCGGAATCCACCAGGAAGATGCCCCGCTCCCCCTCTCGTTCGCAAAGGGCTTCCAAGGGAACTGCAAGAGCCTGCAACTTCTCTTCCAGCACCACCTCGGCTCTCATGAACATCCCCGGCCTCAAGAGAAGCTCCTCATTGGGGATCGCAAGTTCCACCAGAGCCTGACGGCTCTCCTCCTGCACAAGAAAGGAAATCCGCTTCACCTGGGCGGGAAAAGAGCGCCCCGGATAGGCATCCACCTGAAGAAAGGCCTCCATGTCGGGATGCACGAGAGCGTAATCCTTCTCTGTAACGTAGAATTGCCCCTTGAGAGTATGGATATCCATGAGAGAAAGCAGCGGCTCGTTAGCCTTTACAAGGGCCCCGAGCTCCACATAAGAGGAACCCACATAAAGCGTGCGAGCTCCCATTTTCTCCCCCTGGGGCACCCGAAGGAGGCAATCCTGAAGCCGCACCTCCGCCAGCCGAAGCCGTGATTCTCCCTGCCGAAGCTGGGCCTGGGCCACCTTTTCATTTTCCACCGCCATTTTGTAGGCAGTCTCCGCATCATCGTACTGGGCATCGGAGATCATCTTCTTTTTTGCCAGGGTCTTGGCCCGATCAAACTCCTTCTTTCGGGCCGCTGTAGCAGTCTTTTGGGCATCCCGTCGGGCCCGGGCCACATCCACCTCCGCCTTGAGCTGATCATATTCCAGGCGGTAATCCTGATCATCCAGACGCACCAGAAGATCCCCGGGACGCACCGCATCCCCCATGGAGGCAGGCATCTCCATAATTCTTCCTCCCACCCGGGGAGCTACATCAAAGAAAAGGGAGGGTTTCAGGGTGCCCGTAAAAACGCGCCGCCTCTGGAGATCCTTTCTTTCCAGAGGAGCCACCGCCACGGCCACCGCCCGGGAGGGAGGTTTCTGTGCCTGCGCAGCCTGCTGATGCTGCTCCATTCGATCATAGATTTTCCATCCAAAAAATCCCAGGAGGAGAATCCCCGCCAAAACTGCCGCTTTTTTTCCCATTTGGGCCACCTTCTTCGGTACGTAAGTATAAGGTTCTATAAGCATATCCCAGATATGAGCATAAGGCTTTTTCTGCAAAGAAAAACAGGAGTTTTGTAAAGAAATGTAAGGCCTCAGCCCCCGCCGACACGTTTGCGCAGCCACTCGTAGAGGGGAGGGATTCCCAGAAGGCTTATCAGAGTAGAGCTCAGAAGCCCCCCGATCACTGCCCTGGCGAGAGGAGCCTGCATCTCCCCTCCCCACCCCAAAGCCAAAGGCACCAGAGCAATACCGGTGGAACAGGAGGTCATAAGAATGGGCCGAAGCCTATCCCGGGCAGCACGTGTTGCCGCTTCTTTCGGAGAAAAGCCCTGCTTCTTCTCATAGTATCCCCCCTGATAGACCAGCAAAAGGGCATTATTCACCCCCACCCCCGTAAGAACGAGACACCCCATAAGGGATTGTAAATTCCATGTGGTATCCGTAAGAAAGAGCATGAGAATCACCCCCAGCATACTCAGGGGGACCGAGGTCATCACCAAAAGAGGCTCCAGAAACGATTCGAACTGACAGGCCAGTATCATATAAACCAGAAGAAGCGCCAGCAGGATGCTCCGGTAAAGCTCCCGAAAGGCGCGGTTCTGCTCCTCCCAGGCTCCCCCAAAGGAGAGGGTGTATCCCTCGGGAAGGGGGAGATCCTCCAAAGTACCCCGCAAATCCTTCAGGAGATCCCCGGGAGAACGAGAGGGAGCCGCAATGGTAACGTAACGTACTCTCTGGCGGTCCTTTCGGGAGATGGCCAGAGGGGCTCGGGCAAGAAGGGATGTAGCCACATTTCCCAGCTCCCCCAGGTTCCCCGCGATTCCCAGAGGAAGCTGAAGAAGTTCCTCCATGTTCTTCTCCTGAAGCCCCTCCCCCAAGAGGCGGAGGGGGAAACAGGCTCCTCCCCGGAAAAACTCTCCCCCCTCTCCGCCGGCGAGAAGAAAGCGCACCTCCCGGGCTATATCTCCTGCCTTCATGCCCAGAGAAGAGGCCTTTTCCCGGTCTATCAGGAGGCGGTACTCCGGAATTCCCCGCACCTCTCCCAGGGAGGCATCCGTGACTCCCCGAAGAGATTCTGCCCGGCGCACCACTTCTTCCCCCAAAAGTCCCGCCACCCGGGGGTCAAACCCCCGGATCTCCACCGAGAGGGACTGCTCTCCCGATCCCCCCAAAAGATTTCCGAGAATACTGCTGGGTACCCGTACCCGTCCCTGAATACCTGGAATCTTCTGAAGGACATGGTGCGCCTCCTCGGCCATCTCCTGAACTCCCCGGCTCCGTTCGCCCCGAGGAGCAAGCCCCAAACGGAAAACCCCTCCCGAGGCGTCACGGTCTGCGGCACACTGTAAAATACGAATCTCCGGAAACGCCTCTTCCAGCACTTTTTCGATTTCCATCATCATGCCCTCTCGAGTCTCAAGGGGAGTCCCCTGCTGCATGGAAAAGGAGATGCGCAGCTCCGATTCATCTGTGGGAGGCACGAGTTCGCTCCCCACATGGGGAAGCAGCAGCAACACCCCCACAGCTCCTGTCAGAAAAAAGAAACATCCCTTCCGGGGATGCCGGAAGATCCAGGTGAGAAGACTTTCGTATATTCTGGCGACCTCTCCCATCTCCTCTGAAGACAGAGGAAAAGTCTCCAGAGGAGAGAGTAAAAACCGGGAAAGCATGGGAACGAGCGTAAGAGCCACCACGAGGGAGGCGAGAAGGCTCAGCATCACCACCGAGCCAAGATCTCGAAAGAGAATACCCGACATGCCCTGAAAAAAGAAGAGGGGGAGGAAGACCGCCCCCGTGGTAAGGGTGCCTCCCAGAATGGGGAAAACCACCTCCCAGGTCCCCTCCAGAGCTGCTTCGGCGGGATTGCTGCACACTCTTCGTTTACGGTGGATATTTTCCAGCACCACCACAGCATTATCCACCAGCATTCCAAGCCCCAGGGCGAGCCCTCCAAGACTCATGATGTTGAGAGAAAATCCCTGGAGCCTCATAAGCCCAAAGCAGGCTGCCACGGAAAAAGGAACCGCCGCAGCCACCACCAAAGTAGCTCCTACACTTCGGAGAAAAAGAAAAAGTACCCCCAGGGCAAGGCACCCTCCCCCAATCCCCGCATAGACCACGCTGGAAAGGGATTCTCGAACATATCTGGAAGAATCAAAGAGCACCACCAGCTCCCCTCCGGGGAGCTCCCGGTTTATTCTCTCCAGCACATCATAGATCCGATCTGCCACAGCCACGGTATTCTCTCCGGACCCCTTATAGATGGTGAGCTGCACCGAAGCATTCCGGTTTACCCGATAGATATAGGGGCGCTCCACCGGAGCGAAGGTCACCCCCGCAAAGGCCCTCAGAGGTATGGCATGCCCCTGACGGCGAGAGATCACCGTATCGAGTATTTCTTCCAGGGAGGTGTACTTTCCAGGAATCCGCAATCCCACCGAGTGATCTCCCCGGGTAAGCCTTCCTCCGGGAGAGGAGATATTTGCCTCCTTTAAAGCCCGCACCACCTGAGAGACGGAAATTCCGAAATCTTTCATTCTGTGCACCTCAAGATCCACCCGTACCTCCCGGGCTCCCTCTCCCCAGAGAAGCGCCGAGGAGACCCCGGGAATTCTCTCCAGCTGGTGCATCACGTGAGAATCAAGATACTCCCGGGCATGGTAAGGATCCATAGAGGTGGCATAGCTTAACATCATCAGGGGGATGGCCTGACTATCAAATCTCCGTACCAAGGGAGAATCCGCATCTTTCGGAAGAAACTCCCGCTGCTGCCGTACCCTCTCCCGCACCTCCTCCAAAGCACTCTCCATGGGGGTGCCCCAGAAAAACTCTCCCACCACGTAACTTCCTCCCTCGGAAGAGGAGGAAGAAATTCTTCGAAGCCCTTGAACACCTGCGAGAGCTTTTTCCAGAGGCTCCGTAATGCTCTGCTCCACCTCTCTGGGAGTGGCATGAGGATAGGAGGTGTAGATGGTGATGCGGGGAGTTTCCAAAGAAGGAAGCAGATCCACCGGGGTATGCAAAAAAGCCGCCATACCGAGAAGAAAGACCACAAGAGCTCCCATGGAGGTTCCCACGGGGTGGTATATCCAATATGCGAGAAATCTCATCGTTCTTTCCGGAAAGGGGACATGATAGAATTCATAGGGCTATTCTATACTTCTTCGGCACTTCTTGGCAAAGACAAGGAACAGTTCCTCTGCCTGAAGAAAAACAAGATGCCCGTGAACAATCGAAAAAACCTGGTGTTGCCATAAAAAGATCGGAGACATTCCATGCCAAGACCAAAGAAAAACCGGATAATCAGCAACCTTCCCGCCTCCACCACCTTTCTCCCGGAAGGGGAAGAGGGGGAACTCCAAAAGGAAAAGATACTCACTCTAAGTCTCGACGAACTCGAGGCCCTTCGGTTGGCGGATCTGGAGGGGCTCTACCATCAGCATGCGGCGGAACACATGCAGGTCTCCCGACAGACCTTCGGGAACATTCTTAACGGAGCACGCAGAAAAATAGCGGAATGCCTTATCCTAGGAAAGGGACTTCATATTGAGGGAGGCACTGTAGAGATGGAGGGCCGTAGCTTTCGCTGCAAACGATGCCGCCATTCCTGGGGAAACACCGAAAAAGATCCCCTGGAGCCTCAGGAATGCCCCGCCTGTCAGAGCCGGGACATCCAGAACCATTTATCAGATCCTTCATCAGATCCCTCTTCCTGCTGCCGAGGCCATCGCAAACGGGGTTTCCGAGGCCAGAAAAATGCAAGTTCCCCCCGGGATTCTTCGGAAAAAGATATGTAGCATGTAACACGTGGCGCCTGGACGCCTGAGGGTATAGGTCATACAGAACACACCAGCCGAAAAACAGGAGGTCTTCTCATGTTTCATTCCATGTTGCGTCCCGTACTTCGAAAAAAACAGCTTTTTTGGGGTGTCTTTTTTGCTCTTTCTCTCCTTTGCCTGGGGGAACCCCTCAGAGCGGAAGAGGAAGCCTCCCCTTCTCCCTCCCCGGAAGAATTTATTGATCCCTACTCTCTCCAGATACCCCGGGAGCCCGTAACCACCCGGCACATGCTCTCTCTGGAAAATCTACAGATCTCTTATGATGCCACAGCGGGCTATATCCCCATCTATGAGGAGCGAGAAAAGAAAGAACTCGGCTCCATTTTCTACGTAGCTTACACTCTGGCAGAGGAAAATCCCTCCGGCGAGCGTGGAAAGAACGCTCTCCGCCCCCTTACCTTTGTCTTTAACGGAGGTCCGGGATCCCCCGCCATATGGCTCCATATGGGAGCCTTCGGACCCGTACGGGGTCCCGTGGCGAAGGCCCAGGACCCCATGCCGGCTCCCCCCTACGAAGTGGGAGAGAACCCCTGGACACTGCTCCCCGAAACAGATCTCGTCTTTCTCGATCCCCTGGGAACGGGATACAGCATCCCCCCGGAAGAGTCCGGGGAAGCCCAAAAGTTCTGGGGTATCCAGGAGGATGTTCGGGTCATGGGAGATGTAATCCGCATGTACCTCACCCGGCATGGCCGATGGGGCTCCCCGATTTTTCTTCTCGGAGAAAGCTACGGAGGCATCCGGGCGGCGGGGCTCGCTCCCACCCTTCAGGATCTCGGTATCGCCCTCTCGGGAATTATCTTCGTGGCCCCCGCCCTGGATTACGGGGATATTCTGGGAAACAGTACCAACGAACGATACCTGATACATCGAATCCCCACCATGGCTCTCAGCGCCCAGTACCACGGAAAGGCCGACTCCTCCCTAAGTCCGGAAGAACTCTGGCAAGAGGCCTCTCTCTGGGCTCGGGAAACCTATCTCCCCGCCCTTTGGAAGGGCAACCTTCTCGAAGAGGATACAAAACTCCGAGTAGCCCGGGAGCTCGCCTCCCTCATCGGCATCTCTCAGGAAATCCTGCTGGATTGGAATCTGCGAATTCCCCGTGGAGTCTTTGCAGGGGAGCTGCGGAACGATATTCGGAGCTTCGTGAGCCTTTACGACACCCGCCTTACCGCCTTCGGGAGCTCCTACAGCTACGCCGAAGATCCCCTCATGGCACGCATCAGCACCCCCTTCACCACTGCCTTTACGAGATACCTTCAGGAAGATCTGCAGTTCGTCACAGATCTCACCTACATCCTGAGCGGCGGAGAGGCTCATAAAAACTGGAACTGGTCCTCCGGATTCCCCCATGGTAGCTTCGGCTATCCTGAAACCCTGGAAGATCTTGCTTCCGCCATCCGACGGGATCCTCACCTTCGGATCTTCACCGCCATGGGTACCTACGACCTAGTCTGCCCTCCCGAATCCATCCGCTACGGCCTGGCCCATATGGATCTTTCCCGAGAGATCGCCGAGAAGGTTCTGGAATTCCGCCAGTACCCCGGAGGACACATGATGTACCTGGATGAGGAAAACCTAAAAGAGATGCACGGAGATCTCAAGATGTTTTATGAGAAGGTGTTGAATCCTTCTGAAGGAAGTGCCTCGGTCAAATAGGTGGGAATCCTGAATGGGGCTCTCTGTCTGGTGGTGCCCTATTCGGATCTGGGAAACGGAGATGTGGTGCTGGCAGTCTACGGAGGAAACACCAAGCGGTGGCTTATCCGGTACTTCTTCCCCAAGCCCGATGGTTCGGTGATCCTTCGGGCTGCAAATCTCAAATATGAAGACATCGTAGTTACCCGGGAAGAACGAGACCTCGAATGGCTCACCATCTTCGGAGAAGTCATGGCACTGCAGAGTTTGCCAAGGAGGGGATTGTGATGAAAAAGCTTTGTGTAATTTTTCTTGTTTTTTTTCTTATTGCGTGTGGAAAGAAGGAAACGCTAGCGATTGAAACACCCTTTCAAGACGCTTTCGAATATATCCTCTCAGAGAAACAAGTCGCCTCAGAAGAAAATTTCTTCAAACTATGCGCATACGGAACATATAACCTGGATTCCCGCCTACTCATAACGAGGCCGGCGGCGGGACATCCATCACCTTGTAGATTTTTTGTTGCTTCTCCAGAATTTCACCGACAAGAAGCTTTTGTCCGGGGCTTTCAAAACACTCTATTACATCAAGCTTATCTAAGGCGCTTTGCAAAGTGTGGTCTTTGAACAAGCAGGAGTCCTGCATTTGCTTTTTTATGTAGGAAAGATAAATCAGGGCTATGAACTCCACGAACAGCTTTCCTTCAAGGCCTTGCTCGGAGGAGACAAGAGTCCACCTCATGTTAAGCCGCTCTTTGAGGTTACCGAAGGCCTTCTCCACAAGATCCTTATTGCGGTATAGCTGAAGAGCGGTAACGGCATCCATCTTTTCATTCGAGAGGAGAGCGAAAAAGCCAAAATAGCGCTTTTCCTTTGCTACCGCCTCTGCCTTGATGGTGGCCTTGGTTCCCCGTTGTGGTGTGGTTTTGATGTCGAAGAATCTGCGGTACCGGTTTTCGTGCGCCGGGACTCTTTTCCCCGACTCAAGTTCTCTTTTAAGGACGAGTAGTCGGCGGTTGAAGGCCTTTTCTTCCTCTGCTGCTTTGTCGATGTTGTAGTAATAATGCACATAGATGCGTCTGGATTCTGAAATAATATCTCTTTTGTACGGCCGATGCTGCCTGTAATTCCATTCTGCCTGTACCGTATGGCAGTAAAGCTCGTAGGTGTCGTTGAAGTGATCCCAAGAGCGGAACTCTTCGTAAAGGGGCTCCAGGTTTTGTTGCGTAAACGAGAGAGACATCTTGCCCGCTATAAGAAACTTAAAATGTTTTTTGAAGAGAGCATTGATGTTATCCTCGCTGTAAAACCCTCTGTCCATGACCAGCTTGACTTTGGAGTATCCGAGAATATCCAGCTCCGCCAGAAGAGTTTTCACCGTTTTGACATCGGGGATGTTCCCGGCCAGCTTGCGATAGTAGAAAGGGAGCCCTGAGGACTCGCCGAAGACAAGGGCCAGATTCAACTGGGGGAGACGGTCATCCTCCTTGTTATTGCCGTACTGGATCTGGCTGAGGCATTCCGAGTAGCTTGAGATGGAGGTGATATCGTAAGCCCAGAACTCGTTGTCCATACGCCTTCTCCCTTGAAGCTTGAAAAACTGGTACTTCCCTTCTTCAGTGATGGACGCAAAGAGTTCGCTACTCCGCTGGGAGCTGATATTTTCTCCGTAGGGGTGTTTGTGCAGAGCCCCCCATTTCTCGAACCGGTAGAGAGGATTTTTGTCCTCCAGGATCAGGTAGTAGGCTATGGAGAGAATTTGCTTGAAGCTCTTCGGGAAGCATTTCTTCAGGTCTTCGGTGATTCCCAGCTTCTCTCCGATGGCATCAAAGAGATAGGTTGCTCCATAGAAAAGCCTTGCTGTTCGAGTGGCAGGAACAGGTCCGGGCTTTGCCGGGGCCTGCTCGTTCCTTTTCTTCCGCACCCTGCCATCGGTGGGGATGATCTTGCCGGTCTCTTCATCAAGCCGGCCAATCAAAGTCCTCTTTGCTCTCGACTGTTTTTTTTCTTTGTCCCAGTGGGACACGGAATCGTAAGCATAGGTGATTCCGGAACGTTTATCTTTTTGAAATACAACGCTTGCCATGACCCCATCACCTCGTTATGTGAATCATAACACGTAACGAGTTTTCGATCAACTGAAAAGGGCCAAATATCGATTGTTACAGGGTTTGCCCGGCTAACTCGTTATGTGTTGCCGGGAATCCAGGATATAAAGAGGTGGCTAAAGCACTAAAGGAAGGCGCTGACCCAAATTTAAGGACTTACGAAGGACTTACCCCCCTCATGATTGCAGCAAGCCACAATCCAGACCCTGAAGTAGCTTCCCTCCTGTTACAGACAGGAACAAATGTGAATGCCATGTCCGAAAAAGGTGTCACTGCAACAATGTGTGCTGCTTACGCAAACAGAAACCATAATATGCTTTTAAAATTAATTCTTGCTGGCGGAGATGTCAATAGGGTTACACCTGAAGGACATTTTTCTGCCCTATTCTTTGCCGCATCTAATAATCCTAACCCTGAAATTGTCTCTCTTCTTTTGAGAGCAGGAGCAAAGGTAGATGTCGCCACCAGAAAAAGCATATCTCCTTTGATGTCCGCAGCTTTTGAAAACATAAACCCACAAATAATTCAATCCCTAATTGAAGCCGGTGCCTCTGTAAATGCAAGAGATGCAAGTGGACGCACTCCGCTTCATTTTGCCGCTACCAACAATCCTAACCATGAAATACTTTTTATTTTATTGCAAAATGGGGCAAATCTTGAATCTAGAACAATTGATGGAGGCACGCCTCTTATGAGTGCTATCCTTTACAACCCTAACGAAAACGTTATAATGCACCTCCTCAAAAAAAAACCTAACATAAACGCAAGAGATAACCAGGGTATCACCCCCCTATTACTCGCCGTAGGGTCAAATAAATCTCCCAGAATAGTATCCAAGCTAATCGAAATGGGAGCCAATCCCAATATCGAAATGCAAACAGTTACCCCATTAATGGCAGCAGCGCATTTTTCAAATAACCCTGAAATTATATCTATACTTCTCAATTCCGGGGCCAACGCAAGGCCAAGGGACTCCGCAGGCAAGCGTGCCATCGACTACGCCAAAGAAAACCCCTACCTCAAAGATACCCCCGAATACTGGCGGCTCCACGATGCCAGCTTCTAACAAAACTACGCCAATTACGGATAGACAGATTGCATAGTATCGCATATGATATCACTTAGCGGGAGGCAGGTGTTATTTTCTTGGATAAAACGGAAAAAATATTGGAAAGCTGGAAAAAGACCAAAGAGGAACGCTTCGATACCGTCAAGAAAATATTGATAAAGACATATGGATTCAAACACATACGCACAAGTGGATCCCATTTTATTTTCCATCACCCCATCCTGGAAAAAGCATACAGGACATTCCCAAGAGTTGAAGTAGAGGCTTTCGATCCGGAAGGTACGCTCACGGTGCCAACCCATAACAATACAGTCAAAAAAATCTATCTGAAAATGATCCTTAAAGCTATCAAGCTGATGGAGATGTATGAGGAGTATTTCGCCGAGTAATGTAAGGAGGGAGCGATTATGGGAAAAAATTTGGATTACTACATGAACCTTTCCTATAACATTGAATTGAGGTTTCTTAGTGAAGAGGATGGTGGGGGCGTTGCGGTTTGCCATCCTGAATTGGGCAGGCTTTCGTGCCATGCCTGGGGGGAAACTTTTGATGAAGCTATGGGGGTGCTTGTAGAGATCAAAAAAGGGATCTTTCAACGTTGCCTTGAAAAAAGCTTGCCTATTCCGGAACCTGCCCCAGACGAAGAAGATATGGATTACAGCGGGAAGCTTCTTTTGAGGCTCCCCAAGGTAATGCATCGTGCCGTGGCCAATATGGCAAAAGAAAGCGGCACAAGTATAAATTCGGCTATCGTCCTGCTTCTTACCGAAGCCATGACAAAACGCAATGCCATGGAAGATATAAAAAAAGCATTGGCAGAGTTCTTTGACGGTGTTGAGTGGCCTGTGCAGCATCATATTCATCACCAGGGGGGCAAAGAGGCAGAAAAGGCTTGCTCCCCTGGCACCGAATCTTTTGAAAAAGCTTTCGAAGACGATATGTTCACGAGGACTGCATAATGAGCAAAACCCCTCCCTTCAGCCTCGTAGGGTATGTCTATACGAGAAGTATCGTTATTGCCTGCAGCGACTTCGAAAGAGAAAAATTTAAAGCCCCTGAGCTTGAGGTTGTTTCTAAGCTTTCCCAGGAAGAAAAAAATCCGGAGTTCTGGAATATCCATATGAGCGTGGAAACCCCAGATAATATTGAGCCGGGAACGTTTCCCTATGAGCTTGCGGTATCCCTGGTTAGCAGATTCCGATGTTCAATTCCAGAAGACATCTCGGAAGAAGATCTCTTGCTTTGCAAGAAAATGCTGTATGTGAACGGCTCTTCCATGCTCTACTCCGCTATGAGAGACCGCATTCTTATGCTTACATCTTCCGGCCCCTTTCGCCCGGTAATGATCCCTACTCACCGCTTCAATCCTGAAGATCTTGATAAACCCGAATCTGAGATTCCAGCCACTCCCCCCACCAGCGCATAAGCTCCTTTCTCTAAAACAAGTGGTCATCGAGGTTGGATGCTTCTCTCGATGACCACGTTCTACTCTATGGCGGAGGGCGAGGGATTCGAACCCCCGGAAGCTTGCGCTTCAATTGATTTCAAGTCAACCGCCTTCGACCACTCGGCCAGCCCTCCTTGACAGCAGAGGTATTGTACTTGAGAAAAAGGGTTGTTGCAAGGTTTTGTGGTCATCCCAAATCCACAGGTTGGA
>NPIG01000552.1_pt1 | contig 28199 bp, 26 predicted proteins | sample 8637441 | NCBI WGS metagenome assembly NPIG01 (sample SAMN07420675, study PRJNA396082) | bioreactor metagenome | isolation source: sample BR6 brine-fed electro-methanogenic bioreactor BR | place: Japan: Kochi | collected 2016-06-14
ATGGTGTTCCAGAACTATGCGCTCTACCCCCACATGACCGTCTACAAGAACATGGCCTTCAGCTTGCGGCTGGCCGGCATGGACAAGGCGGAAATCGAGCAGCGGGTCACGCGCGCCGCGAAAATCCTCAACCTGACGGAGTTTCTCGACCGGCAGCCGCGCCAGCTCTCGGGCGGTCAGCGCCAGCGCGTGGCCATGGGCCGAGCCATCGTTCGCGATCCCCAGGTCTTCCTGTTCGACGAGCCCCTGTCCAATCTGGATGCCAAGCTCCGGGTCCAGATGCGGGCCGAGATCCGGGACCTCCATCAACGGCTGGGGGCGACGACCATCTACGTCACGCACGACCAGTTGGAGGCCATGACCATGGCCGACCGCATCGTCGTCATGAGCGAGGGCAACATCGAACAGATCGGTTCGCCGCTCGAGCTTTTCGACCGGCCGCAAAATGTTTTCGTCGCCGGTTTCCTGGGCTCGCCGTCCATGAACTTCTTCACCGGGAAGGTGTGCCGGGACGGCGGCGAGGCCTGGGTCGAGGCCGGAGACGGCCAGCGCCTCCCGCTGCCCTCCGACGCGGCGGCGCCGGACGGCCAGTCGGTGATCTACGGCATCCGTCCCGAGCATCTCGACCTCGAGGACGGCGCCGGCGCCATCGAGGCCACGGTGATGGTCATGGAAACCACCGGCACGGGGACGCAGGTGGTTGCCGAGGTGGCCGGCAAACGATTGGTCGCGTCGTTCAACGATCGCAAGGCGTTTCAGCCCCGAGAGACCATCCATCTCAAGCCGCAGCGTGAGTTCGTTCACCTCTTCGACGCCGAAACGCAACGCCGCCTGTAGGTCCGCACGACCACGGGCGCAGCAAGAGGCCACAGCATGGAAGAATATCCGATCCGAAAGACCGCCCTGGAGTACGACGTCGACGAGGTCCAGGCGCGCTACTTCCGGCTTTCGACGGGTCAGGTCTACGACTCCCTGTCCGAATTGGGCCTGACCGGGCGGGCCATGGCGGCGGGGATCTATCCGCTGGTGCACAGCATGAAGGTTGCCGGCCCCGCCTTCACGGTCGAGGCCACGACGACCCCCAACATGGACAAGGTCGACGTGCGCCTCGGCATGGTTTCGAGCCTGTACAGGGGGTGCGTCCAGATCCGCAATTCCGGCGGCAACCTAAACGCCGGCCATTTTGGCGAGGTCAACGCAACCGCGGCACGGGCGGCCGGATGCGTGGGTGCGATCCTCGACGGTTCGACCCGGGATTCGAATTTCCTGATCGAGATGGGATTTCCCACCTTCTGTCGCTTCCGCTGCCCGGTCGAGAGTTTCGGCCGCTTCATGGTGATCGATTATCAGGTTCCCATCCACGTCCAGGGAGTGGATGGCCTTTTGAGGGTCGAACCGGGGGACTATCTGATTGGCGACAACGACGGTGTGGTCGTGGTTCCGCGGGATCTGACCCAGAAAGTGCTTTCGATCGCCGAGGATCGGGCCAGGCGGGAGAACACGGGGCGCGATGCGGTGGCCGGCGGCGCCGACCCCCTGGACGTCCAGAACGAAATCGGCCGATTCTGATGGCGATAGGGCGGAAGCATTGACGCAACAGGGCGATTCGAAGGACAAGATAGCGTCCGGTGTAGGTTCTGCACGGATTTCGGCAGGCAGCCTCAAGGGCATGACGGGAGGCGAGAACGGTTTGGGCCGGCAGTCCAACCACAGTGCAGGCATTTACAAACGCTTGCGCGACGGCATTCTCGATGGCACCTATCCGGTCGGCGGGAAGCTGCCTTCCGAGCCCTCCCTGTGCCGGCTGTTCGGCGTATCGAGACCGGTGATCCGCGAGGCCCTGGCGCGTCTGCGGGCCGAAGGCATGGTCGTCTCACGGCAGGGCGCCGGGACCTTCGTCCAGGAGAAATCCGAGAGCCGGGCCGTTCACGGCTTCGCCCCGGTCACCAATCTGAAGGACATCCAGGACTGTTTCGACTTCCGGATCGGCCTCGAGGCCGAGGCCGCCTCCCATGCCGCGCGCAACCGTACCGACGACGACATGGAAGACCTGCAGCGCGCCTGGGCCGCCCTGGAGAAGGCCATGGCCTCGAAGGAGGTGGCGGACGACGAGGATTTTGAATTCCACGTCGCCATCGCCGAGGCGTCGCGGATCCATTTCTTCACCTCCGTCATCACGTCCATGCGCCCGCATATCATGGTCGGCATCAAACTGGCCGAGGAGCTCTCCTCGATCCAGCAGGACCGCCGCAAGCAGCTGGTGCAGGCCGAGCATCTGGACATCTTCACGGCGATCCGCGCGCAGGACGCCGAGGCGGCCTCTGCAGCCATGCGCCGCCATCTCGAAAACACGCGCAGGCGCCTTTTCGACGGAACCTACTGAATCCCTTTATAGAAGGTGCTGGCCCTGGAAGACCCGTTGGCGCGAGGCGTCCAGGTGGTCCCGGATGGCTTGTCGCGCCGCCTCGCTATCCCTGTCGGCGACCGCATCGACGACCCGTTGGTGTTCGTTCTTCATCTGGTCGAGGTGCAGTTCCGGCTGCTCGATCGACAGTCGCCGGCAGACGCTCATGCCGGTCCGCACGTGGTTGATCAGGCTCTTGAGGGTCGAGAAGAAGAAGCGATTGTGGGAGGCCTCGATGACCGCGAGATGGAAGGCGTAGTCGGCGTCGACGCTGGGTTTCTTCTCGTCGACCAGCCGTTCCAGATCGCGGGCCGTGGCCCGGATGGCCTCCATGTCCTCCGGCGTGCGGTTACGGGCCGCGAGAAAGGCTGCCTCGCCCTCCAGCGAGATGCGGAACAGGAAGCAGCGCTGCACGTCGGCAAGGCTCCCCAGGGGCATGAAACGCAGATGGGTCTGATCGCCGGTGCCGACCACGAAATAACCGACACGATGGCGCGACGTAATGACGCCGTCCTCGCGAAGCGCGATGAGGGCTTCGCGGACGGTCGGCCGGGAGGCCTGGAACTCCTGGGCGAACTCCGCCTCCGAGGGCAGTTTGCCACCTTCGGGATACTGGCCCGTTGCGATGCGCCGGTAGATCAGGTCGTAGATCTGCTCACTGAGCTTCACCCGGCGGACGGGTGAATTGTCGGCGGTAAGGGCTGCGAAATCGGTCACCATGGGCAGATTTTATACCTTTGCGGCCAAACCATGAAACAGATTGCTGACCGTTCGTCGCTTAATCCGACAAATCTCTTCGCTTTCCATGTTCCGGTTTCCGATGCTGGGAAAGGCTTGTAACTCAGGGTAACGAACGCATGCCTACCGCCGACGCCATATAGAGATAGCCGTTGTGGCTCGGCACCTGCCGAAATGCATGCCGACAGCAGCATCCGCTTTAACCGTTCCGCGTCCGGCCCGTGACTGCTCCGCGCCCATCACGGTCGCACAGGCTTTTCATGCGAAACCCGAAAGCGGACGTCGCAGACCAAGAGCCCCATTTCTCAGAAGAGCCAGAAACCGACCTGATGGAAGGAACGGAGGGGGCGCTATTCTGTGTCACGTTGCGGATCGCAGGTCCGGGAGAAACGGGACTATCTAGGGGAGCATGGTTTTCAGCACGCATACCAGTTTCAGCACCCCGATGAAGGGCCACAACTGAAGGATCTTCCCGCAGTCCAGAAAGGGTAACGTACCGACGGGAAGCGTGAACCTCGTCTTTTGGGCCATGACGTCATCGGTTGACGGATCGGGGTCATCCTAGGCAGGAAGCGCGATCACCTTTTCCGACCCTTCGGACATCCCGCCTGCATCGTCCAAGGTCGTTCTGTCCTGGCATATATCGTGCTGAATCGACCCGTACGACCGCCTCGGTATCCCTGCATCGAAGCGTATGAATTGAAAATCTCCGCCACCCCGCGCCGCAGTCCGGCCTGACGAACGCCCCCGCCGATCGTTCTCAAGTCCCGAACAACAGGCGAGGAAGAAACAGAGAAAGCGCCGGGAACAACGCCACCAGGATGCACACGAGATACAGCGCGCCAACGAACGGCAATAGCACCTTGAAGGATTCAGACAATCTTATGCCGGCGATACCACAGTCCAAGATCAGGAGCATGCCCACGGGAGGGGTACAGGCACCCATGAGGGTTGTCATCACGATGACGACGCCGAAGTGAATCGGATCGTAGCCGATTTGGAGGCACAGGGCTCCCAACGATGCCCCGAACATGATCAGGATGGGCGTTACGTCGACCAGAAGGCCCAGGAAAAAGAGAAAGGCCATAATGACGAACAACTGACCGGTCGTGTTTCCGCCGGCCAAGGTCTCCAGGAAGTTCAACGCTTGAGTCTGAAAATGGGCACGGGTCATGATGTTGGCGAAGATCGCAGAGACGCCGAGAATGAGCATGACTACGGCGGTCATCACCGCCGCATCGACGAACGCCTCCTCAACCTGCCGCCATGTCAGGGTCCGATATGCGAGGCCGCTGATCAGAAAGACACTGGCCGCGGCCAGAACGCCAGCCTCGGTCGGCGTACAAACGCCACCAACGATTCCGCCGATGATGATCACCGGGATCACCAGCGCCAGGCCGGCGTGACGTAACGCATCCCACAATTCCTGCATATACGTCTTGCTGGTCGCCTCGGTCGTGAGCTTGTAGCCGCGCCGAACGGCAACGAGATGGGCGACGACCATCAGTGAAAGTCCGACTAGAAAACCCGGAATGGCGCCGCCGAGGAACAACTGACCGATCGACTGCTCGGCCTGAAAACCATAGATGACCATGACCACACTCGGCGGAATGAGTGCGCCGATGGTCGATGAGGTGGCCGTGACAGCAACGCTGTAGTCTTTATCGAACCCTGCCTTGGTCATGCCGGGGATCAACATCGATCCCATGGCTGAACTGTCGGCAACGACCGAGCCGGATATCCCGGCGAAGATCATGCTGGCCACGATATTGACATGCGCCAAGCCGGCCCGGATCCGGTGCCCAACCAACGCGTTGGCCAGCCGGAAGATCCTTTCGGTCAGGCCCCCCGCGTTGGCAAGGGTACCAGTGAGAATGAAGAAAGGGATCGCCATCAACGGAAAGGAATCCATGCCGGCGAACATTTTCGAGATTACGATGATGCCCGGCAGGCGGCCTTCCATGAGGACGACGCCAAGGGAGGACAAGCCGATCGTAAAGGCGATCGGAATGCCGGCAACCAGCAGGATGAAGAACAGCGAGAACAGCAACGCGATAATGGTCAGATCCTCCCTATGTCCCGGCAAGCACCTGCCTATTTCGCTGTTTCCTCTCGAGACAAGCACGCTGTATACAATTCACGTGCCGTTTCGTAGGCCATCAGTAGCCCGCCGACGGGAAGGGCCAGAAAAGGCCATCCCATAGGCATCTTCAGGGCAGACGACATCTGGTCCATGTTGGATACGGTCATGATGGAGCCGTAGTAAACGACCACACACTCGAAGAAGAGAATCAGCAATAGTCCGGCGACCGTGACGATTCGCCTGACAGCGGGCTGCAGCAGCAAAACAAAGATGTCGACCCCGAGGTGAAGCCCGCGGCGAAGGGCGATCGCAGCAGCGATGAATACCATCCAGATGCTGGAGTAACGGGTAACTTCCTCTGCCCAGAAAAGGCCGGGCAGCACCGGTACATACCGGCATATGGTGCCAACCAGCGTTGTGGCGAACATCACGAAAAGGAACAAAAAAACGAGCCGCCTGAGTAAGATGGTGTAAATTCGATCCATTTTAAAAAGAGCAGCTCGCCAAGTGATCATCATTGGAGTCTTCCAGAAGTTAGGAGAGGTATTGCTCGGTTATTTGCCTTCAGCGATCAGCCGCATGGCCTCCTTGAAAACGCCGTAAGGCGCCTCGCCAAGGCTTTTTGCAAACTCCTCATTGAAGTCGAGCATCGCATCACGGAACTTCTGCGTTTCCGTGGGGGTAAGTTCGATGATCTCGGTGCCATTCTTCTTCAAGGCAGCAAGGGCCTTGTCCACCACGCGCTTGTTCTCCTGGGCCTGTAGTGGACCCATATCGTGCCCGGCCTGCATGACCGCCTCCTGGATGTCCGCGGGGAGGGCGTTGAAGTACTTCGTGTTGAAAACGAGGTACTGAGCAAAATAAATGTGTTCGGTCTTCGTGAAGTACTTGGCCACCTCGTAGAACCGCGAGGAATAGATGCCATCGGCAGCGGCTTCCGTCGCTTCTACAAGGCCGGTTTGCAGTGAAGTGTAGATCTCCGGCCAGGGCACGGGGGTGGGCTTTGCCCCCATCGTCTTGGCCCAGCCTACGTAGAGCGGCGCTTCTGGAACCCGGATCTTCAGGTTCTTGAAATCCTCCAACGTGCGCAACGGCCGCGTCGCGATCGTGGACCGCGGACCATTGTAAATGAATCCGACGCTGTGGAAGCCTTTTTCGTTCAGCATTTTCTGCATCGAGGGGATCAGGGCCGACGTGATGCGGACCAGCGAGTCCACATCCTTATAGAGATACGGTAGCTCAAGAACCTCGAGCCCGGAGACGTACAGGCCGACACCGGAAAGCCCGGTGGACGTCATTTCGATGGCTCCGTTCTTTACCATCTCGACGTGTTCACGTTCCCCGCCCAGTTCAGCGTTCAGGAACAATTCAACCTCGACGCGGCCGTTCGTGTACTCCTCGACCAACCTCTTGAACGTCTTCATGCCAAATCCGATAGCGGTATCTGCGTTGTAGTGCGAGGCCGCCCGGATGGTGAACTCGGCCGCCGATACCCCGGCGGACAATGCCAATGCCAGCGCACCCACGGCCAGACCCGTGAGCACTCGTCGTGTGAGGTATTCCATATGGGGTTTCCTCCCTTTCTCTTGGATGCCGTTGGGCGTACCGCTTTGGGCACACCTGCATTCCAAACTATCACCTTCAGCACTATTTTTTTTGTGATGAGGAATAATTCTTTGCCGGATCGTTCTGGATTGTCAAGACAGTTTCTCCGATAAACTCCTTTTGTTTCTTGACATAGGCAGATATCTGTCGGAAAAATACGAATTAACAAGGACTCCGGGAAAAATGTAATTTTCCCTGGTTGTGGAAAAAATATATGAACTCCCCGACGAGAATGAGGTGAATGGATGAAGAGTGCTGACCCGGAACTGATGCGGGCCATTAACCGATTTCATGTTATGGACGCGGTCCGAAGATGGGGGCCGATCTCCCGAACCGAAATCTGCGCGAAGACCGAGCTCAGCTCCACGACCGTTTCGGCGATCACCGCGGCCCTTCTGGACGATGAACTGATCGTCCCAAGGTCGACCGGTAGCATCCGGAACCCAGCGCGCGGGCGACCTCGAGTCATGTTGGAAATCAATCCGGATGTCGCGCGCGTGGTTGGGATCAAGATCGCAACGCAGGGCATCGTCATTGTCGTGACCAATTTCAAAGGCGACGTTGTGATTGACGCCAACATCCCGATCCGCGTCAATCGCCAGCCTGTGGCCGTCGTGGCAGACCTTATCGAGGATGGTGTCAAACGCTGCGTCGCCGATGCCGGTCTGTGGTTGAAGGACATCAAGAGCCTCTGCGTAGCGCTTCCGGGTGTCGTCGAACAAACCGAGGGCTTCGTCCGAAACAGCTCGGTTCTGAGCGACCCGAACGTCCCTCTCGGCAAGATCCTAGCTGACCGATTTGCCCTGCCGATCATTGTCGAGAGCGATGCCAACGCCGCTGCCGTTGCCGAGCACTGGTTCCGGGAATGCCGCGACCTCGACGATTTCATCGTTGTTTCAATCGAGCGCTCGATCGACTTGGGTGTGATGCACGAAGGGCGGCTGTTTCGCGGCGCCCGTGGCATGACGTTTGACGTCGGCAGCATGGTTGTGACGGCGTCCGAAACCGATCAATCGGCTCATCACCGGGTCGACTTTTACACGCCCCACCACCTGATTCAGGACGCGCTGAAGGAGGACGCCGAGTACTCCAACATTGTCAGTCAGGGGCGCAGCATGGAGTACGTCGTCTCACGCATCGATTCGGGTGACGCCGACCTTGAGCGCGCGGTCGCCCGATCAGGGGAAGTGTTGGGGCGCGTGATCGCCAACATCGTCACGCTTTTCGCGCCGCCCCGGGTCATCCTCGTCGGACGGTCGCTGAGCTTGGGCGAGCATCTTCTGGCTCCCTTGCAGCGAACGTTTTCAAGCGCCATCCCGAAATCCCTGGACGACGTTTCGCAAATCGTCGTCGACGATGTGGACGACACGGCCTGGGCGAGGGGTGCGGCGGGAACGGCCCTGCGTGAGCTCTACGGCTCTCCGTGGGGTACGACCGGTCCGGTCCCGGTTCAAACGGAGTAACCAATTCCACGGGTAGGAGGAACAAACATGTCGAAGGTTGGTGTTGGAGTCATTGGATGCGGTAACATCTCGGGGGCCTACCTTACGGCGGCCAAAGGTTTCCCGATCCTCGACATCAAGGGATTGGCAGACATTGATGCGGCCGCGGCGGAAGCAAAGGCTGAAAAATTCGGATTGCCTGCGGTCGACGTCGACATCCTGCTGGGCGATCCGGAGGTCGAGATCATTCTCAATCTCACCATTCCCAAGGCGCATGTGGACGTTGGCCTGAGGGCGCTGGACGCGGGCAAGCACGTCTATTCGGAGAAGCCTCTAGCCGTCAGCTATGAGGACGGCAAGGCGTTCCTAGCGCGGGCCCGCGAAAAGGGTCTTCGCGTCGGCTGCGCGCCAGACACCTTTCTGGGGGGCGCACATCAGAGATGCCGCCACTTGATCGACGAGGGGGCCGTCGGCCGAATCGTCGGCGGTACGGCCTACTTCATGGCGCCGGGCCATGAACGGTGGCACCCGAGCCCGGTGTTCTATTACCAGGACGGTGGCGGCCCGATGCTTGACATGGGCCCGTACTACATCACCGGCCTCGTCGACCTGCTGGGGCCGGTGGTGAGCGTTTTCGGTTCGGCGACCATGACACGCGCCCAACGCCCGATTCTCAGCGAACCCCTGCGTGGGCAGATGATCGATGTCGAGGTGCCGACCCACATTGCCGGCGTGATGGAATTCGCGTCGGGAGCCGTCGTGCAGATCACCACCAGTTTCGACGTTCCCGGCCACAAGCACCTGCCGTTGGAGGTTTACGGCATCGAGGGCAGCCTGATCGTTCCCGATCCGAATCGCTTCGATGGGGATGTCCAACTGCTCAAGACGGGCGGCGAGTGGGAAACGGTCCCGACCGACATGCCGTATGCCGACGGGAACTACCGCAGCATCGGGCTCGCCGACATGGCCCATGCGTTGCGTGAGGGTCGGTCCCATCGGGCCAGCGGAGACCTGGCGCTCCATGTCCTCGAGATCATCGATGCGTTCGGGAAGTCGTCGACCGAGGAGCGGCGGATTGCCATCGAGACCACCATAAACCGACCGGCACCGTTGACCGAAAGCCTTGTGGACGGACGACTGGGTTAAAGCCACGACGGCGGCGTCAACGACCGGAAAAAGGGGAGAAGCTGTTATGCGTGAAGCGTTGATCGTTTGGGGTGGCTGGAGCGGCCACGAACCGGAGCAATGTGCGGAGATCGTTGCCAGCATGCTGAAAGAGGATGGGTTCAAGGTTTATCAGGAAACCTCGACGGAAGCGTTTGCCGACCCGACTATCAAGGACCTCAGCCTCATCGTTCCGATCTACACGATGGCGAAGATCGAAACGGAAGAGGTCGCCAACCTGCTGGCGGCGGTCGAAAGCGGGGTCGGCTTCGGCGGATTTCACGGCGGTATGTGCGACGCTTTTCGTGAATCGGTCGACTACCAGTACATGTGCGGCGGTCAGTGGGTCGCCCACCCCGGCCGGATCATTGACTTCTGGGTCGACGTCGCCAAGCCGGACGATCCGATCATGGAAGGGATCGAGCGGTTCCCCTATCGCTCCGAGCAGTACTACATGCACGTCGACCCGTCGAACGAAGTCCTGGCGACCACCACGTTCACTGGCGAACACGACTGGTGGATCGATGGCGTGGTCATACCGGCGGTGTGGAAGCGCCATCACGGCAAGGGACGGGTCTTCTACCAGTCGCTCGGCCACGTCTCGGCCGAATTCGATGTACCGGAAATGCGAACCATCCTGCGTCGCGGCCTCAACTGGGCGGCCGCCGGCGAGAAATGATCTTCCGGACGGTCCGGGCGAAACCGGTCATAAGAACGGGAGGAAAAAATCATGAGAACCATCAAGGGACCAGCCTTGTTTCTGGCCCAATTCGCCGGCGATCAGGCTCCCTTCGATTCCTGGAATACGATCACCAAGTGGGCCGCCGACTGCGGCTATGTCGGGGTACAGATTCCCAGTTGGGATACCCGTCTGTTCGATCTTAAGAAGGCGGCCGAATCCAAAGACTACTGTGACGAAATCGCGGGCGTCGCGGCGGACAACGGAATCCAGATCACCGAGTTGGCGACGCACCTGCAGGGACAACTCGTCGCCGTTCATCCGGCCTACGACGAAGCGTTCGACGGATTTGCGGCTCCCGGGGTAAGGAGGAATCCCCAGGCGCGGCGCGAGTGGGCCGTCGCTCAGATGATGATGGCCCTCCGTGCATCGCGGCATCTCGGGGTCAACGCCCTCGCTACCTTCTCCGGCTCCCTGGCTTGGCCGTTCATCTATCCGTGGCCACAGCGTCCGCCCGGGCTGATCGACATGGCTTTTGCCGAACTTGCCGACCGCTGGCGGCCGATCCTCGATACAGCGGAAGAATGCGGCGTCGACCTCTGCTATGAAATCCACCCCGGCGAGGACTTGCACGACGGAATCACCTTCGAGATGTTTCTTGAGCGGGTCGGGGGACACCCCCGCTGCAACATGCTGTACGACCCCTCGCACTATATGCTTCAGGCGCTCGACTACCTCGACAACCTCGACATCTATCGCGACCGCATCAAGATGTTCCACGTCAAGGACGCCGAGTTGAATCCGACCGGCCGCCAGGGCGTCTATTCGGGTTACCAGCCCTGGGTGGACCGGGCCGGACGGTTCCGGTCGTTGGGGGATGGTCAGGTCGACTTCGGCGCCATCTTCTCGAAGATGGCCGCCAACGACTTCGACGGTTGGGCGGTGGTCGAGTGGGAATGCTGCCTGAAGCACCCCGAGGACGGGGCCCGGGAAGGTGCAGCGTTCGTTCGCGACCACATCATCCGGGTTACCGAGAAGGCATTCGACGACTTCGCCGGGGGCGGGACCGACAAAGAGGGTAACCGGCGCATGCTCGGCATCGTCTGAAAGGGAGGTTCGATCATGGCTTCTGAAAAAGCGGGCGCGGGCAAACCGCCGCGCATTCGTCTGGGCATGGTCGGCGGCGGCCGCGACGCTTTCATCGGCGCCGTGCATCGCATCGCAGCACGCTTGGACGACCATTTCGAACTGGTCGCCGGGGCGCTGTCCAGCACGGCTGAAAAGGCGGCGGCCTCGGGCTGCGACCTCGGGCTAGCGTCGGATCGCATCTACGGCTCATTCTTGGAGATGGCGCGGTGCGAAGCCCGCCGTGCGGACGGCATCGAGGCGGTGTCGATCGTTACGCCGAACCACGTTCACTACCCCGCCGCCCGCGAGTTCCTGAAACGCGGCATCCACGTCATTTGCGACAAGCCGATGACCGCCACCCTTCGCGAAGCCAAGCAACTCTCGGCGTTGGTCGAACGCTCGGGCGTCGTCTTCGTGCTGACCCACAACTACACCGGCTATCCGCTGATCCGCCAGGCCCGCGATATGGTTGCCGCCGGCGAATTGGGCGAGATCCGGGTCGTGCAGGTCGAGTACCCCCAGGACTGGCTGACCGAAAGGCTCGAAGCCACCGGCCAGAAGCAGGCTGGATGGCGGACCGATCCGGCACAATCGGGTCCCGGCGGGTGTCTCGGCGACATCGGCACCCACGCCTACAATCTCGCCTGTTTCGTCACCGGACTGAAACCGGAGAGTCTGTGTGCCGATCTAGCGACCTTCGTCGAGGGGCGCCGGCTGGACGACAATGCCCACGTCATGTTGCGCTTCCGCGGAGGCGCCAAGGGGATGCTTTGGGCTAGTCAAGTTGCCCCAGGGAACGAAAACGCCTTACGGCTGCGCGTCTACGGTGCGAAAGGCGGCCTAGAATGGTCCCAGGAGGATCCGAACCGCATGGCGTTCGCGCCGTTCGGAGAACCGACGAGGATGATCACTCGCGCCGGCCCCGGATCGACGCCACCCGCGGCGCGGGTCACCCGCACGCCGTCGGGCCACCCAGAAGGTTACCTGGAGGGGTTCGCCAACATCTACGTGGAAGCGGCACGAGCGATCCTCGCGGCACGGGACGGCAAGGAACCCGATCGGCACGTCGTGTATCCAACCGCCGAGGACGGCCTTGCCGGCGTTGCATTTGTCGACGCTTGCTTGCGATCGAGCAAGAGAGGTGGCGTTTGGATTCGGGTATGAGCCGCGCTCGCGTGCCTCGTCTCAGCGGCAATCAGTTGGCGACCGAGGATCCTGGGCCGTTTCCTAGCAACTACAGAGATATATTTCGTTTGTGAACCGAACTTAGAGCTTTTCGGACGGATCACGCCACGCGGATTCTGCAATTTCCTTTAAGGCCGAGTCCGCAAAGGCGAACCACAAACAAGGCGCCGTAAGCTAGTTCCCAACGGCACTTGTGGTGGCCTTGCGGATCGTCTTAATGGGGGGCTGCTGGCGCTGATGCAGCGACCGCCGCAATCATTGCCTCACATTTTTTTGCAGACTTTCCGGCCCGGTCACGCCTTTCCACGCCAGGGTTAATCCCTGATTCCTGAGCGATCGATCAGCTCTCTTTGTCCATGTGAGACAGACAAGTTGGAAAGGCCTACTTGAGTAGGTAGCTGCCGAAATGCATGCCTACAGCGGCGTTCGCTTTCCCCATTCCGCACCCGCAAGCGGACAGTCGGCTCCCGGCCCCAGGCAGGCCGAAATGCGGTCAGGCAGCAGAGCGCCCATTCCGGTCGCGCAGGCTTTTCGATGCGAAACCCGAAACCGGACGTCGTTGAGCAAGAGACTTTCTTCTCAGAAGTGCCAAGAACGGACCTCCTGCCTGTCCGCTTGATGTGGATTTGCCTGAGGCTTGTTTTACGCGGGACGCGGGGACCCGGTGGACTGGCGGGGAATAAGGGTTGGCGTCGTTACCCTGATGCGGTCGTGTTCTCCGGTCGGGCCATGGGTGAGCAAGTCAAGGGCGGCGGCGGCGATCTGGTCGAACGGAACTCGGACGGAAGTCATCGGCGTCGGAAGACGGCTGACGATGGGAATGTCGTTGTAGCCGACGAGGGATATGTCCCCCGGTACCGACAGGCCGAGCTTCTCGATTGTCGATAGGGCGCCGATGGCGGTGTTGTCGTTCACGGCGAAAACCGCTGTCGGCCGAGGGGAGAGGGCCATCAGCACCTCGGCCGCCTCGGCGCCGGAGTCGATGCCGAAGGTGGACTCGACCGCCCAGGCGGGATCGACGTCGGCCTTGGCCTCGGCCATCGCTTGGCGGTAACCCTCGACGCGGCCACGGGAACTCGATGCAAAGGTGGGCCCGGCGATGATGCCGATGCGGCGGTGCCCCAGGTCGAGCAGGTGCCGGGTCGCCAGGTAGCCGCCAAGTCTGTCGTCGCCGACCGAAGACAGGCTGTGTCCGTCGGTGCGGAGCGCCAATACGACCGGTACGCCGCGCGCGATCAGTTGCTCGGGAAAATCGTCGCCGCTGCGGGCGGTGGCCAGCACCAGGCCGTCGACGCCGCGGCGCAGAAGTGTCTCAACTGCCTTGCGGTCGGCTTCCGGTTCGTCGTTGGTCGTCGCAACGATGGCGAATTGCCCCGACCGGAAACAGGCATGCGCCAGCGCCTCATAGAGCATCGCCATCACCGTGTCGGTCAGCCGCGGCACGATGACGCCGATCGTCATCGTCTTGCCGAGCCGCAGGCTCGCGGCCGAGACGTCGCGGACGTAGCCCAACTCGGCCGCCACCTGCCGAACCCGTTTCGCGGTTTCGCTCTCGGATCTCGGCAGCCGCTCGTCCAGAACTCGGGATACCGTCGATTTGGATACACCGGCAGCGGCCGCAACGTCGTGAAGGGTCACTTTCTGCTGCCGTGCCCGGTTTTCCTGATCTTGAACCACGTCCGTTCCTCTTTCGTTTCCGCTGCCCGGTTGCCAAACGATGATCAGATGGTACTTGACACAGATCGGATTGTTTGTGTTAATGGGAACGTTCCCACAAACGATCCCATAGAACAGCGTTGGGCGCAATACGAAATAGGGAACGATACCGCAAACGTTCCTGATCAGAGGAGAGTTTTATGTCCGTCATGGATCTTCGTGGCCTCAACCCGGCCCCGGTTACCGCCTTCACCACCGACGGCGAGGTCGACCACGCCGCCAATGCCGATGTCGCCCGTTGGCTCGCTTCCGTAGATGGCGTCAAGAGTCTGGTCATTCTGGGCCATGCCGGCGAAGGCACCTACTTGACGTCCGAGGAGCAGGTCGCGCTCATCAAGACCTATGTCGAGGCGGTCGGGGGCCGCATCCCGATTATCGCCGGCATCACCGGCGAAGGCACCATGGTGGCTGCCAAGGAAGCGCGCCGCGCCGCCGATGCCGGTGCCACCGGCGCCCTCGTGTACCCGTCTCACGGCTGGCTGCGCTTCGGTTTCCAGAAGGGCGGACCGCAGGATCGCTATAAGGCCATCTACGAGGAATCCGGCCTGCAGTGCATCCTGTTCCAGTACCCGGACGTGACCAAGGCCAGCTACGACCTCGAGACCCAGCTCGAGATCGCGGCCCAGCCCGGCGTCGTCGCCACCAAGAACGGCGTCCGCAACATGCGCCGCTGGGACACCGAGATCCCGGTGCTGCGCAAGGAATTCCCGGATCTGCAGATCCTGACCTGCCATGACGAGTACCTGCTGCCGACCATGTTCGACGTCGACGGCGCCCTGGTCGGCTACGGCAGCCTGACTCCGGAACCTCTCGTCGAGTTCATCAAGGCCGGCAAGGCGCGCGATTACGCCGCCGCGCGGAAGATCCACGATCAGCTGCTGCCGGTGACCAAGGTGGTCTACCACCGCGGCTCGCACATGGAAGGCACCGTCGCCTTGAAGATCGGCCTGGTGCATCGCGGCATTCTCAAGCACGCCACGGTCCGTTCGCCGCTGCAGCCGTTGTCGGCCGGTGACGAGAAGGAGATCGCGTCCGCCCTCGAAGCGGCCGGATTCCCGAAGGCGAAAGCCGCGGCAGCCGCTTAAGAAGGCTACGGTTCCCTCGCGACCTCTTGCAGCGGGATCGCGAGAGCCGAACTTGGAATGGAGCAGCTTGGTGATTCGGCCGCTCCAACTTGACGGTACGGTCGTCGCAAAATATACTTGATATAACGAAAAAAATTTCGCTATCCGAAACTTCTGCAGGGGAAGCTGATCGGTGTCACGCGAAGGAAATCCGGAAATTCAGAGTCACTACCTGTCCGTGGGGTGCGGGATCGCTCGCGCACTTCTCCTTCTCGTGCCGTTCCGAATCTCGGAGCAGTCGCTCGTTCCATCGATGTCCTGCATTCGCTTGACGACCTCAGCCGGGGGCAGGCTTGGGACGCCGTAGCCAAGCACGCCTGAACAACGAACAGAACACGCACCTAACAGAAGGAGGCAAACATGCGAACACGGAGTTTATTGCTCAAACTGTCGGCCCTGTTGGTGGCCGGCGGACTGGTACTGCCGAGTGTGGCGAAGGCCGAGGATCTCAAGATTCAGGCGATGCCGCTGGGATCGTCCTGGTATGTGTTCGGGGCGACTCTCTCGAAGCTGCTGCAGGAGTCGCTGCCGGCCGGTTCGACGGTCGACGTCGTGGCCAAGGGCGGCGGTGTCGGCAACGTCATCTCGGTATCGAACGGCCAGTCCCAGATCGGCCTGGCCAACGTCGCGACGGCCGTCTGGGCCTACAACGGCGATCCCGTGGTCTACAAGGGCAAGTCATACAAGGACGCCCGCTCGCTGGTCGGCGGTCTGAACCCGGTCTGGTTCAACGCCATGGTCAGCAAGGAATTCATGGAGAAGACCGGCCAGAAGACGCTCGAGGAGATTCTGACGTCGGGTAAGCCGGTTCGTATCGCCATGAAGCCTCCGGGAAGTACCGTCCCCGTTGTTGCCGACATGCTTTTCGCCTCGCTCGGCATCGACCGTGACGCCATCAAGAAGGCCGGCGGCGAGATCATCCAGGTCGCGGCCAGCCAATTGCCGACCCTGGTTCGCGACGGTCGCACCGACATCTATTTCGAGTCGACGCCGCGCGGGCATCCGTCGACCACCGAAGCGATGGTCACCGGCAAGGTCGTATTCCTCGACCTTCCGGCCAAGTCCATCGACTACATGGTCAAGCAGGGCCTGGCGTCGAGCACCATGCCGGCGATCTTCCCGAACCAGTCCGAGCCGACCAAGAGCGTCGATTTCGGGACCCAGCTGATCGCCAACAAGGATGTCAGCGACGATCTTGCCTACCTTGTCACCAAGACGGTTTGCGAGAACAAGGACGCCATGGCTCAGGCGCACAAGGCCTGGTCGAACTTCAATCCCGAGGTGGCCTGGAAGCCCGAGAACACGGGTATTCCGCTGCATCCGGGCGCAGAGCGCTACTACAAAGAGCGCGGCTGGATGAAGTAAGGCTTTACGGAAGGGCAACTTCCCCCGGGCGGGTATCGCCCGCCTGGGGACCATTCTGAGACCTGGGGTACATCGTGTCCTACCAACGTGCCATTACGCCTGTCTGGGTGACGCTGGGCTTTGCATGGCTCATCGGGCAGATCTACATCGTCAATTATCCCTTCATTCCCCTGATCCAGCGACCCGTCCATCTCATGCTGGCGCTGGCCATCGCCGTCCTTGCGCTACCCTTGGACTCGCGCAGACTGGGGGCGGCCGTATCGCGAGCGGTTGATCTGGCTCTGTTCGCCGGCGTCGTCGCGACCGCCGTCTACTACGTTTCTTCTGCGGACCGTTTGACCGAGCGGATGCCGGGCATCGACGAGATCGAAGTCTTGGATATCGGCTTCGGGTTGTTCGTGATCGGTGTGACCCTCGAATGCGTGCGCCGGATCGTCGGCTGGTCCTTGCTCGGGGTCATCATCACCTTTTTGATTTATGGATTTTTCGGGAACTACTTCCCCGGCTGGCTGGATTTCCGCGGCCTCGAGCTGCCCGAAATGATCGAGAACCTGACCATGCTGGCAGACGGCCTCCTCGGCGTCACGACCAGCACCTCGGTGCAGTTCGTGTTCTATTTCGTCGCTTTCGGCGCCTTCTACTCGGCGATCGGCGGCAGCCAGCTGTTCATCGACATCGGCCTCTCGGCCGTCGGCCATCACCGCGGCGGCGCCGCCAAGGCGGCGGTCGTCTCGTCGAGCATGATGGGCAGCATCAGCGGCAGCGCCGTCGCCAACGTCGCGGCGACTGGCGTGTTCACTATCCCGTTGATGCGCCGCGCCGGCCTGTCGGCCGAGCGGGCGGCGGCGACCGAGGCGGTGGCCTCGACCGGCGGCCAACTGATGCCGCCGATCATGGGCATCGCGGCCTTCGTCATGGCCGAACTGCTGCAGATCGACTACGGCCGGATCGCGTTGGCCGGCATCATTCCGGCGGTTGGCTTCTATGTGGCAATCTTCCTGGCGGTTGACTTGCATGCCCGGCGTTCGGGTATCGGGACCATGTCGAGGACCGAGATCGGCGAATTCAAGCCGATCATGCCCCGGCTATATTTGCTCATCCCGCCGGTCGCCCTGATCGGTGTCTTGGTGGCCGGCTATTCGGCGACCTTCGCCGCCACCGTCGGTATTCTGTCCTGCGTGCCGACGGCCTATCTCCGCCGCGAGACATGGCAGAGCATTCGGAACTGGATCGACGCGGTGGCCGACGCCGCCAAGCAGGCCGCCCAAGTGGCGGTTCCCATCGCGGCTATCGGAATCATCATTTCCATCGCCATTCAGTCCAACCTGGCGCTCAAGTTCTCCACCCGGCTGATGGACATCAGCGGCGGCAACCTGATCGTCGCCATGGTCATGATCATCATCGGCTGCCTAATCATGGGGATGGGGCTGCCGACGGTGGCGGCCTATATCATCGGCGCCATCCTGTTCGTTCCCGCGCTGCTCAAGCTCGGCATCAACGAGTTCTCGGCCCATTTCTTCGTCATGTACTACTGCGTGCTGTCGATGATCACGCCGCCGGTGGCTCTGGCTTCCTACACGGCGGCGGGCATGGCCAAAGCAAACACCATGAGAGCCAGCTTCCTGGCCTTCCGCATCAGCATCGTGTCGTTCTTCATCCCGTTTGCCTTCGCTTTCGATCCGACCCTGCTCGGACAGGGCGACCTCCATTGGGTCGCCTTCGCGTTCCTTTCCCTGATGGTGGCCACCGCGGCCTGGGCGGTCGTCGTCGAGGGGTACTTCTTCGGGCACCTGAACGTTGTCGAGAGGGCGGTCTTCGCTGTGGGATCGATGGCGGCGATCTTTTGGCCGACCGGAACCTTGATATGGGGCGTCGGAATCGCGGTGATCGTTGCCGCCGGGTTCTGGCGCTTCAAGGCCGGCCGGAGACCGGTTCTCGCCCTGCAGGGTAAAGGCCACGAAGACGCTTGAGAGGATCTGGAGGCGAGATGACCAACGGACAACCACCAACCGCTGACGGCATCGAGGAGATCGGCCTAGTCGGTATCGGTCTCGTCGGGACAGCCCTGGCCGAACACCTGACCGAAGCCGGCTACCGCGTGGTCGGGTGCGATATCGATCCGGCTCGCCGCGAGGCGTTGCAAGGGATTGGCGGCACGCCTGTTTCCCGCCCGGTGGAGGTTGCCGAACGGTGCCGGCGGGTTTTCCTGTCGCTGATGACCAGCGCCATTGTCGCCGAGGTGGTCGAGGGGCCCGAAGGTTTGCTGGCGGGATCGGCGAAGCTTCGTTGCATCATCGATACGTCCACCGGTGAACCCGACCTGACCGAGTCCTTGGCGCAGAGGTTGGCGGCAAAAGGCATCGGCTACCTCGACGCCACGATCAGCGGTTCCAGCCAGCAGATTCGCGAAAAGCGCGGCGTGTTCATCGTCGGCGGCGACGACGAATTGTTTGCCGAATGCCGTGATCTGTTTGGCGTCATCAGCGAGAAGGCCTTCCATGTCGGACCGGCGGGTAGCGGCGCCAAGGCCAAGCTGGCGACCAACCTGATTCTCGGCCTCAACCGGATGGCCCTCGCCGAAGGGCTGGCTTTTGCCGAAAAGCTGGGCCTCGACCTGCCGCCGTTTCTCGATCTGGTCAAGCAGACACCGGCCTACTCGGTGGCCGCCGACGTCAAGGGGCAGAAGATGCTGGACGGGGACTTCACGCCCCAGGCCAAGGTCCGTCAGCACCACAAGGACTTGACCCTGATCCTGGAACAGGCGCAGAGGAGGGGGCTCGACCTGCCTCTCGCCCGCGTCCACCGCGAGGCTCTGGGGCGGCTGATCGAGGCGGGCGACGGCGACCTGGATGCCTGTGCCGTCATCAAGGCAATCCGGTGACCGGTGACGGGAAAACGTGGGCGATTGATGGCGGGCACAGGATGCCCTTGATCGTCACCACCGCGTTCTGCAATTGATGTGCCCGCGTCGAATCGGCGCGTGCACGGACTGAGGAAAGGAGTTGCTCCTTGGCCACGGGGGTGTCCCAGGCGGAAAAGGGTTCCCAAAGACGGGTAAGGAAAAACCGGGCGGAGAACGACGCTTCCTCGGCCGCAAACGGCCTGCGCAGCACCGTTCAGTCACTCGCGAAGGGGTTTCGGATCCTCGAGGCCTTCACGGCCGATCGCGAGGCGATGACTCTCAGCGAGGTGGCCGAGGCCGCCGGCCTCAATCCCGGTACGACCTTCCGGATGCTGAATACCCTGGTCGATCTCGGATATGTCGCCAAGGTTCCGGATACCCGCACCTTCAGGCTGACCCTGAAGGTCCTCGATCTCGGCTTCCATGCGATTGCCCACAAGGATCTGCGTGCCGTCGTCCGTCCCGAACTCTACACCCTCGTCAACGACGTGAACGAAGCCGCAAGCTTCGCCGTTCTCAAGGGAGCGGAGGTCCTTTACATCGAGCGGGTCAGGGCCGGGATCACCAGGCTCGGTGTCGATATCCGGATCGGCACGACCATTCCCGCGCATGAGAGCATCATCGGCCAGGCCATTCTCGCCTTCCTTCCTCCCGACGTCGTCGAGAAGCTCGCAAGCCTTCCCCAGCGTGAAACGCTCTCCGCGCAGGAGATGATCGAATGGAGCAGTATCGAGCCATCGCTGGCCGCGATCCGCAACGACGGATATGCCTTGCGTGACTCCACCCTCAGCAAGGGGCTGCGGATCCTGGCCGTGCCGGTGCTGGATCCCGATGGACGCGCGATCGGCGCGATCAGCATTGCCGCGCCGGCGGCCCGCATCGCCGAGGACGAGTTCCGGCTTCGCGCCCTTGAACCGGCCCAGAAGGCCGCTCGCGCGGTCGCGCGCAGTCTCGAAGCCGGGGGGAGCGTCGGCATTGACCTCTAGCTTCGGTTCCCGGATGCGGGCAGGCGGCTTCTCAGTCCCTGCGAATACGGTTTCCTTCGACGGAGTACTCCATGACCTCGCGCATTGACGCCTGGACTCACATATTTCCGCCTGCCTATTTCGCCCGTCTCCAGACGATGGCCACGGCCGCCGGGCCGTTGAAGCGGTGGATGGAACTCACCTCCCTCTACGATCTAGACCACCGTTTCCGCCTCATGGATCGGTTCGACGGCTACCGGCAGGTCCTGACGCCCTCCATGCCGCCGTTCGAGGAACTGGGCGACGGACAGGTCGCAATCGATCTGATGCGCATCATGAACGACGGCCTCGCCGAATTGGCCGGCCGTCACGGTGACCGCTTCCCGGCCTTCGTCGGCGGCCTGTCGCTGGCCGATCCGGAAGTCGCCATTGCCGAGATCGAACGCCTCATCGGGCTTGGCGCCGCCGGCGTCCAAATCTGCACCAGTGTCCGTGGCACCGCGCTCGATGACCCCCGCTTCCAGACGTTGTTCGACGCGGTCGCCGAGAGCGGTTTCTCGATCTGGCTGCATCCGGTCCGCGGTCCTTCTCCGGATTACCCGACCGAGGAGAAATCGAAGCACGAAGTCTGGTGGTGTTTCGGCTGGCCGTACGAAAGCAGCGTCGCCATGACGCGCTTGGCCTTTTCCGGCATCTTCGATCGCCATCCCGACCTCAGGATCATCACCCATCACCTCGGGGCGATGATCCCGTACTTCGCCGGCCGCATCGAACAGGGCTGGGGGCTGGAAATGGGATCGCGCACACCGCCGTCCGATTCCCACCTCCTGCCCGGTCCGCTCAAGCGTCCGCCGCAGGACTACTTCCACATGTTCTACGGCGACACCGCCCTGTCGGGTTCCGCCGGGGCGACACGGTGCGGCCTGGACTTCTTCGGGGCGGATCGCGTGATGTTCGGAACCGACTTTCCCTTCGACGCGGAAGGTGGCTGTTATCTGGTGCGCGAGACGATCCGGGCGCTCGACGAACTCGACCTGCCGGCCGAAACGCGCAAGCGGATCGACAAGGACAACGTCATGGCCTTCGTTCGGCGCAGGAGCGCCTGATGACACCACTGCCGAGCCAACAGGCCCGGCTCGATTGCCGGGAAGGCCGCCACACCGGATCCAGCCGCGGCGTCGCGCTCGGTTACGTTCAGTGCAACCTGGTCATTCTGCGCGAAGCGCATGCCTACGAGTTCCTGCTCTACTGCCAGCGCAACCCCAAGCCCTGTCCGGTGATGGAGGTCTGCGGTACCGGTAGCCCCGAACCCCGGCGGCTGGCGCCGGGAGCCGACCTGCGCACCGATCTCGCCCGCTATGCCGTTTATCGTAATGGCGAGCGGCAGGACGACGTCACCGACATCCGGGACCTCTGGCAGGACGACTTTGTCGCCTTCCTGATCGGCTCGGGAATCACCTTCGATCAGGCCCTCGAGCGGGCAGGGGTGCCGACCGGCAAGGATCGCTGGGTCGTTCGGACTACTTTGCCGACCGAGCCGGCCGGCTGTTTCCGGGGGGCGATGGTGGCGACCATGCGCTGGCTGACGCCCGAACAGGCGATCACGGCAACCCAGGTGACGTCACGCTTTCCCTTCAATCACGGCGCTCCGATCCATGTCGGCGATCCCGCCGCCATCGGCGCCGATCTGGCCTCACCCCTGTTCGGTCCACCGGTCGACCGGGTGCCCGACGACAAGGTTGCCCTGTTCTGGGCCTGCGGGGTGACGCCGCAGGAGGCTGCCTTGAGCGCGAAGATCGACATCATGATCACCCACGCGCCCGCCCACAGCTTCATCACCGATCTTTCGGCCGACCGCGTCTGCATTCCTTAGCCGCCGATGGTAAGCTCCTCCTTACGCGGTGTTCTCTGGATGCTGGCCGCCACGGTCTGGATGGCCGGCATGCACGGAGCGGTCCGTCACGTCTCGGCTACGGTGCATCCCTTCGAGATCGCCTTTTTCGCCAGCCTATTCGGCTTGCTGGTCGTCGCTCCGTCCTTCGTGAGGTCGGGCCTGGCGCCGTTGCGGACGCAACGGCTTCGTCTACACGGCGTCCGGTCGGTCTTTCACGTGATCGCCATGTTCGCCTACTTCTTTGCGCTCGGCATGGCGCCGCTCGCCCTTGTCACTGCTCTGGCCTTTGCGGCGCCGGTGTTTGCGACAATCCTGGCGGTTCCTCTGTTCGGCGAGAATGTCGATCGGCGCCGCTGGCTAGCCATTCTGGCTGGTTTCGCCGGAATTCTGGTTGTCCTGAGGCCGGGAACCGACACGCCCGAAGCGGGAGCCGTGGTCGCGCTCGGCGCCTCCGTGGTGTTTTCGGGGATGCTGGTTACAACCAAGGCTCTCAGCCGCACCGAATCGAGCATAACGATCACCAGCTACATGCTGCTGATGATGGTTCCGATGTCCCTGGTGCCGGCGTTGTTCGTCTGGTCGTGGCCGGACGGCGAAACGATGCTCTGGCTGGTGTTCATCGGTGTTGCCAGTGCCTTCGGGCGCCTGTTCCTCGCCCAAGCCCTCCGCGAGGCCCCGACCCATGTGGTCATGCCGGTCGATTTCTGCCGGTTGATCTGGGTGACGATCATTGGCTATTTCGTGTTCGGCGACGTACCTGATCCCTTTACCTGGGTCGGTGGCGCGATCATTCTCGGGAGCATAGCGGCGATCGTCCATCGGGGGCGCCATAAGGATCTGGAAGGCCCGCGCCCGTGAATCGGAAGCGGCAGGAATGAGACCGCTTGTCTTCTGTCCGCGTTGGGTCGCCAGCTGCCGAAGAGCAAGCCGACAGCAACGTTCGCTTTCCCCATCTTACCCCCGAAACCGGACCGTCCCTTCACGCCCCACTACGATCGTTGCCCCTTGCCCCTTCTGCGGCGTCGTGGATGCAGTTTGTAGTGGAGGGTCCTCACGCCGTTGTGCGTCATTTCCTGAACTTCGCGGATATCCCGTATCAGATCCTCGACATGCGCGATCGTCGCCGGCGAGAACTCCCCGTCGGCTTCGTCGAGGGTCAGCTTGAGCGGATTGCCCAGGCGGGCCTGGTCGGCATTGACCTTGAGCAGATCGAGGATCGTATCCGCGGTTGCATAATCGACGGGATTCGGCATGGAATAACCGAGCACCAGGCAACGCAGAAACTCCGAAATGGACAAAGAAATTTGATCAGCCTTCATCCTGACTTCCGCTTTTTCCTCCACGGTGAAGGACACGAGAATGCGTTTTCGTTTCGTCGGCATGATGGCTGGCGGGTCTCCGGCAGGTTTGGCTGAGTTGGACGATCTGGGAACGGCGTCAGGCCGGAGATTCCGATTCCCCGGAAAACACTCGGGCTGAAGTCAGGGCGTCTTCAGCGCTGCGGCGAAGAGTGTGCTGAACTTCGCCAATCTCGCTTATCAGCTTTTCGATCTGCCTGATCGTTGCCGGCGACCGCGGGGCCTCGTCGCTATCCAGGGCCTGCTTGAGTTGATTCCCAAGACGGGCCTGCTGCGCGTTTATCTCGAGCAAACGTTGGGTTGGTAGAAAGATCGGGAGGCTCACGGGGTCCAAAGCGTCATACGCGAGCACCAGCCGGCGCAGAAGTTCCGACATGGAGAGTCCGAGTTGCTTGGACAGAGCCCTTACTCGGCTCAATTTCTCGGGCGTGAAAGAGACGTTCATGCGTTTTCGGTTCGTCGCCACGGTATTCCTCCGTCAAAGCACGGGTCCAGGATTGGAGAGCGTTGATTTTGTCTGGGCCGCTTTCCGACGGATTTCTCTCTTCCGTCGTGAAATTCGAAAGAGGGATGTTCCCTGGCGGCAGCCATGGAGAAGCCGAGGGCTGATCCGCATTCGGCAAGTTTCTGGAATCTCGGAAGGGCAGGGGCAGGGCCGGGGATCGGCGTGCCGGTCCGGCTGCCGGCCGGTTATCCACAGAAGCCGCCCTACCAAATGATTTGATAACGTAAAGAATCTTTCGCACTTTCGGATTTGACGGCTCCTTCTAGACTGAGAGGAGGAGCAAGCAGTATGTCGGACGAACAGAAGGGCGAGAAGATGGGGGAAGTGATCCGGATCGACGAGGGGCGGATCCGGGACCATCTCGGGGAGATGGTGAGGGGGACGGTCGAGGAAGCGCTGAATGCGATGCTGGACGCGGAAGCGGACCGTTTGTGCGGGGCGGCGCGCTACGAGCGGACGGAGGGTCGCACGGACACGCGGGCCGGCCGTTACGAACGGGCGCTTCACACGAAGGCCGGCGAGGTGACGCTGAAGGTTCCGAAGCTTCGCCGGTAAACGTTCGAGACGGCGATCATCGAGCGCTATCGGCGTCGGGAGAGCTCGGTCGAGGAAGCGCTGATCGAGATGTACCTGGCCGGGGTCTCGGTTCGCCGCGTCGAGGACATCACCGAGGCCTTGTGGGGCACGCGGGTCAGCCCCGGCACGGTGTCGAACCTCAACAAGAAGATCTACGCGAAGATCGAGGCGTAGCGGAACCGCCCGATCGAGGGTAAATACCCGTATCTGTATCTGGATGGCATCGTCATGAAGCGGACCTGGGCGGGGGAGGTTCGCAACGTGTCGCTGCTGGTGGCGAGCGCGGTGAATGCCGAGGGCTACCGGGAGATCCTGGGGATCTGCGAGGGTGCCAAGGAGGACAAGTCGGGCTGGTCGGCGTTCCTGCGTCACCTGGTTGATCGCGGGCTTTCCGGCGTCCGCCTGATCATTTCTGACGCCTGCCGGGGGTTGGTCGAGAGCGTCGCCGAATACCTGCCCGAGGCTCGCTGGCAGCGCTGCATGGTGCATTTTTACCGCAACGTCTTCGGCCATGTGCCGTCGGGCAAGCTGCGCGAGGTCAGCCACATGCTGAAGGCCATCCACGCCCAGGAGAGCCGCCAGGCGGCCCAGGAAAAGGCCGAGGCGGTGATCGTCGAGCTGCGCCGCCAGAAGCTGACGCGGGCGGCCGAGCTGGTCGAGGAGAGTATCGGCGAGACGCTGACCTTCTACGCCTTCCCGGACAGCCACTGGATCAAAATCCGGACCAACAACCCGCTGGAACGCATCATGAAGGAGATCCGCCGCCGCACGCGGGTGGTCGGTGCGTTCCCCGACGGTCAAAGCTGCCTCAACCTGGCCGCGGCCAGGTTGAGGCATATCGCCGGAACCCAGTGGTCGACCCGGAAATACATGAACATGGCCCCGCTCTACGCGGAGCAAACCTCAACCGCCGGAGCCGTCGCGTGACGAAAAGTGCGAAAGATTCTGGACAGTACCAATGATTTATCATTTGTCAGGGAATCATTCGGAAGGTCTTTGTGTCGGAAGTTGGCTTCCGCCCTGTCGGAAGTTTTCACCGGCAGTTCATCGGTTTTCCCCAGCAGGATGGTGCGCTCCAGCCGGTCCTTGACCCGCCTTGCGCAGAGGATCCGGCGCTCGATCTCCTCGGTCGGCGTCTCGGCGCGGCTGTTCCGTGCCAAAACGAGAGTTCTTTGGTTTGGCATTGGCTCTGGTTTTGAACGGTTTACCCAACGGTAGCGACGGTCAAAGCTTGTGATTTGCCAATCAGAGTGCATTCACGGAGGTCTTGGGGCACATATGCTTTTCGGCGGCAACCGGCCGATGCCAGGGCGCATGCCTTCGTCGCCAACGATACGCCGGCCGTCCAAGGCATGGAGGTTTACAGGAACCGGCCGTTGTTTTCTGGGCTTGGCAGCCTGCTCTTTCATAGGCAAAGAACGGGTCGCCACGCCGCCGCCGGGATCGACGCCGGGATCCGCGGCGCCGATCTCGGTGTCAGGTTTCGACGTCAGACCCCACCCGCCGAGGATCACAGGCGTTCGACGATCACGGCAACGCCCTGGCCGCCGCCGACGCAAAGGGTGGCGAGGCCCAGGCTCTTGCCGCGCGCCTTCAAGGCGTAAAGCAGGGTGACCAGGATACGGGCTCCCGACGCGCCGATCGGATGTCCGAGCGCGATGGCGCCGCCGTTGACGTTGGTCTTTTCGGGATCGAAACCAAGTTCGCGGCCGACGGCGATATACTGCGCGGCGAACGCCTCGTTGGCCTCGATCAGGTCGAGGTCGGCGATCGTTAGACCGGCCTGCGCCAGCGCTTTTCGCGTCGCCGGTACCGGCCCCAGCCCCATGACCGCCGGTTCGACGCCGGCCGCCGCGCAACCGCGAATTCGCGCCAGCGGCAAGAGGCCGAGTGCCTGCGCCCGTTCGGCATGCATCACCACCAGGGCGGCGGCCGCGTCGTTGATGCCCGAGGCGTTGCCCGCTGTCACCGTGCCGTCCGGCTTGAACGCTGGGCGCAGGTTGGCCAACCCCTCGGCGCTGGCATCGAGGCGCGGGTACTCGTCGGTGTCGAAGACCACCTCCCGCTTGCGCCGATTGACGGTCGCCGGGACGATCTCATCCTGGAAGGCACCGGACGAAAGCGCGTCAGCCGCCCGACGCTGCGATTCGAGCGCCACCACATCCTGCTCTTCCCGCGTGATGCCGTACTTCTCGGCGATGTTCTCGGCGGTAATTCCCATGTGGTAGTCGTTGAATGCGTCCCACAGGCCGTCCCTGACCATGACGTCGACCAGGCTGCCGTCGCCCATCCGGTACCCCCAGCGCGCGCCGTCGAGCAGGTGGGGCGCAGCCGACATATTCTCGGTGCCGCCGGCCAGAACGACCTCGGCATCGCCGGCGCGGATCGCCCGGGCGGCCAGAATGACGCTCATCAGGCCGGAACCGCAGACCATGTTCACCGTGCTCACCGGGGCCGCGACCGGCAAATCGGCGCCAAGCGCGACCTGGCGCGCCACGTTTTGGCCGAGTCCGGCCTGCAGGACGTTGCCGAAAAACGCTTCGTCGACGGTATCGCCGCCCGTTCCGGCCCGTTCGAGGGCGGCCCGCGCGGCGATGCTGCCCAAGACCGGCGCCGGCACGGACGCCAAAGTTCCGCCGAAACTGCCGATTGCCGTCCGCGCGGCGCCAACGATCACGATATCGGTCATCGTGGCAGACCCTCCAAATCAAACTCTGCGATGTTCATCATCCGTAGGCTTTCCGGCTACGCGAACGCCGCCATGGTCTGAACTCGGACGGACTCCGGCCCCTACCCCGACGCCGACCGGTCGTGGATGCGTGCGAACGGGGAAGGGGTGACGGAATCCAAGTTCACTTTCGATAGCGCCAGGCTCTCCCTTTGCTCACTTGGCCAGAGCTTTTTGCGGCTCGACAAAGGCGTAGTCCAACGCCTCGGCGACTCCGGCGCAGGTGATCTGGCCGTGGTGGACATTGAGCCCGGCCATGAGATGCGGGTCGTCGCCCAGCGCCTTCTTGTAGCCCTTGTCGGCCAGGGCCAGCGCGAAGGGAAGCGTCGCGTTGGTCAGGGCGAAGGTCGAGGTGCGGGCGACTGCGCCCGGCATGTTGGCAACGCAGTAGTGGACGACATCGTCGACGAGATAGGTCGGCTCGGCGTGGGTCGTCGGCCGGGCGGTGTCGAAACAGCCGCCCTGATCGATGGCGACATCGACGACAACCGACCCCGGCGCCATCGCCGCGACCATTTCCTTATCGACCAGCTTGGGCGCGGCCGCGCCGGGGATCAGTACGCCGCCGATCACCAGATCGGCCCTTTCGACATGCTTCTCGATTGCCGCACGGGTCGAGAAGGCGGTCTTGATCCGAG
>NPIG01000556.1_pt1 | contig 28067 bp, 23 predicted proteins | sample 8637441 | NCBI WGS metagenome assembly NPIG01 (sample SAMN07420675, study PRJNA396082) | bioreactor metagenome | isolation source: sample BR6 brine-fed electro-methanogenic bioreactor BR | place: Japan: Kochi | collected 2016-06-14
CGACCGCACTCTTATCGGCCATGGTTCATCTCCTTTTCAAAAGCTCTTCGGCGGCAACGCCGGAACCGTTCCCCGGCCGCGCTCACGCGGTCAGGTGCTGCCGGCCCAACATCGCGGCACCCATCATCGACGATTGATCGTGGTAGTCGTATTCGCAGTCCCGCATCCAAAGCCGCTTGGCGCGGATCACCTCGGGGCTCGCCGCGCCGCCCGAGATGTAGATCTTCTCGCTCAACGGCACGTCGACAGCCACTTCCTTCAGATGTTCGCGCTGGTACTCGCACAGACCCCGCACCAGGGCGGCCAGCATCTCCTCGCGCGTGGTGTCGCGGGTCAGGCCGGCAAAGGTCGCCGTCAGCGCCTCCTGCGAATAGCGCGACCCCATCAGGAACGGCACGTAGCGTGCCTGGAACTCGCGGTCCAGCCAGCTCTCGATGGCCTTGGGCACGAAGGTCTTGTAGAACTCCTCCGGCTCCATCTCGCGGCAATAGAGTGTGCGGAACCACTCAAAGGCGATGCCCCCCGCGTTCATCACATAGAGGGTCAGCCAGCGCTCCGGAATCACATGGTTGCGCACATTGTAGTTGCGCGACGACAGGCAGCGCGGCAGGCAGACCAGGGTGATCTCGCAGGTGCCGTTGACGTTCATGATGTCGCCCGGCTCGCGCACGCCCACCGAATAGGCCGCCAGCACCGCGTCGTTGCCGCCGATCACCACCGGCGGCTCCTTCTTCAGTCCCAGCTCCTTGGCCAGGGCCGGCTTGACCGTGCCGGCACTGTCATAGGAGCGGATCAGCCGCGGCAGCCTCTCCGTCGACAGGTCGAACTCGCCCGCGATGGCGTCGTTCCACGTAAGGTCGTCGGCGACCGTGTTGTACAACGCCGAGAGCGACGCCGACGACGGGTCGATCGCGAAGTTCCCCGTCAGCCACGCCGCCATGAAGGTGTTGCTGTGGCCGAATACGTGAGTCTTCTCGAACACCTCGGGATGGCTGTCCTTGATCCATAAAATACTCGCCAGCGAGCAGCCCCCGGCCACCGGCATGTTGCCGGTCACGTCGAGCAGCGGCTGGATGCCGACCGTGTCGATGATCTGCCGCGCCTGCCGCCGCGAGCGCTGATCCAGCATTAAGATTGACGGGTAAAGGGCATCCCCTTCCCGGTCCATCGCCGTCAGACCCGGTGTCGTCCCCGACAGCGCGATCGCGTCGACGTCGGCCACCGTCTCGCCCAGCGCCTTGCAGCCGGCGATGAAGGCCTGGATCCAGCTCTGCGGATCGATGTCGGCGAACAGCCCGTCGTTGTAGGTGTTGATGGGATAGCTGCGCGAGAACTGGTCGAGCAGTTCGAGCTCGCCGTTGTTTTCCGCGAACACGCCCATCTTGGTTCCGGTGGTGCCGATATCGGCGGCGAGAATCTTCATGGTTTTTCCCTCACCCGACCTCGAACCCCTCGGCCAGGATGGCCTTGCGGATCGCCTCGCGCCCGGCGTCGTCGAGCGGTGTCAGCGGGTGCCGCGGCGAACCTCCCCGATAGCCGCAGACGTCCATCGCCCCCTTGACCCCGGCAACCCCGCCGGTCCCCGAGACCGAGCGGTTCAGCCGCGACAGCCGCTGATGCATCTCGGCGGCTTCGGGATACTTCCCGGCCATGAACAGGCGGTACATCTCGCAGCACGGCTCCGGCATGGCGTCGGCCAGCGACACGATGCCGCCGGTCGCCCCCATGTGCAGGCTCGGGTAGAAGAAGTTCACCGATCCCGCCAGCACCCGGAACGGCGCCTTCGGGTCGAGCGCGCTGAGAAGGCTGCCCGGCCCGGCCGACGACGAATCCTTGATGCCGACGATGTTGGGATGGGCCGACAGTTCGACCACCGTCTTGAGCGGGATCGATACCCCGCCGGCGAAACCCGGCGCGTTGTAGAGCAGCACCGGCAGCGGCGACTCGTCGGCGACGCGGGCAAAAAAACCGGCCAGGGTTGGGCCGTCCATGCGCTTGCCGAAGTAGCTCGGCGTCAGCACGCTGGCGAACTCGAAACCGAATTCGGCCGCCATCTCGCACTTGGCCACCGTCTGGACGGTCGATTCGCAGCCGCAGCCCACCATCACCACCTTGTCGGCCTTCTCCTCGGCGATGACCTCAAGGACCTTGCGTTGCTCGTCGTCGGTCAGGCTCTTGTATTCGCCGTTCGAGCCCAGCGCCAGATAGCCGGCGAGAGAGCTCTTCGCCGCACGCTTGAGATTGAACCGCAGCGCGTCGAGATCGAGGTCGTCACCCGCGAAAGGCGTAACCAGCGGTGCGAATACGCCCGCCAGCTTGTCCAACGAAATCGCCATCCTTGTTTCCCCGTATTTTCTTTTCTTCGCCGCTCCCCGCGGCCGTGTGGGAGCGCTATCATATACCACGCACCCGCCTTTCGCCAAAAAGACGATGCGCACCGTCAGACCGGATATTGCCGGATTTGATCCGAAAAGACCAAACGGAATCCTGAACTAAACGGAATCCTGAACCAACAGGACCGGCCGGCCCCTCAGATCAGCCCGGTGAAGAATCGGTAGGGCTCGGCGCCGGCCGCTTCGCGCTGGATCATCAGGACCAGCTCGCGGAAATGGTAGTCGCCCCACTGGCAGCTTTCGCCGCAGGGGATCTTGCGTCCGGCCGGCACGTGATCCCAGCCGTTCGGCCGGTGGTAGATGGAATGCAGCAGCAGCCCCTCGTGGCCCTCGTCCTCGCTCAGGTAGAGCGAATCGAGCAGCCTGCGGGCGATCGTCAGCCCGGCCTGCCGGTAGCGCGCGCCGTTGTCGGCATCGCCGGCCTCGGTCAGCACCGACCCCAGCCGCAGCAGGCCCTGGGCGGTGATCGCGGCGGCCGAGCTGTCGACCGGCTCGTGATCGTTGTGCGGATCGGCCTCGCGCTCCTTGTGGCCGGGCATCCGGGCCAGGCCTGGTGCGCCGGTATCCCAATAACAGACGCCGTCGACCGGCGTGTTGGCCAGATAGTGCTCGGCCGTCGCCCGCGCGCATTCGGCCATGATCCCCATCAGCTCGGTGTGCTCGCCGCCCTCGATCCGGCCCGCCGCCCTGAGCGCCTGGAAGAACTCGAGCTGCTCGGCATAGCCGAGCACGATCCAGGCCTGGCCGCGGGTCCAGGTGGTGAACGGCGAATAGCCCTGCTGCGAATTGGGGCAGCGGAACTGGCCGTCCTTGACGTTGAAGATGGCCTCGTGCGCCGTCCGCCCGCGCTCGTCGTAGGAGTCGCGCCCGGTGCCGAAGTACACCGCCGTCTCGGCCGTCGTCCGGGCATGCGCCGCCAGGCGGTCGAGCAGCGGGATGGCGGCGTCGTGCTCGCCCTTCAGGACCCGGCCCAGCATGTGGGCCACCGCCAGCGAGCGTAGCGAGCGCATGGTGTCGACGAACAGCGAATGCGGACCGTTGAAGGAATGGATATAGCCGCGACCCTCGCCGAGATCGGTCCAGCGCGCTGCCTGCACCGCACCGCTCGAAGCCAGCGCCATGTCCAGGTAGGCGCGCTCGTCGGGGTTCTCGGGAATCCGCCGCTCGGTCATCAGACGGCGCAGGTTGCCGTAGGTGGAAATGCAGTTGAAGCCGTGATCGTGGACGCCGGTATGGGTGACGTGCGAGCCCATGTGCTCGCGGGTGCCGGCACGTCCGTAATCGAGGAACCAGGGATCATTGGTGGCGTCGAACTGCAACAGCGCCGAGCCGTAGACGAAGCCTTGGGTCCACTCCGTCCAGCCGCGGTTGACGTAGCGGCCCTCGACGGTGAACACCGGCGCGCCGTCGGCATCGTTCCAGCGTTCGGCCAGCCGCCGGATCTTGATCCCGGACAGGGCCCAGAATTCGGAGATGCGGCCCTCGAGGTCCGCGGGTTTGAGGTCGTTGTCGATCTGGATCACGCCGTCTTCCCCTTCGCTTCAAAAGCTACAGGCTAACGATTTAGGAAGGCGGCGCTCCGTTGTCACCCCGTGGCGGGCATTTTTCAACCAGATAGTTGAGAAATGCCCGCCGGGAGCGAGTACAGGAGTGCAAACCGGGTGTCGGACGCGCTCGTCCGAGGGGCATTACGCCGCGGGGTGACGTTCCCGCCAATGGTTGGCGATGTCGATACGCCGGGCGATCCACACCTTGTCGTGCGACTGGACGTAGTCGACGAAGCGCTTCAGCGCCTGGAACCGGGCCGGCTTGCCGACCACGCGGCAGTGCATGCCGATCGACATCATCTTCGGGGTCGTCTCGCCTTCCTCGTAGAGGGTGTCGAAGGCGTCCTTCAGATAGGTGAAGTAGTCGTCGCCAGAGTTGAAACCCTGGACCGCGACGAACCGCATGTCGTTGGTATCCAGCGTATAGGGCACCACCAGGTGCGGCTTGTCGACGACGCGGCTCCAGAACGGCAGGTCGTCCGAATAGTCGTCCGCGTCATAGACGAAACCGCCTTCCTCGGCGACGAGATCGCGGGTGAAGGCACTGGTCCGGCCGGTGTACCAGCCGAGCGGCCGCTCGCCGGTGATCCGCTTCTGGATCTCGATGGCCTTCTCCATGTGCTCGCGTTCCTGTTCCTTGGTGAAGCCGTGGTAGTTGATCCAGCGGTAACCGTGCGAACAGATCTCGTGGCCGTCCTTCATGGCCTGCAGCACCGGCTCGGCGTAGCGCTCCATGGCCATGGCGACGGCGAAGATGGTGATCGGCAGCTGACGCTCGCGGAACAGGCGCAGGACGCGCCACACGCCGGCGCGGCTGCCGTATTCGTAGAGCGACTCCATGCTCATGTGGCGGGCGCCCTCGAAGGGCAGGGCGCCGACGATCTCGGACAGGAAGGTTTCGGACGCGGGATCGCCATGCAGGATGCAGTTCTCGCCGCCTTCCTCGTAGTTCAGGACGAACTGCACCGCCACCCGGGCTCCGCCCGGCCAATCGGCATGCGGCGGGTTCGGGCCGTAGCCCACGAGATCGCGCGGATAATCCGCAGATGCATTCGTCATGGTCCTATTCCTTTCCTCCCGATCGGCTGTCGGGATCCTGGTGGCCGGTGGCCGGGGCGCGCCCGTTCCGGCCTTCGATTATTTCTCTGAAAAGCACTCTATGCGATCCCGGCGGGATCGCGAAAAGGGAACCGGCGCACGGGAAAACCGTGCGCCGGCACCAAAGTCGTCAGTCGTCGGCAGGCTGGGCTGCCGATACTGGGACCGGACTTTTATCCATGAGGAAGTAGTAGAAGGTCGCGCCGAGGGCCGCACCGATGACCCAGGCGTAACCGGACAGGAAGCTCAGGGCCGGCACCAGGACCGACGAGATCGAGAAGACCGCGCCGAGGCCGAAGGCGATCAGGGCCTTCTGGTTCCAGCCTTTGAGGTAGTAGTACTTGCCGTTCGGGTCGGCCGAGAACAGCTGCTGGATATCCAGCTGCTGGCGCTTCACCAGGTAGTAGTCGCAGATCATGATGCCGTAGACCGGCGCCAGGATGGCCCCCAGGATGTTCACAAAACCGGCAATGCCGATGGAGCTGATCACGGAAACCCACAGCGCGCCGACGAAGAAGGCGCAGATGGAGGTGATCAGGCCGCCGATCTTGAAGTTGATCTTGCTGGGGATCAGGTTGGCCAGGTCGTAGGCCGGCGGCACGAAGTTGGCCACCACGTTGATGCCGACCGTCGCGGCGAAGAAGGTCGCGGCCGCGAGGACGGTCAGGGCCAGGTTGTCGACGCGATCGACGATATCGGCCGGGTTGGTCAGCCGCTCGCCGAACAGCACCACCGTACCGGCGGTCACGAACAGCGCGATGAACGAGAAGAAGGCGATGTTTGCCGGCAGGCCGATGAGGTTGCCCAGCTTCATGTCCTTCTCGGTCTTAACGAAACGCGAGAAGTCGCCGTAGTTGATGACCACCGCCGCGAAGTAGGCGATCATCGTGCCGGTGATCGCCAGGAAGGCCGCAACCGGGCCGCCCTCGTATTCGCCGCCGCCGCTGAAGATGTTGCCGACTTCCGACAGCAGGCCGCCGCCGGCCTTGTACCAGATGATCCCCATCAGGATCAGCATCACGACGTAGACGAACGGGCCGGCGAAGTTGAGGAAGTGGCGGATCGTGTCGATGCCGCGCCAGAACAGGAACATCTGGAACAGCCAGACGACGACGAAGGAGAACCAGCCGAGCCCGGTCATGCCCAGGAAGGTGGCCTCGTCACCGGTGCCGAACAGGGCGTTCAGCAGCAGAGTCAGGGCGGTCGACGCGAAATAGGTCTGCACTCCGTACCAGAAGATGGCCACGATTGCCCGCACCATGGCCGGGAAGTTGGCGCCCCGTACACCCATGCTGACCCGCGCCATGACCGGGTACGGGATGCCGTACTTGACGCTCGGTCGACCCGAGAGGTTGACCAGCACCATGATGACGAAGCCGGCCAGGATGATGGCCGCCATGACGGCCCAGCCGTTCAGCCCGTAGGTGATGAACAGCGAGGCAGCCAGCGTGTAACCGAACAGGCTCTGGATATCGTTCGACCACACATTGAAGATTTCGAACCAGCCCCACGAACGCTTCTCCTGCGGAACCGGCGCAAGATCCTCGTTGTAAAGGGTTGGATCGATTTTTTTGATACCAAGATCAAGATCCGACATTTGTGCCCCCAATCATTTTGTGCCGGGTGTCGTATGGAATTGCCGGCGTGCCCTCCTGAAGGGGCATCGAACCCAACACCGAAACCACACCCGCACGGCAGCGGATTATTGTTGGTGGTTCCAAATAGCACTTATTTCAGGGCGGTCACAAGTATTTTTTTCCGGATGCCGGAAGTATTAAATACAACAAAAACCCGCCCGGAGGTCTCCTTCCGGACACCACCCGGTTTCCGAAAAATCCTAGGATTTGCCGTTCATCCGGTAGAACGGCTCGGTCACGTCCAGGTNNCGGCTCCTGTTTGGCGATCTGCGCTTCCGAGAGGCCGCCCGCGCAGAAGCGCCGCACCTCTTCGTACAGCGCCTCGACGTCGTAGTCGACGAACCGCCCGTCGTCGATCACCACCCGGCCGCCGACGACCACGGCCCGCACGTTCGCGCCCTTGGCCCGGAGCACGACGATCTCCGAAAGGTCGGCATCGGGGCTGGTCCACGGCGTGTTGAGGATCGGATCGGCATCCAGCAGCACGGCATCGGCCAGGTAGCCCTTCTCCAGCCGGCCCAGGCGTCCCTCGAAGCCGATGGTGCGGGCCGCGTTCACGGTCGCCATCTCCAGCACCGCCGTGCCGGGCAGCGGCGGCGTGTTCTCCAGGTCGAAGCCGGGCACCCGGTGCAGCTGATGGATCAGCCGCATCTCCATGAACGGGTCCTCGTCGTCGTTGATGCTCTTGTCGTCGATGCCCAGGGCGACGTTCACCCCGGCCTTCACCATCGCATAGACCGGCGAGATCCCGTTGCGCACATGCAGGTTGCAGCTTGCGTGATGGGTGGTCGAGGCGCCGCGCTCGGCCAGCAGGGCGATGTCGTCGGCGGTGATCCAGACCATGTGGCCGAACACGGTGTTGTCGGCGACCAGCCCCTGGTCGTCGAGCACCGACAGCAGCGACCGGCCATGCTTCCGGCAGCCGTAGGCGCGCTGGTGGGGGGTCTGGAGCGTATGGATATGGATCGGCACGCCGCCCAGTTCGGCGGCGCGGTCGCGGATGCGGCGCATCAGTTTCTCGGTGCCGCCGTGGGCCCAGCTCGGCCCCAGCAGGATGCGGGTGTCCGGGCCATCGTATTTCGCGTACAGGTGCTCGAAGACCTCGAAGAAGCTGGCCTCGTCGGCGTCCGGGTCGTAGTCGATGAAGGGCTCGGCCAGGGCCCGCAGGTCGGCCGGCAGCGAGGTCACGAACTCCTTTTCGTCGCAGGCGAAGCGGTTGACGTTGCGCACCGCCGGCGAATAGGCGAAGCGGATTCCGGTCTCGCGGTAGGCGCCGATGGCCTTCTCGGCCTTCTCGATAGCATCCGGCCCCAGGTCGTCCCAGCCCGTGTGATGAACCGCCGTGCCGCCGCAGGAAAGGTGGCGGACCGCCGTCAGCGCCGCCGCCAGGTCGTGCGGCAGGGCCAGGCGCCACGGCCCGTCGAGCAGCATGTTCTCCAGGAAATCGTAGCCGACGCCGCCCTGGATGCGGGTGATCCCGTAGCCGTGGGTATGGGCGTCGATCAGGCCCGGCATCAGGATCTGGGTACCGTCGCCGATGACCTCGGCCTGCGGGTGCTTCGCGCGCAGGTCGGCGAACGATCCCGTCTCGCTGATCTCCTTGCCGGTAACGGCCACGGCGCCATCGTCGAGCCAGTTTCCCACCCCGTCCTGTACGCCGAGCAGAACATGCCTTCCGCGGAGAATCCGGGTCTTCGTTTCACCTGCCATGTCGATACCTTCCCATGCAAAACCGGCGGCCCGGCCGTCCGGACCGCGTTACCTTATAACACCTGACGGCATAGGCTAACGGCCACGACGGCAGCCGCGCAAGCCCGGGAATCGGGATTTCGCATTCCGGTGGGAACGGACGTCTCGCCTAGCTCAGCAGGTGCGGCAGGGCCAGGGTCAGTGTCGGGAAGAGGATCAGCAGCGCGACGCGGATGGCGTCCGAGGCCAGGAACGGCAGCACGCCGGCGAAGGTCTCGCGCATCTTTACGCCCTGGGCCATCGAGTTGATGACGAAGACGTTCATGCCCACCGGCGGCGTGATCAGCCCGACCTCGACCACGATCAGCACGACGATGCCGAACCACATCTTCAGGTCGTCGGGCTGCATCCCGAAGTCGAGTCCGGCGATCACCGGCCAGAACACCGGTACCGTCAACAGAATCATGGCCAGGCTGTCCATGACGCAGCCGAGCAGTAGGTAGACCACGATCATCAGCAGCAGCACCGCCATCGGCGGCAGGCCGCTGGCGCCGATCACCTCGGCCAGTTCGATCGGCATGCGCGACAGGCCGAGGAAGGCGTTGAAGAACTCGGCGCCGAGCAGGATCATGAAGATCATGGCCGTCGACACCGCGGTTCCCTTGACGCACTCGACGAAACCGGCAAGGCGCAGGCCGCCGCGCCATACGGCGATTACGCCGGTGCCGAAGGCTCCGACCGCGGCGCCCTCGGTCGGCGTGAAGACGCCGGCATAGATGCCGCCGATCACGACGACGAAGATCAGCATCACCGGCCAGGTCTCGATGAAGGCGTGGCGGCGTTGTGCCGGCGTCGCGCGCGGCCCCACCGGGCCGGCCTCGGGCCGGAAGCGGACATAGATCGAGATCGCGAGCAGATACCCCAGCGCCGCCAGGATGCCCGGGATCAGCGCCGCCTGGAACATGGTCACGATGTTGGCTTCGACGGCGATGGCGAAGATCACCAGCACCACCGACGGCGGGATGAGGATTCCCAGCGTGCCGCCGGCCGCCAGCGTGCCGGTGGCCAGCCCGCCCGAATAGTTGTAGCGCTTCAACTCGGGCAGCGCGACCTGGGCCATGGTCGCCGCCGTCGCCAGCGACGATCCGCAAATGGCGCCGAACCCGGCGCAGCCGCCGATCGCCGCCATCGCCACCCCGCCGCGCCGGTGGCCGAGGAAGGTGTTGGCCGATTCGAACAACGCCCGGCTGAGCCCCGCCTTGCCGGCGAACTGGCTCATCAGCAGGAACATGGGCACCACCGACAGGTCGTAGGATGCGTACTGCCAATAGGCCGCGGTCTTGATGTAGTTGAGCAGCGGCGCCATGCCCGAGATCGCCACATAGCCGCCCATGCCCACCAGCATCATGGCGACGGCGACGGGAATCCGCAGCGCCAGCATGCCCAGCATGACGGCAATTCCCGTCAGGGCGATTTCGAAACTGCTCACCGGAAGGTTCTCGCCAGGTCTTGCGTCGCCGTGAACAGGCAACAGATGGTCAGCAAGGCGAACGACGCCACGGCAAAGGGAAAGGCCCACCAAAGCGGCAGCGCCAGGATGTAGGTCGTCTCGCTGTATTCGAAGACCTCGAGCCCCCCCAGGGTCATGCGCCAGGTCAACACGCCGGCGATGACCGCCAGCACCAGCGAGCCGATGATGTCGAAGAAGCTCTGCACCTTGCGCGGCGCCCACGACAGGAAGACGTCGACGATGACGTTGCCGCGGTTCATGTGGCAGTAGGGCAGGAACAGGAAGACCGAAACGGCGGTTCCCATGGCGACCATTTCGAAGTCGCCGAAGATGGGCGCGGAGAACAGCCAGCGGCCGGTCACGCTGATCACCACCAGCGCCGTCAGCCCGACCATGATCACGCCGCCGATCAGGGCCAAGGCGTAGGAACAGGCGAAAAGCACGCGACCCACCCGGTGATCCGAGGGGGAGAACTCTGCGGGGCTCTCGGTCATTGTTCGATCACATACTTAAAAAAAACAAATCGACTTCGCGGAAATATTGAAAATCCCTGCGGGGCATATGGCGATTGCGACGCGGTTTTACAGCCGAAACATGCAATTTTTGCGGGTCCGACCCCGTTCCGTCGACGTGGGCCGGCGGCCCCCGAAACCGGGGGCCGCACGACCCGCGGGGTTCTGCAACCCAACGGTTACTTGCTGTACTTGGCGATCAGCTCGCGGGCCTCGGCGACAAGGGCCTTGCCGTCGATCCCCTTCTTGCCGACCTCTTCGATCCAGCGGTCGATGGTCGGCTGCTCGACCATCTTGCGCAGCTGGTCGACCTCGGCCTGCTCCATGACGATGACCTCGCCCTTCTCGGCGCACAGCTTCTCGCCCGGCACCTCGGCGGCATCCCAGATATCGCCCAGCCACTCGGCGATGTTCATGCCCGAATTGTCGTCCAGCACCTTCTGGAGGTCGGCCGGCATCGACTCGTACTTGGCCTTGTTCATGGCCAGCATGAAGGTCGAGGTGTTGATCCGCTTATAGGTCGGATCGCCCAGCGTGGTATGGTACTTGACCAGCTCGTGGAGCTTGAGCGGCAGGGTCACCTCGTAGGGGACCAGGACCGAGTCCACGATCTTCTTCGACAGCATCTCGGGAATCTGCGGCACCGGGGCGCCGATCGGCGTCGCGCCCATGGCCTCGATCATCCAGGCGCCGGTCCGGGTCGGCGTGCGGATCTTGGTGCCCTTCAGGTCCGAAGCCTTGCGGATCGGCTCGTGGGAATGGAACACCTGCCCGGCATGGACGTGAACGGACAGCAGCTTGAAGTCCTTGAAGTCCTCGCCGTGCTTCTCGACGAATTCGTTGATCGCCAGCGTGGTCGCCTTGGTGCTGGCATGGATGAACGGCAGTTCGAAGACCTCGGTCTGCACGAACCGGCCCGGGGTGTAGCCGGGCAGGGTCCAGACGATGTCGACCACACCGTCGCGGGCCTGATCTGCCAGTTGCGGCGGCTTGCCGCCGAGTTGCATGGACGGATAGACCTCGACCTTGATCCGGCCGTTCGATGCCTTGTCGATCCGCTCGGCCCACGGCACCAGCATGTTCTTGTGCTGGTGGGAAACCGGCGGCAGGAAGTGGTGAACCTTGAGGGTGACCTCCTGCGCCTGGGCGGTCGCGACCCACCCGGCCAGAAGGCCCGTGATCAAACCGCCGAGGACGGTCCGCTTAAGTGAATAATGCATTACTGCCTCCCTGAATGCATATGCCCTAAACCAATGCCCTCCCCCGGCCGGGAAAGAGCCGTTCGCCTCGCTCGCCAGACGCTTCAGACCCACGTTTTGAGGTGGTTTTTATTCTCTTTGGTAAGGTAGTCATTTCCGCGAAATTTGCTCAATGAATAAAAATGATAATCACTATCGATTAGATTTATTCCGGCAGTCGCCACCCTTCTCACCCTTGCGCCGCCGCCAGTTCCGCACTTAGAGCCCTTCCCGCCGGATCGGCCAGGGCCGCCGCCCGCGCCCGTGAAATCGCCGCCGCCGAAGCGGCCGGATCGCCGCCGTCCAGGGCCGGATGGATCAGGGTTTCGCGGATACGCGCATAGGTCTCCGCCCCCCGCCGGTGGGTGTCGCCGTACCCCTTGAAAAGTCCTGCGCATTCGCAGATTTCCCGCGCCAGCGCGGTGTCACGGGCCGTCGCCTTCCCGATGTCCGCCAGCCACCCCTCGATCGCCGCCGTCTCGGCCGCGAAGCGCGACGACCGCCGCCGCAACGGCCGCAGCCGGGCCAGCACCCAGACGCTCAGGAAACCGGCGATGCTGGTGGTGTCGATCCGCAGCGCCCGCTGCCAACGCCCCAGCCGCGGCCGGGCCTCGGCGCGCCCACGCAGCCATCCGGCCGGGCCGGGGGGCAGGATGTCGCAAACCTCGGCCAGCCGCGGTTTGAAGAAATCGACCACCCGGACCGGCTCGTCGTCGCCGGCCTCCAGGTCGGCGCGGATGCGTACGAACCGGCCGGCCCGGGTCTTGAGCGCCGCCACCCGGATGATGTCCTCATAGCTCATGCGCACCGCGAGGTGGCGGGCGACCGCCGTCAGCAGGTCGGGATCCATCTCCCGCAGCGGCAGCAGGCGGTCGAGATAGAGCTCGGCATAGGCCGCGTCCTGATAGCCGATCAGCCGCGCCAATGCCTCGGCCAGCACATCCTGCACGGCGACGGGGAACTCGGCCCGGGCGCGCTCGAAGACGGCGTTGGATCCCCGCCGCGCGGCCGTGCGAGGGGCCGGCGCGTCGAAAACGACCACGTTGCTGTTGCGCGCCGCCTCGAGCCCGGCCCGGAAACCGCGCAGATTGGCCTCCACCATCTTGCCCTCGGCCTCGATCCCGGCCTCGAAGACCTCCGGCGGAATCGGCAGACGGCCGCTGCCGGCGATGACGCCCAGCATGACGGCGTTGGTCACCGCCCCGGCCTCGCGGGCAAGCGTGTGCATATCGAACAACAGCAGCGACTTCGATCGTTCCTTCGCAGCCTTGTGCAGGGTCTCCGGATCGAACCGGCCGTCGCCCATCGCCATCTTTTCGTGGGTCGTATAGACCCGGTGGGTCGAGGCGATCAGGCTGGTCCGGTCGGGGCTGACGAAGCCGGACAGGATACAACGCCCGGCCTCCAGAAGCTCGGTCGCCGCCACGATGTCGACCTCGCCCGGCGCCGGGCTCAGAGACATCACCGGCCGCCGCCCATTCTCCGCAGGCGAAGGTTCCGGCCAGATCTCGATGTAATAGGTGGTCGCCCCCGTCCTCTGGGCGACGCCGGGGATCGACGTGCTCTGCACCGGCAGTCTCGCCCGCCGCGCCGCGCCGACGATCCAGTTGGTCAGCACGCCGCCACCCTCGCCGCCGAGGGCCGCGATCAGCAGGGTCAGGGGACGCGTCATGCCGCCGCCCCTCCCTGCAGCCAGCCGATCACCCGCCGCCGCAGCCGGTGCAGCCAGCGCTCGGCGGCGCCGGCATTGCGCACCCGCTCGGCGCGGTAGAAGGACGGGCACAGGGTCGCCGCGTGGGCGACCTCGCCGCACAGCCCGCAGCCGACGCAGCTCTCGACCACTGTCGCCACCGGATCGTTGCGCAGCGGATCGGGATTGGGCTTCACCGTCAGGCTCGGACAACCGGAAAGCCGGATGCAGGAATGATCGCCGGTGCAGACGTCTTCGTCGACGCCGTAGCGCTCGACCGCCACCCGCCGGCCATCCTTCAGGTTCGCCGCCGTCTCGCGGCGCACCCGCCGCTGGCGCACCAGCTGGCATTCGCCGTCGGCGATGATCACCTTGAGACCCTTCTCCGGTGTCGTCAGCGCCGCGCGCAGCGCCGCCACCATCACCGAGACCGAATAGCTGCGCACCGTCCGCACCCAGGGCACGCCCAACGCCACCAGCGTCTTCTCGATATCCACCGCCAGCGGCTTGCCGTCGCGCCCCAGGGTGCTGCTCGGGATCGCCTGCTGCCCGGTCGCCGAGGTGAATCCGTTCTGCATGATGATCAGCACCGCGTCGCCGCGGTTCAGCAGCGCGCTGATCACCCCGGTCGCCAGGCCGTTGTGCCAGAAGCCGCCGTCGCCCATGATCGAGATCGAGCGGCGCTGCTGGAACGGCGAGACGGCCGCGGCGCTGGCCAGCGACATGCCGTAGCCGAGGATCGAGTTGCCCATCGAGAAGGGCTCGAAGGTGGCGAAGGCGTGACAGCCGATATCAGCGGCGATATGCACCTTGCCGATATCCCTCTCCAGGATCTTGATCGCCGAAAATACCGGGCGTTCCGGACAGCCGGTGCAAAATTGAGGCGGGCGCGGCGGCAAAGCCTGCCCCAGGGACTCTCCCCCCTCGGCGCGGATGTCCGCCATCGACGGCCCCTTGCGCCCGCCTCCCCCTTGCACCCCGGTTTCGCGCAGGAACGCCTGCAGCCCTTCCTCCAGCACCTCGGCGATGTATTCCCCGGCCGGCGGCATCACGTCCTTGCCCAGGATTCGGGTCTTGAGGCCGGCCTGCCGGGCGAAGGTGTTGACCTGAAGTTCGATGAATTCGGGATTGCCCTCCTCCAGCACCAGGACGGCATCCTTGTCCTTGCAGAAATCGGTGATCTGCTCGGGTACCAGCGGGTGGGTGACGTTGAGCACCAGCAGCGGAATCCGGCTCTCCCCGAAGGCGTCGCCCAGGTCCAACGCCTGCAAGCGGCGCAGCAGACCGTTGTAGAGCCCGCCCTGCAGGATGATTCCGATCTCCCCGCCCTCGCCCTCGAAGACCTCGTTCATCCCCTTCTCGACGATGAACCTGCGCGCCGCGGGCAACCGTTCCGAGACCTTCAGCTTCTCCTGCACGAAGGTCACCGGCGGATGGGCCAGGTGGCTGTAGTCGAAGGGCGCCGCCTCGGCCAGTGGCGCGCGCGTGCTCACCGTGGGGGCCACGTTGTCCCGCGCCGTGAAGCTGCCCTGCAGGTGGCAGGCGCGCACCCTCAGTTCCATCATCACCGGCGCCGAGGTCGCCTCGGAAAGCGCGAAGGCCTGCTCGGTGATGTCGACCACCTTCTGGAGCTCGGGCCGCGGGTCGAGCAGCCAGATGGTCGATTTCATGGCCATCGCCATGGCCCGTTCCTGGATGACGCTGGCGCCCTCGCCGTAGTCGGTGCCGACGATGATCAGCGCCCCGCCCATCACCCCCGGCGAGGCCAGGTTCGACAGCCCGTCGGCGGCGACGTTGGTGCCGACGATGGATTTCCAGGTGACGGCGCCGCGCAGCGGATAGTTGATCGAGGCCCCAAGCATCGCCGCCGCCGAGGCCTCGTTGCTGCAGGTCTCGACATGGACGCCGAGTTCGTCCATCAGCGGCTCGGCGTCGACCAGCACGTCGATCAGGTGCGAGACCGGCGCCCCCTGGTAGCCGCCGACATAGGCGACGCCCGATTGCAGCAGCGCCTTGGTCACGGCCAGGATGCCCTCGCCCCAGAATTCCTCGCCCGCGCCCAGGCGGAGCTGTTCGACTTCCTTCCTGAAGGATCGTTCGGCGGTCATGCGCGTCAATCCGAAATGGCCGGCGCGGCTGCGACCGCGCGCCCCCGTTGTGAATGCTCCCCGTCCGACGCGTTTCCGCCGGTACCTGATAGATATTCACGTAGGGTTGCGGGAAAAATTTGTTGAATGAATATATATTATGATAATTATTTGCTTCCCAAATTTTCAGCCGCGGATGGAGCGCGTCCCCCCATGAAGCTCCAGAACGTCGATCTGAACCTGCTCAAGGTTCTGCATGCCCTGATCGAGGAACGCAGCGTGACCCGGGCCGGCGACAAGGTCGGCCGCAGTCAGCCGGCGATCAGCAACGCGCTGAAGCGCCTCCGCTACATGTTCGACGATCCCCTGCTCGTCCATGGCGCCGGCGGCTTCCAGCTCACCCCGCGGGCCGAGGCCCTCAAGGATCCGGTCAACGACATCCTCGCCTCCATCGAGGACTGTCTGATCCCCGATACCAAGTTCGATCCCGGCAAGGCCGAAGGCCTGTACCGCATCTCGGCGCCCGACTACATCAGCCTGCCGGTCATGCCCAGGTTGATGGTGCACTTGCAGAAGTCGGCCCCCAACATGGACATCCAGGTGCTGACCGAGGACCGCGGGCTGGCGCTGGAAGCGCTGAACTCGAACCGCGTCGACATCGCGCTCGGCACCTTCGGCGAGACCCGCAAGAGCATCCGCATGCAGCACCTGTTCCAGGAGGATTTCGTCTGCCTGGTGCGCGAGGACCATCCGGTGCTCGGCCAGCCCTTCACCACCGAGGCCATGCTGTCCTACCCGCATCTTCTCGTCAGCTCGTCGGGGCGCCGGCGCGGCATCTTCGACGACGTCCTCGCCGAACGGCAGCAGCAGCGCCGCATCGAGTTCTCGGTCTCCCACTTCCTGCTGGCGCCCTATCTGCTGGAGAGCAGCGACATGATCGGCGTCTTCATGCGCCGCATCGCCGAAACGCTGCGCCAGACCTTCCGCGTCGTCGCGCTGGAGATCCCCTTCGAGCTCACCCGGTTCCAGACCAGCATGGCCTGGCACCTGCGCGGCGACCGCGACCCCGCCATGCGCTGGCTGCGCACCCAGGTCGCCGAGATCTGCAGGGAGTTCTCGGGACGGAACGAAGTCGCCTAAAGCCGAACCGGCGCCATCAGAGGTGGCGGATGTCGAACTTCTCGATGATGTCGAGGAGCTCCGCGTGGCTGCCGTTGCGCTGCGTGAAATGAATCCGGCGCGCCTTCGCGGTGTCGCCGTCGCGCATCGCCTGGATCAGCTTGCGGTGGTTCTCGGTTGACCGGCGCGGCTTCGAGCGCCGGAACAGCGCGACCCCCTTGGCCCGCCGGGTCTGGTCCCAGAAGCTCCAGATGGTGTCGGCCAGGCGCTTGTTTCCCGCCAGTTCGAGCAGCCCGCGATGGAAGGCGAGGTCGCCCTTCGACCATTCCTTGATGTCATCCTTGTCGAGGGCCACGTTCATCGCCGCTACGGCCTCGTCCAGGGGGGCGAAAGCCTCGCTGTCCAGCTTCTTCTGCAGGATCAGATCGACCGCCAGGAGCTCCAGGTAGGTCAGGACCTGGAAGATCTCCAGCATGTCCTCAACCGGGATCGGCAGGACTCGCATGCCGTGCCGCGGGATGATCTCGACCAGCCCTTCCTTCTCGAGCTGGATCAGCGCCTCGCGGATCGGCGTCCGGCTCATGCCGAACTCCTTCGCGAGGTCCATCTCAAGCGCCTGGTACCCGATGGGGTACTCGTTCTCGATGATCCGCCGGCGAATCTCGGCAAAGGCCTGCTCGGCGAGCGGGACGCGCCGCTTGCTTTCCGTGTCCCCCTCCACCTCGTCTCCGGTCCTGGCCAAGGTCTCGTTCATGCCTTCACAACCTCTCTGGCAACCCCGGCGGCGAGACTCTCCGAGCAATCAGCCGATGTCAATAATGTTCACCTTTCCGTACACCGCAGTATGCAATACCGCATGCAGAATTGCGTTCCTCCCGTTCCCTCCTGGTGTCACTGCGTCCTCGCGAAGCGGGCGACGAGCCGGGTCCGGGCCCGGCGCACGGCCGGGACGGTCTGGATCAGGATCACCACCGTCGCGATGAAGAAGATCATCGCGATCGGCCGGTCGACCAGGGCCAGCGGATTGCCGTCGCGCAGGTCGAGGGCGCGGCGGAAGCTGTGGTCGGTCAGCAGGCCGAGGACGAACCCGAGCACCAGCGGCGCCGGGTGGTAGCCGATCTTCTCCAGGAAATAGCCGACGATGCCGGCGATCACCACCACCTGGATGTCGAACACGTCGTTGGAGACCGTGTACGACCCGCAGATGCACAGGATGCCGATCAGCGGCGCCAGGATGCGCGGCGGCACCCGCAGAATCATGCTCATCGGACGCGCCGACAGGATGCCGATCACCAGCAGCATGATCGAGGTCCAGAACAGCCACGCCCCCATGTCGAACAGGAAGTTGGGGAAGTCGATGCCGAGCATCGGGCCGGGCCGGATGTTGTGGATCTGCAGGGCGCCCATCAGGACCGCCGTCGGCGGGCTGCCGGGAATGCCCAGGACCAGCAGCACCAGGACCGCCCCGGCGATGGCGGCGTTGTTGGCCACTTCCGGCGCCATCACGCCGGCGATCGCCCCCTTGCCGAACTGCTCGGGGTGCTTCGAGGACTGCTTGGCCATGCCGTAGGCGGCCCAGGCGGCGATGTTCTCGCCGACCCCGGGAAGTGCGCCGATGCCGACGCCGGTCACCGACCATTTGATGATCCCGACCACGTTGTCCTTGAGGGTCTGGAAGATTTTGATCGAACGCTTGGAATCGCCCATGTTGGTCAGGCGCGCCGACTCATTGATCATGTTGACCACCTGCGGCACGGCGAACAGGCCGATCATCATCGGCACCCACGGCAGGCCGGTGATCAGGTCCATGTTACCGTAGGTGAACCGCTCGTAGGCGATCAGGTCCTCGAGCCCGATGAACGACAGCATCATGCCGATCATGCCCGCGATCCAGCCCTTGATCGGCAGGTCCGGGGCGGCCAGCGTGCCGCAGACGAAAATGCCGAAGACGCAGAGCCAGAAGTACTCGGCCGAGGTGAACTGAAGCGCGATCGTCGCCAGCAGCGGCGCGAACAGCACGAACATCAGGACGCCGAGCATCGAGCCCACGAAGGAAGCCAGCCGGGCGATGACGATGGCGTCGATCGCCTTGCCCTGCCGGGCCAGCGCGTGGCCGTCGAGACAGGTGGCCGCCGCCGATCCGGTTCCCGGGATGTTGACCAGGATGGCGGAGAGCGACCCGGCATAGATCGCCCCGACGTACAGCCCCATCATCATGATGATCGCCGTGGTCGGCCCGAACGGATAGGTGATGCCGATCAGCAGGGCGACGCCGAGCGTGGCGTTCAGGCCGGGCAGGCTGCCGAAGATGATGCCCAGGCACATGCTGGCGGCCATCAGGCCGAGGTACCAGGGCGTCGCGTACTGCACGACTGCGGAGAGGAAATGGAGAAATTCGGACATCTTCGTGCCGTCCGCTTAAAAGACGCTCATGGGAAATTTCGTGTAGGCGAAATTGGTGAAGGCGTAGATCACGAAGGTCGCGTAGGCGACGTTGATGACGATGATCCAGTACCACTTGGTCGCCTTGAAGACCGCCATCATCCCGATGCCGAACACCAGCGTGGCGGCGATGAACGGGACCCGGCCGATCAGCCCGAAAACGTAGGTTGCGAAGAACGCCATCACGATCAGCGGCGTCCAGCTGTCGCGCTTCGACGCCCAGTTCCGGATCACCGCCGGTTTCAGGAAATCCGGTCGCGCGCCCGAACGGATCGCGTTGATGAACAGCCAGATCGACGTGACGACGATCAGCAACGAGATGATCAGGGGAAGCAGGCCCGGCGAGGTCACGATCGTTGCATGGCCGGCCGAGATGGTTTCGATGGAGATCTGGATCGAGTCGTAGGCGAACCAGAGGCCGCCCGCGATCATCAGGGGGCTGACGACCAGGTCCGCGCGCCGGATCGTTCGTGTTCTCTCGAGATCCTCGACCGGTATTTGGGTGTCGGTGGTCATGATTTCGGTTCCGAAAAAAGGGGGGAACGCGCCGGGCTAGCCGGTCCGACGCGCCCCCAGAACGGTCACAACGTTTCCTTACGGACGCGCGATACCGAGGGTTTCGGGATTCACCTTGGCCGTCCCCATGTCCTGGGCAAACCAGCTGAACCGCTGTTCCATTCCCTTGACCATTTCATCGGCCTTGGCCCCGTAGACACCGTAGATTTTGGCCCCCTGGGAGTCGATGAACTTCTTGAACGCGGCCGACTTCATGACCGTGTCGAAGGCCGGACGGAAGGCGTCCAGCGCCGCCTGCGGTACGTCACGCGGGAACAGGTAGGCCAGGAACTGCCCCATCGGCAGATGCTTCGCGACATCCGGAATGGTGTCCGTCACCGGCGGAACCGGCGCGCCGTTGGCGAAGGCGAAGCCCTCGGTCTCGGTGATCACCAGCGGGCGCATCTTGCCGCTCTCGACGTAGGGCGCGATCTCGCCGGTCGACGCCGAAACCGCGTCCACCTCGCCGGTCAGCAGCGAGGTCATAGCCGGCTTCGAACCGTTGAAGCCGACGTGCTTGAAGGTCACGCCGCCTTCCTTCTCGACCATCACGACCTTGAGGTGCCACAGCTTGCCGATGCCGGAATTGGCGATCTTCACGCCTTCCGGTTTGGCCTTGGCGGCGTCGAGCAGGTCCTGGAACGTCTTGAAGGGGCTGTCGCCCTTGACCGCGATAACCCCCGGCGAGCCGCCGAAGATATGGTAGTGCCAGTCCTTGGTGGTGGTCAGGGCGCCGTTGACGCCGTAGGTCATGGTGGTTTCGGACATGCCGAGGACCGTGCAGCCGTCGTGCTTGCCCTGCCACACCTCGTTGCCCCCCTTGGTGCCGGCGGCGCCGGGCATGTTGGTGACGATGATCTTGGCCCCGAGTTCCTTCTCGGCCAGGGCGCCGAAGGCGCGGGCATAGGAGTCGGTGCCGCCGCCGGCCGACGACGCGACGATCACGCGCAGGGTCTTGCAGGGATACTCGGCCGCCGCCGGAGCGGCGAATACGGCGACGGAAACGGCCAACGCCACGCCGGTCCACAATGTCGATGTGCGTACTCTCATTTGGAAGCCTCCTTCAAGATTCACATTTGGGCATCATTTGCCCGTTTTTGGAACAAGGTGGTTGGTCAGGAGCCGGTAGATCGCCGGCCCCGTTCCGTCCCGCGCGACGAGATCGCGCAGGGTCTCCGCGCCGACGCTCTCGATCAGGCCGATCATGGCGTCGATCATGTGGTTGTTCGTTGCGTAGAAGGTTTCGGCGGCGCCGTACTTGGCCAGGATGTCGCCGCCGATCCAGCCGTCGTATCCGACGCGCTCGAGGGTCAGCAGCAGCTCGACCCAGTGCCAGAAGTGCACCGTGCCGCTGATCATGTCCCAGTCGCCGCCGTCGCCGGTGTTGTCGCTGCTGTGCAGATAGAACAGCCGCCCGGCCTGGGCCAGCAACGCCGCCGACTCGGCCGGCGCCTCGAGCGCCGCGAAGCTGTGGCCGACGTCCAGGTTGGCGCCCAGGTTCGGCAGGCCGACCATCGCGCACAGGTGCAGCATCTTGCCGACGTTGTTGAGCAGGATGTGCGCGTGCGGCTCGTGCGGCTGGAACTCCAGCGCGAGGCGCACGTAGCTGCGGTGGCGGCAGACCCGCGTCACCGTCTCGGCATAGCGGCCCCAGGCATCGGTGAAGTCGAGGCTGAACGGATAGTCGTAGCCGTCGGCCAGCGGACAGGTCGAAACCAGGTTCGCCCCGAACTCGGCGGCCAGGTCCATTCCGGCGGTCAGCAGCTCGACTGCCTTGTCGCGGGCCGCCGGGTCGTTGGCAGCGAGGGCACCGAAGCGGAAGTATTGGCTGTCCTTTATATCGACGTTCACCGCCGACAGGCTCAGCCCGGTCTCGTCCAGCAGGTCCCGGATCGTCCCGACGTCGCCGAAGTCGAACGGATACTTCAACTCGACGCCGGTGATGCCCGGAGTCGCCGCGGCGCGGCGGATACGGTCGGCCAGGTCGGCCGCCGGCTGGTACTGGGTGAACCGGTCGCGGCGCAGACCGTAGAAGCCGCAGTTCGCCGTGTAGGGCCAACGGTTCATCGGCCTCTCCTAGAGCAGGGAGTAGAGGTAGGGCTGCGTCTTGAGCGGATTGCGCTCCTTCAGCAGCGCCTCCATGGTCGCGACGTCGATGCGGTCGGTGATCGCCTCGATCTTGCGCGTCATCGCGAAGGCGGCGTTGAAGTTCTCGACCGGATCCTGCTCCTTCGGGATCACGTCGAAGGAATACCAGTCGTTGTCGTAGCCGAGGCGGCGCAGGTAGTAGAAGAACTCGACGTTGTCCCACAGGCGCATGGAGCCCGGCAGCATGTCCCAGTCGAAGACGCCGTCGTTGTCGTTGACCTGCACGTAGAACAGCCGCTTCATCTTGGCCGCCTGGACGGCGGCCTGGGCCGGCCGTTCGCCGGCGCACAGCGCATGGCCGAAATCGAGGGTGATGCCCAGGTTGTCGGCGCCGACCATCTCGCAGAAGGCCAGGGTCTCGCCGCACATGCCGAACAGGCAGCGTCCGCGCGGTTCGTTCTCCTTGTACTCGATGCAGACCCGCATATCGCGGTTGTAGGCGGCCAGCGTGCTGAAGCATTCAGCCGCGTAGTCGTAGGCCCGGTCGTAATCGAGCTCGAACAGGTAGTCGCTGCCGTCGTTCAGGGGGCAGTTGGTGACCCGTTCGACGCCCATCTCGGCGGCGATGTCCATGAACCGCTTGAAGTCGTCGAGCGCGTCGGAACGCTCCTGTGGGCTCTCCGAGGTCCAGGCGCCGCGCATCCACTGCCCGGGCCGCCGCGAACGGAAGTTCATCGCCGAGATACCCAGGCCGTATCGCTCGACCAGTTCCTTGGCCAGCTTCACATCACCGAAATCCTCGGGGTAGCACAGTTCGACCCCGGCACATCCTTCGACCCGCGACGCCATCTCGAGACGGGTCTCGATCGGACGCTGGTCCTGGTAGTGCATGAAGCGGTTGCGCTGCTGTCCGAGAAACCCGGTTATGATCGCGAATTTATTCATCGTTCCCCCATTATCTGGCCTTCGGCGCCGGTCTGCGTTCGACGCATGGCGACGAACGCTGTGGTCGTCTGGCATCCATTAACTTCGACGTTAACGTATTCTTTATTTCGAGTCAACGCCGACTATAACGCATACGTTATTGCATTTCGACTTCCCTGTCGCCCCGGCACCGCAGTTCCGGTCGGAGCCGCCAAGGAAAAAACGTTCCCGCGCCTCGTCCGCCCCATTGCGGCAGCAGAATTCCCTGCCTAATTCAAAAGGCAGGAGAGGCGCAGGCCCTTTTGCCTTGGCCGGAAACCGCTACACACGGGGGCCTGCCGGTTTCCGGTGAACCACCAGGTGGTCTCGGCCATGCGTGCTGATGAGAGGGGGTCCCGCGGGTACCGCACTCGGCGCGTGATCTCCCCTCACCCATCGCACCGTCGGCGAGACTCCGAGGGGACAACAAATGAACGAGCGCACCGTGCTCGCCCTGGTCGACGATCCGATCCAGCACGAGACCACCGTGGAGACCGCGTTCACATTGGCCCGCGAGTACAGGGCCCATCTCGACGTTCTTCACGTCAAATCCAATCCCGCCACCCCGGCGGCCTTCATTGAGGGAGAGGTCAGCGAAGAGTTGCTGGACCACCTCAAACGCCAGAACGAGCAGAACAGCGCCGAACTGATGCAGCAGATCCGCAACCTGTTCGACCGCTGCTGCAAGCAGTTCGAGGTTCCCGCCGTCGACGACCATCCCCCCGCCGACCGCGCCTCGGCGACCTGGATCGCGAGACCCGGAATCCGCGAGGAGTTGCTGGTCCATCGCGGGCGTCTGGCCGATCTGATCATCGTCGCCAGACCGACCGACCAGGTCATGTTTGACCGGGATTTCTTCGCGTTCCACACCGCTCTCCGCGAAACCGGACGCCCCATTCTCGTCGCGCCGCCGGCCACGCCTTCGGCGATTGGCCACACCATCGGCGTCGCCTGGAATGGCAGCCTCGAAGCAACGCGGGCCGTGGCCGGCGCCCTGCCGTTCCTCGAGGCGGCCGAAGAAGTGATGATCTTCACCGCCGAGAGCGACCGGACCCCGGGCTCGGCCGCCTCTGAACTCGCCGTGTATCTGCGGCGCCACGGCATCAAGGCCACCCCCCGGGTGTTCAAGAAGTCGATGCATACGCCGGTCGGCAAGGCGATCCTCGAGCGCTGCTGGGAACTCAAGGTCGACCTGCTGGTCCTCGGCGCCTACACCCACAGCCGGCTGCGTGAACTTCTCATGGGCGGCGTGACCCAATATGCCCTCGGCCACGCCGAAATCCCGATGATCATGGCTCACTAGCGGGACCGGCCATCCCTTCACAATGGAGATTTCACCAATGTCCACACCACGGATGCCCGAATTGGGCGAGCAGATGAAAACCAGCCGCCTCGCCTACCGGATCTGGGAAGCGGAAGGCAAACCGGACGGCAGGGATCTCGAACACTGGCTGAAAGCCGAAGCCGAACTGGCGGCACGGAAAGGCACGCCGAGGAAATCCGCGGCGCGGCCGTCACGCAAGCAGGCTTCAACCAGGCAGCCCGCCACATCCTAGGCGAAGAGTCCCCACCCCGGTACGGCATTCAAAAGAGCCGTCCGACCGGCCGTTCCATTGCGGCCCGGGATTTTTCTGCCTAAGTCAAAGTATAGGAGAAACGCAGGCCCTGTTGCCGTTGGCCGGAAGCCGCAAGAAGCGAGGGCCTGCCGGTTTCCGGTGTGTTTTGGTTGGTTTCGACAATGCGTGCCGATAGGGGAGGCCTGCGGGTCCCACGGACGGCGCGTGGTTCCCCTCACGAATCGCAGCGCACGCGAAACCCATGGGGGACATGAAATGAGCGAACGCACCGTGCTCGTCCTGATCGACGATCCGATCCGGCACGAGACAACCCTGGAGACCGCTTTCACCTTGGCCAGCGGTTTCAAGGCCCATCTCGACGTTCTTCACATCAAGTCCAAACCCGTTAGCACGACGGCCTTCATCGACGAGGAGGTCGGCAAGGATGTCCTTGAAGAGCTCCAGCGGCAGGGCGAGGAAAGCACCACCGAACGGACGCAACAGGCCCGAAACCTGTTTGACCGCTGCTGCGAGCATTTCCAGGTTCCTGCCGTCGACGACCACCCTCCTGCCGACCGAGCATCAGCGACCTGGATCGAGCATCTTGGAAGTCGGGAGGAACCGCTGGTCCATCTCGGGCGGCTGGCCGACCTGATTGTCGTCGCCAAGCCGGACGACCAATCGATGTTCAATCGGGATTTCTTCGCCTTCCACACGGCTCTTCGCGAGACCGGACGCCCCGTTCTCGTCGCACCGCCGGCCGCGCCGATCGTGATCGGCCGTACCATCGGCATCGCTTGGAACGGGAGCCTCGAAGCAACGCGGGCCGTCGCCGGCGCCCTGCCGTTCCTCGAAGCCGCCGATCAGGTGCTGATCTACACAGCCAAGAGCGACCGGACCCCGGCCTCGGCCGCCTCGGAACTCGCCGTGTATCTCCGGCGTCACGGCATCAAGGCCACCACCCGGCTGTTCAAGAAAACACTGCATACGCCGGTCGGCAAGGGCATCCTCGAACGCTGCTGGGAGCAGAAGGTCGACCTGCTGATCCTCGGCGCCTACACGCACAGCCGGCTGCGTGAACTCCTCATTGGGGGCGTGACCCAGTATGTCCTCGGCCACGCCGAACTCCCGATGATCATGGCGCATTAGCGGGCCCGGGCCGGCGCCGGCGGACACCAGGTCGGAATATCAGTCGATGAATTCGCAGCCGCCGTCGATCAGGGCCTTGTCGACCCAGCTGCGGTCCATGGTTCCCTTCTCGATGGCCTCGAACTGACGGGCCTCGGCCTCGTTCTTGGCCTGCGCGAGCTTGAGGATCCCTTCGGCCTCGCCGCGCGGCACCCGCAGCACGCCGTCCGGATCGCCCAGCATCAGGTCGCCGGGCTCGATGACCATGCCGTCGAGCGTGATCGGAAGGCCGATCTCGCCGGGTCCGTCCTTGTAAGGGCCGCGGTGCGTCACCCCGGCCGCGAAGACCGGCAGGTTGTGCTGCAGGAAGGCGTCCCGGTCGCGGATCGCGCCGTTGAAGATCAACCCCGCAATGCCGCGCTTGATGGCGTAGGTCAGCATGATCTCGCCGAACAGGGAATTGGTCATGTCGCCGCCGGCGTCGCAGACGATGATGTCACCCGGCTCGGCCATGTCGATGGCCTTGTGCAGCATCAGGTTGTCGCCCGGCCGGGTACGGACGGTGAAGGCCGGTCCGGCCAGCACGCCGTCGCGGTGCATCGGGCGCAGCTCGGGCCCGCCGGCATCCATGCGCGACATGCAGTCGCTCACGTTCGCGACCGGAATCGCCCGGAACTGCTCGACGATATCCGCCGACACCCGCGTCCAACTCTTCTTGATGCGAAAACCGTAACCCATTCCTGTGTCTTCCTCCTGGCTGAAAAAGAGGCCCATGCGGGCGCGTGCCCCCGCATGGGCCCCATCTAGGTGGAGTTTCTCACGAGTCTGCGACAGCAGGAAGCTTCAGCCTTGTGAAAACCTTCAGCGAGTTCTTGAAGTAGACCTTTTCCTTGTCCTCGGCGCTCAGTTCGGCATTCGCCTCGATGTACTGGCGCGTGTCGTCGAACCATTTGCCGGTGTCCGGGTCCTTGCAGCGCACCGCCCCGTGCATTTCCGAGGCGAACAGGATGTTGTCGACCGGCACCACGTCGGCCAGCAGGTTGATGCCCGGCTGGTGATAGACGCAGGTGTCGAAGAACAGGTTGTCGCCCATCAGCGCGGCCGGTTCCTTGCGCCCCATGTCGATGGCGATGCCGCGGTAGCGTCCCCAGTGATAGGGCACCGCGCCGCCGCCGTGCGGGATGATCAGTTTCAGGCCGGGGAAGCGCTCGAACAGGTCCGACTTGAGGATCTGCATGAAGACGGCGGTGTCGGCGTTGATGTAGTGGGCGCCGGTGAAATGGAAGTTCGGGTTGCACGACTGGCTGACATGGATCATCGCCGGCACCTGCAGTTCCTCGAGCTTGGCCAGGAAATCGAACCACCAGGGATCGGTCAGCGGCGGATCGGTCCAGTGGCCGCCGCTGGGATCGGGATTCAGGTTGCAACCGATGAAGCCCATCTCCTCGACGCAGCGGACCAGTTCCGGGATGCAGTTGGACGGCGAAACCCCCGGCGACTGCGGCAACTGGCAAACCGGCGCGAAGTTGTCGGGATAGAGGTCGCAGACCCGCCGGATCAGGTTGTTGCAGTTGCGGGCCCATTGCTCGCTCATCTCGGCGGTGCCGACGTGATGGGCCATGCCGCCGGCCCGCGGCGAGAAGATCGTCATGTCGGTGCCACGCTCCCGCTGCAGCCGCAGCTGGGTCTTCTCGAGGCTTTCCCGGATCTCGTCGTCGGTGATGACCGGGGCCTCCTCGCCGATCGCCGTCAGGTCGCCCTTGGCGTCGATCTGCTTCTGGCGCCATCCCTCGTGCTGAGCCGGTGCGGTGGTGTAGTGGCCGTGGCAGTCAATGATCATTGTTTCTTCCCAACATTCTCAAAAACCAGGTTGTCCCGGTGAGCCGGCTTTCGCCGCGCCGCCCACCGTCGTCAGTCGGCTGCCCCCCCGTCAGACGAGAGCCTCCTCGCGAAGAATGCGTTCAACTGGCGGCGGAACAGCATCGAGACCAGCAGCAGCACGGTCACGATGTGCGTGACCGCACTGATCGGGGTGCCGACCAGGAAGCTCAGGTCGCCCTGCGCCATGATCAGGGCGCGGCGGAAGTTCTCCTCGAGCATCGGGCTCAACACGAAGCCGACCAGCACCGGCGCCGGCGCGAATCCATGCGATCGCAGCCCGTACGACACGATGCCGACGAGCAGCATGATGATGACATCGGCGACGCTGTTCTGCAGGCTGTAGCAGCCGACGCAGATCAGGATGATGACGGCCGGATACAGCAGCCTGTAGGATATGTTGAGGAACGACACCCACAACCCGATCAGCGGGACGTTGATGATCAGGGCGGCGATGTTGCCGATGCCGAAGCTGGCGACCAGCCCCCAGAACAGCACCGGTTCCTGGCTCATCAGCAGCGGACCCGGCACGATCCCGTGAATCATCAACGCGCCGATCATGACCGCCATGGTCGGGGTTCCCGGAATGCCCAGCGACAGGGTGGGAACGAACGCCGACTGGGCGGCCGCATTGTTGGCGGACTCGGGCGCGGTGATGCCTTCGACCGCGCCTTTGCCGAATTCATCGGGATATTTGCAGAGCTTCTTTTCGACGGCGTAGCTCAGGATCGTCGCCATCGACGGCCCGGTCCCCGGCAGGGGACCGAAAAAGCATCCTGATGCCGCACCCCGGACCATCGGCCAGGCCGATCGTTTCCATTCCAGCAGCGTCGGCATCATCGATTTGAAATCGATCCGGTGTTTGATGCGCTGACGTTCGTTCCGGCGGATCGACAGGATGATCTCGGAGAAGCCGAAAAGGCCCATGGCCACGGGA
>NPIG01000192.1_pt4 | contig 28042 bp, 18 predicted proteins | sample 8637441 | NCBI WGS metagenome assembly NPIG01 (sample SAMN07420675, study PRJNA396082) | bioreactor metagenome | isolation source: sample BR6 brine-fed electro-methanogenic bioreactor BR | place: Japan: Kochi | collected 2016-06-14
AGACCATGGGCCGCGCGCTGTCCAGGTCATTCAGGCGCCGCCATAGTTCCGCCTTCTCCTTGTGCACGGGGGACTGCGCCGCCTCGGCCAGTTCACCCGCGAGGCTGCGCAACACATCGATGTCACGCTGATTCAGCGTGATCTCCTCCACGAGCGGCGGCGGTTCATAGTGGCTTGGATCATGCAGCATGTCGGTATCCTCCTGGCCCGCTGTCATTCATATACGCCGTATTCGCGAATGGCCTCGAACATGGCGGTGACGTTGTCGACCGGGGTCTCCTCCAGAATGGTATCGTGGCTGGCGCCGGCGATGAATCCACCGCCCGGTTTCATGATATCGAGCACCTCGCGCGTGGAAGCGCGCACCGAATCCGGGGTGCCGGCGATGAGCACGTGGTGCGAATCAATCGCGCCGTTGAAGACCATGCGGCCGCCGAATTGCGCCTTCAACTCGCGCAGGTCCATTCCCCGGCACGATGGCTGCACGGCGTGCAGCGCGTCGATGCCCGCTTCGATGAACATGGGGATGAGTTCGGCCACGCCGCCGCAGCAGTGCAGCATCACCTTGAGTCCGTAGTCGTGTCCCAACCGCGCAAGCGACCGCAGATGTGGAAAGAGGAAGCGGCGGTAGGCGGCCTCGCCGAGAATCGGCCCGTGCTGCGTGCCGAAGTCATTGCCGAAGAAAAAGATGTCAATTGCGTCGGCGGCGGCGTCGAAGATACGCCGGCTTGATTCGGCGTAATACCCGACGAGGTGCTCCATGACGGCATCGACCGTCTCCGGGGCCTCGCACATGCGTATCATCAGCTCCTCCATGCCGAAGAGGTCGATGGCGTCATGCCAGAAGGGCGACCAGTCGCCGCCGAGTATGGCGTATTCTCCGCCCCAGGCCAGGGCCGCATCCCGCACGCCGCCCGGGTCGGTCCACGCCGGGTCGGGCCAGGGATAGGCGTGGATCTCCCCCAGAGAGGCGCCCGCAAGCGGATGCTCGACAGGCTGGCCGTACCCGAGTCCGGCACGCTCAACACCGAAAATGGTGCGGTATATCGCCTCAGGGTGGCGCAGCGGCCGTTCCGGGCCCCCGTTGCCGGCGAACACCCGGCGAAAATCGTCGCCGAAGAAGCGGCGCAGTCCTTCGTCATCCAGGTCGAGTTCCGATTTCGCCTTGCTCCAGAACTCCTCCGAGGCGCCGCACCACGCGGGCACCCGGTCGGGAATCTCATGGGCCAGCGCAGCGAGTACGCGTTCACGCGAAGTCATTTGCATCGGAAGCCTCTTTGGTCGGGTTTCGCCGGGTTTGGAGTCTACCATTGCGCCGGCATGAACTGGTCCACATCCTCCTTCGTAATGATGTGCTTGGGCAGATAAACCACCGGGTCGAGTTCTTCCCCATTGAACCAGCGCGCGGCCGAATGGACGGCCAATGCGCCGTCGCCCTCGGCCGACTGGTAGGAGATGGCGAGCGCATCCCCGGCCTTGACCGAGTCCATGCCGGTCTTGCTGTTGCCCGCGGCCACAATCACGATATCGGTGCGGCCGGCGTCCCGGATGGCTTCCAGGGCGCCGGTCATGGAGAACCCGTCTCCCGCGAGCACGAGCCCGCGCAAGTCATCGCCGAACTTGGTAAGCCAGGCGGAAACCAGTTGCATCGTGCCTTCCGCCTCCAGATTGGCCGTATCCATGGCGAGGACTTCCATGCCGGGCGCGTATTCGCGCAATTCGGTGATGGGTGCGAAGGTGCGCGAGAAAAAGCACGAGCTTCCCGGCATGTGCCGCACGATAGCGTAGCCGCCCTGCTTGTCCAGAGCTTCGGCAAAGCGGCGCGCCAGCATCCGGAACTGGCCCCAGTCGTCCGGCCCCGTCCAGGCGATACAGTACTTCATCGCCTCGTCGCAGGGGATGGTATTCGAGGTAATGCAGGGGATGCCGGCCCGGTTGATGCGCCGCAGGAGCGGTGTGCACGCGGTGGCGTCCACCGGCGCGAAAATGATCATATCGGGACGCTCATTGATGGCCTGGTCGGTCTGCTGGGCCTGGAGGTCGACGTTCCAGTTGCTGTTAAACACCTTGGTTTCCATGCCGTGGGCGCCCGCGATAACCTCGAAACCGCGCACATACGCGGTCCAGTAAGGATGGTCGCCCGCTTTCAGCAGCACCACGCGCTTGCCGCGCGGCCCATCGCCGGGCGAAGGCGGCATGGGTTCCTTCTCGACCTGCCAGCCCGCGTACTCGATATCCCACCAGTGCCCTTTGCTGGTTTCCGGGAGGGCTTTGGGGTTGGCCGGCCTGGGGGGGATCACCGGCGTCGTCTGGGTGGGGAAGAGATAAGGCTGGCCGTCGGTGCCGCGGAGCGCGAAGACATCCTGCAGTTCCGTCGCGACGCCGCCTGTGACGCATTCCCCGGTCGTCGCGCCCAGTCGCCCCCGCCACGCGGCATAGCACAGGGCGAAGACAATGAGCACCGAAACAGCAGCGGCCGCCGCCCATGCGGCGCGCCTTGAACGCGACGGTTGATTGGCGCTCACTTCCGGGGGCATGCCGCCCGGAAAAACAGCGCCCTCCTCGACTTCGCGAAGCAGGCCGGGGCGCTGCCCCTTGAGCAGTTCATGCCGGTGGATGGCGTAGGCCTCGTAGAGGACCACCAGGGCAAGGATGAGCCCGTTCACGAAGATCTGCACCTCAAAGCCCAGGCCGTAGCAGCCGATGCCGTTGAACAGGGTCGTCAGCATGAGCACGGCGATGTAGGACTTGACCACGCTGCCTTTGCCGCCGGTGAGTACCGTGCCGCCGATAATCACCGCGGCCAGCACGGTCATCAGCGTGCGGGTTCCGAGCACTGCGGCCGAGGTCATGGAACTGAGGCTCGCGGCGAAGAGCGCGCCGCCCGTGGCGGCCGTCAGGCTGCAGAGCACGAAGCCGGCCATGAGGTAGCGGTCGCGGTTCAAGCCCGCGAGCCAGGCCGCTTCCGGGTTCCCGCCGACGAGATAGAAGCTGCGGCCCTGGCGTGTGCTGCGCAGGTACAGCGCCGTGCCGAGCACAAGGACCAGCGTGAAGAGGAACAGGGGAGAAAGGAACGGCAGGATGGGCGTTTCCAGCCAGTCGGCAAAGCGGAAGTCGTCGACAAACTTCGAGCCGCCGCCGCTGTACAGGTGCATCAGGCCCGTTACGATGGTCATGGTGCCGAGGGTGACAATGAACGCATTGACCCGCGCTTTCACCACGAGGAACCCGTTCACCGCGCCGACGGCCGCGCCGGCCGCCAGGGCGGCGGCGATAGACCCTGCCCACCCGAGTTGCGGCTGCAACCCCACCGCGAGCATGCCCGAGAGCATGACGACGGCGCCGATGGACAAGTCCAACTGGCCCAGGAGGAGAATGAGGGTGAAGCCAATGGCCGTGATGCCATTGAGGCTGGATGCCTTGAGGATGGTGGTCACATTGTAGACGGACAGGAAATTCGGCGCGGACACGGCGAGCCCGGCGAACAGGACGGCCAGCATGAACAGCGCGCGGTGCTCGTTGAGCAGGCGCAGCGTGCTTGCGTATGAAGTGCGGCGGCTAGGCATAGTCTTTACCCCGAACACGCAGTTGGTATTGCTGCAGGCCGACCACAGCGATGAAGACCATGCCCATGACGATGTTCTGCCGGAAGGCGGTGACCCCCAGAAACGTCATGATGTTGGTGAGCAACCCGATGACCAGCACACCGCCGAACACGCCGGGCATGTGCCCGCGCCCGCCGCTGAGCATAACGCCGCCGATTACGACGGCGGTTACCGCACGGAAGTCGTAGCCCTGCCCCAGGTAGAAAACGCCGAGCTTGTTCATCGAGGTAAGGAATATGCCGGCCACCGAGGCCGCGAAAGCAGCCAGGAGAAAATTACAGAAGACAACGCGGGAAACCGGAATGCCCGAGCAGCGCGCGGCAGCGCGCGAAGACCCCACGAGGCGGCTCTCCCGGCCGAAACGCGTGTGCGCAAGCACGAGGTGCGCCACGAGGAACAGGGCCAGCATGACCGCGACTATCAGGGGAACCGGCCCGAGTTGGACCCGGAAGATTTCGATGAATGCGGCGCCCGCCGTGCCCGGGGCGGTGTCGGGATAGATCTGGTTGTTACTCCACGCGAAACGCATAAAGCCTTCCATAAAAAAGGCGACGGCAAGGGTCCAGAGAATGGGATTCGCGTTGAACACCCCGACCACCAGGCCGTTCATCGCGCCGACGGCCAGGCCGGACAGCACGCCGAGCCCCAGCGCGGCGGGCAAACCGAGCGGCAGCGCGGCCACGGCGACAATTCCCGAAAAGGCCATAATGGCGGGGAGAGAAAGGTCCGCCATGTTTCCCGAGTAGGTAACGAAAGCCATGCCGGCCGCGACAATGCCGAGCAACGCCACCGCGCTGAGGATGCTGAGCAGGTTGTCGGGCGTGAGAAAGTCGGGGGAGACGAACATGCCGGCAAACAACAATACGACGGCGACGGCATAGATTCCGGCGGTTTCGAGCAGGGCGAGAAACTGGCTGTGCCTACCCATGCGCGACCACTCCCTGTCCATTCGCCGCCAGCAAGGCCGATTCCTCGGAAAGCTCCTCCCTGTTCATTTCCCCTATCAGGCGGCCGTTGCGCATCACCAACGCCCGGTCGGAAAGACCGGTCAACTCCGGCAGGTCGGAACTGACCAGCAAGATTGCCGTGCCCTGGTCCGCCAGGCCCAGCACCGTCTCATGTATTCGCCGCTTTGCTTTTACGTCCACGCCGCGGGTCGGTTCGTCGAGTATCAGAACCCGGGGCCGTGTGGCCAGCCATTTGCCCAGAAGCACCTTCTGCTGATTGCCGCCGGAGAGCGTGCCCGCGTCCGTTTCGGGCGAGGCGGCGACAATCCCGAGGCTGTCGAGGAAGTGGCGGGTGACGGCCGCATCGCCGCCGGAAAAGTAGAAGCCGAACCGGGTGTGAGCGGGCAGAACCGCCGCCAGCAGATTCTGCGCGACAGAAAGGCGCAGGAACAGGCCGTCCACCTTGCGGTCCTCACTCAGATAGACCAGGCCCTTGCGCACCGCCTCCGGATAGCGGCCCGGCGGAAGCGGTTCCCCGAAAAGCCGCACCTCGCCCAGGTGCACGGGGTCCAGGCCGCAGAGCGCGCGCGCCAGTTCGGTGCGTCCTGCACCGCCCAGCCCCACGACGCCGAGAATCTCGCCTTCGCGCAACTGAAACGACACGTCGTGGAAGAAGCCGTGGCGCGTGAGGTGGTCGACCGTCAAAGCGGTCCGCCCTGTGTGCGCGCGGCGGCGCCCGTAGAACTCCTCCATGCTCTGCCCGACCATCATCTTCACCAGCGACTCAGGCGTTGTTTCGCTGATATCGCAGGTGCCCATCTTCCGGCCGTCCCGGAGCACCGTCACACGGTCAGCGACCTCAAAGACCTCCGCCAGGTGGTGGGAAATGTAGACGATTGCCAAACCCCGGCGCTTCAGGTCGCGGATGATCTCGAAGAGCCGGTCCACCTCTTCGCGAGAGAGGGATGAGGTCGGTTCGTCGAGGATGAGTATGCACGGTTCTTTGCCGAGGACTTTGGCGATCTCGACCAGTTGCGCTTCGTGCGGGCTGATTTCCTCCACGGGCGTGAGTGGGTCCACGTCGAGGGACACATAATCGAGACAGCGCCGCGCCTCTTCAAGCATGGCGCTTCGGTCGAGCAGGCCGAAGCGTTTTGTGGGCAGCCTGCCCGCGAGCAGGTTCTCCGCGATGCTGATGGGGCGGGCCAGGCTCAGTTCCTGATAGACCATGCCGATGCCATGCCCGATGGCGGCCGCGGGCGAGTGAAGCTGCACGGCCTTTCCGTTCACGCGTATCACGCCCGTGTAATCGCTGAACGAGCCCGTGAGCGTTTTCATCAGGGTCGACTTCCCCGCGCCGTTCTCCCCCATCAGCGCGTGCACTTCGCCGACACGGACCTCCATGTCCACGCCGTCCACCGCGAGCGTTCCCGGAAAGCGCTTCGAAACCCCTTCGATCTGTAGCGCAATTGCATCCATCGGCGGCGGCAGCTCTTGTTTCAGTCCTTCTGTTCAATTCGGTAGAGATGGGACTTGGTGCGCAGGAACAAGGCGTTGCCGGAGACGGCCGGCGAAGCCCACAGTTCCCCGTCGAGTTGGTTGACCGCCAGTTCGCGGTACTCGCGGCCGGGTGCGATGACGGTTGTCGTGCCCTTGACGCCCGAAATGTAGATGCGCCCTTCGGCGGCCAGCAGCGACGCGCCGAACTTGTCGCGCAGGCGCTCCGACCAGACCTGCTCGCCCGTGGCCGCTTCCATGCATACCAACATGCCCTGGTCGCTGAGCGTGTAGAGCAGGTCGCCAACGAGCACGGGCGAGGACTGGTGCGGCGCGTCGTCGTCCATTCGCCAGACCACGTGCGAACCCGTCACGTCCCCTTTGCCCCCCTGGCGGATCGCCCACAAGGCGCTGCCGCCGGGCGGGCCGCCGGTATTGACAAACAGCAAGCCGTGGCCGGCGATGATGCTCGATATGGTGCTGTCATCGCGGTAGCACACCCGCCAGATTTCCTCGCCGGTGCGCGGCTCGTGTCCCGTGACCAGGAGCGCGCCGTTGCTTATCAACTGCGGCTTGCCTTCCACCTCGACGACCACGGGCGTCTGGTATGACTTGCGGTAGACAGGCTTAGGGTCCGCGTACATTTCCCTGGGCCGCTCGTAGCGCCAGACCGTGTCGCCCGTCGCCTTGTCGAGCGCCACCATGAACTGCTCGTCCGTGCCCTCAAGTGTCACTATGAGCAGGTCTTCAAAGAGGATGGGGGAGGAGGCCGGCCCCTGCATGTGGTCGCAGTTCAAGTCCGAGCGCCGCCACAGGACTTCGCCGGAAGCGGTGTCGATGCACGCCGTGCCGAAGGTGCCGAAGTGGACGTATGCACGCCCCTCTTCGATGCAGGCCGAAGGTGTGGCGTATGAATTGAGCGGATTGATGCGCTGCGGTTCATCGGCCCGGAACACTTCCAGGTCGTGAACCACTTGTCCGGAGTCCTTGTCGACGGCGAGGGCGTAGAATGCCGTGCCGTCCTCTTTGGCGGTTGTAATCCAGACCTGGCCCCGCCAGACGACCGGCGTCGAATGGCCAAAATCATGGATAGCGGTTTTCCAAACCACGTTCTCCGTTTCGGACCAGTGCAGGGGAAGGCCTGTCGCGGTGGTGTGCCCGTCCGCCGTGGGGCCGCGCCAATGCGGCCAGTTTTCCTGAGCGCGCGCGGCGCATGCGCAGAACAGAATGGCAACACACAAGCCAAATGAACGCATACCGGTTCACTCCTTTCTTCCGAAGGGCGTCTCAGTCCTGCAACTCGCGCACCCATATGTTTCGGAAGCGCACGGGATTGCCGTGGTCCTGCAGCTGAAGCGGCCCGCGGTCTCCGTGGGGCTCATAGTGGGTCACGGCATGGGGTCCGCGCCAGCCGGTGCCGCCGGAGAGTTCCACATGGTCGTGCACCAGCACGCCGTTGTGGAGCACGGTGAAGGTCGCCCGTTTGACGACCTCGCCGTTTTCGAAGCGCGGGCGGTGGAAGATGATGTCGTAGGTCTGCCATTCGCCCGGCTTGCGGGAGGCGTTGACGAGGGGCTTGTGGCGGCCGTAGAGCGCGGCGGCCTGCCCGTCGGGATAAGTGGTGTTCTCGTAGGAATCAAGTATCTGGATTTCGTACATGCCCATGAGGAAGACACCGCTGTTGCCCCGGCCCTGCCCTTCGCCTTCGACGCGCTCGGGCGTGGCGAACTCGAGGTGCAACTGGCACGACCCGAATTCCTGTCTGGTCTGGATCATCCCGGCGCCGGAGGTGGGAATCAGGGCGCCCTGCTTCACGCGCCACCGCGTGTCCTCACCCGGCACGGTGGAGGTCCAGTTTTCGAGGCCGGTGCCATCAAAGAGCACCACGGCGTCGGACGGCGCCTGGCCGGGCTGGTCCTGGGTGCTGGCGGTGCCGGGCGTGACAATCGTGGGTTGGGGTTGCTTGGCGGGGTCGGTCTCATGAACCATCACACCGTCGATGGTCATGTACACCACCTCATCTTCCTCGCCCTTGTCGTTCGTCTCCATCCGGGTCCATTCCTCGATTACCGGCTGCTCGAACTGCGCCGCGGCGCTGAACGCGACAGACACGGCAAACAGGGCGAAGGCGGTGGACAACACATGCTTCCAGGTCATCTTATGGTTCTCCTCTGGTTCAAGGTGGCGCCGGCATCTTGGGGCATTGTCAGAGGATTCTACCTTCTTCGGCAGAACATTGCGACCGGCGGGGTTGCGGCACAGGCTGAGGGGCGCTATGGTGTGGGGGGTGTGAGACGGCACAACCGGCACGGCCCGCCCGCGAGGCGGATTTCGACGCTGACAGAACGAGAGAAGGAATCGGATACATGCGCCGTAGAGAATTCCTCAGGCAGAGTGCGCTCGGCATGGCCGGGCTGGCGGCGGGCCATTGGGCGGGCAACGCGGCCGAGCCCGCTCAGAAACGGCCCAACATCTTTTTCTTCTTCGCGGACGACTGGGGCCGCTACGCGAGCATCTACAAGCATTTCGGCCCGAACAGCGCGTTCGAGACCCCGGTTTTCGACCAGTTCGCCCGTGAGGGGGTGCGCTTCAATAACGCGCACGTGACCTCGCCGTCGTGCACGCCGTGCCGAAGCTCCCTGCTTTCCGGCCAGTATTTCTACCGCACGGGCCGGGGCGCGATTTTGCAGGGGGCGGAGTGGGACAGCAGCATTCCCAGCTACCCGCTGTTGCTCGAGCAGGCGGGGTACCACATCGGCTACACCTACAAGGTGTGGAGTCCGGGGGTTCCGCGCGACGCGCCCTACGGCGCTGACCGCTGCCGCTACCAGTCGGCCGGGGGCCGCTTCAACGGCTTCTCGCAGAACGCGACAAAGATGGTTGAGTCGGGCATGACGCCCGAAGAAGCGAAGACAAGCCTGTGCAACGAGGGCATGGCGAATTTCGAATCCTTCCTGGAGGGCCGTGCGCCGGGCCAGCCTTTCTGCTACTGGTTCGGCCCGACCAACACCCACCGGAAATGGACGAAGGGCTCGGGGAAGGACCTGTGGGGTCTGGACCCCGACAGACTGAAAGGGAAGATGCCCGCGTTTCTCCCGGACGTGCACGAGGTCCGTCAGGACATGTGCGACTACCTGGGCGAGGTGCTGGCGCTGGACCGCATGTTCGGCCTGTTTCTCGAAAAGTTGGAGGCCATGGGCGAGCGCGACAACACGCTCATTGTGGCCAGCGGCGACCACGGCATACCCGGGTTTCCGCGGGGCAAGTGCAATCTCTACAACCTCGGCACGGAGGTGCCCTTGTTCGTGCAATGGCCGGGACGCGCGCCCGGCGGCCGCGTGGTAGACGATTTCGTCAATCTCATGGACCTGGCGCCCACGTTCCTCGAGGCGGCCGGAGAACCGGCGCCGGAGGTGATGACGGGCCGGAGCATTGTGCCGCTGCTCGAATCGGACGCGCAGGGGGTGGTCGACCCGTCCCGCGACCACGTGATTACCGGCCGCGAGCGCCATGTGGCCACGGCGCGGGAAGGCAATCTGCCCTATCCGCAGCGCGCAATTCGCACGAAAGACTATCTGTATATCCGCAATTTCGAGCCCGACCGCTGGCCCATGGGCACCCCGAACGGACTGCAGGACCCGGACTGCGAGGTTCCCTGGGAGAAGCTGGAGCACGACACGCACGTCGCGTTTTCCGACCTGGACGCCAGCCCGACCAAGGCGTGGATGGTTCAACACCGCAACGACCCCGAATGGCGCGCGCACTTCGAGCTGGGCTTCGGAAAACGGCCGCTGGAAGAGCTTTACGACCTCAACAAGGACCCGGACTACATGGTGAACGTGGCCGGTGACCCGGCATATGAAGACGTGCGCGCCAGGCTCTGGAAGCAGCTTCTGGACACGCTGGAGCGCACCGGCGACCCGCGCGTTCAGGGCGACGGCAAGACCTTTGAGCGCCCGCCGTTTGTGACGGAATAGGCGATAGCGCCGGGAGAGGGTTGGGGACTGAGCTTTGGGAGGATAGCCATGCTTCAACTGTGCCTGTTGTGCCTGTGCGCCGCGGAGCAGACGCCCGCGGCGGCGCTGCAGCCCGACGCGTTTGTGCTGGAGGCGGCGCAGCCGAACGGCCAGGTCGTTATCGGCAGCGGCCATCCGGGCCTGGACGGCAACAGGCACGGCTTCGAGGGCGGGTGCGCGTTTCGACATGGGGACCGGTATCACCTGTTCACGGCGGAAATGTACGACGACCCGTTCTGGGTCTCCATGCGATTCGGCCATTGGAAGAGCGACGACCTGAAGCGCTGGGAACGCGCGGGAACGCTGCTGCAATCTAAGGGGAAAGGGTTTGAGCACCACCCGAGGTACTCCACATGGTCGCCCATGCCCGTCTACAACCAGGCGGAAAACCGCTGGAACCTCTTCTACGTCTGCTATGAAGGGCCGCAGAATCCCGGCGAGAGCACGCACATGTGGGGCAAGATCTACCGGGCCTCGTCGACGGCGCCCGGCCCCGAGGGGCTCGACGGGCCCTATGAAGATGTGGACGTGCTGATGCGGCCTGATGCGGAGTCGATGGCATGGGAGGGCCAGCAGGGGGTCGCGTCGTTCTATCCGTATGCGGTGGGCGGCCGCTGGTACTCGCACTACGGCAGCCACAACTACGAACCGATCAGCCACTGGCGGGTCGGCCTGGCCTCCGCCCCGGCGCTGTCGGGGCCCTGGAAGCGGCTGCCCGAACACAGCCCGTTGCCGTTTGAAAAGGAGTTCATCGAAAACCCCATTGTCTCCCGCATCGGCCCCTACCACGTGGCGGTCTACGACTCGGCCTCCGTCGGCGAGAACACGGAGTATCTCATGGACGGGATGTACATCGGGTATTCCTTTTCGCGGAACGGCATGGACTGGGCGCCTGGAAAACGGTTGGCCATCCACCGTTCCCCGGAAGAGAGCTGGGCGGCCGACGTGCGCACACCGCTCGGCCTGATTCCGCTCGAAAATGGCGAGTTTGCCCTGCTCTACACGGCGCGGGACAAGACGAAGATGTTCTGGAACGTGGGCCTGACCACAGTCAAGGCGGCGTTCCGGGAGCATGCCGCAGTGGAATGAGGGGCGCGCCCGTCAGCCGAGCACCTGCTCAAGCGCCGCCGCCAGCTTTCGCGAGTTGTAGGGTTTCTCCATGAAGGTGCCCACTTCCAGGCCGTCGAACCGTTCCTGAAGCTCCTGCTCGGCGTATCCGCTCACCAGGATAACGCGGACGGCGGGGTTGATGCGCCGCAGTTCAAGGAGGGTTTCCACGCCATCCATGCGCGGCATGCTGAGGTCCAGCAGCACGCAGTCGATTTCCGCGTGGTGTGCCCGGTAAATCTCGAGCGCCTCAAAACCGTCGCTGGCCGTGAACAGGGCGTAGCCCATCTGCTTAAGCGTGTATCCGCCGAGTTCCAGCATGTCGGGCTCGTCATCGACGAACAGAATGGTGCGCCCATTGCCGAAAACGGCGGCGCCGCTTCGGACGTCACCGGCCGCTGCGGCGGCGTGCTCCGGCGGGGGGCAGGCCGACACAGGCAGAAGGATTCGTATGGTGGTCCCTTCGCCGGGCGCGCTGTCGACCAGAATCGCGCCTTCGTGGGCGCGGACGATCCCGAGCACGGCCGACATGCCCAGCCCGCGGCCGGTGAACTTGGTGGTGAAGAAGGGGTCGAAGAGCCGCGCCCTGGTCTCCTCGCTCATGCCGCAGCCCGTGTCGGAAACCTCGAGGCAGACATACTCGCCTTTCGACGCGTCAAAAATGGCGCGGCTTTCGCTCAGGAACGCTTCGTCGCAGTGAAGCGCCATGGTCGACACGGTGACCACCCCGCCGTGCTCCTCGTCCACGGCCTCGGAAGCATTCAGTACCAGGTTGAACGCAACCTGCTGAATCTGCGCGGCGTCGGCTTCCACGGGCGGCAGGCCGGTTGCGAGATACGTTTCCAACAGAACCTTCTTCGAAACGGAGGACTGAATGAGTTGGACAATCTCGCCCACGGTTTCGCTCAGGTCCAGGATTTCGAGGGAGCAGCTTCCCCTGCCGGAGTAGGCCAGCATCTGGCGCGTTAGCGCGGCCGCGCGCTCCGCGGACCGCTCGATGTTGTCGAGGAATGGATACGCCGGAGCGTCTTCCGGGATGGTCTTCTGCGCGTGGTGCAGGTTCCCCAGGATGAGATGCAGGATGTTGTTGAAGTCATGGGCGATTCCGCCGGTCAGCACGCCGAGGCTCTCGAGCTTCTGCCGGTGCTGCACCTGGGCCTCGAGGTCTCGCTTCTCTTCTTCGGCCCGTTTCAGTTCGGTGATATCGTGCAAGGTGATCTGGGTGAGGCGCTCGCCCCCGATCACGATATCGGCGGTGCATGTCTGGACGAGCTTCGTCCGGCTGTCCTTCGTAAGGACCTCGTATTCAGAGAACGGCGTGTCAAGGTTGCCGGATGCTCTTTGCTGCAGCCTTCTGCGCGCCAAGTCTCTGTATTCCGGCGCGATGTGCTCAAGGAGCGGCACTTTGGTCAGTTCTTCGAGGGTCTCGTAGCCGAGCATGTCGAGCAGGGTCTCGTTGACGAAGACGACCTGGTTGCCCTTCGTAATTCCGATTCCCTCGATGGAGTTTTCCACGAGCACGCGGTACTTCTCTTCGGATTCCTGCAACGCCGCCTGGGTGCGCCTGCGCTCGGTGATGTCCTGGTGGAAGCCGAGGAAATACCGCATGCCGCCAAATTCGATGACCCTGGCGCTGACTTCCAGAGGGAAGGTGGACCCATCCTTCCGGTAATGCTCGACTTCAAAAACCATCGGCTCACCGCTCATCAGCCGGCGCAGACGTTCCGGCGCCAACCTCGCGGTTTCCGGAGTGTCGATATCCTTGAGCCCCAAGCCCTCCATTTCCTCCGGGCTGTCATATCCATGCATACTTGCGAACGTTTGATTCATAACGGTGGTTCTTTGGTCAAGCGACATGAATACGATCCCGTTGGCCGCCTGGTCAAAGAGGGCGCGGTAGCGCGCCTCGCTCTCTGTAAGCTGTTCCTGCACCCGTTTCCGTTCGGTGATGTCACGCACGGTGCCCATGAGGAGCGGCGCGCCGCCGTGCTCGAAGCGGGACAACAGCACGGTGGCCGGAAACTCGGCGCCGTCCGCCCTGCGATGGGTCCACTCGAAGTAGTGGGCACCCTGCTCGAGCGCCAGGCGCATCATCTCCTGCGACTTTTCCGCGGAAGGTGCGCCGTCGGGCTGGAATTCGGGAGACAGCGATGCCGGCGTGTGGGTCGCAAACTCCTGTTCGTCGCGGCAACGGAACAGCGCAATCGTCGCGGGGTTTGCGGCCAGGAAGCCCCGGTCGGGCGCAACGGTCATGATGGCGTCCCTGGAATCGACGAACAGGGAGCGGTACCGCTCCTCGCTGTCCCTGAGCAATGCCTCCGTGCGTTTCTGCTCGGTGATGTCGCGGAGGATACCCACCGCGTGCCATTTCCCGAGAATCTCCACGGAGGACACCGAGAGCGCGACGTCGATTTCGTCTCCGCTTTTCGGCACCGCCTTGAGCGTGAGGGTTCGGCCGACAACAGAGCCCTGGCCGCTTTCCTGCCAGGAAAGGAGACCTTCGGCGCATGCCGGACGCTGGCCGGACGTCACGAGAATATCGTGCACGGGCCTGCCCAGAATCTCCTCGGCGCGATAGCCGAGAATGCGTTCGGCCGCGGGATTCCAGTAGGTGACCGCGCCGGCGTTGTCCATAACGATTATCGCGTCGAGGGCCGAGGTGCCGACGCCGTCCAAGAGCGCCTGGTGCTCATCCAGACGTCTCTCGGTCTGCTCGCGCCGGGCCACTTCAGCGGCAAGCCGGTCGTGCTCCGCCTGGAGTTGCTGCCGCGACGTGAGGAGCCCGATGATGGCGTAGAAATAGGTGAACGCGATGAGCACCAGCCCCAGGCCCGTGGACAGGTTGTCCAACGCGCGGAGCATGGTTCCGCAATGGCCCAGTGCGCGGGTATCCAGGAGGCCGACCGTCTGTGCGTGCCGAAACACCTGGAAGACAACGAGCAACGTGATGGCCACGGCAACGGGCAGGTACATCCAGCGCTCGGTCCGGGCCTTCAGCAGCAGGTAGCCGGCGAAGAGGCAAATCAGAACGATCCCGATTCCCGAGGCGGCGCCGCTCAGCCAGGGAATCATGTGACCCGAAACGCGCATCACAAAATCGGGCAGAAGGGAAAAGAAGACGAACCAGGCCAGGGGAATCAGCGCCATGCGGCGCAGATGCTTGCTCTGCTGGCGGATGTCGGGAGAGCCGGTCTTTCGCATCAAAATACCCCCTACTGCATCACAAGGGAGGAAGGTGCACCCTCGGCCATGATCATAGAGCACGCAGTGGAAAGAAACAAGCCATGACTGGTCTTGTTCCACAGGCGTCAGGTTCGAGATGGCCTTTACCCATGGTGAATGTCCCATGCGCTGGATAAACGCGGTCCTGCTTCTTCCTGTGGTTTGAATCCTCACGCGATTTCTGATTAACTCATCCCAAGGCTTGAGCGCTCTGCCAGAGGGCGATGGACGTGCGCCCGCAGGGTACGTCTCGTTTCATCCCTGCTGACAAGCTTGTTTGCCAGAGTTGGTGAAGACGCCACGGAACTGCGAGAATGTTGCGATGCGCGGTGTGTGACGGTTACCGGGCTCGGACCCCATACCATGAGTTTCTCAGGCATAGTTATTTCATTGGCTCTTGCGTGCATCTTTGCGGTGCTTGCAGTATTGGCCGCGTTTGGACCGTATTGGGCGCTGCGGCGCTTTTTTGCGGGGCGTCTCTCGGATGACGCGCAGAGTCTTTCCAGTTCAGTAATTGTCCGGTTGGGCGCCTTGCATGCGTTGATCCTGGCACTGGTTTTCGCGCAGGAACAGGTCAATTACATGGAAACGCGGCGCACTGTCACGGAGGAAGCCGCGGCCACAGCAGATGTCTATTATGACATCCAGCGATACGAAGAGCAGATGTCGCCGAATATCCAACTCGCGTTGGCACAGTATGTGAAGACGGTGATTGAAGTTGAGTGGCCCATGTTGAAGGAGGGGAAATTGTCACCGCTGGCATGGGAGTATTACACCAAGGTTGACCTGGCGCTGCTCCACCTGGCACCTGCTGATCAGGTGGACACCACCATACGCGCCCAGGCACTGGATGATTGGGACAAGGTGTCCGAATTGCGTCGGGCACGTGAAATGGCGGCCAATCACCACATCCCCGGTTTCTTCTGGGTGGTGGCGGTGCTTGGCTTTTTCCTGGTAGCCATGCCTTACTTCGTATTTGAACCGAGTGCCCCCAATTTGTGCGCCTTGGCGGCCTTTGCCGTGTACAACGGCATCGTGTTCTACTTTATCGTAAGCATCAGCAATCCATTCGCCGGTCCGGCGCCCCTTGAGCCGACTGCATTCGAACGGCTCTTTTCTGAGAGCATGGCGGCCCTGCTCGGTCAGGGGTCGGGAGTCTGATGGACATCCAGCACAACCTTCTATGCACACTGCTGCTCGTCTTGATTCCATTCTCTGCCAGCGGGGCCGAAGACGAGTCCAAAGCGCATCAGACGGTTCGTGTCGGGTTGGAGGAGAGTCCCCCTTTCGTCATTCATGACGGGGCCGGCGCCTACTCCGGCATTTGCATGGACCTTTGGCGGAAGACGGCGAATGCACTGCAATTGAATTCAGAATATGAGCTTGTGTCACTGCACGAACTGCTCGATGGAGTGGAGAATGGCCGCTTCGACATCGCTGTGGCGCCACTTACCATTACACCGGAACGCGAGCACCAACTCGACTTTTCGCATGCCTACTATTCTTCCGGCCTCGGAGTGGCCGTTCATCGACGCGCACCCGCAAGGCTTGTCAGGGTTGTAGCGCGACTGGTTCACAGTGGTTTCACCCGGGCCCTGTTGCTCCTGTTCCTCACTTTGCTGACGGGCGGCACGTTGGTTTGGTTATTTGAACGCAAACTCAATGCAGAGCACTTTGGCGGGCGCTGGTACGAAGGCATCGGCGCAGGGCTTTGGTGGTCCGCCGCGACGATTTCAACCGTGGGTTATGGGGACAAGTCTCCACGAACCTTGCTTGGCCGCTTCATTGGAATTCTGTGGATATTTATGGGGATTCTCGTGTTTTCAAGTTTCACCGCGGCGGTCACCACCGCCCTCACAATGAGCCATTTCGAGGCGAGCATAGCAGTCCCCGAAGACCTCGCGGCCATGCGAATCGGAGCGCTAGAAGACTCCTTCGGCAAGGAATACGCGCAGAAACTGGGCCTGCATCCAGAGATGTATGCCAGCTTGGGCGAGGCGTTTGCTGCGATTGCCAACGGTCACATCGAGGCGGTCGTAAGTGATGCGCCTCTCATGCGCTATGTGATATCGCGAGACTATCCTTCGACACTCGAAGTCCTGCCGGAAATCCTTGCGCGGGAACAATACGGTTTTGCATTTCCACAGGGGTCCAGCCTCCGCGAGGGCGTCAACCGCGCCATGTTGGACATAACAGGACGCCAGGACTGGCAAGAGACCTTGGTCTCCTACCTCGGGCAAGGGCATTCAAAGTGAGCGTGTGAACCCGGAAGAAGAACTGACGACCTTTCTGCATCTGCCAGATTGGTGGCAGGCCGCGGCACACCAGTTCGCGTGTCTTTCTTACATGCTATGCCCTGCCGCAGCATTCAAGACAACCGAATACACGTCCCGGTTTCTTTCCGGCATACAATCCCGGACAGAAGCCCAAATACGTGCCGCCCGCTAATTCATGACGAGTGCCTCGGGTATCTCGCAGATCTCCCAGCGGGCGAAGGCATTGGTGAGCACTTCGTTCCCGCCGCAGGCCACATTCGGCTCGCTCAGGTTGCCGGCCTCGTCAATGATGATCTCCTCGACGTTGTGTATCGTCTCGAGTATCACCCGGTTCTCGCAGTTCGCGGTGAACACCAGCGGGTCGTTGGCGTCTGCGGTCGTGACAATGACATGCACGGCGCGGCCCCGGTCCACGTCGGGGTCGCAGTCCGCATTGGGACACCACTCGAGCCAGATTTGCACGGAACCGCTGGTGAAATCGTTGCCGCGCACGTAGGTCGAGCTGAGCGCGACGTTGTTGATTTCCTGCACGCACACCTCATTGTCGAGGCCGTCCTGGCAGTTGCCCACGGTGCTCGGGCTTTCCTCGGACTGGATACACTCCATCAGCAAATCACAGCCGGTCGCGACCACCTCATCACCCTGATACAGCAGGCCCCCCGGCACGCTGCAGAAGCGCGGGATACGGTTGGTGCCGTCCATGAACCCGCCATTGCCGGGGAAGAGCGGGTTGGCCGGGTCGTCGGGAACGGTGACCTCGAAATGCAGGTGCTGGCCGCAGGCGCGGCCAACGTCCGACTCATAGCCGAGAAACTGGCCCGCCAGCACAATGTCACCCACCTGCAGGCCGGCGGTGCCGGTGGCGGAATTGAACGCCAGGTGCGAGTACTTGGTCCACTCCCCGCCCACATGTTCGAGCCACACATAGTTGTTGGCACAGGAACCGCCGCAACAGTTTATGGTGCTCTGGTCTTCTATGTAACGCACGACTCCGGTTTGGGCCGCCACGATAGCATAGGCGCCGTTCCCATTGATCCCCGCCACATCAAGCCGGTCCGGCGGGTTGTGCGTGACGTGGTCCTGCCAGACACGCACCTGCGTCCCGTCTGCGTAGGGCACGCGATATACGAGAAACGACTGGCCCGGACATCCCGCGAGCACCACGGCGGCCATCATGACGACCGCGACGGGCGCCACGGCCCTGACTTTTCCCCCTGCAAAACCTGTAAAGACACTCCAATTGGCATTCATGTTAATTCTCCTGAGTCGTACGATGCGGTTCCTCTGCACACTCACACCGACTCAGAAACAGAGCGGGGCAGAAGGGTATTCCTGTAGCAGCATAGTGGGAAGTATCTATACGCCTGAGAGGTAACCTTCGCGGGGTATCAGTCGACGGCAGTCTTGACGAAGGCGACGGAATCGGCGATGACCAGTCCATCGGCGCCTTCGTTGGAGAGGGTGACCTTCGCGGGTTTGCCTGGTTCGAGCCGGTATTTGCCGACTTCATTGGCGAAACCGTGTTCGTTTCCTTTTCTCATGTCCCACCCCATGTGCTCCACACCGTTCGCGTGATGGATGGAAAGCCTGCCGTTGGAGGCATTCCGGGCATCGGGTTTGTAGAGCAGTGAGAGCTGATAGATGCCGTCCTCCTCGACAGGCAGGGTGTATGTGATTGTGGCGTTCTTGCCATTTCCACATTGGATCTGATTGAAGCGGAAGAGGCCGGAGAGCCCCGTGATGGTGCGCTGTTGCCAATCACCGGTGCGGGTAACCAGTGCGGCGTCGCTGTAATGAATGACCCGGCCTTCCCTGCGCAGGTCTTCTGGGCGAATGCCGTGCGTGGCGGTTCCTCGAGGGCCGACTTGACCGAGAAACGGGGGTGTGACGGGCTTTCCGGCGCTGTGGTTGTCCGCTATGTCCAAGCCCCAGTTGTTCCAGATGGTCTTCACGGGCTGGCCGCCGGCATTGTAGATGTAGTTGTGTTTCACGGTGGTGTTGCTCGTATCCCAGTCGAGAAAGACGCCGTTGGCCAAATGCCGCTTCGGCATACCATCGGGCCTTTGCTCGTAGCCCCAGATGTCATAGAGCCAGTTGCTGAGGATGTAATTGGGCGCGTTCAGGCGGCTCATGGTGGCGAAGTGGATGCAGGCGCCGTCGATAGTGGTCTGCATGGCGTCGTGGATGTGGTTGTACTCGACCACGTTGCCGCCCTGATTGCGGAAAGCGAATATCCCGTTTCGGGACAGGCCGGCAAAGTGGTTGTGCGCGATGTAGTTCCCGGGCGCCATGACCATGCCGGCCGGGCGTGAGTCGAGGTGGACCCCGCCGCCGTAGTAGCGGACCCGCCCGCAGTGCTGGACGGTGTTGCGCGTGACCTCGTTCAGGATGGGAAACACCGTGGCGGCAACCGCGCCGGGCGTGTAGAGTTTGCTGTCGTCCATATAGGAGAAGCGGGCGCCGGTGAGCAAAACGCCGCCGCCGCCGGCGTGCAGGACCGTGTTGTGGTTGAAGATATTGCGCCGGCTGTCCAGGTGGAGCCAGAGCGCATAACCGCCGATGTTCTCGAAGTGACAATGCTTGATTACGCAGTGGGACGCATTCTCAAAACGTATGGCTGCATCGGTGTGCACCCGGGCTTCAATGTGTCCGAGCGAGAACGTGGTATGGCGGAATTCGAGGTCATGGAACTGGACGTACCGAACGTGCGTCTCCTTTTCGACCTCTCCCCTGGCGCAGATGAGGACATTGAGGCGGGGCGCCACGAAATGCAGTGTGTTGGGGTCCACCCCCGGTTCCGGCATGTAGTAGAGGTCACCCGCTTCCCGGTCGAGATACCATTCCCCCGGTTCATCCAGTTCCGCCTTCACGCCCTCTATCCAGAACCAGTTTCCCGCCTTGATAACACCGTGACGTTCGCTGTCTGCGATGTCTATTCTTCCCCGGGCTTTGTCGACACCCGTGACGGTGTTCCATTGGTTGAAGAACTTCCAGGCGGGGACCATGTTGAGTTGGGCGTCGCCGGCCGCGCCCCAGGTTTCTTTGAGAAGCGCCGGTTCGATAAGCACATGGTCCATGCCGCCGCCCGTGGCATAAAGGAACGGGTTCTGCTCGGAGGCATTGGGGTAGCGTGCCCGCGTGCCCCGGTCCCCCCCGACAAACAACTGCCGAAAGTTCCAGCCACGGGCCACGCCTGGCAATTCTACCCGCCACACCCCATCTTCTTCGCTTGTCTTCCAGGTCCCGGTGATGGGCGTTCCCCCGCTGAGAATGACCTTCTCACCTTCCGCCGCGCGCCAGATCACAGGCGCTTCGGCGGCGCCGGAATCCCGCGGGTCGAGGTATAGCGGTTCCGTGAGCCAGTAGGTGCCGCCGCGGAAGGTGATATGAATCGGCTCCGTCCTCTGCACGGTCCGCGCGGCATCACGCGCGCGGCCGGGCGTGGCGAAGGGCGCTGTTCTGGTCCCGGGATTCGCGTCGTTTCCTTGCGGTGCGATATAGAACTCGGCCGCCTGCGCGCGAAACAGTATGGCAAATGCAGGCGCAAGAAACAGGCTGATGCAGAGGAGACAATACGCCGCGCGTGCGCTGGCGCCTCCACTCAATTCCCGTTCCCATCCCTTCCGGTGCGGTGTTCCAATCAGGCGGGTAGTGCGCATGGTGGCAGCTTCTCCACGGTGAAGATGCATTCTCCCAAGTCNNTCAACTATTCCGCCGCGCAAGCGCGGAAGCGCGCCGGGCCGCGGGGTGCAGCGTGCCGTGGTATTGCCACGCACACGCTGCATTAATTCACCGGGGCTCTATACGAATAGCGGCGCGCGGTGTATGATGGAGACGGGGGAAGGCAGGGGGTGTGAAGCCGGGTGGGCGAGCGCATGGCATGAGCGAGGACTGTTATCACGACAGCCGCTACCTTGCGGCGTGCCAGTATCAGGACGCGCGGCATCTCGGCGCCCGCGAACGGCTTCACGCGTGTTTCTGCTCGAATTCGGTGCCCTGGTACCGGTGGGTCTTCGAGCGGCTGTGCAGCGCTGATTGGGAAAGCGTTCTCGAAGTCGGCGCGGGATTCGGCCAGCTATGGCACGAGAATGCGGAGCGTTTCCCTGCCGGGGCGCGGGTCGTGCTGACGGACGTGTCCCCCGGCATGCTGCGGGATGCGCGCGCGCATCTTGCCGGGCAGGGCCTGCGCACGGAAATGCTTGTGGCGGATGTGGAAGGATTGCCTTTCCGCGACGCGCAATTTGACACGGTGCTCGCCAATCACATGCTCTACCACGTGCCGGACCCGGAGGCGGCGCTGGCCGAGATTCAGCGGGTGCTTCGGCCCGGGGGCGCCGTGTTCGCCGCCACCAACGGCGGACAGCACATGCACGAGCTGATCGAATGGGGACGCAAGCTGGGCGCGGCCGCGTGGGTCGGTTTCCGGGAGTCGGAACTGTCTTTCAATATCGAGAACGGCGGCGCGATGCTGGCCCATTGGTACGACCAGGTGCGCTTTGAACGTTACGAAGACTTCCTGCTCGTCACGGAGGTCGAGCCGCTTGTCGATTATGTGCTGTCCATGCTGCCGGACCCGGCGGAACAGGAACGCGAAGCGCGGCTGTGGCGCGACTTTCTCGCCGAAAAACTGGCGCAAGACGGCGTGATTCTGATTACCAAGGACACGGGACTCTACACGGCGCGCCGCCGGTGAACGGCGCGGGCTACAGCCCCCGGACGCGCCAGCCTTTTCGATAGCGCCGCCGCAGGTGTTTGGTCGCGTCTTTCGAGTTGGTGAACTTGAGCCTGCCGGCGTTCCATTCCAGGGTCTCGCCGGGGAAGCGGTTTGCCACGTTGGCGAGCAGGACGGTTTCCGTGAGCGGCCCGGAGAAGTCGAAGTTCGCCCCGGCCGTTCCGTTGCCCAGCGCCGCCTCGACAAACTCGTGATAGTGGTCCCTCGGTTCGAGTTCGGGCTTGGCATAGTTCGCGAACTTGGATTCCGGGTAGAGGTGCGGCGGACCGACGTGCGGCAGAATCAGCGTGCCCTCTTCGCCAATAATCATCGAGCCGCTGGGCGGCAGTTCGTACTTTTCAGGCAGGTCGGGCGACAGGTCTTTGGCGGGCTTCTTTCCGCCGTCCAGCCAAGTGGCGTGGATGGTATCCGCCGTGGTGAACGGCGTGCCTGGAAATTCGTAGCGGGCCTCGGTCCACGCCGGATACACCTCTTCGCTCACACACTCGGCGGTGCAGGTGATTGTGCGCGGCGGACCGATTTCGAGGGCGGTGAACACGGGGTCGAAGATGTGGCAGCCGAAGTCGCCCGTGGCGCCGCCGCCGAAGTCGCGCCAGCAGCGCCACTTGAAGGGGTGATAGGTCTCTTTCTTGTAGGGGCGCTCGGGGGCGACGCCCAGCCACAGGTCCCAGGCCACGGTTTCGGGGATCGGGTCGCTGCCCCCGGGGCGCTTCTTGTCCTCCGTGGTATAGACCGCCGAACTCCAGGAATGCCATTCCCGGACCTTGCCGATGGCGCCCTCGCGCAGCCACTGCACCGCCGTGCGGTAGAAGTCGTGGGAATGGATTTGAATGCCCATCTGCGTGGCCACGCCCTTTTCCCTCGCGGCCCGCGAAAGCTGCCGGGCCTCGTAGACCTCGTGGGTCAAGGGTTTCTCGCAATACACGTGCTTGCCCATTCGGATGGCGGTCATGGCGGGGGGCGCGTGCATGTGGTCCGGCGTGGCAATGTTCACCGAGTCGATGTCCTTTTCTTCCTCATCGAGCATTTCGCGCCAGTCGCGGTACAGCCGCGCCTTGGGGTATTTCTGCGCGGCCTGCCGCAGATTTGCTTCATCGATATCGCACAGCGCGACCACGTCAACCTTGCCGCTGCCAACTATTATCTCCAGGTCGGACTTGCCCTGCCCGCCGACGCCGATGGCGGCGTGCTGCAGCCTGCCGGAAGGTGGAGAAGCCAGGCTCAGGCGCGGCAGGATAAGCGGCGCGCCGATGCCGGCCGCGGCGGTCTGCTTGAGAAATGTTCTGCGTGTTACGGGGGTCTTCATGGCAACTGCTCCGTGGTTTGCCCGGCGGGCGCGCGCAACGCATCGTCGAAACGGGCCGGCGGCGCAGCTCAGCCCGCATGTTTCACCGGCGGCAACGCCGCACGGGGACGTATGCTACGACAAAATGACATCGCCATTCCAAGTGACGACGGATATTGCGCAGGCTGCGCTTGAATTCCGTGGTCTGTCTGCTTGGGCCCGCTTGCTTTCTACAGGTTGCCCTTGAAGGCTTGTGAAGTATCCTGGCAACGCCAGAGGGTGGCGAAATTCCAGCGCGCGCAGGGTGAACACATGTGCAGAAGAAAAGCGGAATACCGTGTTCTTGATACACCCGGCGCCTGTGCCCGGTCAGCGGAGGATACCTTCCACTTCTTCCATCGGCAGGAAGTGGCCCATCAGCGGTTGGGACCTGTCCGGCCTGGATTGCTGCCAGGTGGCGAAAAGACCGTCATCCAGGGCGATAACGTCCACGTACCGGCTGCAGCCCGTACCCCAGGGAGACACGAAAAGTGGCTGGTGCGGGGACAAGCGGGTCAGTGGCGCCGACCTGCCCTGTCCGCCGCACAACAGCCCGCCGAGTTCCTCGCAACTGTAGCCCCGGGGCCGGGGCACGCCCTGTTTGCTTTGCGTCAGTTCACGGCAGCACTCAAGCCCGTCGTAGAAATAGAGGAAGGTTGGCGGCATTGATGCAAAGGCGCCTATGGACGGAACGCGCACGCGGGCGGTGATGCGCGTGCCGGCCACATCCCATGCGGGCCCGCGCTCCGCCAATGCATAGGTGCGGACCTCGAATTCCCAGGCGCCTTTTTCCCGGACGGCAAGCCCCGTGTTCGACGAACTCCAGGTGAACGGATGACTGCAGAAGAGGAGCGTCGTGCTTCCGTCGTTCTCGCGATAGGCCTTGGGGTCTTTCACATGCAGATATCCCGGCTCGGGGGCCGGGCGCAGCACCGGCTTCAGGGCGCCAGCATCCATGGCCCCGGGGTCTGGACCTTCAAACGCATCGATGGACCAGACACCCGTGCCGGGCTTCTGATAGGCCTCGAATCCCGCAGGGTACGAGCAGGTCTTCTCCGTGGACACAAAGAGTTCCCACCCCGCATCGCCCTCCAGCAGGCACGCGCCTTCTACGGATATTGCCTGCTTGTCACCAAGCCCCAGGGCCTGTTTTCCCCAGGAGGCCACCTTCTCCCAGGGGCCGTCATGGCTTTCCGCGCGGAAGATGGCCAACTCGAGGCCGCGTTCGCCCGCGGCAAGTCCGGTGCGCGAGTCGCCCGCATTGCGGTACCGCCCGACGAGATAGAGCGCGCCCTCCTTTGAATGAACTGTATTGCCCCCGCCGAACCAATAGCCTTCGGCTTCGGCATAGGGGGCGACCAACACGCGCGCGGCGTGCTGGTCGATGAGCCGGCAAGCAAGTGTCCCCAGTCTTTCCTGCGCGGCTTTCTGCGTCACCTTGTCATGCATGGCCTGTCGTCCTTATAGGTCCCCGTCTCGGCAGCGCGAGTATATACAGTAGGCCTTGACGAAATCGCGCGGGGCCCGTTGTCTTGAGGAACCTTCAGCCCTGAGGTTTCGTGTGGCGCTGCACCGCCCTTGAACATCCAAATCGCGACCGGTAGACTCGCGGGACTCACAAGACGGTGGAATCTTGGATGGGGGCAAGCCGCGCGTGCTCTTCGATTCGCTGACATTCGGGGTCTTCTTCGGGCTGGTGGTGCTGTTGCACCGTATCCTGCCTTCAAGCACGGCGAAGAAGGTCAATCTGCTTGCCGTCTCGTATCTCTTCTATGCCTTCTGGTATCCGCCGCTGATTCTTCTGCTGTGGGTGTCTACGTTCACCGATTGGTTCGTGGCGCGTGGCATTGCCCGTGCGGCGACAGCGCGTCAGCGGCGCATCCGTCTAGGGCTTAGTCTCGCAGTAAATCTCGGGCTACTGGGCTGGTTCAAGTACGGCGTCTTTCTCATCGAGAATTCGCTCGCGCTCGCGGGGTTTGCCGGGCTCGAGATTCCCGCTGCCGCACCCAGCATCGTGTTGCCTGTCGGTATTTCGTTCTACACCTTTCAGACCCTTTCTTACAGCATTGATGTGTACCGAAAGCGTATCGAACCCGCCCGTTCCTTCCTCGACTATGCCCTTTTCGTCTCGTTCTTCCCGCAGCTTGTGGCGGGGCCTATCGTGCGCGCTGAGAACCTGCTTCCCCAGTTCACCGGGATGCGGCGCGCCTCGTCCCGCGATGTCTGGTGGGGGGCACACCTGATTCTCCTGGGGCTTTTTCAGAAATCCGTCTTGGCGGACGGCCTTCTGGCTCCGGCGGTGGACGCCGTCTACCTGTCGCCCGAACTCGCCACCACGCGGGATGCCTGGACGGCGATGTTGGCCTTCTCAAGCCAAATCTTCTTCGATTTTGCGGGCTACTCCACGTGCGCCATTGGGTTGGCAAGCGTGCTCGGCGTTCGCCTGCCAGTGAACTTTCGCTGCCCGTACGGCGCGGTGGGATTCGCCGACCTCTGGCAACGCTGGCATATCACCTTGACGGCGTGGATGCGCGACTACGTCTATGTGCCGCTTGGCGGCAACCGCGGCGGCCACTGGCGGACCCATGCCAACACACTGGCCACGTTCCTTGTTACCGGCTTGTGGCATGGCGCAGCTTGGCACTTCCTCACCTGGGGCGCCATGCACGGCCTGTTTCTCGTGTCGGAACGCGAATTGCGCCGCTCTGTGGGCATGTGGCGAGTATGGGAGTCGGCCGCCGTCCGTTTCCTGCTGGTGTGCGCCACGTTCGTCCTGTGGAGCGTGACCCTGACTGTCTTTCGCGCGCCCAGCAACGATACCGCCATGACGCTGCTGTTCAAGCTTGTGCCCTGCAGCGCGGGGGCAGGCGTTCTGAGCGGTATTCAGGTTATTGTGGCCCTTGTATTGACCAGCGGCCTTGTGTTCACGCATGTGGCGCTGCGCAATACGCCGCTGGAAGCGGCCTGCGAACGCATACCCGGTGCAGTGCGTGCAGTACTTCTTGCTTGTCTGATGATTGGCCTTCTGTGGAATCCCGGCAATGACCGACCCTTCATCTACTTCCAATTCTAGCGCGGAGTATCGCCGCACACGCCTTGGCCAGCCGCTCCTGGGTGCGTTTCTGGTGGCCGTGCTCCTCTTCCTCGCCTGGGAGTGCGTCTGGCGTGCGCGGGGCCTGCGTCCCTCAGTCAACGATGATGCGAGCCTGTGGGCTATGCACCGGAATCGTGTGGATGAAAAAGCCAGTAGCGCCTTCGTGCTGGCAGGCAGTTCGCGCATACTGACGGATATCGTTCCCGAGGTGCTCGCCGAAGAGACGGGCGGCGCGTGCCCGGTGCAATTGGGCATCGCCGGTGCGGCGCCGTGGCCCGTGTTGCGGCATTTCGCGGAGGCGACGCGCTTCCGCGGATGTATCGTCGTCGATGTGGCGCCCCTGCATGCGTTCAGTCTTGCAGAAGACGATGTGGCGCATCGGCGCGCGCGCGAATGCCTGGCGGAGTTCGCCGAGCAGGAGGATACGCCGTTCTGGAACGTGGAGCGCTGGTTGCAGGCACAGGCCGAGGCAAGGCTGATCACCTGGCTGCCGGAGCTGTCCCCGCACACGCTGGCGGCGCAATATGCGCGGGGCGGATACCCGCGCAAACGCCTGTGGCTGATGACGCCCGGGCGCCAACGCTGGGCGAATCCCGATGCTTCGGAAGAAGAGTGGGAAGAAAACCGGCTTCACTGGCAGACGTACTACAGGGAGAGCTACGCCGAGCTCTATCAGCGCGGGTTGCTGCCGGGTCCCGCCGAGCGTGAGGCGCTTATCGCGCAGGTCAATGAATGGGTGCGCATCATCCAGGGGCGTGGCGGCCGGGTGGTCTTTGTGCGCCTGCCCAGCAGTGGGGTCTTGCGTCTGCTCGAGCGGCGCTGGTTTCCAAAAAGCACTCACTGGGACATGCTCGCGCAAACTACGGAGGCCCGGTGCGTCCACTTCGAAGACTTCCCGGAACACCCGCTATGGAACTGTGTCGACGACTCTCACCTGGACGGGCCGTCGTCGGTCGCGTTTACGCGCGCGTTTGCCGGACTCTTCGCCGGCCGTGGCGTTTGCGCGGTCCCGCGGGACTGACACCGGTGCAGTTCGACCCGCATGGGCACCTCGGCATAGCGTGGCGCGACGGCCATGGCCACTCCGGCAAGCCGGTCACCAAGCGGCGTCAGCGAGAAGACAAGGTCCACCAACCCGTCATAGACCGAGTGGAGCGGCAGGCTCGCCCGGGCGCTTGCTTGCAGCTGATGTTCCGGGGAAACGGTAACCCCTCTCAGTGCCTGCGGCGGCGCAATGCCAAACTGCAGCGTCGAGCGGGCGGGACCGCGAATGTGCATTCTGAGGGGAATGGCCTCGTCGTAGAGGCGGAAGACGCCTTCATATTCACCGCGGAAAAACTCAATGGGTAATTGCACGGGCGGCGGCATGGCAGGTGTGCCCGGCGGAGCTTCCACGTCTTCCGGATACAGGACCTGGCAGATGCGCTCACGAACTGTGAAGGCGAACTCTGGATTCTGTGCGTTGCAGAAGACGGCGACGGCCGTCCGGTCGTCCAGAAAGGCGCGAACGCGGGCGGTCTTGCCTTCGTGGCCGCCGGCGTGGTTGATATCCGCGTGCCCCCGGTAGTCCTCCACGCGCCAGGCCACGCCGCGCTGCGCGCGCATTTCACCGGGCCGGGCAGGGGTGATCATCTCCAAGGTGGATTCGACGCTCAACACCCGCCGGTCTCCGGCAACCCCCTCGTGCATGAACAACTGCATGAAGCGAAGATAGTCGGTTACGGTGCTCCACACGCCGGAGGCGCCGGGCAACACGCACCGCGCATCGCTTATCGGCCGGAAGCGATTTCCGGCATCAATGTAGTAAGTCTGCGCAGCATCTTTCTGTAACTCCGGTTCGAGATGAACGCCCGTTCGGGACATGCCGGCCGGGCCGAACAGCGCCTCTTCCAGAAACACCTCCCATGGTTTTCCGCTGAGGTGCTCGATGACGCGGGCGAGCACGCCGTAACCGAAGTTGCTGTAGTAGAACTCCGCCCCCGGCTCAAAGATGGGCCAACCGAAATAGCGTATCTGGTCCTCCAGGGGCATGGGGCCCTCGCCCTTGCGCACATAATGAAGATACGTTGGCAAGCCGGCGCGGTGGTTGGCCAGATGACGCAGAGTGATGGCATCGCCGGCGCCCACGAAATCCTGCAGTTTGGCGCCGGGCAGATGCTTGTTGACCGGCTCGTCAAGCGCCAGCAGGCCCCGGTCTTTCAAGACCATAAGGGCCGTCGCCG
>NPIG01000157.1_pt1 | contig 28034 bp, 19 predicted proteins | sample 8637441 | NCBI WGS metagenome assembly NPIG01 (sample SAMN07420675, study PRJNA396082) | bioreactor metagenome | isolation source: sample BR6 brine-fed electro-methanogenic bioreactor BR | place: Japan: Kochi | collected 2016-06-14
CGAGCAGAGCGGCATCGATCCGTCGACCGAGGTCTTCTCGAACGTCGTCAGCTTGACCGGCTTCACCGGCGTCAAGACGGTGTCGGTATCGGGCGAGGGATTCTCTCTGATCGTCAACGGCACCGAGTGCGGGACCTCCTGCAGCGCGACCAGCGGCGACGAGCTCGTCGTCAAGGCGGTTTCCTCGGCCGAGGCCGGCGGCGCGCTCTCTGCCAGCGTCACGCTGGGGACCTATACGACGGCCTGGGCGGTGACTACCACGGACACGACCGGCGTCGTCATTGCTTCGAGCGTGAACAACTACAACCTGGCCAGCGATCTGCAAACGAACCATGGCTGGGACGGCATCTCGGCGATCAATGTCGAAGTGACGGTTGCGCCGGGTGTTCTGATCGGCTCGTCAAGCACCAGTCAGCCATCCTTTTCCACCGGCGCCATGCCGGTCGGCTCGACGCTGGCGTTGGTCGTTCAGGGCCAGATCATCGGAGCGGGCGGGAAAGGCGGATATGGCGGAGGCTACAATGGCCAGGCCGGGTTCCCGGGAGGTACGGCAATTGAATTGTCGTTGCCGGTGTCGATCTCGAATGGCGGACTTATCGCCGGCGGCGGCGGTGGCGGTGGCGGCGGCCATCAGTGTTGGGGCGGCGGCGGTGGTGGCGGCGGCGGCGCCGGCGCCAATGCGGGGCTCGGCTCCTATGCCGGAACCGATATCGCCCCGGGCCAGCCCGGCGCGGCAGGAACGCTGCTCGCAGGGGGAGCCGGCGGTGTCCAGGGCGGGTCCGGAACAGCGGGTGCCAAGGGCGGAGATCTGGGCATGCCGGGAAGCACCGCGGGCGCCAATGCCTGTGACCGCTGGCTTGGGTTCTATACGGGAGGTACCGGAGGAGCCGCCGGCAAGGCCATCAAGTCGAATGGCAACACGATTCAATGGATCGACGGCAACACTTCTGACCTGGTGAAGGGGCCGATCGACTGATCCTTCCTTTCGTGGGGGATAGTGCGGGACGGAAGAGCATAAATCCGTTCCGCGCCTCAGTATTCATCTGACGGCGGTATCGCGGCGCCGGCTGCTCAATTGAACCGTTGCGCGAGAAAGCTCGGGATCATCCGGATTGCTCAGCATTCGTTTCAAGGGGGTGACGATGGCGGCGGAGTCTTGCCGCGCTTGCCCGGCAGCCGTATTCTCGTCTGCTTGAGCCGTCTCGAGTTCCGCCCGGAATGCGTTCGCGCTTTGCAGTTTCTTCTGGATTTTTTCCTCGAGCGTCATGGGTTGCTGCGGCTGGGCCGAGTGCGCGGCGCCTGAAGCGCCGGTATTTCCAAGGCCTACGTGCCGGGCCCGGTGTTGCGCTCTCGAGTCCATGGTCCTTGCCATGATTTCCAGTCGCTTGGCCGTTCTTTCGGCGCCCAATGCGGCGACTTCTTCCCGACGCTCGGCTTTCAGGGCCTCGGTTTTCATGCGGCTGAACCGCTTCAGGTTCATCTGCCTGAGATCATGAGCAGTCATTCCGGCAGAAGAGGGACGGGATTGCGCTTCCGGCGCACGGAATGAAGTCTGGGGCCTCGCCGGCTCGAGAAGCTCGAGCCCGCCGCCCTCGGCGACGGTATAGATGCGTTTTGCGGGTTTTCCGTCATCCTGGCCTTGCGATCCGGGAAGGATGTCGAAATTTCTCAAGGTTTGCCGGAACGAGGCATTGAGATCGATGCCGTCTTGCCGATGTCCGTCATGCGGAAGATCGAGAGGCGGGGCGACAATGCCGGTCAGGCGCAATTCGTCATTGTCCCAGGGGCTGCTCTTCATCGTCACCTGGTAGGTGTCGCCAGTGGCGTCGTCCAGGGATTTTCTGAGCTTCAGGGAGGCCGGGTCCGGGATCCGCCAGCGGGCGCCGCTGCCGACGACGTATTCGACGCATTCGCGAGGGAACATGACGTTGGTCAGCCGGGTTCCCGTCCATACCGAAAGCCCGAATCGTTCGCGCGTCCTGATGAAGACGCAATCGCCGGGGACCGGCAGCATGGTTTTTTCGGTCTTGAGGTTGAGCTGGTATCGGCCTCCGCGGTCGATAATGGATTTGTGGGCGCGTTCCGCGAGGATCCGGGACGCGACGATCGACGTGTTGTGCTGCTGCCAGAGATCGCTTTCCATGGTTCCGTGCAGGGGGTGGACGGCCGAGCGCAAATCGATGCTGCTGGCGATCCGATCGAGAAGCTTTTCCGTTTTCATGACCTGGTCGCCGATTTCCGCCAGAGCCTCGCGAAGAGGCTTCTTATCCAATAGCGAGTTGATCAGGATGCCAGCATCTTCCGACACCATTCCGTGATCTCGGCTGTCCGGAAAGGCTCCACGAAACGGGGCCGCTTTCATATAGGACTTGGCGTCAGCCAGGTACTGGTCCATCGCTTTCGAGATCTCGAGTTCCGGTGCGCCGGATAGCCGGATGAGATCGGCGGAGATCAAGGGATCGGCGTTTCCGGATTCGAGGAACTTGTTGAGTTCCTGCCCCAGGCGCTGCCGGTCGGACTGGCGCCGGCTCCAACTCGAAGAGTAGGGGCCCAGATTCTCCCGGCCGTCTCCCCAGCTCTGCCCGGTGCGGAACGCGGTGATCCGTTCCCGGGTCGGAAGGGCGAAATGCTTGTATTCGCCTCGCTTGCGGCTGCCGTAGTGGACGATGCCGTGGTAATCGGTCTTCCATGTTCCGTTGGGCTGCAGCCGGGCGACGTCCAGGACCCATTCCTGATTGAATTGATTGTTGTGGGTTCTGACGGCGATGGGAACCGCGTCGAGACCCGCCATCTGGGCGCGCCCGAGCATCATGGTCACCAGCTCGTCTTCGTTCCGGCGCACGACGGGGCAGCGCATCGGCACGAAACCCTTCCCGCTGGTGGGATCCCAGGGCCCGCGGATCAGGGAATCGGTGGTTGCCTCGATTTCGGTGATCAGGCTTTCCTCGTCGGTCGCGCGGCGGCCGCGGGGGCGGACCTCGCCGTACTGGAACATCTTCTGGACATAGTCCTTGTTGATGAGTCCGGACGAGGACATCCGCTCGATGTTCCCGAAATAATCGACGACGAGAGGATTCGTTCCCTTGGTCTTCGCCTTGCTGCTCCAGACCATGCGGTTCAGTTCGAACGTATTCTCCGGACTGAGGGAGGCATGGGCAAGAACGAGGAAGTCGACGGAAATTCCGCGCTTGTGAACGAGACCGTGATTGGTGCCCACCATCAGGGAGGAGGAGTCGGGGTCGTTGAGTTTCTTTCCCGCCTCACGCCAGTCTTTTGCCGATGACTTGGTGGGAGAGGGGAATGCGTCGATGCCGCGGGCCCGGAGAAGCTCGACGGCTTTTTCGACCTCGGCATTCGAGACGACGACGACGACGCCGGATTTCCGCCCGGTTTTTTCCCATTCGGATTCGATGGAATCGGCGAGTTGATCATGCCAGGCCAACTGTGTCGTCGAATTGATCTGGCCGAGATTGGTATAGGCTATTTCCGGGCTTGAAACCCGTGTCGAGCGGATGATCCCGGATTCCTTGATGGCTTCGAAGTTCAGGCTGCCGAGCAGCCGGGCGACGCGACTTTCGTCGCGCGAGAAGACGGAGATGAAGTCGATGCCGTCGCGCCGGTCGCGCACGTCCGTCACCCCGAGGAATGCCGTAAAGGGATGACTGTCACGAAGATCGGCCAGGTCTTTTCCGATTTTCTTGGCGCCCGCATAGAGGCAATCGTCGACGATGATGACGTCCGGCTTCACGCTTGCGCCCTTCTTGATGGACTGGAAGCCGAGAGATTCGATCGACGAGCCGGTATCGCCGCCGGCATCCTCATAGGCCTCGGCGAAATCGGACTGGCTGCCGCCGACATAAAGGACATTCAGCGGGCCGCCAGAGGTTTTGGAGAGCCTGGCAACCGAGCGGCCGGCGAATTCGGACGGGGAGATGCCGGCTTCGAGCACGATGGCGCCGGAATCGCCATTGAGCATGGCTTCGTGCATGCGCTCCTCGAGGCCCTCGAGGGAATCGAACACGGGGTTTGATTCACCGATCATCTTCCGGCTCCCGCGTGGAGAGGACTTCGCGCCAGCCATCGTCGTAACGGCCGCGGCGCGATGGTTCGTAGATGCCGATCGTCACGACGTCGGCATCGCCTTCCTCCATCGTCCGCTGGACCTGGACATGGACGTTTTCGCCGTCGATTTCCGTCCATTGGAACGATTTCTCGCCGCCGGTATGGGTGCCGGCCCAGAGGTATGTCGCGATGAACGGGCCGCGAATGACGTCGACGGTAAACAGCGAGGGCTCATGATCCTCGGCCAGGCGATTGACCGGGTAGATCTCGAAGTATCCGGCCGGGGGCTCGTCGCCGGCCGCGACTATCGCCGTGTCGAAGCGCAAGGGCGAATAGCAGATTCTCATTCTGCGAAAGATTTCGGAAACCAGTTCTTCGTCGGACAGGTTGCTCTGAAAGCTTTCGGAGTATTTATCTCGCATGTCGTCCATGTCGTCCTGCAACGGAAATGATGAGTGTCTTACTGGAAAGATGGTGGTTTCAGGCCAACCCGCCCCAAAAAAGACGGTCAAAAAATTTCGCCGTTTTGGATTTTTCCGTATGGCGTGGAAATTGCTGAGACCGTCGTTACGGAACGGTCTCATATTCAGGAAAGCGAGAGTTCGCGATCACTCTTGACAAAAGGCACGCTACGCATGTCAACAACAACAAGAACAGACACCGCAAAAATTCCCGCCGCTTCACCTCCTTCGCAAAGCGATGGCTCGTCGCGCATCAGGTCTGCTCGCGACAGGTTCGTCGCACTCGCCTTCTGCTGGGCTGATCTTCTGTTCGAGCTCGATTCATACGGAACCGTGGTCTTTGCCACCGGGGCGACGAGGTCGGTGCTGGGCAAGGCCGCCGAAGAGCTCGTGGGCATGCGTTTCGACGACAATCTGGTCCCGGCCGACCGGCCGCTTCTCAGGCAGATCATCAAGGTCGCCGAAAAACGCAATCGTTCCGATCACGCCGTTGTCAGGCTTTCCGGAAATTCGGGAACGACTCCGCCCTATACCGTGATCGGGTACCGCCTGAACGAATTGAACCGGCACTTCTTCCTGGCTTTGAGAATGACCGGGTCGGGAATCATCAACCCGGCTATCGCCCAGGACGAAATGACCGGATTGTACCAGGGCGACGCCTTCGTCAACGAGGTCGCCCGCCAATTGGTGCTCGTGCCGCGTCCGACCCGGGACGGCGTCAGGATGACCCTGGTTTCCCTGGGCGACATGCCGGCGCTGCGCAACCGTCTCGACGAGGCTTCCGAGAGTTCCCTGATGGCGGCGATCGGCGCCTGCATGCGGGCGAACTCGACGGATGGCGACATGGCCATGCAGGTCGCCGAGGATCAGTACGGTCTCGTTCATGACGACGCGCTGGATATTGCCCGATTCGAAGAGGAACTGGTTGGAGTAACCAGGGATGCGGATCCTGAGGGGCGGGGCGCTTCCGTGGCGACCGCTACCGTGGACATCGGCTCGTCCCAGGCTACGGAGGAGGATCTGGCTCGCAGCCTGATCTACGTTCTCAACCGCTTCAAGGATACCGCCGGGAACGCACTGTCGATCAAGAGCCTGTCGTCGAACCTGTCGTCGCTGATGCACGAGGCGACATCGTCCGTGGAAACCTTCAAGCAGACGGTCGCCTCGAAAGCGTTCGATCTGGCGTTCCAGCCGATCGTCGACATCGAGACGGGGGAGGTGCACCACTACGAAGCCCTGACGCGTTTTCACGGCGCCGCGAAGGGAGAATCGCCCTACAAGCAGATCACGTTCGCCGAGGAGACCGGCCTGATCGCCGATTTCGACCTGGCGGTGGTCGAGAAGGCCATCGAATGGCTTGGCCGGTTTCCGCGCAACACCACCCGCTACCGGGTTGCCGTGAACATTTCCGGGCATTCCATTGCCAACGAGCGCTATATTTCGGCTCTCTATTCGCTTCTGCACCAGTACTCCTGGGTGCAGGACAAGATGCTTTTCGAGATCACCGAATCCGCGCGGATGGCTGATCTCGAGATGGCCAACCGGGTCATCCAGTCGTTGCGCAAGGCCGGCCATGAGGTCTGTCTCGATGATTTCGGTGCCGGCGCGGCAAGCTTCCAGTATCTGAGCGCGCTGGATGTCGATGTCGTCAAGCTGGACGGCAGCGCCGTGCGCAATGCCCAGGCCGGCCCGAAGGGGCGCGCATTTCTGACGGCCCTTGCGTCGTTCTGCGGAAGCCTCGCCGTCAACACCATCGCCGAAATGGTCGACAGCGAGGACTCGCTCATCTTTGTGAAGGGATGCGGGGTCGACTATGTCCAGGGCTATCTGTTCGGCCGTCCGTCCAAGCAGATCAAGGATTTCGATCCCCTGCCGCGAGCCGATCTGTTCCGGGGCCGCCGGCGAAAGAAATAAGGCCGGGCGACAATGTCGGGGCTGCGCCGTATTTCCGGATTCTCGGCTGAGAAGGCGAAGAACATGAGTGGCCGCCCCGGTGTGCTTTTACGCCAAAGGCTCTAAGGGATACGGCAGCAGTCTCGGAGTTTCCCCTGTCGGTCGGAGTCACCTGCCCGATCGGACCCGCAGTTCCTCTCGTACTGTGCGGGCAATGCTGCCGTTCGCTACTCCGCCTGACACGAACAGGAAAGTCCATTTGTGGACGGAACTGACCCGGTCGCCCGGGCTTTAAGCTTCCACCGGACTGGCTCGCCGTTTCCGACTTGCCACCCTTCATCCTGCCGTCGCCGTTTCACGGCCCTGAGGTTATACGCCTCGATCACCCGACACGGTCATCTCCCGCGGATACTGGCCGCGGTGCGAACGATCTGCCTCGAGGACGCTTGGTTTCGGATCCGGAGTCCTACTTCCTTCCTCTCGCCACTCCTTGGATGATGGCTGCTTCCAAGCCGACATCCCGGGGCGGCCGCTCATGATGCCCCGCGCTGCTTTGTAAAAATGCATAGCGAGGCAGAAGACATATTGGTTCATCGGGAGGATTTGGTGCAAGAAAATATTTTTTCGATATCGATACGGAAGTTTCCCGAAGATTCTTGTCGATTTTAACAGCTAAAAAAATTGATGTTTCGTGTTTCAGTAAAAGAGGCTCGATTCGTCCGTTTTCGATCGATAACAAAGATGGCCATTCTGGATTTTCCTCTAAAACAAGACTAGAATTACAGTAACGACACAGACCATCGTATCAGCGAGTCCGGCAGGTTTTTATGGGATCCGTATCCGAAGACAATTTTCTCATCGGCATGATCGTGCCAGCCGGCCACTTCAAGCCGCAATGGCTTTATGTCGTAAAAATCGACGACAATGGCGTGGTCTGGGGGCACACCTGGTCGGCGCGATCGAGGAAATAGACTCAAAAACCGACCTGGTTTGCTCGCGATGCCCTGTTCAAGCGCACCCCCCCGCTGCCCGATGCCGGCCGCGAAGCCGTCGACGGCGTGATTGCCGATATCGTCCTGCGCCATTTTCCGATTTGCACTCATATATTCCTCAAAGCCCGGAAGCCTTCGCTCGACAGAGTACCCTGGGCCTGTGTAATCATGATTCTTCGGGAGAAACGGAATGTTGAGCGCGACAGAACACACGATGGCCAGCTGGGACGGAGCGGAGCTTTTCTACCGTGCCTGGCAGCCCGAAAAAACTGCCGGCAAGGCCGTCATCCTGTTCCATCGCGGTCATGAGCATTCCGCCCGCTGGCAGAACGTTATCGACAAGCTCGATCTGCCTGGATATTCGTTTTTCGCCTGGGATGCCCGAGGTCACGGCCGCTCTCCCGGCGAGCGCGGCTATGCCGAAGACATCGCGGCGCTCGTCAAGGACGTCGACAGCTTCGTGCGGCATGTATCCGAAACCTATGGCATTACCCAAGAGAACATCGTCGTCATGGCGCACAGCGTCGCCAGTGTTCTCGTCTCGGCCTGGGCTCATGATTACGCGCCGCGGATCCGCGGACTGGTTCTCGGGAGTCCGGCGCTGAATGTGCGCCTCTACGTTCCCTTTGCCGTGCAGGGGCTGCGCCTGCTCGAAAAGCTGCGCGGCAAGTTCTTCATCTCGAGCTATGTCAAAGGCAAGCTTCTCACGCACGATCCCGACTGGCAGCGATCCTATGACGAGGATCCCCTGGTCACGAGAAACATCGCCGTGAACATCCTGCTCGGTCTCCACGATACGGGCCGGCGTCTCATCGACGACGCCGGCGCCATCACCCTTCCGGTGCTGATCCTCACGTCGGGAGCCGATTTTGTCGTCAGTCAGGCGGCCCAGAAGCGCTTCTATGACGGCTTGCCGAATCCCCGCAAGGAGATGCAGACGTTTCCGGGCTTCTTCCATGACACCTTCAATGAGGTCGACGGGCACCTCCCGATTGCCAAGGCCAGGATGTTCATCGAGGATCTCTTTTCCCGGCCTCTCGATTGCGAAGATCTCCTGACCGCCGATGTTGCGGGCTACACGCACGAGGAATATCGCAGGCTCGCCGCTCCTCTTTCGCAGTATTCGCCGAAGGGTCTGGGCTTCGCGATTACCCGCGGGCTCATGAAATCGCTCGGCCGCCTCAGCGACGGGATCCGGCTCGGCTGGGAATCCGGGTTCGATTCCGGAGCGACCCTCGACTATGTCTATCGTAACGAGGCGTCCGGCACGTCGCGTGCCGGAGCGTTCTTCGACCGTCTCTATCTCGACAGTCCGGGCTGGAAGGGGATCCGCCGGCGCAAGGCCAATCTCGAGAAGGCTCTCGATATGGTGATCGACAAGGTCATCGCGGAGCAGAAAGAGGCGAGGATCGTCGACATCGCGACGGGATGCGGCCGATACGTTCTCGAATCCCTTGACCGGCACGGAGGCAAGCCGGTTTCCGCCAGTTTGCGGGATTTCGATCGGAACAACATCGCCGCCGCCCGCCAGATTGCCCTGGCGATGAACCTGAAGAATGTCAGGTTCGCGCAGGGTGATGCTTTCGACCCCGAGTCCGTCGGCACCATTTCCGAGAGCCCGAACATCGGCATCATCTCCGGTCTCTATGAACTCTTCCCGGATAACGCCTCGGTTCTTCGATCTTTGCGGGCGCTGAGCGACGTTCTGGCGCCGGATGCCTATCTGATCTACACGAACCAGCCCTGGCATCCTCAGATCGAGTTCATTGCCCGCGTGCTGGACAGCCATCGCGGCGGCAAGGCTTGGGTGATGCGCCGGCGAACCCAGGGCGAGATGGATCAGCTCGTCGCCGCGGCGGGGTTCGAGAAGATCGACATGCGGATCGACGACGCTGGGATCTTCACGGTTTCCGTTGCCCGCAGGGCCCGAGATCAGGCGCAAGTGGAATAAGCCCAAGGGAGGCTTTCCATGGCCACCATCTACGACCTGAAACCCCGCTTCCAGGCTGCACTGAGACCCTTCTGTTCGCGCCTGGCAGCCGCCGGCGTCACCGCCAACCAGGTCACCGTCACGGCCCTGGCGCTCTCCGTTTTCGAGGGAGCGTGGATCGCGGCGGATCCCGCCTCACCCTGGCCCTATCTTTTTTTGCCGGTCGTACTCTTCTTCAGAATGGCGCTCAATGCCATCGACGGCATGCTGGCCCGGGAATTCGACATGGAGAGCCGGCTCGGCGCGGTTCTCAACGAGATGGGCGACGTCGTTTCCGATGCCTGCCTCTATCTGCCGATCGCGCTTCATCCGGCCGTTCCGGCTCCGGCGGTCATCGCTTTTGTCGTCGTCGCCGTCATGACCGAGATGATCGGCGTCGTCGCCGTCCAGATCGGCTCCAGCAGACGCTATGACGGACCCTTCGGCAAGAGCGACCGTGCGTTCGCTGTTGGTTTGTTCGGACTTCTGATCGGCGTCGGCGTTCCCATAGGATCCTGGTCCGGATGGTATTTCGTCGTCGCGATTGTGCTCTCTCTTATTACGATCGCGAACCGGGCGAGGCGCGCTCTTCGGGAAGAGAAAAACGCATGATCGAAATTCCTCCTGTCGCCGTCCAGGTGACGCTTGCGGCTCTGTTTCTCGTCCTGGCGATCGCTTCCGTGGCGGTGCCGGTTCTCAGGAAAACGAAGCCGGAGCACGATCATGACGAGCTTGGAAAGCGGATCCGTTCCTGGTGGGTCATGGTCACGGTTTTTTCGCTGGCGATCGTGCTTTCGCGCGGCATTTCCATCGCCTTCCTCGCTTTCGTGAGCTTTCTCGCGTTCAAGGAATACCTTTCGCTGATCCCGACCCGACGGGCTGATCATCGTGTCCTGCTGTGGGCCTATCTCGCCATCCCGATTCAGTTCTATCTGGTTCACATCCATTGGTACGGTCTGTTCATCGTCTTCATTCCTGTCTGGATGTTCCTTTTCCTGCCGGTCCGCATGATCACCATCGGTTCGACGGAGGGCTTTTTGAGAGCGGCCGGCTCTCTTCATTGGGGGCTCATGATCACGGTCTTCAACTTGAGCCATGCGGCCTATCTGCTTTCGCTGCCGCGGATCGACAATCCGGTGGCCGGCAGCGTCGGATTGCTGCTGTTCCTGGTCATCCTGACCGAACTCAATGACATCGCTCAGTATGTCTGGGGAAAAACGCTAGGCAGGCGCAAGATCGTCCCGGCGGTCAGCCCGAACAAGACCTGGGCGGGTTTCCTGGGAGGCGTGGGAACGACGGCCGTCGTCGGCTGGCTGATCGCGCCTTTCCTGACGCCGTTCTCCGGGTGGCACGCTCCGGCCGCCGGCTCCCTGATCGCTCTCTCCGGATTCTTCGGGGACCTTATCGTTTCGGCGATCAAGAGGGATCTCGGGATCAAGGATACCAGCAACGCGATCCCGGGCCATGGCGGCATTCTCGACCGCGTGGACAGCCTGACGGTCAGCGCCCCGGTGTTCTTCCATTTCGTCTTTTTCTTTTACTACGGCACGCAGATCGTTTCGTGACGGGCGGCTTTCGCATGGATACCCTCCGCAACCAGATCACATCGTTCGAAGCGGTGCCGTCGTTCGATGCGGGTCCGGATGCCCGTCCTCTGTTCAAGGAGCGGGTTCTCTGGGCGCTTCTTCTCGGGCTGTTCTTCTTCCTGGTCTATCTCTCCTGCAACGAGATCTCCGCGCTTCGGGCGCCGCATCCGAGCTTCTACTGGGACTGGGAGCTTCACATCCCTTTCGTTCCCGAATTCATCCTGCCCTACATGTCGTCGGATTTCGTTTTTGTCGTGGCCTTTCTGGTCGCGCCGAGAAGAGTGGATCTTCAGAAGCTCGGCCTTCGCCTGGGTCTGGCCATCGTCATCTCGGCGGCTTTCTTCATCGTCATGCCGCTGCAGTTCTCCTTTCCCCGGCCAGAGGTCAGCGGCTGGCCGGCCGCCTGGTTCGGCGCACTCGGCTTCGACAAGCCCTACAATCAGTTTCCCTCGCTGCACATCAGCCTCGGATTCCTGGCCTGGCTCGAGATCCGCATGCGGGTCCGCGGGGCCGTGGGCTGGCTGGTGAGCCTCTGGTTTCTCGCGATCGCCGCCTCGACCCTTCTCGTCTACCAGCATCACGCGATCGATCTGATCGGCGCGGCCGCGGTCACGGCGTTTCTGTTCAAGGCAATTCCTCCGGACGGGCAGGGACGGGTTCCCCTGAGGTTCGTCACGCCAAGGCATCTGCATCTAGCTCTGCGCTACCTGATCGCGGCTTCGTTGGCCGTACTCGCCGCCTTCCATGCCGGCTTCGCCGGAGCCGTCCTGTTCGGCTGGGTCGCCGTTTCTCTTGTCTCCGTATCGTGTGCCTACGGGCTCGGGGTCAATGAAATCCTGGGTAAGACAGCGAAGGGATATCCGCCGTTCCGACTCGTGCTTTTCCTGCCCTATCTGGTCGGCAGCTGGCTGAACTGGAAATTCTGGCGCGCCCGGGTGCCTTTGATGTCCGAAGTCGTGCCCGGCGTCTGGATCGGCGCCAGGCCGGCGGCGGGTGATCTGCCGCGCCTTCGCGAGGCCGGCATTCGCGCCGTGATCGATCTTGCTCCAGAGTTGCCTGCAGTGCCTCTCGGGAACCTCGAGTACCGGCACATGCCGCTGCTCGACATGACGATCCCGGATCCTGCTGTCTTGGTAGGGATCGTCTCGCGGATCGATGCCGCCGCCAGGGGCGGAGGCGTCTATATCCACTGCGCTCTCGGAATGTCGCGCAGCGTTCTCGCCGTCTGTGCCTGGCTGGTTGCCAGCGGAAGCACGCCTGCCGAAGCCCTTGCCAGGATCGACCGGGTTCGCCTCCGGCGCGTGCGCCGTCCCTATATGGCGATCGCGCTCGAACTCTATGAGCGATGTCGCGTGCCGCGGCACGACGATCTTTCAGCGCCTTTAGGCGGCGGCAAGGATATCTGACCATGGATCGCTATCTGCGGCTTGCCTTCTTTCTGCTGATCGTCCGTCCGGTCGTCTACGTGCTGCTGGGCTTGAACATTCGTCATCGCGAACGGCTTCCCACTCAAGGGCCGGCGATTATCGCCGCCAATCACAACTCGCATCTCGACACGCTTGTCCTGATGTCGCTGCTGCCGATCCGGCTGCTTGCGAAAGTCCGCCCCGTGGCGGCTGTCGACTATTTCATGCGCAACCGGTTTCTGGCCTGGTTCGCGACCCGCATCATCGGCATCATTCCGGTTTCCCGCACCACGGCCGGCGGCAACCCGCTTGCCGGATGCTTCGAGGCCCTGCGAAAGGGGGATATCCTCATTCTTTTTCCGGAGGGGTCGAGAGGCGTGCCCGAGCGGATGCAAAGCTTCAAGCAGGGGATCCGCGTCATCGGCAGGAAATTTCCGAGCGTTCCCGTGGTGCCCGTGTTTTTGCACGGGCTGGGGCGCGCGCTTCCGAAAGGCGAGATAGTGCTGGTGCCGATCTTCTGCGACGTCTTTATCGGTTCTTCGATCACGTATGCCGACACCGATCAGAATTTCATCCCGGATTTGGCAGCCGCATTCGAAGCCCTGGCCTCTGAGGGCCGGCTGCCGATCTGGGAATAGTTGCGAGATCATCGGTGAGTGCAAGCAGGAGAATGCGCCGAGCGCCAGTAAAAGCCAGGGGTGCCGGCCTTGCGGCGCGGCGCTTCAGTTTTCGTCTCGAGTCAGGCCGATCAATAGCCCGAGAAGGCGAAAGTTACCGCATTGTTGAAGGTGCGGATGGCATGGCCGCCGGAGCTGATCACCGTGCCGCCGGTCGCCACCTGGGAACCGAGATAACGAACAGGCGCCTAAGTTGCTGCCGGACGGTTCCTTCGCGGGCTTCGTTGCAACCATTGCCGCCAGCGGCGTCGACGCTATAGGAGGCGTTTGTTCCGGCGGCACCGACGGCGTCGTTTCAGGTTTAGCCGTTGACGTCGGCATTGCATCCCGTTCCACGATTGCATCGCTGGCCGGTATTGGGCGGCCAGGCCGTTCGAATTGATGCATGCGCGGAGAGCGCCGCCGTTGCCGAAACCTTCATGAAAACGGGGGGCTTTGGCGTAGCACGATCTGATTCGCTGGATCGAGTCTTTGCTGTAAGGAATATCTTCCATGTGGTCCGATACTCGGCCTCTGGTTGGCTGGGTTCGAACAAAAATGTAACACCACGCAATTAGTTTAGCTTTTGCAGATTGCTGGAGTTGGTGGCCGGCGTCGTCCCTATACATCCTCTGGCGAGTGCATTTTTGGTCGGCCGTGCGCTGCAGGTCGATTGCCGGCGGTTTTCTGTAGGAACGGAGAATGATTTAAATGATAAACAAACTGTTTGGCCGGTTTCGCCGGAGCGTCCGCGGGGCGTCGGGAACCGAGTATGGCATGATCCTGGCGCTGATCGCCGTAGTTTGCATCGGCACCGTCACGGTGCTCGGCGGGCGCGTCGAGACGGTCTACGAGGCCGTCACCGACGGCGCCGTGACCGAGGCCCGAGCCGAGGCGATTGTCGCCGGCCATGAGGACGAGTTGCGTGCCATCGAGTTCCTCGATATCAATGATGCGAGCCTCGTCACCCCTTATACATCGACCATAGCGGTGCTCACCGCCGGACCGCTCAACATTTCGTTGGTCGGCGGCAATGCCACGGCCAGCCTGGTGCGCAATGGCGAGATTCTCGGGGTGCGCTCGGCCGTCTATCAGAGAGGCGATCTACTGGCCATCTATATGGAAAGCCCGGGAGAGCCGGAGGCGACCGACACCGTCGTCGTCGATATTCTCGGTGCCTCTCCGGTCGGTGAATGGTCGATCACCACGGCGCCGGACATTACGCCGGAGCCTTTCTCCTTCACCGACGTCGCCGGTGTCTCGCCGAGCCAGCTGACGACTTCCAACGAGGTGACCCTCGAGGCTTTCTCAGGAAGCAAGTCGGTGAGCGCCACCGGCGCCACCGGTGTCGATCTGATCGTCGACGGCGTCGCCACCGGTGGGCCTGCGGCCGCGGTCACCGCCGGCCAGAAGCTCAAGTTGAGCATGCCGGCGGCCACTGAGTACGAGACCGGCAAGACGGCGGTCGTTACGCTGGGCGATTACACCACCCTGTGGACCGTGGCGACAGGCCCGGACATCGATCCTGACGTCTTCACTTTTGCGCCGCAGGTCGATGTTGTTCCTTCGGCGGTGGTTATCTCGGAAGAGGCGATAATCACCGGCTTCTCCGGCGTCAAGGAAGCCGCTGTATCCGGCATCGATGGTGCCACTCTCATCGTCGACGGCGTCGACACTGGTGAGGCGACAGCCGATATCGGCATCAACACGGCTGTTGCCGTCAAGATGACGGCGGCTGACACCTATGAGACGACGCTGACCGCAACCGTCACGCTCGGCTCCGGCTCGGCCGACTTTGCAGTAACCACCGAAGCCGATCTCGATCCCGACGAGTTCGCGTTTGCTGACGCCGATGGCGTCGACCCGGAGACGGTGGTCTATTCGAACGAGGTCACCCTGACCGGTTTCTCGGGAACCAAGACGGCCTCGTTGGCCGGCGACCCGGGCTTCTCGCTCGTCATCGACGGCGTCGACCGCGGAGCTTCCTATGACGTCACCGCCGGTGCGAAACTCAAGCTCAAGGTGACATCGTCGGCCGAGGCCGGCGGCGAACTCTCGACTTCCGTCACATTAGGCAATTACAGCGCGGCCTGGTCGGTGGCAACGTCGGAAGGGGGGGTGGAGATCTTCATCTCTTCGAATACTTCCAGCTATAATCTTCGCAGCGATCTGGAGGATAACTATGGTTGGAATGGTTCGTCGCCAATCAACGTCGAAGTCACTATCATGCCGGGCGTCGTTATCGGTTCGTCAAGTACCTCGAGTGCTGCCTTCAGTACAGGTTCATTCCCGTCCGGATCGTCAATTACCCTGATTAACCAGGGACGTATTCAGGGCGCCGGTGGCAAAGGCGGAAATGGACACTCGTCGACGAGTCTCGCTTACCCCGGAGATCCGGGAGGAGCTGCTCTGTACCTGTCGACCGCCGTATCCATCGATAACTCCACTGGAGAAATCTGGGGAGGCGGCGGCGGCGGTGCCGGTTCTGCTTATTTCATGTTCGGAGCCGCCGGCGGTGGCGGAGGCGCAGGATTTGTGCCTGGGCCTGGCGGTACCGGCTACAAACCCGGTTCTTCAGGAACGACAGAAGCGGGTGGAGTGGGTGGAACTATTACAGCGACTTTGTACGGAGGTCGCGGTGGCGCTCCTGGAGAGGCAGGAGAATATGGCCTCTTTTTTGGCACCCCCAAGGGAACAGGGGGCGCGGCAGGAGCGGCCATTGTCTCGAACAACCACGATATCAATTGGCTCGGAGGGGGAAATAGCCCTCGCGTAAAGGGCCCAATCCAGTAACCCGCAAAAATTCAAAGCGAAAAACCCGGCCCCAGCAAGGGGCCGGGTTGCCGCTACAACGCTTTTTGGGTTTCGTGCGGTATTTCTTGGTCTTCAAAATCGCTCACTCCAAGGTCCGGTAATCTTCAGATGGACTGTTTTGCGCCGGTCTTTTCGCGGGTGGCCGCCCCATCTTATTTCTCGGATTTTTTAGATAAATAGAGACGGTGCTTTCCGCGATTCCAATCTCGTTAGTAATCGCTTTTGTGTGCATTCCCCGGCCTCGGCTCTTGAGAATCCCACGTTCTCGTTCGAAAAGTTTGAATCCGCTGATGGCATGGATATCTGAAGACGGAATTTGGCCACAGTGATCGCCAGAAAGGAAATTGCTCATTGAAATCCCAGAAAATATACACCAGGGCCGGCGATGATGGTCAAACCCGATTGGCGAATGGTGTCAGGCTTTCAAAGAGTGACGACCGTGTCGAGGCAATGGGCGCAATTGACGAGGCGAGCGCTCTGATGGGCGTCGTTCGGGTTCATTGCGATGCTTTGACGGAAAGCGTTGTAAGGCGGATCCAGGAGGAATTGGTCGGCGTTGGCGCGATCCTAGCTGGAGTTCGTGGACCGATCAGCAACAAATCCGGCAGTAATTTGGAGATGAAAGTCGAGGCAATCGAACGGGATATTGATGCAATTTCCGAGGGACTGCCTCAATTGAAATCCTTTGTTGTTCCTGACGGCCGGCCGGCGGCGGCTTTTCTTCATCTGGCCCGGACGGTGGTTCGACGCGCGGAAAGAAGCGTGTGCTCGATGGATGGTTTCGGGCCGGAACGGCAGGCGGTCATCCCGTATCTCAACCGGCTGTCAGATTTGCTTTTCGTGCTTGCGCGCCGCGAACGGTAATCCCCCTGGGCGCGTCTATCTCGCAGCCGGGCATCAAGACTGATTGCCAAGTTCCTGAAGCAGCACCTCCCAGGAAGGCGGAGACTTCGTCCATCCAGCCGCTTCTCGAATGACTTGCGGGTCGCGGCTGATATCTCTCGAGAGAAATTCCGGTTTCGGCTCGATACTGAGGCGCCATAAGGACAAGCGATCGGCATCCCAGCAGGCACCGATGCTCGGGTGGGAGGAGAGGTCCCCGTCAACATGCCCGGAACAGGCTTCGGCCAGGATGTCGATCTTGTCGGGCGGGATGAAGGAAAAGCTGGAACCCTCTCGAAGAACGTAACTTCCCGCTCGGCGTCCGTGGTCGAAATCATTTCCCTCGTTGGCGCGTTGGAGGTCGTGGAAGAGCCCGAAGAGAAAGACCATGAGAGGATCCACGCGCGGGTCCAGTCGCGCCAAATTGAGCCCTATATGGACAACCCCGCGCCAGTGCTTGTCGCCATGGATTTCGAAAGAATTCGCCTGTTGATGCGCGTCGATCAGAAGGCGGATATTTTCAATGGTGGGCGCGAGTCTCAACGGAGCGCCACTCACAGATTCAGGGCGCGTCGTTCTTCCTCGGTAAGTTTCGCGAGGCCGGATTTTCGAAGTTCTTCGTCCTTGTGCGCGGCCTTGGCGATCAGGCGATCCTCGGTGATTTCGGGAACATCGATCACGGTCCAGCCGAAACTGCGCCAGCGCGCATCGTTGGGCAGGATCCGGCCGGCCGGGCTTCTGCGCGACGGTTCGCCAGATTCCATGACGAGCTTGACGCGGACTTTGTCTCTCAGTCCGAAGCCGTCATTCGAGGTATCGTCGGAGAGACGATCGATCAATGCCTGATCGTCGTCGGTGGCTGCCTGCGCCTGATCATGACGCAGCATGTCGAGCGGGAAGGGCCACAATCCTTCGACGGTGTATCGGCGTTGCATGAATCCCCCAAATGCGTTTTGTTTACCAACCATACACACAACAGATATGGGTTTATATGCGAAATTTGGACCGGAATTGGCGGGGGAAAATGCCGACAAGCAAAAACCAGCCCGAGATTATTTCGTGGAAAAGGATAAGAAGCTGAAATGAAAAGTTTTCCCACTTTTCCTGAGGTTTTCGTGGGCAATAGTGGGAAGCTGATGCTTTTCAGGGCGTTGGAGGAGAAGGCTCAATGAATTCTTGTTCCAGATGCCTTGGCAAGCCAGCTGAGAGATAGGCGGCGAGATCGGAGATCTTGCTCTCGGAAGAAGCCAGGGATTTCAATGAAGGTTCGGGGGCTGCGGAAACGCCGTATGTTTCCGCCAGATGGGGCGTCATCAGATGCGGACGTAATTCGAGCCCGCGCGGCGCCAGGATATTCTTTTCGATATAGCGAAAGATGCGCGCGCCGCCGGCATCGATATCTCCCCAATGGAACCAAGGCGCGGTGACGGTTGCGGCAAAACGATTCAATACGGCCTGGACGGCCCTCGAGGGGTAGCCGCCAGTAAAAACGACGAGGGATCCGTCGTCGATCGTTCTCGCATAGACATTGAACGTGGTCTTGTTTTCGATGGAAAGAACGTACGGCGGCTGTTCGCAGACGAGGAAGGCTGCGTCCTCGAGAGAGACGGTTCCGAACGGCCGGCAGGCGGCCAGGTCGACAAGGCTGCCGTTTTTCTCGAGCCTGTAGTTGCCGCGGATGAGGACGGGATCCGGCCAGCCGGCGATTCCGATCCGGTCGAATAGAAAATCGTCGTCGTCGACTTTCTCCTCTCCGAGAGGAGAGACTTTCAGTAACCGCGCAATGCGTGTCCTGTGCCGGTCGAAAGCTTTGCTGTCACCGGTCACTTTGACGCTGAAGGCGCGAGGGCTGACAATCGCGCTGCTTTCGGAGCGCATGGAAATGGCCGAAAGAAGGCGAAATAGATGGACGGCTTCCTCGAGATCGAAAAGGGATAGGCCCTGCCAGGGTTTCCGGACTGTCCACGCGGAGATCATTTTAGTCGCGAGAGAGCCTACCCATTTGGCAGCCATGTCGGGAATGACCTTGCGGATACGCTGAGCGGCCAGATCCGTCTCGTTGCCCAGGGGAGCCCGATTTAGAAAGCCGTATAGGGAAGCAGAGTCGAGAAGCCTCACCCGGCGCAAATGGCCGCGTCTCAGTCGAGATTTTTCGAATTCGCACTGAACGGCACCGCAGGCCTCTGCTCGTTTCAAAGTTTCGTGGAATGGATCCAGACCCGAAAAATCGATGGCCGCATAGTCCGGGTAGGCCAGGATGGGCGTCTTCCGATCCGGCTGGCTTTCGTGGACGTTGAGAAGGCTTCCCAGGAGGGCAAGCGCGTCTGCGTATTTTCTGGCCATGGTCTATTCCGCCGCTGATTTTTCCGGTGCCTTCGCCAGAAGGGCTTCGCGGATGTCGTCGATCGACAGGTTGGACGGATCGCGCTGATCGATCGCTTCTTTGGCCTTCTGTCCGGGATAGGTCGTTTCGATATCGACGTCGGTTCCATCGCGCACCAGGTCAATGATGGTGTCCATGGAGCTGATCATGGCGGTTCGCCCGTCCGAAGGGGCGGCAAGCAGAACCTGGAGGCCGAGGTCGCGATAGAAGGCGAGACAGGCCCGGCGAACCTTGCCGTCCATGCGGGAAAATGCTTCATCGAACATGACAAGGCCGACGCCGAGCGTATCGCGGTCGGCCTGGGAGTCGGAGCCGTGATAGCAGACGGAGAGGGCGGCGCCGATCGCGACGTAGAAGGGAACCTGCCGCTCGGCGCCCGAACCGATGCCGGAGCGGTGCGACCAGTTGGTTCGCGTTTGCGCTTTCCTGTCGTCCATCACGAGGTCAAATGTGAAGAACCGGCGATAGTCGCTAAATTCCTCGATATCGAACCCGTCCTCGAGAAGCAGTTGGCGAACGACGCGGATTGCCTCAGCATGCGGCGAGGAAATATCCTTCTCGCTACCGAACAGCGGCGTGAGCAGCGTGTCGTCGTCGCGCACGGCGTCGACGAAACGGATGATGGGATCGAACAGGGGATCGTTTCGCAGGGTGAACCGGTAGTATTCCTTATGGAAGTCGCGGTTCTTGAGCGCTTCGTTGAGGGCGCTGATCTCGCTTCGCGTCGTTTCGATCCGGTCGGTCAGGGCATGGATGAACTCGCCCTGAAAGGCCTCCTTGGAGGCGCGATGGGCTTCGTCGGCCTGAGTCTGGAAATCGACCAGGGTGTTGTTCTCGATCACCGCGATCTCGTTTTCCAGCCATTTTCCGATCTCCGCCGCGCCATGTTCATTGCGGCGGAACCGGGATTCCTGCCCAAGACGCAGGATGAAGTCGGTATAGTCGTCGAACAGGCGCGTATAGAGGTTATCGGCGGTCTTTTTCAGGATCTCCAGGTTCTTGCGGGACTCGTTGACCACGTCGGCGAGGGAGCGGTTGTTCTCGATGGCCTCGATCAGGATCGGGTTGGTGGTCCGGAACGGCATCTGGGGGCGGAAATGCGCGTAGGCATTCCGCCGTTTCTGATAGGCGAGGTAGGAGCCGATTTTGTCCTCGCCGTCGCCAAGCAGCCGGCTGATCTCGACCTCCTGGCTGTTGAGCTCGCCGAGGGCCTGGTGAGTCGCGTCGGAATCCTTTTCCAGTTCGGCCTGCAGGTCCTTCAGGCGAGCCATTTCCTCGATGAGTTCCGGATCGATGTTCTCCCGCGCCGAATTCAGGCGTTCGATGGCGGTGGCGAGTCCTTCCTCGGCCTCGAACAGGACATCGCATGAAGAGGTGAGCGACGGCCCGGCAAGCATGTCGATGAGCGGCTTGAGATTGGCGGCGGCCGAGCGCAGGGACTTGATGAGCGAGACGATCCGGGACGACTCGCGCTCGAGCTCACCCAGGTTTTCCTGCAGGGTGTCCATTGATTTGGAGGCAAACCCCTTGCCGATCTTGTATTCGCGCGGATGACGGGTCTCGACCGCGATCCCGTCGTCATAGACGCATTCCCGCGTGATGGCGCGGCCAGGACGATGAAGGTCTTCGATCGTTTCTGCGAGACGAACATTGCCGAGCCGGCGGTTAACGAAGGCCATCGCATAGCTGTCGTTGGATCGGAATACACTGGCGAGTGTCTCCGGAGCCGGCGTTCGGTCGTCGGGATCGAGTTTTCGGGTATTGACGATCCGGGCCCCATGATGGCGCTTGTCGTCGCGCATCGTCCGCACGGAATCGGTGACATGCTCGGGCGCGACGATGATCGCTTCGCGGTCGCGGCCCAGCAGGCCTTCCGCGGCATCACGCCAGGCGTCGTCGGTGACGTCGAGAAGCGTGCACACGAGGCGCGGTGCGTATCCGGCGTTCTGGAGCGTCGCCATGAGGTTCTGCGTCGAGGTGGAAATTGTCGAGCCGAAACGTTTCAGAGAGTCGATTTGCTCGCCGATCTCGGTCTTTTTCTCCTCGATCTTGTTCCGGGTACGGACTTCCTCGTCGGCCTGGTCGCCGAGAAATCCCTGGAGAAGCTCGAGGCTCTTCAGCCGGGAGAGATATTCGTCGGTTTTCTCCGGCGACGCCGGCCATTTGTCGGACGGCGTTCCCGCGGCTTCGAGCTTCAAGGATTCAATCGTTGCGATGGTCTGGGTGAACTTCTCCGGAATTTCCTTCCTGACGCGAAGAACCTCGCCAGCGCAAAGCACGGCGTCGTGAGCGCTTTGGATCGGCTCGAAGGCTTTCGACCGCTTCTCGCCGGCGTCCCTGACGTCGCGCTGCAGGTGCTTGAGTTGGGAGTCGCGATCGGCGCTGGAGATCAATCGGTCGACCGCCTCCTTCTGCTCTTCGAGTTTCCTGCGCTCGCTGGCGATCCGGGAGATTTCGCGGCTCGTATCCTCGCGCCGGCGCAAAACGTCGTCGAGCCTGGCCTTGTTTCGGGAATGAAAATCGAGCGCGTTCAGGAAATCGGCGCGGATGGCGACCCAGCGCTGCACCTCATGCGCCTTGAGTGCTTCCGCATGCCGGTCGGCAAGCGACTTGAGCTTCTTAAAAATATCAAGAGTGTGCCGAAGCTGATTGATCTGGGCGCTGAGGTCCCGATAGGTCTTGATGGACTGACGAAGGTCGTCGACGGCAATTTTGCGTTCCGGCAGGATGTAGCGGCGCACGAAATCGTCGACCGACTTCATCTCCTCGAACGCGATGGCATTCGTGAAGCTACGGGTAAACTGATCGACATCAGGAACATGGAGGCGGTTTTTCGAAAGAACCTTGAGATAGTTTCCAATGAAGTCGCGGGCCCGGTTGGAGACATGAAGCGAGCCGTTTGCTTCCTGGCAGCGGCGATCCATGTCATCGCGCAGGAGATCCCAGGTTTTCGGGGCTCCGCGCGGGTCGAGGCAGTCCTCGGAGGTCACGCGGATGTTCGTCGCCAGGTACATTCCCTGGACATCCTCGCGGGTCTCGCCGGGCCGGGAGACGATGCAAAGTCCCAGCGAATAGAAAATTCCCTCGGCACGGTCTCGGAAGATAATGACAAGGTGGCTGATGCATCCGTTGTCGCGCAACGGCTTCGTCTCGACGCCGCCGTATTTGCCGAGACAATAGTCGCGCACCGAGCGTTTCGTCTTGCGGGACCCGTCGCCGGCGCTGGTATTAAGATGCATGTAGCGCCTGTTCGAGGCGCCCATGACGGTCTGGATCATATCGATGATGGTCGACTTGCCGGAGCGGTTCTCGCCGATGAGTCCGATGTTGCCGTCGACCGGGATGTCTTCCGCCGCGAAGAAGTGCCAGTTGACCATGCCGATGTTGTTGAGATCAATCATCCGTGTCGTCCTCCGCGTCGGTGCCGCGTTCGTTTTCGGCGGCCGCGCTCCCGTCGTCTTCCGTGACAGTAGCGGCGAACTGTTCGAGGGCGGAAATGACGTTCTCCCCGACCAGCCGGCGCACGATCGGCCGGATCCAGATCTCGACGTCCAGCGTATCGGGATCGATGTCGCCCAGGCGGATGAGAGCCCGGCGCTTGAAGGCGGAGAGGATTTCCTTGGCTCGGGTCTGGGTGATCCGCGTCCGCCCGGTGATCGCCTGGTAGCGGTCGAACATCGCTCCGCTGTCGGAAAGGACGACGGCATGCTCTTCCACTTCTCCGGCATTGACGGATTCCTGCCAGATGAGGGCGAGGATCAGGAGGAAGATCGTCTCGTCCATGTACATGCTGGAAAAGCCGGCCCCGGGGTCGGGAAGCAGACCGAGCCAGCCTTCCGACGGCTCCCGGACCAGGGTGAACCCGAGGGCGTCGAACAGGTTCTGGAAATAGAGGAAGTACCGATCGGAAACGATGCGGTTGTAGTGGCGCACGGAATTCCGGTCTTCGATGTGCAGAAACTGGCGTGCCATCAGGTAGTTCGCCGTCTGGCGCAGGTCGTTGCAGATCTCGTCGTTGTCCGCGGTGGCGATTTGCAGGTCACGCAGCATGTTTCGACCCTTCGATGAAGGTGATGTTGTCGGACTTCCGGCGAACCAGGAAATTCGGGCAGCGGATCCAGTCGCACGCGTGCTCTCCGTCGGTCCTGAGAAGCTCAAAGTCCTTCCCGATCTCGGGAGGGATCCCGGCAATCAGGTAGCGGCGGGCCTGGTCGAAGGCGATGAAATCCTCCAGCGATCCGATCTGGATGTGTTTCGCCTCTTTTTCTCCGAAGGGCGGAACGTTCCTCTCGAGGAACCGCTTAACGACCGACGGGGGCACGTTGAACAGGGCGTTGAAGTCGTGAACGAGCTTCCGGTAGAGCGAAATGGCCGGGTCGCGCTGGCGGCGCCGCACCGGTTCGGGATCGATCGGGGCCCGACGGGTCTGCGGCGAGGCCAGGAGATGCGGCGCGTACGGCCCGACGGCGTCGAACAGCATGGCCGGGACGCCGGCAGGGGTCAGGCCGGTATCGTTCGTTCCGTTGGAGAGAGAATCGAGCGCGACGATCGCTCTTGCCAGTGTCGGCAGGACGGAAGCGTCGGAGCGCTCCATGTAGCGCACCGTGTTGCGCAGGCGAGATTCGAGCTTCCTGCGGGAGGCTGTGATTTCGTGGAAGTAGTTGTCGACCTCTCCGAAAACGAGGTGGATGCTGGTGAGGTGTTCCACGTACAGGCGCATTGCGTGGTCGTGATCCGCGGCGATCTGGTTCTTGACGTATTCCTCGGTGACGGGAATGCGGACGCCGTCGTCATGCAGAAGGCTCTGCGAGCGGTCGATGATCTCCCGCCGGAAACGCATGGGATGGTTGGTGGAGTGGATGACGCGCAGGTCGCGAACCAGCATCCGTTCGATGAAGTCGTCGAAGAACGTGCGCAGCCTCTCGTTGAGATCGGGGCTTTGCATGATGTCGCGCTCGATACTGCGCAGGGAGGAATAGATGATGCGCAGCGTGGATGCGAACGACTTGGAGGTTTCCGCGGCTGCCATCAGCGATGCGGCCGATTCCCGGGGGTTCGCCTTAAGCCTGATCAGGGCGTCGCGAACGACGGAGATCTTGCTTCCGAAATGCTGGCCGAGGCCGCGCTCGATATGGCTGAACTGGCTGGAGATAAGGATCATTGCTGGCGGCATGTCGACGCGCGTGGTGAAGCCGTAGGGCTCTTCCTCGAGCCAGCCGGCCCTGAGAAGCGTCGCATAGAGATGGTTGGCGCGCCTCTGCAGCTCGCTTTCGGCGTCGGAGTGCGACCTCCGGATCCGTTTGCGCCGGCCGCGCCTCTGGGGCGGCGGCGGAAGTGCTTCGGTTTCCTCGTCCTCCATCCAAAGAGCCGGGTGCGCGTGCAGCTGCTGGGCAAGAAAATCGACCATTTCCGAACGCGTCGCGATTTTCAGAAAGCTCGCCTCGTAGAATTCCCGGTAGATCGCGATGAGAACATGTGCATAGAGATGCCGGTTCTTGCGGCTGAAAATCAGGAAGGCGTTTTCGTTGACCTGTTCGAAAAATGGCATGCCGGTAAAACGATAAAAGGGACAAGAAGCGGATTATGTCAGAATCAGGCGCCCATTCAAGGCACGGAGAACCCGGACCGCTGGACGCGCGAAAACCTGCATCATGCGCACGCGACAGGAAGAGCCGGAGAACACAGGCGGATGCCGGTGGACAATTTTGAGAACCCCCGGATTTTACTTTCCCTTCCCATCCTGGATTTTACTGGCGCTACGGCTGGATGCAATATCGGAATGACGTACGATTGGTTGAATTTCTGTTGACCAGCGGAATCGGAGAGCAGACGCCAGAATTCCGGTAAGGTTTCATATGCCGTTCGGTTCCGGGATTTTACTGGCGCAGGTCAGGAGGCCCCATCGAGCGCCAGTAAAAGCCAAGGATGGATCTGCTTTCGTTTTCCTGCGCCTCCGAGTGTCCGGAAAGCTTGGAGACGCGGATCGTTCAGACCTTTATCGGGCCGAACATGCCCGTGGATATCAGAACCTTCCAGATGTTCTTGATGGTTTGCCCGGTTTCCTGATCGACGAACAGCGAGGAGCGGCTGCCATGCGGGGATCCAAGGAAATAGGGCCGCATCGTTTCCCAGGTTTCGGCGAGCTGGGCATGCCGCCAGCAGGGAACCTCCTGCTCCAACAGAAGGGGAATGGCCAGCGACTTGGGAATGGTCCCATCGGCTGAAATCGGTTTTTCCCAGTGGCACCGGACGAGGACAGGGGTTGCGGAAGCGTTATACAGCGTGCCCTTCAGGCGTTCCGCCGTGATGTATGCGATGGCGTCGCCGGTCATGTTGGCGACGGAATCGATGAGTTTTTGTCCCCCGTCGTAGGGGCACGAGACAAAGCCGTTGGCGAAGAAAACGGTATGGTCGAGGCCGCGATAGCCGCATCGTTCTTCCGGCAGGATGACGGGAGAAAGGCTGTCATAGTTGGCTGACACCAGTGGATGCCAAGACGGGTAGCTTTCGATGACCGGACCGCATTGGGCGACGATGTCGAGAACCAGGTTCCGGCTGCGCTCCCGCTCTCCCCCGGTCGATTCACGCGGAACCAGGCGGTTCATTGCGCGCTCGAGCCCGTTTATCGCTGCCTCATTTGCCCTGAATGCCATGATGTCTCCAACTTTGCGCTAATAAGGAATAATATGCATAATATGATAAAAACATGCACAAAACAACAAAAACATGATGACGATGCCGGCTCGGACTGAGTTTGGCGCCGGAGCGTTGCGGCACGTGTCATGGCCTCCGCAGCTAGCAGAGGAGAAGCGGAGCGACAAAATCGCTCCGGGCCGCGTATCGTGCCAATCCCTAGCGGTTTCACGTAAACGGTATTTCCCGACAATTGCCTGTCGCTTTTGCGGCGTCTAAAACGGTAAAAACTGAAAAAGTGCCTGTTTGGCTCGGTTTCCGCCTTCGCATTTAACGATCCGCTTATACATCAAATCATGAACCGGCTCTGAATTAGGGAAAGGCGCGTGTTTTTCTGCCGTTTCCCGTAAGAATTTAATAATTAAAGGTATCCGTCAATGAACAGCCAACGAAAAATGTGGAAACCATTCTGGAAAGGTCTGCGCGCCGCGACCGGGGTGGAATACGGGATGATCATGGCTCTGGTGGCCGTCGTCACCCTGGGGGCGCTGGAGGTTACCGGCAATTCGGTTTCCGAGATTTTCTCGGACGCAGGCGGCAGCATCGGTACGGTGCAGGCAATTGCCGCGGAAGTCGACGGCGGTTCTGGAGGAAGCGGAGGCTCCGGGGGCTCGAACCCGATCCAACAGGGAGACGACGAGACGAGCTTTCTGACTTTCGTCGACAAGACGGATACCGACCCGGGAGTTTCCTATGAGTCCGACATGATGTTCGTTCCGGAATGGGCCAACGGCAAGGAGGCTGTTCTCACGGGCGATGTCTCGGCCGTTCTTCTGATCAACGGCATGCCTTCGGGAACCGCGGCGACCGTTTCCGAGAACGATTTTCTGAGCATTCGGATGACCTCCTCGCCACAGCCGGAAACCACGGTCAGCGCGACCGTCACGGTCGGCAGCGACAGCGATACATGGTCGATTACCACGGCGGCCGTCGACTCGGCTGCCGGCTTCACGTTCGTTGACAGTCTGGATGCTCCCATCAACTGGTGGCTGACCTCGAACACGGTCGATCTGCTCGGCTTCGAGGGGCCGATGATGGTTTCCGCCTCGAGCTCGGATGGCCTCGAGGTCGAGCTGGTGATCAACGGCATCGGCGTCGAATCCCAATCGGCCCTGGTGCATCCCGGGGACACCTTGGCGATCAATTCGCCGACATCGGCGGACTATACGTTCGTCAAGTACATCGGCGTAACGCTCGGCGAGTACTCCACCAACTGGATGATCAAGACGATCGACAATCCGGAAGTTCCCTTCCTGACTTTCTATGATGAAGCGGCTGCCGATCTTGCCACGGATTACGTATCCGAGGCTCTGACCGTTCCTTCGTGGGCGGACGGACTGGTGGCGTCCGTCACCGGCGATGTCTCGGCGGTGGTCATTGTCAACGGATCGCCGATGGGCGGATCGGCGACCGTCTACGAAGGAGACACCCTGGCCCTTCAGTTGACGTCTTCCGACGAGGCTCTGGCTTTCGTTAGCGCAACGCTGACGGTCGGCTCCGATTCGGCCACCTGGACCGTCTCCACGCCGGCGGATCTCGATCCCGACGCGTTTTCGTTCCAGGATACCTCGGCCGACGTCTCGCTGACGGTGACATCGGAAGCTGTCAGCCTCGCCGGCTTCACCGGGTCGCTTTCCGCTAGCGCATCGAGTGCCAGCGGGGCCCCGGTGACTCTGGTGATCAATGGCATGGACACCGGGGAATCCTCGGTATCCGTTTCGGCCGGTGATACGCTGGCGCTGCGCGTCACCTCGCCCGATACGCTGGACAGCAGCAACATCGTCACGCTCAATCTGGGCTCGTTCTCGGCGACCTGGCTGGTCACCACAATTTCGGCCGGCGCCGAGCCGGGCTCACAGGCTTTTGCCTATACCGGCGGTGTGCAGTCATTCACCGTCCCGAATGGGGTTTCCGAACTGACGGTCAAGGCCTGGGGCGCGGGTGGCGGCTCGGGCGAAGAGATGACGGATGGGTCGAGCCTCAATTCCCAGGGCGGCGGAGCCGCCTTCGTGAACGGTACTCTCAGCGTCACGCCCGGGTCGACGTTGTCGATTTACGTGGGCCAGGGCGGGGCGGGTGGAACAGCCACCGTGACCTACGCCTTCGGCGGCGGCGGCGGCGGGTCGACAGTAAAAGACGGTCATACTTCCCGTGGTGCCGGCGGCGGCGGAGCGACCTATATCCTCAACGGTAGCACCCTACTCGTGGCGGCGGCCGGCGGCGGCGGTGGTGGCGGC
>NPIG01000444.1_pt1 | contig 28005 bp, 21 predicted proteins | sample 8637441 | NCBI WGS metagenome assembly NPIG01 (sample SAMN07420675, study PRJNA396082) | bioreactor metagenome | isolation source: sample BR6 brine-fed electro-methanogenic bioreactor BR | place: Japan: Kochi | collected 2016-06-14
CTTGCCGCTGCCGTTGACGCCGGTGACGAGGGTCACATGCGGGCCCTCGGGGGCCGTCCAGTCCACCGCGTGGTCTCCGGGGGTGAGCAAACGCACCATCTCTTCCCGCAGCAGTCCGTAGAGTTCGTCCGGGGTGGACAGCTTTTTCTCGGCGACGGCGGCGCGCATGTCCTCGAGCATGTTGAATGTGGTCTCAACGCCCACATCGGCTTCAATGAGCACGCCTTCGAGTTCCTCGTAGACGTCTTCGTTAATCCGCGCATGGCCGCTGAAGACGCGGCGCACGTTGTCCGAAAGGGCGCTGCGCGTCTTGCCAAGACCCTCGCGCAGCCGTCCAAGGAATCCACTTTTCGCCATGGGTATGCTCCTGCTTGTACTTGATTGGCGGATGGGCAGGGGAAGCTGCCGGTCACACGCCCGGCTGAGGCAACCGGCACGCGGCAAACTCGTAGCTCGCGCCGGAATAGTCGCTTTGCCCGTAGCACTCGAACTTGCCGGGCGCCTTCTGGAGCGCGACGCCGGAAACCGCGTAGGTCGTGTTCCCNNCTCCCATTGCGCCTGCACGGCATTGCCGCTCAACTGCGCGCGGCCGCGCACTTCCGTGCCATTGCGCAGCAAGGCCACAAAAGCAAATTCGCCGCCCTCTTCACGCACCAGCGCCACACCCTGGGGGCGAAGCCCGAAGGCCGGCGCCCCGGTGCCGATGGCGTAGTAGCCCGCGAATGAACCATCTGGCGATGGCTGCGGACTGTCCAGCGCCTCGCCCAGGGCCTGCTGGGAGAACTGCTCGGCCTCCAGCTCGCTCCGAAGCTGGTCGAGCATCATCGCCTCGGAACCTTCCCAAAGCACTTCCGTGCCGCTCATGGTTGACTGATGCAGCGCGATCAACTGCTCGGTGATCGCGTCGATATTCAGAACCACGTAGAGCACCAGCAGGATACCGAGCACCGTCAAGGCGCCGAGCATGAATCGGCCGCGTTCCGGACCTTCTCCCTCGGACACCAGCAACTGCTCGGCGGCCAGGCGCATATTGCGCTGGTCACGCAGGTTGTTTCCGCAGGTTCTGCAGATGAGCGTGCCTTCTGGATTGACGGTGCTGCATTGGGCGCACACCGCATCCGCATCCAGCCGTTCCCCGCGTTCCTCGGCGAATCTATTCGATGATGTCTTGTCTATCATGTTTGCGTTCCCGTCACGGAATTTTCGCATAATACCACATATTTGTCCAGTTTCTATTCGCGGCCCCGCGGTTTGCTCGTGTGTGCGGCACCAAGTGCCGGAGAAGAGGGCGTTTTGCGCAACGGCAAGGCTTCTGGCATACTTCGTGGCGTGCGTGCTGTTCAGCCATAAGGAGTTACTCAAGAATGACCATGAGAAACCTGCTCTGTTTGACCGTGTTTGCGGTGGCCTTCGCTCTCGCCGCCTCGCCCGCAGTGGCCGAACCCACTTTCGCCGAACGGCTCGGCTGGCCCGCGGACGCCAAGGTGGTGATTTTCCACATCGATGACACGGGCATGTCGCATTCGTCCAACGCCGGCACGATCAAAGCCATGGAAGAGGGACTGGCAACCTCATGCAGTATCATGATGCCGTGCCCCTGGGTGCCGGAGTACGTGAAACACCTGGAAGCGCATCCCGATACCGACGCGGGGCTGCACCTGACCCTGACCTCGGAGTGGGACAACTACCGGTGGTATCCGGTGGCGGGCATCGGCACGGTGCCCGGTCTTGTGGACCCGGACGGGTGCATGTGGGGTGACGTAATCCAGGTGGTTACCCATGCGACGCCGGACGAGGTGGAGGCGGAGATTCGCGCGCAGGTGGACCGGGCGCTCATGATGGGCATCAAGCCGACGCACCTCGATTCGCACATGGGCACGCTCTTCGCCACCCCCGCCTACACCGAACGGTACATCAAGGTGGGTGTGGAGAAGCGGATTCCGGTGCTCTTCCCCGGTGGACACCTGCAGTACGTTGGGCAGGAGCTGCCGGTCCCCGCCGAGAAGATTCGTGAGACGGCCATGCAGATATGGAACGCGGGACTTCCGGTGGTGGACGACATCCTGTCGGAGACGTACGGCTGGAAGCGCGGCGACAAGGTCGCCCGCTTTTCGCAGGTCATGCGTGAGATGAAGCCGGGCGTGCTCGAGATCATTCTGCACTGCACGGAGCCGTCGGAAGTGTTCCCGCTGATCAGCACGTCTGCGGAAACGCGCAAAGGCGACCTGGAAGCCATGCTCAGTGACGATTTGCGCAAGGTAATCGAGACGGAAGGCGTCATTCTGACAACGTGGCGCGAATTGATGGAGCGCCGCGAAAAGGTGCAGTAGCGGAAACGGTGTCCGCCGCCGTTTGGTTTGTGGGCATGGGCTGATGGATTGACGGAAAGGGGAAGCGCTATGTTTGAGTGGCTGCTGGACGTCTGGTACTACGCTTGGGAACTCGTGGCCATGGTGGTGGACGCGGTGTTCTTCTTCTGGCTGTAGCGCCCGCCGCGACTTTCAAGACGAACCGTCTTCACGGTTCTCCTGCGCGGGGGCCTCGGGTGCCTCCGCCGCGGCGAGGCGTGCCGCGACCACCGGCTCCAGCGCGCGGGCGATGGCCTCGCCTTTGCTCTGAATGCCCGAGACGTTCATGTGGCAGATGTCGGTGAAGGTGTCGACACCGCCGCGCATGCTTTCCGCGAGGGGCACGTAGCTGTAGCCCCGTTCGAAGCACATCGTGCGCACAAGGCGGTTGTATGTGGACACGATGTCGCCATAGGTGGCAATGTCGAGCAGCCGGGTCCAGCCCCAACCCTGGTTGTTGATGCGGTAATCGAAATAGGCCTGTTCGCGCCGATTCAACGTCTCGGCGTCGGGATAGGCGAAGCTGCACACCGCAATCTCGCCGCCCTCCGCGCGGGCGCGTTCGAAGAGGTCGCACATGTTGGACAGCGTGTGTTCCGCGATAACCCGTTCTATTTCTTCCCGCCCCGGCAGCAACCAGCGATTGAGATAACCATAGGCCAGGGTGGAGCGCCGCAACAACCGCTTGACGCCGCGCAACCGCGCTGAACCCGGGGCGTCCTGCGCATCCTCTATCCAGCGCGGCAGCAAAATGGCTAAATCGTTGACGAAGTTGTAGTGCACCAGGATATCGGGCTCGAGTTGCAGGTAGGCGTCCGCTTTGGTCGCTTCGCGCGCGGAATCCAATGTCTCAACACCGCAGTTGACCACGTCCACCGCGTCTTTGCCGAATTTGTGCTGCAGGCGACGCTCGACGAATTGGGGGTAGGTCAGCGCGTTTGCAGGGCCTTCGAAGGTGGTCGAACCGCCGACGCAGACGACCCGCACGCGCCCTTCCGGCTTGGGCAGCGCCACCTCATCATCGCGCCAGCCCAGCGAGTTCGTTTCCAGCGAGGTCTCCCGGTGCCTGCGCACATTGGGCGCGTAGTGAAACCAGGGTTGCTCCCAGATGCTGCGCGTGATGAACACGCCCACGCCCGGAACGGGGTGTTCATCCCGTTTGCGGGGCATGAACTGGAAGTGGGCGTGAAAAACGCCGCCGTCCGGCAGGGGCACGGTGTAGAAGCGCTGGTGCGGGTCGGCGCTTTCCATGGTGGCCTGCATGGCCCGGCGGCAGTCCCCGGCTTCGGCCTCGGGCAGCGGGGCGAAAAGCCGCCCGCCTGCGGGAAAGAGACCGGCGAGCGGCTGAAGTTCTTCGCGCTGCCCGGGAAAATACCGCGCCTCGATGACGCCTGCCTCGTCACAGAGCAGAACCAGTTCGCCCCGTTCCTCCGCGAAGGCCTGCCGCGCTTCCCCGCCCAGGCCCTCGAAGAGATGGGCCACCGCCCAGATGGGTTCCACCACGGCGTCCTTGTCTTCGAGGACGCGAATGCGCATCTTCTCGTCGGCCTCCCCGGCAGTGCGCACACGCGGCGTGCCGTAGGCCTCGCCCATGGCCTCCCATTGCGCATAGCGCCACCGCGCCAGCAGTTCGGCGCCGGCCGCGAGCACCAGCAGCCACACGGCCGCGGCGAACATGTAGAACAGAGCTTTCTTCCATCCGAGCATGGCCGCCATTGTAACGCGTGCCCGCGGCCGTTGTCCTTCTCTCCGCGTGCGTGTAGTATAGGGGGCACTTGCGGCCGAGCCCGGGCAGGCCCGGGGCTGCACGCCATGCAACAACGGAAAACGGAGGGAGAAACATGAACCTGGCCATCATCGGGTGCGGCGGCATGGGCGCCAACCACGCGGCAATGGCGACGAATGCCGGCGTCAACGTGACGGTGTGTGCCGACGCCATACGCAAGGCGGCCACCACCCTGGCCCGCCACTACGGCGCGAAAGCCACCACCGACTGGGAGGCGGCCATTACGCGCAAGGATGTCGATATCGTGCTGATCACGACGCCCACGCCCACGCACGCGGAACTGGTGAAGCGCGCCGCCAAAGCGGGCAAACACGTCTTCTGCGAGAAACCGTTCGCCCGCACCTCCGCCCAGGCGCGGCAGGCGCTGGCGGCGTGCGAGAAGGCGGGGGTGAAACTTTTCGTCGGGCACGTGGTCCGGTACTTCCACGAGTTTCACGCGATGAAGCAGCAGGTCGAGGCCGGGCGTATCGGCGCGCCGGGCTACGCCAAGCTCTACCGCGGGGGCATCTTCCCCCTCGGCCAGCAGAAGTGGTTTCGTGACTATGAACAGAGCGGCGGCGTCACCTTCGACTGCATGATCCACGACATGGACTGGGTGCGCTACGTGTTCGGCGAACCGGAGCGCCTGTATTGCCAGGCGCTTCTGTACCGCCAACTCGAGGGCATCGACTACTCGCAGGTGACCATGCGCATGAAGAGCGGGCTCATCGCCACGTTCATCGGCACGTGGGCGCACCCCACGGGCTTCCAGGTGAAAGTGGAAATCTGCGGCGACAACGGCATGATCCAGTATGACAGCAACGACACCTCCATCACGGCGGAAAAGCGTGTCGTCGGCCCGAGCCCGGGCATGATCATCCCCATGAGCGCCGACGCGGTCAGCCCGTATCAGCTTGAATGGGAAGACTTCGTGGCCTGGATAGAAGGGAAGCGCAAGCCGCGCGTCACCCCGCAGGACGCCATCCGCGCCGTGGAAATGGGAGAGGCCGCCTTGAAGTCGGCCAAAACGCGCAAGCCCGTGGCGCTCTAGGAAGGAGAACGAATCATGGCTAAGATCGGCATCATGAGCTTTGCGCACCTGCACGCCTTCAGCTACGCGGCCAGCCTCAAGGGATTGGACGGCGTCGAGTTGGCCGCCATCTGGGATGACGAGCCGAAGCGCGGGCGCGCCGCGGCAAAGCAGTATGAAACGAAATTTGTCAAGGAACGCGACAAGTTTCTCGACTCGGACCTGGACGGGGTCATCATCACTTCGGAGAATATGAAACACCGGAAGCTTGTGGAAGCGGCCGCCGACGCGGGCAAATGGATACTGTGCGAAAAGCCCATCGCACCGGCGGTGGAAGACGCGCGCGCCATGGTCAATTACTGCAGGAAGGCGAAAGTCGGCCTCGGCACCGCCTTCCCCTGCCGCTACATCCCGTGCCTGATGACGGCGCGCGCGCAGCTCCAGGCGGGCGAGTTCGGCGAGATCTACGCGGCGTCCTGCACCAACCACGGGCAATATCCCGGCGGCTGGTTTTCGGATGACGCGCTGGCGGGCGGCGGCGCGACCATGGACCACACCGTGCATGTGGCGGACCTGCTGCGCTGGATGCTCGGCAAGGAATTCACCCACGTGTATTGTGAACTGGGCAATCAGCTGCACAAGAAGGCGTTCAAGACCGACGATTTGGGAAGCCTGCAGCTCGAGATGGAAGGCGGCGTGCAGGTTTCGCACCTGGCAAGCTGGAGCAGGCCGAAGTCGTTCCCGACGTGGGGCGACGTCACCATCGAGTTCATCGGTTCGGGCGGCGTGCTCAACGTGGACGCGTTCAACCAGAAGCTCGATGTCTACGACGACAAGCAGAAGCGCCTGGAATGGGCGTACTGGGGCGCCAACCCCGACACCGGGCTGGTCGGCGACTTCATTGCCTCGATTCGCGAGCAGCGCGACCCGGGCGTAACCGGCGTGGACGGCCTGCGCGCGACTGAAGTCACGGTGGCCGCATACAAATCGGCCAGAACGGGGAAACGCGTCAAGGTCTGAGCGGGGCATGCACGAAGACACATGGCGGCGCCTGGAGCGCATTTTCCAGGCGCCGCTTTCTGCTATCATGGACTTCTGCTCTCGTGAAGGCCGAAACCGAAAGGACCTGCAGCCATGTACCGCCGTCTTTTCCTCAGCCTGACGCTCTCCCTCGCCATGGCCTCCGCCACCGCGGCGCCGGCGCTCATGCGTTCGCCCTCGGGGCAGCGCTATGTGGAACGCGACCCCACGGGCGAAACGATTCTGCCGAACGGGCGGCTCATCACGCCGATGGGCGGGATGTACCGCGTGCGGCCCCATCCCTACGGCCTGACGAGCAGCAACGACGGACGCTGGGTCGTCGCGGTAAGCAGCGATGACGCGCAACTCACGATTATCGACCTCAAAGACCCGTCGGCGCCCGTGGTTTCGTATATACCCGACGACCAGAACGCGGGCGAGGGCGTGCTCGATGCCGCCTTCATGGGCCTGGCTATCGCGCCCGACAATCGCACGCTCTTCGTGGCGGGCGCGAATGCCTACAAGATTTTCGCCTTCGACCTCGAAACGCGCACCCCGCGCTTTGAAATCCGGTGCCGCCACGAGGCGAACGGGGAGAAATTCTCCTTCGGATATGTGGGCGACATGCGCATCAGCGCGGACGGCCAGACGCTGTACGCGGCAGACCAATCCAATTTCCGACTGCTCATTGTCGACATCGCGCGGCGCGAGGCGCGCTCGATTCGCGTGGGCCGCTACCCCTTTGGCGTCGCGCTGTCGCCCGATGGCGCGCGTGCTTATGTCGCCAATGTGGGCATGTTTGAGTACGACTACATTCGCGACAAGGACGGGAACATCTCGCCCCTGCCGTTCCCGCCCTACGGCGTGCCCTCGAAGGCGGCCGAGGAGGGGGTAGAAATCGACGGCGTGGTGGCGCCGCCGCTCGGCGACATGAACGACATTCGCGGTATGAGCGTGTGGACCGTCGATATCAGCGCGCCGGGCGGGGAAAAGGTCATCGCGAAGACGAAGACCGGCCACCTGGTGGGCGAGCAGCTCGAGGATTTTCCCGCGGTCGGCGGCAGCAGCCCGAATTCGGTCGTGGTCACGGAGTCGCACCTCTATGTCTCCAACGGCAGCAACGACAGCATCACGGTGCTCGACACGAGGACCGGCGAGCGGCTGCAGGCTATCGACCTGTTCCTGTGCCCGGAAGCCGGGCGGCTGCGCGGCATGATTCCCTTCGGCCTGGCGCTGTCGCCCGACGAGAAGTATCTGTACGTTGCGGAGGCGGGTGTAAACGCGGTCGGCGTGGTGCGGCTCGAGGACCACACGGTGCTCGGCCACATACCCACGGCCTGGTTCCCGAGCAAGCTGGCNNGTGTCCTGCGCGAAGGGTATCGGCTCGGGACCGAACGCCGGCCCCGGCCACGCGCCAGGCGACCCGACCGGCATCGGTTCACTGATGCGCGGCTACGTCAACATCATCCCGCTGCCGGATGTCGCGAAACTGCCCGCAATGACGGAGAAGGTGGTGCGGAACAATGTGGATATCTACGATGCCGCGGACGACACCCGGCAGAAGGGGAACCCGGTGCCGCCCTACCCCGGCGCCTGGGAAAGCCCAATAAAGCACATCATCTATGTGGCGAAAGAGAACCGCACCTATGACGAGGTCTTCGGCGCGCTGGAAGGCGGGCGCGGCGACGCGGAGTTGTGCCGGCTCGGGCGCCCCATCGACGTGTCAAACGAAGACGGCAGCCGCACGGTCGAGGGCGTGGTGCTCATGCCGAACCACATCGCCCTGGCGAAGCGCTTCGCCATCAACGACAACTTCTATTGCGATTCGGACCACAGCACCGACGGGCACCGGTGGCTGGTGGGCACCTACCCCAACGAGTTCATGGAGGCGAAAATCGGCGAGTCGGCGGGCGGGCGCGGTCCCGGCAACTTTGCGTTCATCGGCTCGTCCGGCGCGGTCTACCCGGAGGACTACAACGAGGCGGGCGCGGTGTGGGAGCATTTCGCGCGGAACGGCGTGCGTTTCTTCAACTTCGGGCTGGGTTTCGAGTTCAAGCCGCAGGACGAGCGCCAGGAGTACAAGTACACCGGCATCCGGCTGAGCATCAACTATCCGATGCCGCAGCCGCTGTTCGAGAACACATCGCGCAAGTACGCCACGTACAACACGAACATCCCCGACCAGTTCCGCATGGACATGTTCGAGGAGGAGTTCAAGGAGAAGTGGCTGTCGGGCAAGGAGCCCTTTCCGCAGGTCATCACGATGATGCTGCCGAACGACCACGGTTCCGGCGAGCGCCCGGACGACGGCTACCCCTACTGGGGCTCGTACATGAGCGACAATGACCTGGCCCTCGGGCGGCTCGTCGAACTGATCAGCCACAGCCCCTACTGGAAGGAGACGGCCATCTTCGTGACCGAGGACGACGCGCAGGGTTATCGCGACACCGTGGACGCGCACCGCAGCATCTGCATGATCATCAGCCCCTACGCGAAGCAGAACCACATCTCGCACACCCATTCGAGCTTCGGCAGCATGCTCAAGAGCATGTTCCTCATACTGGGCCTGCCCCCGCTCAATCAGTACGACGGGTTCTCGTCGGACCTGCACGACATGTTCACGACCGACCCCGCAAACGCGGAACCCTATAACGCGTTGCCGGTCAACAAGGAGATTTTCGACCCGGAAAAGGCCTTCGACCCCTTCGACCGGGAATTCAACTGGGAAGCCGTGAACGAGTTCGTGCCGCTTGACGACCAGGAATTCCTGGACAGCGACGACTACGGGCACAGCGGCGGCAGCGGACACACCCCGCGCACTGAACAGTGATTTCCGCGCCCGCTACGGTTTCTGCTGCTGTTCCACGAAATACGCGTTGACGCCAAGCTGCGAGAGAGACGCCCACGGCGCGTTTGCTTCGGGCAAATGCTTTTTCAGCCCTTCCTTGATTCCGGCGTGGGCGGGTTCCCCGGCGAGGTTGCGCCACTCGTTGTGGTCGTCCTCGTGGTCATACAGTTCTTCCGCGCCGTTCTCATAAACGATATAGCGGTAGCGTTCCGTGCGCACCGCATGGTTGTTGCGGCCATAGGTGGTGATTGCCGCGTGCGGCCAGCCGGCTTCGGGGTTACGAAGCAACGGCGCGAGGCTGTGGCCCTCGTTCCGCGGGTTGGCGGGCAGGCCGCACAGGTCCGCCAGCGTGGGATACAGGTCAATCAGGCCCACGGGCCGGCTGCAGACCTTCCCGGCTTCGATGCCCGGCCCCGCAAGAACCAGCGGCGTGCGGGTGGCCCGCTCCCACAGGGAATGCTTGGCGAAGCGGTTCTTCTCGCCGAGGTGGTAGCCGTGGTCCGACCAAAGCACGACCAGCGTGTTGTCCGCGTGGGCGCTTGCTTCGAGCGCGTCCAGCACCTGGCCGATGTAATGGTCCACGAACGCGACGCAGGCGAGGTAGGCGTGCACGATATCCCGCCATTGCCCGGTTTCTTTGGCCCACTCCGCCGTGGGCATCATGGGCACTTCCGCCACCTTGAGGGCGATTTCCGGCAGGTCCGCGCAGTCGTCCTTCAGAAACGGCGGCGTCGCCAGTTGCTCCGGGTCGAACAAGTCGAACCATTTCTTCGGCACATGCCAGGGCACGTGGGGCCGCACGAAGCCCACCGCGAGGAAGAACGGGCGGTCGTGCTCTTCTTTCAGCCGCTGTATGGCCCACTGCGCCGAGCGGTGGTCGGGCATCTCCGCATCGCGCTCCGGGAACGGCCCCCAGTCCGTGCTGGTCCCGTCCCGGTCCCAGTGCCACCGCTCCGGGGGCTTCGGCCCGAAGCCGCCGATGCGCCCGGCTGAGATTTCAAAGGCGCCCTCGGGCGCGTGCTGGTGAAAGAGCTTGCCGATGCCCATGGTCTTGTACCCGTGCCGGGCCAGGTATTCCGGGAGGAAGGCGCACTCTTCCATCGGTTCGCCGGCCCTCCGCAGGTGCTCATCCTTAATCTGGCCGTAGATACCGGTGGTGGCGGGGAGCAGCCCGGACATGAGACTGGCGCGCGACGGGCCGCTGATGGGCGCCTGGCAATGGGCGTTGCTGAAGAGCACGCCGCGTGCGGCAAGCCGGTCGATGTTGGGCGTACGCGCATCGGGATGCCCGCCCAGGCAGCCTATCCAGTCGTTGAGGTCGTCAATGGCGATAAACAGAATGTTCGGCGGCGCCTTCTCCGCGGCGTGGGCGGTCTTGCCGCGCGCAGCCAATGCGGCCGCGCCCAGCGCCGCGCCCGAGGTGCGCAGAAATGTCCTGCGGCCGATCGGCTGTCTGTTCATAACACGCCTCTCCTTCCACTACCGTTCGTCTTGGTGCTGCCGCGCGATGCACGGAAAACCCTTGCGCAGCAGCGCGCTGTGCCGCTCCACCACGGCGCGCCTGCCGGGGTCCGGCACCACGTTCACGTTCTCCGCGGGGTCCTTTTCGTGGTCGTACAGTTCGCGCGTCCGAACCTCCCCGTCTTTGGCGCGCCGCCATTCCGTGTACCGGTACCGGTCGGTCCGCACCGAATAGCCCATGGTGCTTCCCCGGGGATACTGGCTGTACGCCGCCTCCTTCCACGCCTGGTCCGGGTCATCCAGTAGCGGCGCCATGCTCAACCCTTCGAGGTGGTCCGGCTTGTCCAGCCCCGCCAAATCGCACAACGTGGGATAGATGTCGACAAATTCCGTCAACGCGCGGGTGCGCCCGCCGCGGGCACGCATTCCGGGCGCGCTGACGATGAGCGGCACGTGTGTATCCAATTCAAAATTGGTGTGCTTGCACCACATGCCGTGCTCACCGAGTTTCCAGCCATGGTCGCCCCAGAGCACGACGACGGTGTTCCCGCGAAGCCCCAGCCGGTCCAGTTCGTCCAGCACCCGGCCGATCATGGCGTCCACGTAGGAAACGCACGCGTAGTAGCCGTGGATGAGTTTTCGCGCCAGGCCGTCGGGCATGCCTCCCTTCTCGGGCATGCCCGCGTAACCGCGAAGCTCTTCCCACGACGTGAGCGCCTCACGGGGGGCGCCTTTGGGCGTGAACGGGTTATCCGCCAGGCGGATCTCGTCTTCGTCGTAGAGCGCCCAATACTTCTCCGGGGCGCAGAAAGGCAAGTGCGGCTTCTTGAAGCCGACCGCCAGAAAGAACGGCTGGTCCTGCAGCCGGTTCAGTTCCGCTATCGCCTGGTCCGCGATCATCCCGTCCGCATAGGCGTTGTCCGGGACCTCGGCGCGCTCGAAGGCCGGACCCAGCCCCTGCCGGTGCGCGTTCGGGTGCGCTTCCGTGTAGGCGTCAACCGCTGCAATCGCCTCCGGCGTCAGGTAACCCCGGCCTTCCCAGTTGCCCTTTGGGTGGAAGGCCTCCCGGCTCCAGCCGCGCTTCTCGTCACTGCGGTGATGGAATATCTTCCCGAGGGAAACGGCCTCGTAGCCCTGGTCCAGGAAATGCTGGTTCACGGGCAGCGCGTCCGGCACATGTTCGTACAACGCGCCGTTTTTGAAGATGCCGCCTTTGTCGGGACGGTAGCCGCTCATCAGGCTCGCGCGCGACGACATGCAGATGGCCTGCTGGCAGTAGGTCCGTTCGAACAGCAGTCCCTCCCGCGCCAGCCGGTCGATGTTCGGCGAAATGATCTCGTCATGTCCGTAGCAGCCCAGTTGCGGGCGCAAATCATCCACCGCGATGAACAGCACATTGGGCCGTGACTTCGCGTCCGTGGATGCCGAAGCCGGCCGGCCTCCCAGCATTCCCGCACACAGGGCGGCGGCGGAGGTCTGAAGGAAATCGCGGCGGTTCAGATGTTGCCGGTCCATATCGGTTGTTGTCCCTCCTGTTGCATCGCAATTGCGGAACTGTTTGCCGGGCCGGGTCAAAACGCCTCGGCGTTCCGCTCGGGAAGCCATGCCCGGTGCCAGTTTTTGACCTCTTCGTATTGGGAGTCCTGTGCGAGGTTGTGCCATTCCATTTCGTCCGCGGCATGGTCGTAGAGTTCTTCCGTGCCGTCGGCGTAGCGGGTGTAGCGCCATCGCACCGAGCGCACGGAGTGGTTGTTCTGCCCGAACGTGGTGAGCGTGGGCCGCCCCCAGTCGGCCTGCGGGTTGTCGAGGAGCGGCCGCAGGCTGTCGCCCTCAAGTTCCATCTTGGGGTCGAGACCGCAGAGGTCAATCAGCGTGGGATAGATATCGAGAAGATTGACGGGGGCGGGGCAGCGTCCGGCGGGAGTGATGCCCGGGCCGGCGATCATGAGCACGTTCCGGGTGGCTTCCTCCCACAGGGCGAACTTGCGCCAGTGCAGTTTCTCGCCCAGGTGCCAGCCGTGGTCGGACCAGAGCACGACGATTGTGTTGTCGCGGTACGCACTGTTGTCCAGCGCTTCGATAACCCGGCCCACGCAATCATCGGCGAAGGAAATGCTGGCGAGATAGCCCTGCACCGCCTGGCGCCACGCGTTGTTTTCGAGCACCCGGGCGTGGTCGCCCCCGGGGTTCGCGAAACGGCGGGCCATCTGGGGGACATCGTCGAGGTCGTCCTCTTTCACGTTGGGCAGGGTGATTTCCTCGAGGGGATACAGGTCAAAGTACTTGGGGGGCACGTGCCAGGGGAGATGGGGACGGAAGATGCCGCAAGCAAGAAAGAAGGGGGCTTCGTGCCGGGCCTGCAACTGGCTGGAAACCCAGTCCGCCACCTGCCAATCGCCCATCTCTTCATTTGGCACATCCACGGGACCCCAGTTGAAGTGCCTTACGCCGCCGGGGGCGGTTTGTTCGAGTTCCGGCGAGGGCGGCTTGTTCTCCAACTGGGAGGGCCAGTACGCCTGCCAGGAGGGCGGGTCCGGGAAACGGCCGTGATATATCTTGCCGCTGCCCAAGGCCCGGTAGCCGTGGGCCATGAAATGCTGCGGCAGCGTGACGGCGTCGGCCAGCACCGGGCTGTTCCGCCAGGGTTGGTCGTTGGCGTAGACGCCGGAAGTCGACGGGCGGATTCCGGTCATGAGCGCTGCGCGCGAGGCGTTGCACAGCGGTGCCGGGCAATGGGCGTTGGTGAAGAGCACGCCTCGTTCGGCGAGGGCGTCGATGTGCGGCGTGAGCGTGTCCGGATGCCCGCCCAGGCATCCGGTCCAGTCGTTCAGGTCGTCTATGGCGATGAACAGCACGTTGGGCCCGGCGGGTTCTCTGCCGGCCTGCGGTGGCCGATGGGCGCAGTTGCTGAGCACGCCCGCCGCGAGCGCAGCGCCGGACACCTGGGTCAACGACCGCTTAAGAAATCCCCGCCGGTCCATCCTGGCCTTCAACATGGCTGTGGTTCCTTTCGCTTCTCGCGTCACTCTTCCACCTTCCACTCGAGCATGCCGCCCGAAAAGCCGTCCTGGAGTTGCACACTCAGGCGCAGCGCGCCGGTGCGCACCGGCATGAACTCGGTGCGGTTCCAGGTGTCGCGCGCGACACCGAATCCGCTTGCGTCCCGCACGGGCTTCCACACGCCGCCATCCACGTACTGGAGCACCCACGACGCGGGCACACGGCACTGGCCCGCACCGGTGTCGTCGAACCAGTAGACCTCGACCGCCGACACCTCCACCCGTTCCGAGAAATCGTACTGCACCCATTCGCGCGTGCCTTTGTGGTCCCACCAGGTCATCCGCGAAATACTGTGGTCGCTGGAAGATTCGGGCTCCTGTTGGTCGTTCAGCGCGGTCAACGCGTCATTATGATGGCAATAGGATGCGGAAACCTTGCTCTTTGACGCGATGGTCGGCACGGGCGCGGGCCGCGCCATGTCTTCCGTGCGCGCCAGCCACACCGCCATGGGGTTCGCCCCCCGGTGCGCCCAGGCATAGTAGGGAATTGCGGTGAACGCTACCGTTTCCCACGTGAGTTTATCGCTGTCCTCCTGCCGCCGTAGCGCCGGCGTTTCGCCGGTAATCACGGCGACCCCGCCGAGCAGGTCCGGCCGGTGCGACACCGCCAGCGCCACATCGTCCGCGAGTACACGGTTGAAGATGTGGCCGTCGTTGTCCGCGCCTTCCGCGCAATACACCACCGGGCCGCGCTCGAGCGCGACCTTGCCCCGGTTCTCCCGCACTTTCTCTTGGCTCAATACCCGGCGGACCGGCATCGGCAGCACTAGCTCGACGACGTCGCCGGGCTGCCACGTGCGCTGGACAGGCGCATAGCCCTTTTCCAGCGCCACGTCAGCTTCCTCACCATTCACCTTCACCACCCAGGGCGCGGTCTCCGCCTCGAGGTACCGGTACAGGTCGCTCGGGACCGGGCGGCCCTGCGCCCAACCGGGAACACGCAGCATAAGCGTGAAATCGGCCGCCTGCTCCAGTGCCACGGCAATGCGAATGTTGCCGTCCCACGGGTACCGGGTGTCCTGTTCAAGCTGGACCTTCGTCCCGGCGATGGTAGCCTCCGCCGCGCCGCCCGCGTAGAGATTGACGTACAGCCGGTCATCCCGCTGGGCGCAGACATAGCCCAACAGCGACGGCAGAAACCGCACCACGTTCGAGGGGCAGCATGAACAGCCGAACCAGGGCTGGCGCACACACGAACCATGATTGAAGGCGGTCAGCCCGTCCGCCTCGAGCGGATTCGGATAGAAAAAGGTGTTGCCTTCCAGGGAGATGCCGGCCAGGAACCCGTTGTAGATGATGCGCTCCAGCACGTCGATGTACTTCGCGTCGCCGTGCAGCAGGAACAGGCGGTGGTTCCACAGCGCGTTCGCGATGGCCGCGCAGGTCTCGTTGTAGGCGGAGGCGTTCGGCAGGTCATAGTCGCCGCCGAAAGCCTCATGGTGACGCGTGGCGCCGATGCCGCCGGTCAGATACATGCGCCGTCCCGCCACGTTCTCCCACAGCGTGCCGATGGCGTCGATATAGGCCTGCTCGCCGGTCAGGGCCGCCACATCCGCCATACCGGCATAGAGATACCCGGCGCGCACCGCGTGGCCCACCGCCTCCGTCTGCTCCACCACCGGAATGTGGTCCTGGTAGGCCGAGCCGTAGAGTTTGTGGCCTTCCGGGCGGCCGCGCTGGTCCAGGAAGAACTTCGCCAGGTCCAGGTACTTCTTGTCGCCCGTCACGCGGTAGAGCTTCACCAGTCCAATTTCTATCTCCTCATGGCCGGGAGGGTGATGGTTGCCATGCGGCCCGAAGACCTCGGCCACCAGGTCCGCATTCCTGATAGCCACGTCAAGGAAACTGCGCTTGCCGGTGGCCTGGTAATGCGCGACCGCGGCCTCGTACATGTGCCCGACGTTGTACAGTTCGTGCGCGTCCTTGATGTTCTCCCAGCGCTTGCTCCCGGCGCCGCGCGCCGGGTTTTCCGGGTCGATGGTCCGTGCGGTGTAAAGGTAGCCGTCCTCTTCCTGCGCGGCGGCAAAAAGGCCAATCAGGTTGTCGAGGTACGCGTCAAGCTCGGGGTCCGGCTGCAGCGCCAGGCAATAGGCGGCGCCCTCGACAATTTTGAAGACATCGGAGTCGTTGAAGTACGCGCCCTCGTGCGGCCCGTCCATCAGTCCGCCCGCCTTGGCGAAGTTGTCGATGCGCCCTGTCTCCCCGCATTTCTGGAAATCGTAGGGCAGCGTGACCGTGCGGTTCGTCTCGAGCCGCGGCCCCCAGAACGCATCGTCGAACTTCACTTGCGTGAAGGGCANNAAATGGGGTAGTCCCCCCCCGTTTCCGCGGCCTGGATCGCGGCGGCCATACCCAGCAAGGCTGCGCTGGTCAAGAAAATCCGCATCCTTTGAATCCTTTTGGTTGTTGTCCTTCATTCCGAATAGGGTTGCACATCGAGTCCCACTTGCCCGAGATATCCCAGGAGTTGCGCTCGCAATTGATTTGTCTCCTCCGGCATCTGCGCGGCCAGGTTGCGGGTCTCGCCCAGGTCCTCCCGGATGTTGAACAGTTGGACGCGCTCCACGTAACCCGGCAAGGGCCAGCGCATCGGCCCGTCCCCGGCACGGCGCCAGAACTGGACAAGCTTGTAGTCGCCGGAGCGAATCGCGGAGTGCGGATACGCCGAGGCGTATCGGTGAAAGACCAGCGGCCGCCCGCCCAGGCCCCGCGCATCCCCGCCGTGCAGCAGCGGCCCCATATCCATGCCGTCCAGGTCTTCCGGCAACGCATCCGGGCAGCCAGCCAACGCGGCGATGGTCGGCAGGAGGTCCCACCCGACGACCGGGGTTTCGCAGAACGCGCCGGACGCGACGCCCGGCCCGCGGACCAGAAACGGCACGCGAATCCCTCCCTCGAACAGCGTCCACTTGCCGGCGCGAAGCGGGTGGTTCCGGCTTGCTTCGGCCACTTCAGACGGATTCGAGAGGTGCTTGCGCTCGTCCGGCGGAAGCCATGGCACCGCGCCGTTGTCGGCCATGTAGAAGACATAGGTGTTGTCGGCAATCCCGAGCGCCTCCAGTTCATCGAGAATGAGGCCGATTCCCGCATCCAAGTCCTGGGTCATGCCGGCGAAAGCGGGAATCCTGTGGTGTTCGCCTTTTGGCCGCGCCTCGCAGGCCTCCAGGCTGGCCTGCCGTGTCTGCATGTCCATATGCACGGCGTAGTGGGAGAGTTGCAGGTAGAAAGGGCAGCCCTCTTCCACGGCCCGGCGCATGAAACCGAGCCCCCGGCCGGTGATGCTGAAAATGCGTTTCGGGTCCTCCATCACCCCGTGCCGCCGCCACTTGTCTTCCTTGCTGAAGTTGGTGCCCTCGCTGCCCACGTTGTTGCGCGTGTTGCCGTCGCTCTCATCGTAGCCCAGGTGCTCCGGGGCGAGGTCCGTGCGCAGGTCCCACTTGCCGAAATGCGCGGCCCGGTAGTCCGGGTTTGCGGCCTTCAGCACTCGCGGCAGGGTGGGCCGCGTGTTGCTCACGGGGTAGCGCTGTTCGAACGCTTCGTCATCCCCCATGCGCGCGGGGGTCTGGCCGAACTGGATGCTCCGGCGGGTCGGGCAGCACAGCGCGGCCGGCGCGTAGCCTTGTGTGAAACGCATGCCCCCCTCTGCGAGGCGCTTGAGATTCGGCGTCTGGTAATAGCCGCTTCTTGTGTCGTCCCGCCCGGGGTGCATGGCGGCGGAAGTGCCGGTCCAGCCCTGGTCGTCCGCCAGGATGAAGACGAAATTCGGTGATTTGCCGCCGGCGGCAAACAGTCGCGGTGCGGCCAGAAACGCTGCGGCCGCGCCACCAAGCCCGGCGGCTTTCGTGAGGAAGTCCCGGCGTGAGAAGCTGTTACTATTCATCGGCTACGGCTCCCTGCATGAATTCCAGCCACTGCGCGGAGAAGCGGTCAACTATCGTAACCGGCAAGCTCAGCGCATTGCCACGTTGATGGGACCGGATTCCCGGCGCTCATGTTTCGCGCCGCACCAGCCGCAACTGGCGGGCTCGGTTAAGGTCCTATCGCGGAAATGTCATTGGCGCCGGGGGCAAGGGCTGGCTGTCACAGCATTTCAAAGACCAAGGTGTGTTCAAAGGGTGTGTAACCGGTCAGGTACACGCTGGGGCCTGCAAGCTTTGCCTCGGCGCCCCGGACCAAGACGTACCCATGCTCGCATCGCCCGGGACCAAAGCGCAGGCCATCCGGGCCGTGGCGGCACTCGGCAAAGCCCTCCTTCAACAGAAATGCATCATTCACATGCGGCGCCGGGTCCACGCCAGTGAGTTCGCCCCCACTGCCCAGGTTGACCTCGACCGCCAGCGGCACGTTGTCCGTGCCCCGAAGACGAATATCGACTTCGAACCCGCGCGCTGTCTCCCGGATGCGCGCCTCACAGGACATTTCGCAGATTTCGGACGTCTTGCGCTTGAGCTTGTATCGCGCGTATCGGTCGTTGGGTATCGGCAGCAGGTCCGGGTCGGTGATGGGCTGGAAATACCAGCCTTTCAGCGCCTGTGTGAAAACGTATTCGTCCCCATCCTTCGCGAAGACATCCGGCACGAACTGGCCCTTGCCGAAGAAGGCGCTGGCAAACCGCACCGCATTGACCACAACCTCGCCCCGCCGCAGCGAAAACCAGCGGCTGCTGCCCGTGTGCAGAATGGTGGCGCTGGTCTTGCCGCGACGGATACGCGTCATCCCGTAGAGCGGGTAGTGCTTCTCATAATCATCCGGCACCGGTGACGGCTCCGGAAGCGCGGCCTGCAGTCCCGGATACTCCATCAGCGCGGCCACGTCGATATGCGCGGGCTCCAACGGCCGCAGCATGGAAGCGTAGACCCCGTTCTTGTCGCGGAGCGCCATGTACCGCAACGGGAACCAGTACCCGCGCATGGTCGCGCGCGTGTTGGAGTCCTGCCGCCGCGAAATCTCAGTCACAACCTCCCCGTTGGGATGCAGCAGATACGCCATGGCGTCCAGGTTCTTGCGCACCGGGTCAAGGAGTTCAGGCCGGTTCAGCTTGTGCGCCATGACAATCAGCGCGCGGTCCACCACGGTGTTATAGGCCGCCGTGCTCCGCTCGAGGAACTGGCCCTCCTCGTCAATGTCGATACCCTCGGCGAGCCACGCGTCGATGCGCCGGACATAGCGGCCATCGGGAAAAAGCTCGTGAATCTGGGCCAGCGCTGAACACACCACCCAGCGGTGGTTGGGCGTGTGGATTCCACCCTCGGCCATGCCTGCACCGGCGCGGCGGAGGAACTCCTCCAGCAACGCCAACACTGCCTCATCCCCGTGCATCTGCGCGAGCCGGGCGGCGGTGGCGGCCTTGTGCACCACAAACCCCGTGTCAGGCGGTGAATCGAAGTTGGTGACCAGCAGGTCAATGTTCCCGCTGTCCCGCTGAAAGCGCAGCAGGAAATCCGCGGCCAGCTTCATCCGCTCCCGCAGTGTCTCTTTCAAGTGGTAAGCGGACTGCGGACTGAAGTGCGCGGCGGCGCCATCCTTCAGAAACTCTGCCGCGGCCCCGCAATGGTAAAGGCCCCAGTTGTCGGGAATGCCGCCGCACCATCGGCTTTGCGGGTCAGTGACCTGTCTTTCGAGCGCACTGGCCACCTTTGCATCGTGGGACTGAATCCATTCCGGAAGAATCTGCGCTTCTGCCTGGGCCGGAAGGTACACTGAGGCGAACGACGCGGCCCCGAGCGCCATGGCCTGGCGGCGGCTGAACTCCATGGTCATGCCGGTTTCTCCCCGTGTGTTGCTGCAAAGCGCGCAAGAGGACTCGAATCCCCATCATCCACGGGCGCCCGTTCATTTGCAAGGCGGCGCCAGGAAACCGTGCGCACTTCGCGCCTGTCGCCACAAAACGGTTGCCCTGCGGACGGAGGGGCTTAGGTCCCCGCCCACAGGGCATAATGCAAGGAGACAGAAAATCCCTGGTATGGGCTGCTTCAGCCGGCCGCTTCCATCAGCAGGGCGAAGCCGCGCGTGATGGGCGTGTCACTGGGATACTTGTTGAACTGCACGTGGCCGTCCATGTAAAGCACATTGCCGCCGCCGGGTACATGGTTGTATTGATTCACATTCGTGCCGAAGCTGTCCGCCATTATCCACAGATCGCTCTGGGCCTGCGTGCTTGCGGCGGGATTGTTGATATCGGTAATCAGGAACCGCTCGATACCCTCGCGCAGGCGGTAGATGGTCCCGCCGGTGTTCGTGCTCACGTCCGAGTCCAGGATACCCACATCCCCCATGTCCGTTATGGGGAACGCGTTCGTGATGGCCACCATCACCTCCATGGCCTCAGGCGCCAGGTAGTTGAACACCGTCGATGCATCCATGGCCGGATTGTTGCGCTGGGCCGGGTCGAGGTAGAGGTCCTTGTCGGCAATCGCCCAGCCCAGATAGAAGTAGGAGCCATCGTTGAACCGGCAGGGATTCACGCCCTGGTCCGGGTCATGGTTGAAGTTCATGCGACCGCCTTCGATGTCCGAGGCGCCCGTCGAGTCCGACGGGCAAATCAGCACATTCACATCCGTCAAGTATTCCGGATAGACTGACGGGCCGTTGAAGATAAACTCGGGCGAGGCATCCTGGGGCTGGCAGTCCGAAGGCTGGCCGCCACCGCCGCGCCAGAACATGATGGGCGGGAACTTTTCGCCTTTGGACTCGTTGGAGTACATCTTGAAGACAAGACCCATCTGCTTCAGATTGTTCTGACAACTGGCCCGGCGCGCCGACTCGCGCGCACGCGCCAGAGCGGGAAGTAGAATGGCCGCCAGAATGCCTATGATGGCAATAACGACCAACAGCTCAATCAGTGTGAAACCCTTCTGCCTCATCTTCCGTCCTCCTGTTGTAGAATCGCTAATGAACGTCCATGCTCCCGACCAGCCTCGCGCAACAAGGCTGATTGGCATGACAGGTTCTTGAAAATGCACGAAAATTCTGCTAATGTCAAGCAATTGGGCTGACAACTTTCTCATAAGCTTGATTTGTTAGCCCGAAATGCTATTGGGTTGGTATATGGCGGTTTACGACCACATCAAGAGGGCCCTGCTCGAACGCATCCGCTCCGGGGAACTGCCGGAAGGAACCCGCGTCCCTTCCGAACTGGCGCTTACCAGGGAGTTTGGCGTCAGCCGGAACCAGACCCGCCAGGCCCTGCACGAACTGGCGCTTGAAGGGTACCTTGTCCGCAGACAGGGCAGCGGCTCCTACGTGGCCCCCCTGCCTAACCATATGCCAACAGCTGAGTTAAGGGGAATGGGGGCCGTTGCCATTGTCATTCCGAAGGACTTGGGAGGCCATTCGAGGGGGGTTGTCGATGGCTTTCTGGAGCAGGCGGCGCATGAGGAGGTCCAGGTTGCCACCTACCATCTCCAAGATGACCGGACCGACGAAGCGCAGGAATGGCGGTTTTTCCGCTCGGTCATTGACAGTGGCGTCACGGGGATGGTGGCCTGGGTGCTGCACCGCTCAGAGGGAATTCAGCGCGTGCTGCGGGAACTGGCGGAACGACGCTTCCCAGTCGTGCTGGTCGATCGGGCCGTGCCCGGCTTCGAACTGGACTCGGTGGTCTCCGACAACCGGGCGCTGGGCTACCGCCTGACCCGGGAACTGGTGGGGCGGGGCCATCGCCGGATCGCCTTTGCCATGACCGAGCGGCGCATGCCGGCGAGTGTGGAGGGACGCCTGGCAGGCTACCGGCAAGCGCTGGAGGAGGCTTCCATACCCTTCGACGAGGCGCTGGTGCTGCACGAATCGCCCTTCGACCAGGACCCGGTGGAGGCGGTCAAGTCGGTGCTGGCCCTGTGTGAACGGCCCACCGCGATCGTGGGCACGCATCTCAAGCCGGTGCGCTGGTTTCTGGAGGGGGCACGGCCGCTGGGATACCGTGTGCCGAAACACCTGGAAGTGGCGGTGGTGGACGACGAGTATCCCGCAGGGATGCCGGAAGTCCCCATGCTCCGCCTCCGCCAACGGAGCCATGCCATGGGCGTGGAAAGCGTGAAACTCATGCTGGCCCGCATGGCCGAACCCGACCGTCCCTTCGAGCACCTGGTGCTGGAGCCAAGCGACTTTTTCGCCGGCGATGACGTCCCGCAACAATCCGGGACTCTCCGGCAGGCGCCCCTGAAATAGCGGACGGCCTGGGCACGGCGGCACCCGGAAGGGGAAAAGGCTATGATTCACCGAGGCATGGGCACCGCGCTGATTCTGGCGTACGCGCTGGCCGGTTGGGCGGCTGCTGACGAAGGGGTAAAGAAACCCGGGCTGCAACGCGCGGAGAATCCGCCCATGCAGTCCATCACGAGGACGCCCCCGGAACCGCGGACAGACGCGGACAATTTCGAGGTGCGCCCGGGCTTCGTGGTTATCGACTCGCTCGACCAGTTCCGCGCCTTGAGCAAAATGGACCACCAGCGGATTCGCATGAAGCCGGGCGTCTACCGCGCGGAGAAGACGGACCCGCCCATGGAAGCTCCGGTCCAGCGTTCGGAGGCGCTAAACCCGCAGGAGCACATTTTCGCGGTGAACGGTTCCCACAACCACTTCGACCTCCGCGGTGTGGTTATCGAAACGCCGGTCTCCGTGCAGAGCCGGCTGAGCGGCCGGGCCCACGTGGCCGACACCTGGCACATCAATGGGTCGCACAACACTTTCGAGGGCGGCTACTTTCGCAATGTCATCGACGCGCCCTATCCGGAGTACCGGGTCACTGAAAACGAATTCGAGGTGTGCAACGACCACAACTCGTTCCTCAACTGCACATTCGTCATCACCGGCGCGGTTCCCTATGGCTACTCCGATTTCTACGGCAAGGGCGGACCCAACTTCGGCCGGCTGAACAAACACTCTTTCATGTCGCTGTATCACGCCAATAACACCCGGCTGACCGGCTGCACCGTGTACATGCAGTCCTTCGGGCACTGCCTGCATTTCCACACAGTGGACGGGGTCGTCGTGGAAGACTGTCTCTTCACGGGCACGTTGCGCCCCACCAATGACATCTTTGAGGAAACCGTGGGCCGGGCCGTCGAATACGGTTTCAATATCATGTACCGGGGCAAGCGGCCTATTCCGCGGGACGATTGGATCCCGCTGACCGAGGACGGGGTACGCTCCTATGACCATGTCAAAAACATCACCGTCATTAACACGACGGTCGAGCGCCTGCGCGGTTGCTTCCAACTTCTCGTCGAAGGCGACGTCACGCTGGAGAATGTAACGGTTCGCGAAGCGGGCGATTTCGCGTATGACCTCAGCGCCGGGGACAAAGGCAGGGTTGTGATGAAGAACTGCCGCAGTGACGCGGCCTACAGTCCCGTGTTCAACCTTACCCGCGGCCCACTCCCGAAGGGCGCATTGTACGAGGTCACCATTCTCAGCCCGGCGGAAGGCGTGCAGCCCACCGCGCGCGCGGGCCTCGGAACCCTCTGCGGCGATGCGTGCACCTTCATCCTCCGTGACGGCATCACCCGGCCACTGCCAGAACACGCGAACTTGCTGCATTGCGGCGGCAAGAAAGGTCTCCGGAATTCCACCGTCACCAACTACACCAGTGCAAAGCTGGTGCTGAATGAACGGGTGGAGAACTGCACCATCAAGTCCGCCGGGCCGGTCGAAGACGGCGGGAGCGGAAACACGGTGGTGCGGATGACGCCGTGACGAACCGCGCTGTACCGTAGACATCGCCTTTACAGGCGGCCGCGATGGGGAGACGAGAACCTGCCACAAAACGTGGTGTAACGAAACAATCCCCGGCGGGTAAAGTTGGCCGAACCTGCTGGTGCAGGTGCTCAAGACACAGGCGGATGCGGAGCGCATCCAGACAGAAAGACTCAGGAGAAAAGAAAATGGATTTCGATTTCAGCGGGCTTCTCGACGGCATTCTGGCGGTAGTCACCGAGTTAATCACGACCTGGCTTGCCGAGCTGCTCAGCGGCCTCTTCGGCGGCGCCGGCGCCGGGATCTTCGGCTGACAACCGTCTTGTAGAGCCACTACCCGAAAAGCTTCAACAAGACCATGTCCGGCCTCGTCCGCACTTCGCGAGGCCGGGCATTCATTTTGATTCCGGGGTTCTCTCAACCCGGGGGCGGCCGGCGGCATGCGAAGCTGCTGAAGGTTCAGTCTCTCACACCGAATCGTTCGCGGGATGATGGGCGTCGCAAAGGCGCCTCCGCCAGTCGCGTTGTCCTTGCCTGCATCATGCGCTAGAATCGGCGGAGGGTGGCCCCAGAGCCGTTGCCGGGACAACGAAAGAGAACCGGAAAGGAATCGATGATGAAACGCCGCGCTTTCCTTCACATGACTGGGCTGGGCGGGGCCCTTCTTGCCCGCGAGACGCTGCTTCCGGAAACCGCCCACGCGGCGAGCGTGAGTCCCGAGACAGCGCAGTCGGCGAGCGCTCTGGACACGGAAGGGCGCATTGGCGGGCGCAAGCTGGACGACCTCATCGCGCGCTACCGCTACGACCTCTTCGACGACTTCCTGCCGTTCATGGACAAACACATCGTCGACCATGAGTACGGCGGGTTCATGACCAACGCCAACCGCGCCGGCGAGCAGGTCACCACGAACAAGCGGTCGCGCTATGAGGGGCGCGGCATCTGGGTGTATGCCCACCTGTACCGCACACTGGCGCCCGAACAGAAGCACCTCGATGTCGCGCGGAAGTCCGTCGAATTCATCATGGCGGCAAAGCCGGAGGGCGAAGACGCGCTGTGGCCGAACCAGCTCACGCGCACAGGCGAACCGCTCGAAGACGAGGGCATGCTCATCGCAGGGAAACGCTACAAGTCGGGCGGCGAAATCTATGACGACCTGTTCCTGGCCAATGGCTTCGCGGAGTATGCCCGGGCCACCGGCAAGGAACAGTACCGCCAGGAGGCGCTGGACATACTGACCAAGTGCGAGCGCCTTTTCGAGAGAGACGACTACGCCCCCGCGGCGCCGCTGGTGTACATGGGTGAAATCGAAGCGCCCACACTGCCCGGCTGCCGCCCCCTCGGCGTGTGGATGGTGATGCTCCGCCTCGCCACGCAGATGCTGCGCGCCCACGACGACAAGCGCCTGCAGGCACTCGCCGACCGCTGCGTCGAGTCGATCATGAAGCACCACTATGACGAAAAGTTCGACCTGCTGCTCGAGGTGCTGAACCACGATATGTCGACGCCGGACAATGTCTATGGGCAGCTCGTCTACACCGGCCACGGTATTGAAACACTGTGGATGGTGATGGACGAAGCACTCCGCCGCAGGGACCGCGGACTCTTCGACGACGCGGCACGGCTGTTCCGGCGCACGCTCGAGGTCGCGTGGGACGATGTGNNACCAGGGCTGGTACCGCGGCTGCCGGCACCTGGATGAGAACCTCTGGATTCTCGACAAGGCGTGCTGGGTGCAGGAGGAAGCGCTGGTGGGGCTGCTCATGGTCATCGAGCACACGGGCGCGCAGTGGGCGAAGGACTGGTTCGAGCGCGGCTACACCTACGTCATCGACAACTTTCCGCTGGCCGAGCACGGCTACGCGCTGTGGGACCTCTACCCCGACCGCTGGGTCACCTTCGTCGAGGACTTCGACCGCATCGGCCACTTCCACCACCCGCGCCACCTCATGCTCAACCTCGAGGCGCTGCAACGAATCAAGGAACGGGACGGCAAGGTCTCCGGCGTATGGGGGTAGATTCTCAATTACCCATCATCACGCTGTAATACCTTGCAAAACCAGCCGGCTGACATCGGTGCGCTTACCTTGGCGATACCGGACGCAGCTCATAGATTTGTGCATATTGCGCAGCCGCTTCCAAGTCACCTTGGCGAAGTGCCTCTCTAACATCGTCCAATCGGTACGCATCTTCGACACTCAGATAGGGGGACCACCCCGTTGCGTCTTCGACCAGAGATACTTCCAACTCGGCGACATAACGCCCTTCATGAACGTACTTGGTTCTCTTGCGCCGCGTCATTGTTGCCGCCTCCTTCTGAGACTCTCATCCCAGCGTTGCGGGTCTGGTCTATAGGCCGTGATAAGAACAGCAGGTGTATCATAACCCTTCGGAATACCCCACACAACGTGAACCGGTTACCCCGCTCGGTCTTCTTGCAGCACAAGAAGGCACGCCCCCTTTTGATAATCCGGATACTCTTCTACTATCACCGCGCCGCCGACACCTTCGACAATTTCTCTCGCGGTAAGGTCGTCCTTCTGCAGTTCATCATAGCCATGGTCGGATATGCGCACTTCACCCTTCAGAATCAGCGTCCGTATGCGGTCCAGCAACTTGCTCATAGGTGAAGCCCCGCTGGTTCGGCATGACAATCAAACCCGAATAACCACCCTAGTTTGTCTATTGTACAAAAACCTCGAACACGCCATTCTGCTCCTCCATCACCTGCGCCGCCTGCTCCAGTTCCCCGCGGCCGTAGAGGTCGTCGATGCGCGATAGCAGGCGCCGCAGGTCCCACGCGGTCTGCGAGGTGACCGTGGAGGCGCGGGTTTCCGCATCGAGCCAGCGCAGGTCGTCCATCTTCTGCGCGGCCATGGCCTGCTCGGCGGCCCCGGCCCAGTGATTGTAGAAGTCGGCGTACTGCATCTCGCGGAGGATATCCTGGGCATAGCGCTGGAAATTGCCCGGCGCACCACCGGCCGCCGCGGCGAGTTTCGGGTCGGGCTCGAAATCGCGCAGTGCGGCCAGGGCGTCCATGAACCGCCGGTTCGCGGCAACGGCCTCCGGCAGGATGTCCTGCATATAGCGGTCGCTCAGCGCGTCGCAATCCCAGTCAAGGTCCTCGGTGCGCTCGTCATCCACATTGACGACGCGGCGCCAGTCGCCGAAGTCGTACTCCCAGCGGTCGAAATAGCCGTTGCCGTTCGTATCGAACATGCGGATTTCGCCCAGCACATCCAGACCCGCGAAATGGCCCACCATGAGCCAGGCTTCCTGCGCGTCCTTCAGGTGGATGCGCTTGTCCACGGCGCTGTAGTAGAGCTTGCGCTCGTCCGCCGGCACCACACTGTATTCGCGGCGCACGTTCCACTTCTGGTTCGGGCCGCCGGTGTTCTCCATGAAGCGCCGCTCCCAGGTCCAGAACACGCCCTCCCACCGGTAGTCGTCTTCCTTGTGCTCGCCGTAGCCGATGACGATAGTGTCGTCGGTGTGCTCGTGCCAACTGAAGCCGGTCTCCCGCGCCGCGTACTTGTCGCTGATTTCGCGCAGGTCGTCCCACGGCGTGACGATGGTGACCTGCGGCGGCCGGCGCTTTTCGTTGACATGCTCCATACCGGGATAGTCATAGGGGGCGGCGCCCACCAGGTTGAACCCGAAATCATAGTGCAGCGGTGTCTCCTTCGAGCTGCCCTGGTCGACGTCGAAGCCATAGCGAATGTTCACAATGCCCATGCGTTCGAGGGCGGGGTTCCAAGGCGCGGCGAAGTTGCCGTAGTCGTTGGCGTAGTCCGGGTCCACGTCGGTGTCGTAGCTGAGCGGCACCGCGCTGCACCGGATGACCACCTCGCTGACGTCGTCGTCGTCCGTGTCGTAGAATGCAAAGGGGCACTCCGAGATGGGCAACCAGCCACCGTCGTTCGTGTCAAGCTTGTTCATGTAGATCATGCTGTCGCCGTAGGGGTCGCTTTCGAAGAAGCTCGGACCGCCGTACTCATAGCCGGCGAGACTCCACATGGAACTGTCGTCGTCGATGTCCACCCCGAACCAGCAGTAGCGCAACTCGCCGTCGACAAAATAGCGGATGTCCATCTCGTCCGGGTCGTTGTCACCGTCGTCGTCGATGTAATCGACCATGCGGTCCACGGCGCCGTCGCGGTCATAATCCGCCACGTAGCAATCCGAGTCCCGGTCGCCGCCGTTCGCGAGGCTGCCGTCTTCGTCGTCATCGAGCACCCACACGATACCGTCGTGCTCGCGGCCGCCGCGGTCCTTGAAAACTTCCCGCCGCACCAGCATTCGCCCGTCGTCGGTGGTAAACGACTCCCCCACCCCGAGCGCGCCGGCCTGTTCCCACCACGGCTTGTCATCGAGACGCAGCGCGCCGGTCGGGGAAAGTGCCGTCGCCTGCATGTGCCAGGGGCCCTGGGCACCCTGCCCGAGCTTCAACGGCTCGGCTGTGCCCCCGAATGCGGTCATCAACACCGTTGCGAAAAACGTGGTGGTCAGAGTGCGAATCATTGGCCATTGTCCCTCCGCCGGCTTGCGCGCCGGCATCATGCGGCCACTGCGCCGGCCGCCTCTTTTCTTCTCTCCGCCAACAACATAGAAGACCCGCCGGCGCCGGTCAAGCGCGCAAAATAATTCGGCCGGCCCCATGGCAGGGGGCCGGCCTGACGAAAGGAGTGGCGGCGCCGCCTATGCCCACGGCGCCGCTACCTGGTTGAAACGGTTAGTCGCAGAGTTCGAAGACACCCGCGGCGCCCATGCCGCCGCCGATG
>NPIG01000419.1_pt2 | contig 27912 bp, 15 predicted proteins | sample 8637441 | NCBI WGS metagenome assembly NPIG01 (sample SAMN07420675, study PRJNA396082) | bioreactor metagenome | isolation source: sample BR6 brine-fed electro-methanogenic bioreactor BR | place: Japan: Kochi | collected 2016-06-14
CTGCCGTAGCGCACCTCCGCCGGGGCGCCCACACGCTCGGCCACGCCCTTCAGCAGGTCAAGCGAGCCGAGAATCAACTGGCCGCCCGCCATGAAATAGCCGTACTCGTCATAGGCGTTGATGGTCACGCTGCCAACGCTCATCTCTTCGCCGCTGGTGCCAAGCCCCGTGGTCAGCAGCACTTCGTCAAGCGTTGCAAGCGCCTTTTCCTCATCGCTCACACCCAGGGCCAATACCCAGTTCGGCGGGTCCATCTCGCTCGGCGGCACGGTGACCGCCGGCTCGACGGCCTCTTCCAGACTCTCCGCGGCTTCCTCACCGGCCTCTTCCGCGGCTTCTTCCGCGGACTCTTCGGCGGCTTCCCCGGCCTTCGCCTCGGCTTTCGCCTGCTCCACGGCCTCGACGACGCTTTCGACCGTCGGATTAAGGTCGAGCCAGATACCAATCGGCTTGTCCAGCGTCAGGCCCTTGGACTGCGCAATCTCTTCCAGCGTCGCGGCGTCCGGCGCGTCCAGGTTGCTGCCAAGCTGCATGATGTACTCGTCGAGCTGCGCCGCGATATCCACCTCGCTCAGCTTCTCGTCCAATGCCAGCACTTTCATAACGACGCCGTTCAGCGGGGGAAGGCCGACCGCAATCTGCGCGCTTTCAGGAGTCAGCCGAAGCATCTGCAGCGCCACCGGCTCATCCGGAGCGACAGCCAGTTCAATGGCGGATTCCACCTGCTCCATGGCCTCTTCGGCCTGTTCCACGGCTTCCTCGACCGCCTCCTTCACGGGCGTAAGCCCTTCAGTCGGCTCGGGCGCCTTTTCACCGCCGCAACCGGCAAGCATCAGCCCCGCGGCCAACAGGACGCACCATGCCGCTGCCTGGCTGAAGCTCCATACGGAACGTCTCGAAATCATGCGAAGTCTCCTTCCTGTACGCCGCACAGGCGGCAATTCGGGTTCAAACATATGTGTTCCAAGCGCTTTCGCGCTGACAGATGCATCGGCCAAGTATGACTAGCGAACCCACAACGGGTCAAGGCACCTGATCACACACACTTCACGGGTTGGACCCCCGCCGCGTCCAGTCAGTTTCGCAGCCTTTGGCATTTTTCACGGCCCGCGCAGACGCAGGGTGAAACACGCTAGACGCGCGGACGATAGTCCGGGCATTTGACGGCATTCGGCCGCTCGGGCCGCGAGCAGGCCGAAGGATGGTCGTATTTGCAGTTGTCGCACAGGAATTCTGTCGGGCACCGCACCCGCAGCCACCATTGCCGCAACCGCTCTCTTAAACTCGCTCTATCCACGGCACTTCCTTCACTTCTTCTTCGAGAATCGCGCCCGGTATTCCGTGGGCGTGACGCCCTCAAAACGAACGAAAAGCTTGCTGAAGTAGCTCTGGTCGCAGACACCAACACGGCGGGCCGCCTCACTTGCGGTACACCGCGTGCGCCGCAACAATTCCTTGGCACGTTTCACCCGCAGCCGGTTCACGTATTCGGTGTAGTTCATGCCGAACTGCCTATCCAGGCGCTTGCTCAACACGGACGGCGAGACGCCCAGCCGGGCCGCCGCCTCCGATAGCGGCACGCCCTCGGCAAGCCTTTCCTCCACGATACGGTTTAGCGCGTGGTAGGCGGCGCGCCTGGCGCGCGGGCGCTTCTGCTGCTTCGGCCCGGATTCCGTTAACATCGCTTCGACACGGCGCAACACCCGCACCATGGCAGAGAGCATGTCACGGTCCGCCTCCGCGGCGCCCGCGTCCTCCATCGCCTTACCAAACGTCTCCCAGGCCGCTCCTACTGACATTCCCGCCCGTGTGCACGCGTGCAGGACCGCGGTGACCGTGGCCGCCGCCCAGGCCCGGCGCTGTTCGACTTCCGCACCCCGGCCGAAATCCGCCTCGGCGAGCATGTCCGAGAGCAGGCTGCGCACCTGCCGGAGGTTGCCCCCCGCCAGCGCCAGCGCCACATCCGCGGCGGGGTCCGGCGCGGGAGCCCTGCGCCTGCCGCGAGCGGGCGCGCTCGAAACCGTCTCTTCATTTTCCGGACCCGGCGGCGCCTCGCTCGACAGGTAGCCTGCGTAGCATGCGGCCAGGGATTCCATGGTCCACTGCGCCACCGCCGGCACACTGTCCGCGTTCGTGCGGTGGATATCCTCCAGCGAGACCGGCAATTCTCCGGGCCGCGTGCCGGTGAGCGCCTCCAACCCGCCCAGCACGGCGTGGGTAAGCCCCCGTTCCTCCGGGCCGGTGTAATAGGGCCCGAACGTGAGCACGAAGTTCTCGCCGGGAACAGCCGGGACCGAAACGCAGGCAAAGCCCATGTGGCATATGAACACCAGCGGCCGCTGCTGCCGCAACGCCATCGAAGCGGCGGTCACTCTCGAGAGCCGGCAAGCGCGCCCACCGCCCGCCATCGCGGCCACCGTGCGGCAGGCCGCACACCCGCCCCATCCCGCGGTGCGCGGGCTTTCTTCGTTGCGCGCGACATAGTGCACGCTTACGGGCACCCCCGCAGCGCGGTGCGCGCGCTCGAGCACCCGCCGGACATCGGACCTATGGAAGAAGCGCGGTTCCATTCGCGGCCACCTCAAAAAGCGGAGTCGGCTCATCCTGCCGCGCCACGTGCAGGCGCGCGGGGTGGTTTCGCAACACGCCAAGCGCCATCTGATGGGCCAACTCATAGTCGTTGTTGTTCTCACTCACGTGGAACAGCACCACAAGCTGCAGCGCGTCGTGAAGCAACTGGTGCAGGAGCGACGACATGTCCTGGTTCGACAGGTGCCCTATGCGGCTCTGGATACGCTGCCGAACCCGGGGCGGGTACGGGCTGCGCAGCAGCATGTTCGGGCAATAGTTGGCTTCGAGCACAAGCGCGTGACACGCCGCCAGACGCGTGCGCACCAGGTGCGACGTGTGTCCCAGGTCCGTGGCAAAACCAACCTTGGTTCCCCGCTCCGACTCCACGGTATAGGAAACCGGGTCGGCCGCATCATGAGAAACGCTGAAACTGGCGAGGTTCAGGTCGCCCACCCGAACCTGTTCACCCGCTTCAAAGAACACCAGCCGGGGCAGCACACCGACTTTGTCCGGAAGGTTGGAGAAGGTGTCCCGAGTCATGTAGACGGGCGCGTCCTGCTTGCGCGCCAATACGCCCAACCCGTTCACATGGTCAATGTGCTCATGGGTGACAAAGATGGCGTCCAGTCCGTCCAGGGTCAACCCGGTGGCTTCCACGCGCCGGCGCAACTCCTTGTAACTGAAACCGTTATCAATAAGCACACGGGCGCGGGGCGTACGAATCAAGGCGGCGTTGCCGCTGCTCCCGCTTCCTAATAGACAGAATTGCAGCAAAATATACGAATTCCCATAAAAGACAAGACCATTGTCGTGAATCCCAGTATACCACGGGTCGCCAGAGGCCTCAATTGACGGGCATAGGGGGCTCTGGTATACTGGCATATGTCTTGCTTCAATTGCTTTTTCCCGAGGCGCCGGGCATGGTTCCGCGGCGCGCGGAAAGGATACTATACGTCATGATGCGAATGGAACAGGGACAGCGTCTTGCTCAAAGGCAGACCCAGTCGCTGGTGCTGACCCAGAAGATGCAGCAGGCATTGCACATCCTGCAGTTGAGCGGCATCGAACTGGAGGAGTTGATTCAGCAGGAACTGGAAGACAATCCGTTCCTGGAAATCGTGGAGAAGAAGAACGAAATCCCCGAACCCAAGGAAGCCGGCGCCAACGAAGAGGATGACAAGGACCGGGACCAGGCCTTTGACCTGGACGAGTATGCCGACCGCTGGGACGTGGCCCATCGAGAGGGGCGTGACCTCAGCCGCAATGAAGACCTCTTCGCCCGCCGCCAATACTATGAGGATTCCATCACCAAAGAGGAATCGCTGGCGGCCCATCTGATGAACCAGCTTCGCCTGTCCGTTGAAGACGAAACACTTTTCGCCGTCTGCGAGCGCATCATCATCAACGACATAAACGAGCGCGGCTACTTCGTGGGGGATGAAGCAGCGATTGCCGCGGATATGGGCGTCGACGAATCGAAGGTCGCCGAGGCGATCCAGGTGATCCAGGGATTCGAGCCGACAGGGGTAGGGGCGCATGACATGATCGAGTGCCTCCTGTTGCAGATTGAGGCCGAATACCCTGCCGACGAAGAACTAAAGACGCTCGTGCGCGAGCATCTCGACGAGTTGTCCAAACGCCAGATTCCCCAGATTGCGCGCGCCATGAAGATCAAGCCGGAGCGCGTTGAGGAATTGAAGGACTTGCTCAGCACGCTCGACCCGTATCCAGGCTATTTCTATTCGTCCGAACCGGCGCAATACGTTACGCCCGACGTCGTCGTGGAGAAGGTGGACGATGAGTACTTCGTGCGCCTGGTCGATGAACGCATGCCCGACCTGCGCGTTAACACAGGCTACCAGAGGGCGGTCGTCACCAAGGAGATGTCGTCGGAAGACAAGAAGTACATCCGCGAGAAGATTGATGCCGCACGCTTTCTCAAGCGGAATATCGCTCAGCGCCAGCAGACCATATTGAAAGTGGCGGAGGCTATCGTCGATGTGCAGCACGACTTTCTCGAAAAGGGTATCGAGCACATCAAGCCCCTGACCCTGCAGAATATCGCCGATGTCGTGGGCGTGCACGAGTCCACGGTCGCGCGCACCACGCGCGGCAAGTACATGCAGACGCCGCAAGGGCTGTTTGAACTGAAGTACTTCTTCTCACCCAGCGTGTCGCAGGAGAACGGGGACGCGCAGGCGTCGAAGGCCGTGCAGGCCATGGTCAGGAAGATCATCGACGAGGAAGACAAGCACAAACCGCTGAGCGACCAGAAGATCGCCGACCTCCTCAAGAAGGAACACAACATCGATGTGGCCCGGCGCACGGTGACGAAGTATCGCGAAGCGATGGGCATCCTCAAGGCCGGGATGCGGAAAGAGTACTGAGACGGCGGTCAATCAGGGCGGGGAAGGGCGTCGTCGGCCGGGCATTCCGCCTGGACCTCTTTGCAGGGGCGGTTTTCGCTGCAGCACATGGCCACCCCGTCCTTGCTGGGTACCGGTCCGCTGCAACCCAGCTTCCGTTCGCCCACGCGCCGCTGGGCAATCAGGTGCACGCCTATCCACACCCCGAGGATGACCACGACCGCGCCGACCGCGACAAGTGCATTCAGTAAGATCGTACCCATAACGAAATTCGCTCCATCGAAGAATTAACAGCGGCCGCCGCCGGCTGCATTCCAAGGGAGAGTGTACCGGCCCGGTCGCGCGCGGGGCAAACAGGGGGCGGAAACAGTCCGGCGCCCGTCAAACACGGACGCCGGACGAAAATGGCCTGTCTGGCCTGTTCAGGGACTTGGCAGGACGTCTACCGTGATGACGTAATCACTGCCAATGTCCGTGGTCACCACAAACACGTACTGCTGTGGTCCGGTGACAAAGTCCCGGTCCACCCACATCCGGAATCCGCCGCTTGACTCCGCGTCCACGGTGCCGGATTCAGTCGAAGTATTCAGCCACAGCGGGAACAGGCTCGCGTTGACGACGCTCCAGGAGACGGAACCCTGGCCGTCGTTCACCATGTTGACCGCGAAGTCGGTTTCAAGCGCGCCAAAATCGAAGACCGTCTGCGGAATGTCGAAGGCGGGCTCCGTGATGGTGTAGGTGATGTAGATAGGGTCCGCGTCGAAACTCAGCCCGAGCGAGCCGTAGTCATAGGCGATTTGGAGCGTGGCCACGTAGTCGCCGGGGGCAAGCCGGCGGTCCAGCGTGACGGAAATGGTATCCGGCGCCGTCGAAGAAGTGATGAAACCGAGTTGCGGTGTGACCAGCAGACCCAGCCCGTCCGCAACGTCCGCTTCCCAACCGATGCCGACCCCCGTCTCCTCGTGGCTTCCACCAAGGTTGTAGAGCAGAACTTCAGCCTCGTCGATGTCCGTTCCCAAGTCATAGACAATGGCGCCATCGTCGTCTTCCGTCGGGGTCGGCGTGCCGCCGAAGTAGAGCGACGGGAACGAGGACGCGAGGAACGGCTCGTCAAACACGGTGATGGTGTCCGGGTGCGTGAAGTACTTCGTATTCGGGTCGTCGGAGTGCACCGGAAGCACGACCTCAAAACTGAGCACAAACGGGGCGCCTGCGCCGGTCACGTCGATAGTAAGCATGTCCCCGAAATCGCCGTAGTGCAGCGGCTGGGGAGCGCCGGTTAGCGGGTCGTTCGGCGCGGTGTAGGTGTAGGTTGTTCCGGCTACCTGCTCGGTCCAGTTGTAGAGCAGGCCGCCGTTGAACTCATTGATCTGATTGACGGTGAAAGCCACGCCGGGCGCGCTGATGTCAAAGGAGAAACTGGAGACATTGCGCGGAACGTAGTCGGCGCGCACCACAATCGTCGCGGTGCCGTCCGGCCGGAGACCGTCCGTGGAAAGCGAAATCTGGCCGAGTCTCGGGTCGCCGACGATATTCTGGTGGTTCACCTGATTGTGCGCCCAGGTGCCGTTGATGACGCCCTGCTCGGCGAGGCAGGGGCTGTCCTGGTCGTTCGGGTCATTGAAACTGAGCCGTCCCTCCACATTGACGTTGCGCTCATGATTGAGCGTGACGTAGCTGAACATGACCTGGCTGTCCAGGTCCTTCGGGATGGACTGGTCGCAGGGGTCGCCCGCCGCGGTCTCGCACCAGTTGCGCATCTCAGAAATGAGCGGCACGCGAATCGGGAAGTTGAACGCGTCGAGTTCGCCGGTCGGCACGTTGTTGGTGGCGTAGTAATGGCCGCCGGAGCCGGTGGTCATGCGCACCAGCGGGTCGACGAAGACTTCCTGGCCCCATCCCACGCAGAAGAGCCGGGTGTTGGTGCCGATCAGCAGTTCGATGGTTTCATTGATCAGGCCCGGTGGCGTGGTCAGGCGTCCGTCTGTCATGCAGATGATGCCGCGCACATCCGCGTCGTCGAAGGGGATTCGGTTCTCGTCGAGGTCGTAGAGTGCGAGGTCAACGGCGGCCTGCTCGATGGCTGGCAGCAGTTCCGTAGCGCCGTTGTCCACCACAACGATATTCCGCATGCGTTCGATGAGGGCGGCGCGGTCGTAGATGAAGACCTCGTCCTGTATGCGCGGGTCTTCGCCCGGGCCGCCGTAAATCAGCCTGTAGCCTCCCCCACGCTCATTGAAAACGGCAAGTCCAAGGCGGTAATTGGGCGGGATCTCTGCAATCAATGACGGGATAGTCTCTTCGTAGACGAACTGCAGGGCATCATCAACTTCCGAGAGGTCCACGTCAGCGACGCTGTGTGCGGCGTCCTGCATACTGCCCGAGTAATCGAGCAGGATAAGCAGATTGCCGCGCACGCGTTTCCCGCTCACCAGGAACTGGTTCGTTTCCGTGAGTTCCAGCGGGTCATCCTGCTCGAATACGGTGATGAGGTCGGCTATCTGGTCGAGGCGCGTATCCGGCAACGGCAGCGCCTGGTAACGGATGTTGCGCATCATGAGCACATAGCGTGAGAGTGAAGGGATGCGAGTGCGCGGCATGGCCGCTTCGATGGTCAATTCCGCGGATTGCACGCTGACCTCGATTTCCTGCGATTCGATGTCGAGCGGAACGATCTCGCCTTCCAGCGTCTCGAAAGCGGTGACAATGAGTTTTGCCGTCGAGTCGGTGCCTTCAAGCCTCGAACGGTCCACGGTCACGCTGATGGGCACCCAGTCCTTGATGTTGCCGGCCGTGCCCTGGCTTGAGCCGCGCTTCGGGTAGACGGCAACCCAGTCTTCGCTTTCATTGACCTGGAAGTAGAGGGTGGTGTCCGGGTCGCCGAAGTTGGCAATCTCCACAAAGGTCGAGGTGCGGTCGATGCCAAGGTTGACGGCGTTGGGCCGGACGCCGATGGATACCTTGGGCTCCACCTGCACGCGTACCTCAAGCGGGACCGCGGACTCGAAGGGGTCATTCGAGCTGATGGTGGTGATAGTCGACGCGCCCTCGTAGGTGAGAGACTCGCGGGTGACAAAGACCTTGACCTCCTGCTGGCGGTCCGGTTCAAGGCTGCCCTGAGAAGGCGTCACGGCGGTTATCCAGCGGGCGTCGTCGGGCACGGTAAGGCGCCAGTCCAGCGGGCCGTTGCCGTGGTTCTGTATGAAGAAGCTCTTCTCCTCTACCGTGGTTGGCACATCGATGTATGCAAGGCCGGTCCGGTCGAAGTCGTCGGGAATCAGAATCAGGTCGGGGACCAGGGGAATATTCATCTGCACCTGGACCGTGATGGAAGCCACCCCTTCAGTGAGCGCGGTAACCGGAAACGCAAAGTTGAACTCGGTTTCCTCGCCGCTCACCGCGGAGCGGTCGACACGCATGGTGATGGCGTCCGTTTCGTCGCCCGCCACCGAGCCGTTCAACAGGCCGCCCGCCGCCTCTTCGATGCTCAGCCACGCGGGGAACCCCGAGGCGTCGATTTGCCATTCAATGGTCCCGATGCCTTCGTTCCAGATACCGATCAATTGCTCGACCTGGCTTGTGCCGAAGTCGATGTTGTTCGGTTCCACGCGGAGTGTAGCCGGGCGCGGGCGGGTCAATGTCACGCGAACTATCTCTTCAACGCCGGCGGCGGCGAAGGTCAGCCGCCCCTCATAATTCCCCGGTTCCAGGTCTTCCGGAGCGGCCGTGACCTCGACTTCGACCGAGTCGGAAACCGTCCCGCCGCTTGAGGAGACGGTCAGCCAGGGGGCATCCGAGGTCACCGCCCAATCCACAGCCTGTGCGCCAAGATTCTCAATGGTTACCGTCTGGCCCATCGCTTCCGAGATGGTGCCGAAGTCAATGCTGTCCGGTGTGATGCTGACCCGTGACAAGGACATGGTCACGGGCACGGCGACTTCATAGTCACCTGACGCAGTGGCGACGGTGACGGTGCCCGTGTAGATGTCGGGTTCAACCACAGTGGGGTCGGCTGTCACGGCGAGCGTTGCCGAATTCATGGGGGGCAGCGTTGCCGCGGCGGCATCGAGCGACAGCCAGGCCCCGCCCGCCGCGGTGTACGTTACATCGACGGGGTCGAAACCGTTGTTCATCACCGTGAGGAACTGCGTTGCGGGATTGACCAGTTTGCCAAAATCAATGATTTCGGGGACCACCGCGAAGGGCGGCACTTCCATACTGACCCGCACCGATGCGGAGCCGCCGCCCGACGAAATGGTTACCGTGCCGGCGTACACACCCGAGGCCAGCTCGCCCCGGTCCACCGTAAGTCGGATTGTAGACGACTGACCGGGAGTCAAGGTGCCTTGCTGCGGTGAGGCGCCCAGCCAGGGTGCATCACCGGAGATGCCGAGTTGCCAGTCCAGGGCGATGGCGCCGGCGTTGGTAATCTGGAACTGGCTTTCGCGGCCGGACAAACCGAAATCGATATCGGCAGTGGAAACGGTGAGCAGGGCGGATTCGGACGCGGATGCGCTGACCCAGACCACCTGTTCTTCGCCTGCGGCGGTCGAGACGCGCACCTGCGCGCGTGAAAGTCCCATGGGCAACTCGGTGGCCACAACCAACACTTCGACGAAATCAATCTCGCGTTCAGTCTGGCCGGTGACCACCGGGGCCGCCGCACCGCCCCCGCTCCGCAACTGCAGCCAGGTGGCATCGACGACTTCCGCCTGCCACTCGAGCGTTCCCTCCCCGGCATTCATAATACGAAACGTGGTTGAGCCGCCCGCCTGGCCCAATGTCAGGGCCAGCGGCTGCACCATCAGCGTCGGCGCGGTAGGACAGCCCGCCAACGCCGCGGCTACCACGGCCGCGACCGCGAGGCCCAGGCAGATTCTGCTGCGTACCATCATCCACTCCTTTAGCGGTTTCGGTTTCCCGGTTCCGTGCTCAGCGTCCCGCCTCCTGCACGATGACCGCCACCGGGACCACCTCGAAACCAAATACGTCGGTGTCAAGCACCAGGATATCGCTGTCGTAAACGCCATCCACAAGGGCCGACTTGTCGATAACCAGACGCGCCGCAGCCGACTGGCCCGGGGACAGCGGAGTGCCCGCATCGGGCGCCTCTATCGTCACAGCGCCCTCCAGCGTCTCGTCGGCTTCGTCGTCGTAGCGCATTTCCAAGGTCCATGTGAAGGTGTCGAGGCGGTTGTTCCGGATTCCCAGGAGCACCTCGACCTCCTCCGGCNNGATTCGGCGTCAGCATGTTCGGTGGAAAGTCTTCGTCGTTGATCACCGTGTCATTGAAATCAGGCAGGCCGTCCTCGTCGAGGTCCCATGCACTGGCGGCTTCGGGGTCGATACCGGGGTCGGCCAGCAGGAATGCGTCGCGCGCCGGCGGGGCCAGGTCGGAGCCCGCGTCGCCCACAATAAGGCTGCGTCCGGGGTTCGTCTGGCCGCCCGGATAGAGGAAGAATTTCGTGTTCGAGGGTTGCTCGCCCGAGGCGGGCGACACATAGACCTGGTTATCGGCCCGCATGGTCAACAGAAACTCGGGCTGTTCAAAGGCGCCGGTGAACTGATTGACAAACTCAGCCAAGCCGGTGACCGTGATCTTGAGAAGATTGCCCGAGGCGCCATAGGGTATGGGGTTGTCCTGGGCCGTCAGCAGGTCATAGATGCCGTCACCCGCACTGAGCAGCCGCCACGTTCCCGCGAAGGGGTCGTCGCTCACAAGCAGCCCGTCCGGCGCAAGTTCAACCTGCATCTGGGCAGCATTTCTGAGTGCGGCAGCGGCCGCGGGGGGATTGGTCGGTCCCGGCTCCAGGTAGAAGCGCAACCGGAATCGCGTCACGTTGCGCGGCACATAGTCGGTCCGCAGGTAGGCCGTCGCACGCACCGCTTCCATGGGGTCGGGATTATTCACTTCCGTGACGATGCCCCCGGTGGTGAGCGCCAACTGGCCCGCCCGGACATCACCCGGGAAGAAGACGCCGTCTTCCTCGAAAGAACCCGCGATGACCTCGCCGTTGTCCTGTTCCCAGTCAACGCGGATATTGTACTCCCCGCCTTCCTGGGAAGGTGTGATGTACGTCAGCACAATCTGATTGCGCAGTTCGTCCCAGACACGGCCAGGGTCGTCGTCCAGCGTTATCTCGATAGACTCCGCCTGGTTGGTCGCGTTGACATCCATCAGGATGACGGCCGTGCCGGAGCCGTCGTTCGAGTTGATGGCGATGGGCGCCTGCACAATGGTGCTCGCGGGGGCCTCGGCCGGGTCGAGTTGCACGGTAACCGTGACCGTGTTGCCGCCGACAAGGGTGCCCTGTGACGGTGTTGCGGACTTAATCCAGGGGATGGTCTCATCCCAGTCCAGCGTCCAGTTGACCAGGTTGCCGCCGATATTTACCAGCCGGAAATAGGCCGCGGACTCGGAGGTGATGGGCGACTCCTGCACCTCGAGGCTGTATTGGTTGCCAAGCAGGTCGGTCAGGTTGCGCACGTCACCGGCATTGAAAAGGTGCCCGCCGCTTTCCTTGGCCATAACCAGCAGGTCGGCGTTGTTGGGACGGCTGCCCGCGCTGTATCCCAGCGGGTAGAGCCGCACGCGGTTGTCGGTGGCGGCAGTATTCACATCCGCCAGAGTCGCCACGGAGGAATTGTCCCGGCCGTCGGTGATGAATACGACGGCCCGCACATCGGCGTCGTCAAACGGCAGCGTCTCGTTCGCGTCTTCCGCGGCAAGACGGCTCATGGCGTCAATCAAGGCGTCATTGAGGTCGGAAACGCCGAACTGGGCCGGCGGAATGGTGAACTCATCGAGCGCCGCCTTGAGCGATTCGCGGTCGGTGGTGAAGGAGTGAATCAGGCGGTCCTGTTGCTGCCGGTCATTGTGAAACATGAGCGCCACCCGGTAGCCGGGCGGCAGGTCTTCCAGGAATTTCTTCGTGGCCGCCTTCACATTGGCGAGGGCTTCGCCGGGGGCGAGCGGGTCCTCGGCGTCCTCGGTGCCGGCGTAGTACATGCTGCCCGTGTAATCGAGCATGACGACCAGGTTGACCTTCAGGTTTTCCGGGCCGTCGATGTACCGGCTCGTTTCGTCCAGGTCCAGCACGGTGCCGTCCTCGGACACCGTGAAGTTGATGCGTTCGCGGTCTTCTTCGGTGCGCGTGGGAATGACATCGCCAAAGGAGTCGCGCAGCAGGAAGACAAAGCGCATGACGTAGGGCGGGCGGCTGCGGTTGATGGCGCCTTCGACGGTCAACGGCTGCCGTTCGACCCGGATCTTCAGGGTCTGTGGCTCCACGGCGTCGATCACGTTTTCGCCGTCTTCATCCACCGCCTCGACGGTAATTGTCCTGAACTCAACCTCTTCCCGGAGGTTGGACCGGTCTATGGTCACCGTGATCGGCGCACCGTCCACGAGCACGTTCTGATTGGGCAGGAAGAAATCGCTGTCGTCGCCGTTGGTATTGCCCTCACTAGGGCTGATGTCGGCAATCAACGGCTCATCGGCGCCCTCGTCCTCATGGGTTATGCGGAAGAACAGTCGCGATTCGAGGCTACCCACATTCGCAATCCAGAATTCCTCCTGAATGCTTTCCCGCCCGAAATCAAGGGTTTCCATCGTCTGCACTTCCGGGCGGTTGCTGTCGGGCTGAGGCGGGTAGGAAATGGCGATTTCGGGAAGCGGCATCACCTCCACGATAACGGGCACCACCAGGAAACGGTCGGAATCAACGCCGGCATTCTGCTGGCGCACGATGAGCGAGTAGTTGCCGCCGCCGCTCGCTATGGCCTGGCCGTCTGTGGCGACCACGCTGACGGGGGTCTCCTGGCCGGGGGCGGTCGTGCCCGAGGAGGGCGACACGCTGATGGGGGCGGAACCGCCGCCCGCCACCGTGTTGACGGTCACCTGCCATGACTGGGACACGGCGGTGGCATTGCCGATGCGCAGGATGGACGGAGACTGTTCTACGGGCGGTTCACCCTCGCCGACCTCCGAATCGTCCACGTACAGCGTCAACGGGATGGGACGGACGCGCAGTCCTTCAAGCGCGGCGCCGAAACGGAAACCCACCACCCGGTCGCCGGCATCGGACACAACCACAAGATAGAAGTCATCGTTGCGGTCCGGCCCCCAGCTTACCTGGACGGGCGTTGTGGCGCCGGGCGCGGTCTGGCCCACATCGGGCGAGACGGTCAGGTCCGCCGGCAAGGGGCTGGTCATGTCGGGGGTGTTGGGGTCATGGAGATACAGTATCTGCCAGTCGATATCGCCGGCGCCGAGGTTGGCGATGGTGAAGTTGCCGGTCGTGGCCGTGGCGGAAAGGGCCACGGTCTCGGGGGTAACCGATATGGTCTGCGGGAGACTCAACGAAACAGGAACTACGGCGTCGCCGCCGTTGGAGGTCACCTGCACCCCGATGTTGGTATAAAGTCCCGAGGTGAGCGCAGTGAGGTCCGCCGTCAATTCCACATGTTTGACGCCTGGCCCGGAAATGACCCCGGCGGCGGGCGAGGTGGTCAGCCAGGGTATCTCCGCCGGTTGCCACGGGGCTTCGCTGTTCGCACGGCCCACTTCGCTCAGCGACCAGGTGAGGTCGCCCCCGCCACTGTTTTGGACCATGAACGAAACCGTGGCCGCTTGTGGGGGAAAGGCCACGGTCTTCGGAGTCACGACCAGTTCGGGGCGTGGCGGGCATCCCGCGAGGGAGACCGCCAACGCAAGCCCCGCAAGCGCCAGAAAACGGGTTCGTCTTAGGGTCATCGAAGCCACCTCAAATGCCGCTTTGTGCCGCGAGCCGCCACCGGGCCTGTGCCCCGCAACAGCGCGCACGCTGCTTTTGTCGCGGGCCCATATCGGGCCGGGGTCCGTTTGCTAGAACGTGATTTCCGTTCCATCGGGTTCAGCGAATATTACGGTCACTCCCGCATTGATCAGCGCCTGGTAGTCGCTCTGGAAATAATCCATGATCGTGTCGTCGGCGTTCAGCGTTGTCCTGGTCGGCAAGATTACCCTGCTGCCCGGCCCAAGGCCGCCGGCCTGGGCATTGGCCACCAGATGCTGCCAATCGTAGATTTCATTGGCATCGCCGAAAAGGTTCAGATAGTCCAGAAACAGCAAACCAGACAGCGGCTCGACATTCGAGAGGATATTGTCCCCCAGATGCACCCAAGTCAGGTTTGTCAGGCCGCTCAGCGGTGAAATCGACTGAATCTTGTTGCTGCGGAGATTGAGTGTTGTCAGTGACTTGCAGTGCTGCAGCCCTTCCAGGTCCCGGATATTGAGACCCGGCGCCTGCAATTCCACAATGCCAAGCAACTCCGACTTCGAAATGCAGCCGAAGGGCTTGTCGAGAGCGGCGCGCACGGCGGACTCAAGTGCGGCATCCGGAAAGACCACCGTGCCCCCGAGAAGGAAGCAGGGGCATCCGGACAAGCTGATGAGCATTGCTGCAGCCAGGACAACCGCCCCGATTCTGCGGACAACCTTTTTCTTCATAGCGTTCACCTTCACATTGACCGCGACACCTTGCGGAGCGAGTGTCCATCACCCGTCGCGCATACATCCCTACCGTCAAGCTCTCAGTATGCTATAATCTGCCGCTTTTGTCAATAGTTTTCCTGTCGCAACGGGGGCGATACCCAGCCCAGTGCGGACAAGCTTCCCCTCTCCCGCCGCGCCGTCACGTAGTGGTATCATCTGTACCGTCATTGGGTTGCGGGAGGTCGCACTTGTCTTCAACGAAAAGCAGAATCGGCGAAGACCCGCCCAAAAACTCGAGGAAAATGTTGAGACCCACGGCAACCTGGCATACTATCTCCTGCCACAGGGCAGCCGTCCGGGGCGCTCGGTTCGAAATCACGCGAAAGTGTTTCACGGCAGTTCCTCCCAGTCCGTCATTACGGGTTGCGCTATTCTGTCCCGAAGGTCAGAGAATTCATCACATTTGTAAACAGTTTACTGGATCGCGCTGCCAATGTCAAGCATTTTGCACGTGGATACTACACTTCATTCCTGTCCGTGTTTCAAGTATACCAGTTTTCCGGAGTACGCTGGGCTTTCCCGACGAGAAATCTCAGCGTTCAGCGGGCGCGCCGTGGCCCGGAAACGTGCTCTCCTTAAGGATTGTACCTGCAACATCCATGACCTGCACAGTGAACTTGTCCGTTTCAAGACGCATTCGCACTGCGGCGCCTGTGTCTTCGCGCCGCCCGCCACATTGTGCGTGCGGACAGCCGAGTCCTGTTTCTTCCGCGCTGTAGATGCGGCCTTCGTGGTAGTGGCCGCCGACGACCAGGTCCACGCCGCCCTCCTTCAATATCGGTTTCCACGACGGCGGTATGAAGTGCGTGAAGACAAGCCGCAAAGGCACCTCCCGAGCTTCGGCGGATGCGAGCGTCCTCGCCAGCCATTGGCCTTCGCGCTGGCGATACGATTCGAAGTCGGCGAGGCCCATGTACTCCGGGTGGCTGTCCTCCTTGTCCTCGCCGGAATCCAGCACGATGATGAAGGCGGGGCCAAAACCGAACGCGTAGTAGTAGCGGCCGTCGGGCATGGCCAGATAGTCCTGCATCTTGTGCGCGGAAACGCCCCGGGTCTCATGGTTTCCGCGCGCCCAGACGATGGGCTTCCCGGAGCCGGTCAGCGTGGTCATGGGCGCAAGCACGTCGCGCTGGATGATACGCTCGTTAAAGATGTGGTCGACCATGTCCCCGACCAGCACAATCAGGTCGGTGTCTTCCAGCCCGGCGTGGCCGGCCAGTCTCTCGAGCATGGAGGTATTGTTGTGGATATCGGAGAACGCCACGATTGTTACGGGCGCACCGGCGGCCGGCAGCCGGAAGGAAAACGGCCCCTCCGAGGCGGGTTCTGCCTGACCGCGCTGGTCCCAGTGTATTTGGTAGGTGTAGTTCCTGCCCGGTTCCAGGCCGTATACAATGACCTTGTGCACACACGTGTGCGTCGACACCAGTCCATGCTCACTCGCGGGCAAATACTGCGGCTCGCCCGCCACCCCTTCCAGCGTGACCCAGGCTTTGGCCGGGGCCCGGGTCACCCAGAGCACCGCCATGGCGTTGTCCGGTAAGGGCTGCAGAAATGGACCGGCTTCGAGTCCGGGCGGCGCTGCCGCGCAGGCGGCACAGCCCGCGAGGCACAGCGCGCCGACGGCCCAGAGCCAAGACAGTGAAGTTGTGAAGCTACGCATAGATTCCTCCTTGCCACCCGCAACGCGGCTTAGCCCGCCGACTCCATAGTAACGTACCGCCGCTCCTGGGTCAGCCATGGCGGGTGGGGTTGCCTGTGTATATCTGACTCGATACAATACGCGCGCGTTACACGGCGGACGGTGACGCATTCTTCCCAATCCGGCAAACGGCCCGGCGCACACAGTGTGCCCGGTAGAAGCGTGTGGAGAGGCGGCAACGGGTGACGGACCATTCTGAGAAACAGTTCCCGCAATGGCGGCGGGAGACCCTGCTGCTGGCGGTGGTGGCGTTGCTGGCCGCCGCGGTGCTGACATGGCCGCTTGTGCCGAACCTGTTCACGCAGATACCCGGCGCGGACGACAACACGGACGCACCGTTCTATATGTGGTGCATGTGGCGCTACCACACGCAATTCCACGACTGGTTCCCCAACCCCTTTGCCGACACGGACCTGATGTACCGGCCCTTCGGGGTGCCGGTGACCTTCACTGCGGTCATCTACTTCTACTGCCTGGTCAGCGCGCCAATCTCCTGGCTGCTCGGACTCATCCCCGCCTACAACTTCATCGTGCTGGGCACGTTTATCACCACCGCGATAGCCGTCTACTGGCTGTCGCGGCATCTGGGCCTGCTGCCGCCCACCGCAGCCTACGCCGCACTGTTCTACGCGTTCTCTCCGTGGCGCGTCTTCCGGGTCACCCAACACCTCAACCTGATTTACACCGACTTGCTGGTGCTGTATGTCCTGCTGCTGCTGGTCGCGCTGCGGCGGCACGGACACTGGCGCAAGTTCGGCATTGCTGCAGGGCTCACCGTCACAGCCGCTTTCTACTGCGACATGAGCAGCGCCGTCTACATTTCCATCATCTCCCTGGTCTACCTTGCGTTCTTCTGGCGGCCCTGGGAACAGCGCGCGCGCGGACAGGCAATGCACCTTGCCGGCATGTTCACCATCGCTGCCGGCATGGCGGCTGTGGCCTGCGCGCCCGTGTTTTACAAGATACACCAGATCAGCCAGGAGGGCGCGATGTGGGCGCCGAGCGGCCACGAACTCTACTCGAACGACCTGCTCGGTTATCTGGTCCCCGCGGGCAGCACATTCTGGCGCAGTTTCTTCCCGCTCGATTTCGACGCGCCGATTCTGGACCGCGGCACGGCTTTCCTCGGCTTCTCGTCCATACCGCTGTTTGTCTTCGCCATGCTTCGTTTTCCGAAAGGCGAGCGGCGCTTCAAGTTTCTGTTTGCACTGATGCTCCTGTGCGCGGTGCTCTCACTGGGCCCGGTGCTGCAGGCGGGCGGCGAGCGGGTGGAGGTGGAAATCCCGCACGGGACTTTCGACGAGCCCGAATCCACGCCGCTGCTCATGCCATTCGCGTTCCTGCATTACCTGCCCGTGCTCGGCAACCTGCGCGGCCCGGAACGCATGCACATGCTCGCGCTGATTGGCTACGCCGTGCTCGCGGGCTGGGGGCTGCAGGCACTGTTGCGCCGCTTCGGCGCGCTGCGGGACGGCGCCGTGTCGTCCAAGGGCCGTCTCGCCGTGGCCGGGCTTGCCGCCGTGGCGCTTTTCGAGTTTGCACAGGTGCCCTTCCCCACGTTCAGACCGGAATGGGAGGCCTTTGCCGCGGTGCGCGAAGACCCGGAACCGGGCCTTGTGCTCGACGAGGAACTGCTGGCGGCTTCCGTGCTGGAACACCAGGTCGGTCATGAGCGGCCCACGGTCACCGGCTATATCGGGCGCCTGTCGCCGGACCGCCGCGCGTATTACCGTGCCGTGCCCCTGCTGCGCACTTTTCTCAAGGTCTACTACACGCCGACGATCGATGAAATGGTTGACCGCTATCTCGCGCATCCCGGCGCGACGCAGCACACCCGCAACGCGCTTGAATTCCTGGATATCCGCTATTTCGTGGTGAGCGAGGAAAACGCGGGCAAACTGCGCATCTTCGACGGCGCCGTGCCGTATGAGCAAGCGGGCCTGCACGATGGGCTGGGAGTCTACCGCGTGAACCTGCCGCCGGCCCGGCCCCTGTTGCCGGAGCGCTTCGTGGTCGGGAGTCTCGACGCGGACCTGTATCTCACACGCGGCTGGGGCCAGGGCGACCGCCGCAATGAACTGCACGACGGTTTCAACGTGGCCTATCCCGGTTCCCCGGAGGCCGTTCTGGGATTTCGCCTGGCACGGCCCATGCCGGTCGATTTCGAATGCCACACCTATAATCCGCCGGACGCCGCGCCGGTGCAGGTGCTGCTCGAGGCGAACGGGCACGCCGTCGGCGAGGCGCCGGTTCCCACCGGGCAGGGCGTGCTGCGTTTCAGCGTGCCCGCGCGCTGGCTGGCCCGCGGCATCAACCGGCTCGCCTTCCGCTTCGTGTATGAACACGGCTACCGCTGGAACGACGCCGACGCCGCCATTGCCCCGCGGCTGCTGCTGTCGGCATCGACCGAAGGCTTCCAGAGCGGGCTTGAACTGAACGGCCAACCGGTGCACTTCAACAAGCCGGGCTACAATCTGGTCGAGTTGAGCGAGGACGGCCGCGAGATGCTCTCCGCGCGCGCCTTCGGCTTCGGAAACGCGGCAGGCCAGGAGGCAGAACTGGCGGAATTCGTGGCAGGACTGCCGGAGGGCCGGCTGGTGGCGTTCATGTCTTCCGGCGTACCGCCGTCCGCGCTGCCCCCGCGCGCGCTGCGCGTCCTCGGGAAGCTTGGCAGCGCCGCGGCCGAGCACGCCGGCGCCGGACAGTGCCACGCGGGACTGGGGCGCAAAGGCATGCCGCCGGGAGAGGCGCTCGAGCATTTCGGGCGCGGACCGTACCTGTTTCTTACGCCCGGCCGATGCGGCTTCTCGGAGTTCAGTCTGACGCTGGCGGAGGGTGAACAATGAGGCGGGCGGCCGGACTGCCGCGCGCCATGTGAATGTGATAGGCTACGGGCAATCCACCACACGGGAAGCGATTGAGGAAAGCCATGTGCGCATGCCCTGAATACAGTTTCGTGCTGCCCGCTTACAACGAGGAAGCGAACCTCGAAGCAATGACCGCGCGGCTGCTTGGCGCAGGCAAAGAATTGGACGGCGGGTTCGAGATTGTCTGGGTCAACGACGGCAGCAGTGACCGCACAGCGGAACTGCTTGACCGCCTTGCCGGGGAGCATCCGGAGGTGCGGCCGGTCCATCTGTCCCGCAATTTCGGGCACATGGCCGCGTTGACCGCCGGTCTCGAATGCGCCCGGGCCAGCAAGGCCGTGATCACCCTCGACGCCGACGGACAGCACCCGCCGGAACTGATTCCGAAGATGCTCGAGAAATGGCGGGACGGCGCCGACATCGTGCAGATGATCCGCGAGGGCACACCCGACGAATCGGCACTCAAGCGCGTCACCTCGCGCAGCTTCTACCGCGTCATCAGCTTCCTCGGCGAGACGCGCATTCCGGAGGGCGCCGCCGACTTCCGGCTGCTTGACCGCTCCGTGGTCGACACCCTCAACGGCCTGCCGGAACGCGTGCGTTTCCTGCGCGGACTGGTGCACTGGGTCGGCTTCGAAATGGCGAGCATTCCTTACCGCGCGGAAAAGCGCGCCGCGGGCGTGACCAAGTACAGCTTCCTCAAGATGCTTGCGCTGGGACTCAACGGTATTGTCAGCTTCAGCATCCGTCCGCTGCGGCTGGCCTTCTTTTTCGGTGCGGGCATCACCTTCATGGCGTTTCTCTACGCACTGTACATTCTCTATTGCTATCTGACCGGCGTGGAACTGGTGCCCGGCTGGACCAGCATGCTGCTTGCCCTGCTCGTGCTGAGCGGGGTGCAACTGCTGACCATCGGCATCGCCAGCGAGTACCTCGCGCAACTCTTCCTCGAACAGAAACACCGGCCGATCTACATCGTGCGCACCGCAAAGACACGGGAACAAAATGACGACGAATAGCCAGGACACCCAGACCTGCATCTGCTGCGGCGGCACTGAACCGGAACCGCACCTGACCGGCCTGCTGCGCTGCGCCGGATGCGGTCATGTCTGGGCGGATATGCGCCTGTCCCATGAGGAACTGAAGGAACTCTATTCGCGCAACTACTTCGAGGGCGGCGAATACGTGGACTATAAGCTGGAAGAGTCGGCATTGCGCCGGAATTTCCAGCGGAATCTCGACGCGCTGCGCAAGCGCCATCCCGGGGGCGGCCGCCTCTGGGAGGTGGGCGCGGCATACGGGTTCTTCCAGCGCGAAGCGGCACCACACTTCGATGCGGCCGGATGCGACATTTCCGAGCATGCCGCGCTCTTCGCGCGCAATCATCTCGGGATGGACGTGGTCGCGGGCGACTACCTCAGCATTCAGCTTGAGGTGCCGCCCGACATCATCTGCATGTGGGACACGGTCGAACATCTGGCAGAACCGCACCGCTACCTCGAAAAGGCGGCGAGCGACCTGCGGCCCGGCGGCACGCTGGCCCTGTCAACCGGTGACATCGGTTCTTTCATGGCGCGCTGGCGCGGAATGCACTGGCGCCTGCTCCACCCCCCCACGCACCTGCACTACTTCACCACCTGCTCAATGCGCCGCCTCCTCGAACGGCTCGGTTTCGGCAAGGTCGAAGTGAGGCACCACGCCTTCTGGCGCAGCGCGGACACGGTGGCGGCGAAATTGCTGGCGCCCGAATCCGGTCTTTATCGCGCCCTTCGCAGGACCGGCGTTCTCAGCTTCGCCTTTCCGCTCAACACCCGCGACCTGATGACCGTCTACGCGACGAGGGAGTAACCTGCAGCGCCTTTTCTGTATGGACAACCCTTGTCCGCCTCGCCTATGCTGACCCCGTAGGCAAACCCACATGCACAGACGGGAGGAAGGTCATGCTTTCATTGTTGCTGATGATGAGCCTGGGCGCGGAACCCGCCGGGGGCGCGGACCAGCGGGCCGCGTATCTTGAAGAAATCCGGGACATGCTGCCGCGCAGTCCCGCGTGGGAGGAGTGGCTGGAAAAGACCGGTGAACTCCCGCCCGACTTTGCCGCGATGCCGAGTTTCGCACCGATACCCGACCCGCTCACCTGGCGCGAGGACGGGGCGCTCAAAAGGATATCGGGGCCCGACGAATGGCCGGCCCAACGCGAACGGCTGCTCGCCGAATTCAAACAGTGGATACTCGGAACGGTGCCGCCACCGCCCGGCAACCTGGAGGCCGAGGTGCTTGTGGAGCGCCAGGAATACGGGGCCACGGTGCGCGAGGTTGAACTGCGCTTCGGCCCCGGCAAGGCGGCCAAACTGTGGGTCGAGGTATTCATCCCGCCGGGTGACGGTCCGTTTCCCGTGTTCATGACCCAGGCGAACCACCGCGGCTGGGCGCTCATCGCGCTGCGCCGGGGCTATCTGTGCTGCGTCTATGCGGGAGCGGACGCGCGCGACGACACGGACACGTTCATCGAGCCCTACGCGGAGTATGACTGGTCGAAGCTGGTGCGGCGCGGCTGGGCGGCGGGCCGGGTAATTGACTACCTCGAAGGCGTGCCGCAGGCGGACACGCGGCGCGTGGCGCTGAAAGGGCACAGCCGCAACGGCAAGACCTCGCTGATGGCGTCGGCGCTCGACGAACGCATCGCGGTAGTCATCTCGAGCAGTTCGGGCGTGGGCGGCTGCATGGCCTCGCGCTACTGCGGCGAACACCATTTCGCCGAGGGCATCGAGCACATCACACGCAATTTCACCGATTGGTTCCATCCGCGCTGGCGCTTCTTCGCGGGACGCGAGCACAAGGCGCCGGTCGACCTCAACCAACTGGTGGCGCTGAGCGCGCCCCGCGCGTGCCTGCTGAGCATCGCGTTCAATGACAGCGTGGAAGGCGCGTGGGCCATGGAGAAGACCTATCTCTCCGCAAAGCCCGTGTACGAGATGCTCGGCGTGCCCGGGCGACTCGCCACCTTGTGGCGCCCGGCGGGGCACGAGACCTGGACCACGGTCATCGAGCGCTATGTTGACTGGTGCGATGTGCAGTTCGGCCGGGGCGACCGCTCCTTTCCCGAGACGCTGCACTACCCGCACGACTGGGAAGGCTGGCGCGCGCGCCACGCCGGCGAATTCGATGTGACCGCGTATCCTGAACGGCCATTCGCGGACGCGCCGCCGGCCGCGGCGAACCTGGACACCTGCGAGGGGCGGCGCGAAGCCGTGAGAGCGGCGGTCGATGAGATGCTCGGCGCAGCGCCGCCCGGCGCGGAAGGGCCGCGCCACGACTACGGCGAGGAGTCGGACCACACCGAAGAGAAGCTGAAGCGTTTCGAGGCGGGAGCGCGCCTCACAAAGGACGACCTGATGTTCGGCGAATACATCAACGCCCCTGTGTACATGCCCGAAGGGACCATGGAATCGGGTGCTCGGATTCCAGGCGTGCTGTGGCTGCACGCGTGGTGCAATCCGAGCGGGTATGCGCCGGCATACAAGCGGGGCGCGCCTCCCTACGAGTTCATCGCCCGCGAGGGCTTCGCCGTGTTCTGCTATGACCAGGCCGGCTGCGGACGGCGCGTCGATGAGGTGGACCGCTTCTACGAGCGCCACCCCGGCTGGTCGCTCATGGGCAAGATGGTGCGCGACGCACGCGCCGCGTTGAAGGTGATGTCGGAGCTGCCCTACGTGGACCCGAAGCGAATCTATGTGATGGGCTACAGCCTGGGCGCGCATGTGGCGCTGCACCTGGCGGCGGTGGACGAGTCCCCGGCGGGCTACGCCCTGGTCTGCGCGCCGCCGCCCTACCGGCTGGACACCGACTATGCGGAGACCGGGGGCATCGAGCGCTGGGCGCAGGTGCGCATGTGGGTGCCGCGGCTGGGGCTCTTCGCTGGGAATGAAAACCGCGTCCCCTATGATGTGGATGAGTTGCTCGGGATGATGGCGCCGCGCCCGGTGCTGCTGCTCACGCCCCGGCTGGACCGCTGCGCGCCCCTGCCCCTCATGAATCGCGCCGTGGCCGCCGCGCGCACGGTCTACCGATGTTACGGCGCGGAACAGGCGCTGACCCAGGAAACGCCGGACACCTACAACCACTTTGACACGGAGAACCAGCGCATCGTCGCCCAGTGGCTGGACAGGACGGCGCGATAGGAAGCCCACCATGCGTAGAACCGCCTGTTTCGCATTCGCCTTGCTGCTGACATGCTGGTCCGGGTCCGCCGCCGAATCCCGGGTCGACCTCGGCGAGGACTGGCGCTTCCAGCCGGACCCCGGGCACGCGGGCGCGGAGGCGGGCTGGCACAAGCCGGATTTCGATGACAGCGGCTGGACCATGCTCAATGCCGGCGCACGGTGGGAGGACCAGGGCTTTCCAACAGTGGACGGCTACGCCTGGTATCGCAAGACCGTTACCCCGCCCGCGGACTGGTCCGGGCGGGAAGCATGGTTTTTCGCCGGGGCCGTGAACGATGCCTGCACCCTGTACTGCAATGGTGAGCGCGTGGCCGCCTTCGGGGAAGAGGGCGGGGAGGGTATGCACCGCACGCCAATCGTGGCGCGCCTTACGGGGCTGTTGCGTGCCGGCGAGCCAAACCTGCTCGCGGTGCAATGCTACGATTTCGGGGCGAGCGGCGGACTCTGGCGATTGCCCTGCATGCTCACCACCGACCCGGAACACCTTCCGCTCGACAGCATCGTGCGCGTCTACGGGGAATACGAGGTCAAACGCATCGTGCATGCGGTGGACCTGCGCAGCCTGGGCAATGAACTGCCCCGGACCGTGCTCAGCGTGCGCGTGTTCGAGCCGAAGGCGGAGGAGCCGCTTCTCGACGAACGCAGCTACCGCCTGGAGCGCGAACAGGAAAGCAGCATTCTCTACTTTCCCGTGCCCGACGCGGAAGGGGGCGACCAGTTCCGGGTGGAGACCACGCTGGAGACCCTGGACGGCGCGCCCGTGCTGGGGACCGTGGTCAACAGCGCGGTGCCCTGGCCAGACCCGCCCGCCTGGACGGGGCAGTACCGGCGTTTCCCCGTGCGCAACAACTTCGTGACTGACCTTTACGACGCGACGTATGACGCGGGCGCGCAACACCTGCGCTTCGTCACTCCCCGAGCCGGCTGGGTCTACTTGTGCGCAACGCCGGAAGCCGCGGACCCCGGCGACACATCCCCCGAGGCGCGCATCGATGGCGAGGCGGAGGCGTTTACGTGGCGCGCGCACGGCGGCGCCTTCGAGGGAATGCGTTTGCTGGACAAGGGCGTGCACGAAATCGCAATCACTTTCCCGGAACGCACCCGTTTTGAAATGCGGGCCGTTCCGGAACTCGCCTTCTGCTACTACCCCGCCACGCCGCACATCGCGGCATTCGGCCCCTATGATTGGGCGTTCATGTGCCGGCACGTGCTCCCCCATGTGAACACGCTCATCACACACGGTGGAATGGCGGACGAAGAAAGGTCGCGGTGGCTGCGGGAAAAGCGGCAGTGGCTCTTCAACGCGGCGCTCCCCGGCATGGGCGAGCCGGAGGCGCCCAAAGCGGAAGCGGTCTTCGAAGAGTGGCGCGCCAATCCGGGCGTAACCGAAGCCGATTACGCGGGCCTCATAGTCGATGAGCTGCTCTGGGTGAGCCCGGCGCACTACGCGGCGTGGCTGGAGGCGCTGGGCATGCTCCACGTAACGCCCGAATTTCGCGGAAAGATGTTCTACATGTGGACCGGCGGCGACCCTTTCTTTCTTCCGGCAAGCCTCAATTTCTGCAAAGGGATTCTTAAATACGGATACCGTGTCGCGCCGGAGAAGTACCTTCCGGAACAGCCCACCCTGCTGGAGGCGGAGCAAACGCTGAACCGGGGCCTCCGCCGCCCGCTGGAAGACTGGAGAGCGGAGCTGCCGGGTTCGCTTGAACGCATGTCCTTGTGCCTGGGTTATCTGTGCGCGCCGCCCGAGACGCTCAACCGGGACCCGGGCGTGGACTACCACGTGTGGATGGACATGCAGTTCCACCTGCTGGCCACGCAACCCGAGTTCTTCGGACTCGGCGGCCTGTTCGAGTATTCCGCCAGCTATGCCGACGAAGAGTCGCTCATCTGGGCCCACCAGTTGATGCGGCACTATTGCATCGACGGCAGTCGGAGACGCGTCACCTATGACCCATATGTCCTGTCCCATCTCGAGAACCCGGACTTTGCCGCCGGGCTTGACGGCTGGTCCGTCGATGCGGCGGAGGAAGGGAGCATCGCGGCGGGCCAGCGCGGGGGCTTCAGCTGGCTGCAGGGCCGCTACCCGCGCACGGAACAGGGTGACCGTTTCTGCGTGATGCGCCGCGCGGAGACGGGGCCAAACACCATCGCGCAGACGCTCCGTGAACTCGAGCCGGGCCGCCCCTATTCGCTGAAGGTCATTGCGGCGGACCTCGGACAATGGAGCAAAGAACAACTGCTCGGACTGCATGTCGAAGTGGAAGGCGTAGAGCGCATCGAGCCGCTGTGCTTCCAGACCGCCTATCCCAGCAACTACGCCCACGAACTGGGGCCACATAACCGGAAAAACCCCGCCTGGTTCAATTTGTTCCGGGTCGTCTTCCGTCCGGAGGGGGACAGCGCCGTGCTGCGCATCTCCGACTGGGCCGGCCCGGACACGCCCGGCGGTCCCATCGGCCAGGAAATTACGTTCAACTTCGTCGAGGTGCAGCCCTACCGGGGGCCACTCGACTGATCGGAGCCTGTGTTACAATGGTCGCGCATCCTGGACAACATCATGGAGAGGCATCATGAGCAGTGAGAACAGCCGCACTGAAATGCATCGCCGGGAATTTCTGAAATGCGCGTCCCTGGGCGCGGCCGCCGTGTCCGCGTCGAGCGCCGCCAAGGCGGCGCCGCCGCCCACCATGCGCCGGGACACCAGCCTGCCGACGGTCACGCTGGGTGATCGGCAAGTGACGCGGCTGATCGCGGGCTACAACCCCATCGGCGGGTACAGCCATTTCAACACTTACCTGTCGCGCCACATGCGGGAGTACTTCACGGTCGACCGCACGGTTGAATTCCTCGCGCACTGCGAAGCACTGGGCATCAATACCTGGCAACTCGACCTCAACGAGAAGACGATGACAATCCTCGACAAGCGCCGGGAACAGGGCACGCAGATGAACTTTCTGTGCCTGCACGGTAACCGGCCCACCGACGAGCCGCTCAAAAAGGTGAAGGAATACGGCGCATTCGCGGTGGCGCATCATGGCGGCGTGACCGACGCCAAGTTCCGGGGGGGGCGCGCCGAAGAGGTGCACGACTATGTGAAGCGCGTGCACGACCTGGGCATGCTCGCCGGCGTGTCGTCGCACAACCCCGCGAATGTGCGCCAGGTGGCCGAAGAAGGCTGGGAAAACGATTTCTTCATGACCTGCTTCCACCACATTTCACGCACCAAGCCCGAAATGGAAGCCGAGTTCGGCACGGCCATGATCGGGGAGCCCTTCGTCGAAGTTGACCCCGTTCGCATGACCGAGGTTATCCGTCAGGTGGACAAGCCCTGCCTCGCGTTCAAGATTCTGGCTGCCGGCCGCAAGTGCGACAACCGCGGTGAGGTCGGGCGCGCGTTCAAGTGGGCCTTTGAGAACATCAAGCCCGGTGATGCCGTCATCGTGGGGATGTTCCCCAGAGAAGAAGACCAGGCAAAGGACAACGTGGAAATCACCCGCTTGTACGCGTAGGAAGACAAGAGCATGCGGTTCGTTCTGTCACTTTCATTGGTCCTGACGGGCGCCCTGTGTCTCGGCGCGGCCGAGGAACCCGCACCCGCGGTTCAACTGCCTGAGCCGTTGCTCGAGCCCGGGGCGTTCAAGGCGCCGCGACTGCTGTATCCCGCGAATTGCGTGGTCATCGAGCGCAAGCAGTTTGAGTGCATCGCCGTGGCGGAGGGGGACGCCGCGGCCAATGGCGAAGCCGGGGCGCTTGCGCTGAAGGTGAATGGGGAAACGCGGGACTGGGGGCCTTTTGCGCCGCCAGCCTACGCGGCTCGGCTCGAACTGGAACCCGGCGAGCACCATCTCACCCTGGGCGATGCCGAGGCGCGCTTCTTTGTCAAAGGCGACGGCGTCGAAGCGCCCGAGGAATGGCCCGTTTTTAAGACCCATCCCATCAGGGAGGGGGCGTGGTTCGATTGTTCGCAATGCCACACGGTGCGGGAAGGCGGGGAAGACGGCCTCAAGACCATCTCGCCGCCCCATATCTACGATGACGCCTGCGCGGAGTGCCACAGCCGGAATGACTTCGTCATCAACCACGCCCACACACTGGACCCGCTGCTCGACTGCGCCCGGTGCCACGCGCTCCATGGGTCCACCCGCGAACACCTGCTCAAGGCCCCGGCAAAGAAACTGTGTTTCGAGTGCCACGACTGAGTGGCGGAACTGTGCGCAGCCCGAGAAGGGCACTATTCCCGGGGGCCAGACGGCAACGCGGATCGCACGGCCAGAGCGAGTTCCTGCTTGGCCAGAGGTTTGCGCAGCCTGCCCATGAAGAGGGCGGCTTGCGCGCCGTCCAGGCTGGTTTCTTCCCCGTGTCCTGAACACAACACTATCGGCAACCCCGGGCGCACCGCGGCCAGGCGCCTGGCAAGTTCCACGCCTGTCATGACCGGCATGGTGAGGTCCGTGATGACCAGGTCAAAATGACTGTCAGCGCTTGCGAGCAGGTCCAGGGCTTCCATGCCGTCTTTCGCGGTCACAACCTCATACCCGAGTGAACCGAGCAAGTGAACCATGACATCGAGCAGGGAATCCTCGTCGTCCACGACGAGTATCCGCTCGGTGCCTGTGGGCAGGGCTTCGGGGGTGTGAAAAGC
>NPIG01000557.1_pt1 | contig 27835 bp, 41 predicted proteins | sample 8637441 | NCBI WGS metagenome assembly NPIG01 (sample SAMN07420675, study PRJNA396082) | bioreactor metagenome | isolation source: sample BR6 brine-fed electro-methanogenic bioreactor BR | place: Japan: Kochi | collected 2016-06-14
TTGGGCTTGCAAAAAACACCCTGATGGTGGGATTTAGCAAGGCAAGCACAATAATAATTGCGAGTAGAGCAAATATGCTGAGGTTGGTGCGGATGAGTTTCTCCCGGAGTTCTTTTATTTCTGACTGCAACAGCTGGATTTTTTCTTTGTGAGACTCGCTCTCTGCTCCTAGCCTCCCAATAAGAAGAGAAGTTTCATCTAGGGGAATCAGTTCTTTCGACATGATCAGTTAGCCTCATCAAGACTTTTCACTTTTGCGGAGAGATTTTTGAGAAGAATATCGGATCGATGAAGCTGCTCTTTTATCTCGTCTTCGGCATCCTTGTCTACTACGGGCTCTTCGAATGCTTGTCTGGTCATGCCTCTTTTTTGGGCGGCATCAACCTCCATAAAGGAAATCATTCCACATTCGGGACACGAAATCATAGCAATAGGCTTAAAGGCGGAACCCCATCGCATCATTGCTACATGTTTACCGTCATCTTCTGAAGGAATTATATAGGTGCCGGCAAGGGTATAGTGCTTGATTTCTTCGTGTGAACAATACGGACAAACGTAAGCCATAGCAAATAACCTCCAATATTAGTTTATGAATATTTTAGCACACAGTTGTTTTTACGGACCTGCGGGGAAATATTTGGAGGCCCGAGAAGCTTTTCTCAGGATCGGGAATTTGATCGGGGTATAGCCGATTGGGGGCCTTGAAAAGAGAGTAGCGAAAATGCGCTAACCGTAGATGTTACTGGCTGGGATAAAAAGATTTTATTTAAGTAGAGAGGTGGGGGAAAATGGAAATTAATATAGACATCGAAAAAGTGATTTCAAAAGCCGTAAAAGCAGCGACAAAAGAATCAGGAAAAGTAAACCTTTCGGATGTGCTTGAAGATTATTTTTCGAGAGTTCTAAGCGGCAAATTCCTCACACGTGACTGCGAAGGAGAAATTTTCTCTGCGGCTGTGGAGCTGTTCAAGACTATTTCTATTTATTGAAGAAGGGCGGAAATTTTTCTCCCACCCTTCCTCCTCAATGGTCTACGTGTTCCATGAACGGTTTACAACTTATTCTTGGGGCTTACTTTCTTCGATTCTGGTCAGCTCTGCCATTTTTTTGTAAGCGGCCTCGAAAAAAGCGACGGCGTCTACAAGAGGTTCTTGTGGACTTCGCATTGTCAGCGTTTTTCCAAAAGCCCCATGAACTAGGTTTTTCTCAATTGCTGCAACTGTAATTTGTGCAGCTGCTTCAAGAATTTTTGTCTTTATTTCATCTCTTGGATGCACAGTTCTACCTCCTTTCAGAAAGAGATGCGAAGGAAGGATGAATAAATGCCAAAGACATCAATCCAAATAAGAGTCGATCCAAGTGATTTGAAGTGGATTGACGAAGAAGTGCGACGTACGGGGGGAAGTAGAGGAACAGTTATTCGATCCCTTATTCGCCGTGCTCAACGCGAATCCTCGGAGCACTCTAACAAGTGTAATCCCTAACCGTACTCGAATCAAGCACGGAAAGGAGGAAAAAATGCCGAAAGCAAACGTGGTGCCCTTCGAATGTCCCCAGGAGCAGCTGGGCCTGGATGGCATTATCGGCCTGCTGGTACGGCAAACCATAGCCAGCATGCTTGCTGAAATTGACATAGAAAAAGCTTTCCGAGAGGCAATGAAAGAAATTATTGCCGAAAAGATGCAGCAAAAAAAGCTGGAAATGGATTATCTGATGACAACAGAAGAAGTGGCCCAAATGATTGGGATGAGCACATCCTACCTCGATAAGGCTAGAAGCCAGGGTACCCGAGGAAAATCCTGGCCTGCCCCGAAACACGTAGAATTCACCAGCAAGAGCTTATATAAGGCTTCAACAGTTCAGCGGTGGATCAAAGCACTACCGGAATATGGTGGAGAAGAGACTCCGACATATAGCGCTGGAAGAACGCAAAGGAAAAGGAAGGAGCGTGTAATGCAATGAAGGCAATGTGGTTAATCCTTGCGACGTGCGGATGCATGGGGGTTGTCTGGGGAATTTTGCGGATAGCGGCGGATATCCACGCGGATCGTCGTGCTCATAATCACAAAGTTGTTTCCCGAAAAAAGAGGATTACAGCATGAGGAAGCTGCAATTTTCCGGGGTGCTTGCAATGTGGAGTTGGGAGCGACAACGATGAAGGTTAAAAAGCGGCAGTGTCGGCGAAGGCTGAATGTCCAGCGACTCTGGAGCCGAGGTACGGGAACATTGGATTACGTAAGGAGGTAATACGCGAAATGAAGGTATTGCAAAAGATTTTTGGGTTTTTCCGCAGAAAAAGCGAGGCCCATCTTCCCATCCCGCCTGCTCCTGATAGCGATATAAACACCACGATCCGGACGGCGGAGGGGCTGGAACTCCTGATAGGGACGATGTGTGACGGAGATCGTCGGTGGCAGGGGCTACGAGATTCCATCACGGTGCCGGGGGTTCAGAGGTTGCGAAATATGGCGGACAGGTTGGGAGCGGCATGAAATGTCGCAGCGAGATAAGGAACGATAAAACACGGGATCAGGTGCTCGCAACACCTGACAAGTAGGAAGGCAGAGGAGGAAACGAAATGCTGAATATACCCCAGGTTCCCGCAAAACTTACCACGATTTGCAATGGTGAACTTGAAGATCGTTTTCAGGATGCCCTGCGGGCGGTAATCTCGGCCCTGAAACCGGGTGAGAAGGGGAGCATCACCATGACCCTGAATTTCTCCCGGCAGGCGGAAAGCGAGAGCATCATCGACACAAAGTTCAAGGTGGTCAAAAAGCTGCCCCCCGCAAGTAAGACAAGCTTTATCCGTGACATGGGATCCGAAGGTTTGCAAACGGACGCTCCCATGGAGCAGAGAAACTTGTCTTTCCTGGAACCGAAAACGAAAGCACTGTCTCCCGACCTGGAAGGTCAGGGAATCGAAATAAAGGAGGCGTAGAAACATGGAGCAAAGAGAGCAAATTACGGTAAACGCGACAGGGGGAGAGATCATCATCCGGCATGGGCAGGCAAAGCCCATTTTTGAGTACCGGGGTACCGACTACAAAACCAAGACCGTGCAGGGATTCGCGAGCCTCGTCAAGGCCAAGGGGAACCGGGAGCATGCCATCGTTTTCTTCGGCATCAATTCTGCGACCGCCATTCTGGATGATCGTGTTGAGGACCGGGAGCAGGACATAGTTTCCTATAATGGCCAGCGCTCCGTTCAATACGATGAATGGCTGCCTATTCTCCAGGGAACGGATTTTTCCCAAAAAGAACTGATCGAATTTTTGCAGCGACGTGAAGATGGAGAAGTTCAGGAGCGGGAAGCCCTTATTCAGCAACTCAAAAATTTTCGTTATGTCACGAACATTACCGGAGATTTTACGTACGATTCCGCGAACAACTATACCTTCATGGTCAAGGTCGGAGAGGCGGAGGGCACGGTCAGGATTCCCCAGGCTCTAACGGCGGACATTGAAGTGTTTTTGGATTCGGGATTTACCCAGGAGATGGAAGTGGAAATTGAGATCGTAAAGCCGAAATCAGAATCCGAAAAGCCTCGATTCATTTTGAGCTGTCCGAAGCTGAATCGGTATCTGAAAAAGGCAAATGATCACGAGCTGGAAAGGCTGCATGAGGAGCTGGACGGCTGGCTGGTAGTTGCGGGGCAGCCCTCCTAAATAAAAAGAGCCCCCCGAAAAGGGAGGCCGGACAATAAAACACGGGATCAGGTGCTCGCAACACCTGGTCCCGATTATATCACATCCTTGAGGAGGAATCCAAAAATGCAGAAACACGAGGCTGATATACATCGGGTGAATCGTGCAAGAGACAGGGCCTGTACCCTCTCTGGAAAAACCCCAGAGATTCACTATGCAGTACGGGTTGGTGGAGTTTACGGACCCACCACGAAGGATCGTGGCTGGAGCGAGTGCTTTGGGATCTTCGAGGGCGGGAAAGAGCTTAAAAGACAAAACGCCCCCACGGAGTGAGGGCGAGGGCAAAAAACAATCGCCGGGCGTTGCAGCGCCCGGCCTCCATTGTAACACGGCAAGTCAAGAAGGAGGTGTTGGTATGGCGCGAGGATTCAATAAAGCGATTATCATCGGCAACCTTACCAAAGATCCCAAGCTCCAATATACCCCCCAGGGAACCCCTGTTTGCAAAGTAACCATAGCGGCAAACCGCAAATACAAAAACCAGCGTGGAGATATCTGTGAAGAGGTGGATTTCATTCCCGTGGTGATCTGGGGGAAAAACGCCGAAAACTGCGACACCTACCAACAGAAGGGTAGTGCCCTCCTCGTGGAAGGGTGGATCTCCACTCGAAATTATACGGATAGGGACGGCGTCAAACGATACGTTACGGAGGTTATCGCCCAGACGATCCAGTTCATGCCCAAAGGACGGAAAAACCAAGAGGAACATTTCGAAGATTCCGGGTACGGGGATGGTGGCGGATACGAAGCATCGAGCAGGAGGTAGGTGAGGGAAAATGCAAACGAAGCGTAAAGAAGAACCCATACGGGTGGTGGATGGTGAAGAATACTGGTATTGCAAGCTGGACTTATCCATCATGATGGACTCCACCATCACCACCCACGATGCCATGGTATATGCGGCGCTATGCTCCTTTACCTCTCCCACAAAGGCAAATTGCTACCCCTCCCTGCAGGCCATCGCCGCCAGGGCTAAGTGTTCTGCCCGGCAGGTAACCCGATGCCTTAACGTGTTGGAAGAGAAGGGGTACATCAAGGTCTTCCGGAGGAAGGACGAGCGGAAAAGCTCTATCTACTACCTCACGAGGAAGAGGGGAAAGACTCAGGCCCCAAACCCCCAGGAGCCCGCTTTCGAACCCGGAGAAAACACTATGGACTGTGAGTCCGTTATAGACCACGAGTCTATAGACTGTGAGTCCATAGGACAGGCAGTCTACCCCGCAAGGACTCACAGTCTAGTCACTATAGACTCACAGTCCGACGAATTAGAATCAAGAATTAGAATCAAGAAAGAGAGTCATAGACGTGCGCGCGAGGCACACGACGGCGACGACGACAGTACCCCCCCTTCGGGGAGGACGGGGAGGATCGAAAAGCCCCCCCGGGAAGAGGGGGACATTCTGCCAGACCCTTCGGAGGATCCTCCCAGGGATCTCTCCCCCCTGGAGCGCAAGATCCTCAGCCGGATAAAGCCCGTGATGGGGAGCAAATACGACATTGCCAAAGATCGGGATTATCTGCGTCGCCTCATGACGGATTATCCGGAGCTGGACATAGGTGAGGTCATGGAAGACTGGGCCACCTGGGCGGAGGGTAAGTATGGCACTCTGGGGAAAAAGCAGAACCCCCACAGCCAGTGGCGCAATTTTTGCCGCAACGCCCGCAACGAGGGGCGGCATATCCTGATAGATTACCGGGATTCCCCCCGGACAGGGGGCAAGCCGGGGAAGCAAGAAGTTGACCTTGAGGCCTTGAAGGAAAAATACGGGGGGTTTGTGCAATGAGCGGTTTTTATCTTTTCCACACACCGGAAGAGGCCGCACAATGTGCCAAGGACGTGCATCAGGAAGCTATCGCTTATCTCCTGGAAAACTTTCCTGATATTGCCCGGGAAGCCCCCGAAATCCTCGAAGAAAAAAACCGCCGCATGCTGGATGCTTCCGGCATCGTAAATGCCAGAGAGGAGCAGGCGAATTGTGCGCATTGCACCGGATATGAGCATTGTCCGAACGTGCCGAAAGGGCAATACCATAAAGTCATTTTCGAGAACCGGAAGGTGCTTGTGGTTCCAACTAGCGATTCATGCCCGGCGAAAAAACAAGCTTTTTGGGCTCACAGGCTTGAGGAAACCCTTCAGAAATCCCAATTGCCACCGTTACTCCAATCCAAAGGATTCCGGAATTTTCAAAAGACCGTGCATCCTCACGCAGCGAAGATGGTCAAAGCTGCGGAAGAGTCCGCCAAGTCCGGGCGGTCTTTGGTGCTGGCGGGAAATTACGGTTGTGGGAAAAGCCACCTGGCGGCGGCGATATTGAACAACGTCCTGCGCCAACAGAAGACCGGGTTGTATATCTCGGTGCCCGAAATGATCGATGTGTTGCGGAATGCCGCATGGTCGAAGGGGGAAGAAAAACCCATGAAGGTGCTTGAAGGAATTGTGGATGTGGACGTGCTTGTGCTTGATGACCTGGGCAAGGAACGCCCCACCGCCTTCGCAAGTGAACAGCTCTTTAGGATCATCGACGGGCGTTATACGGCCCAGAAGCAAACCATTGTGACCACGAACCACACAGAGCCTGGAACCTTGGCCTACAAGACCGGGGATCACGGAGAGGCTATCTGCTCCAGGCTGCAAGAGATGTGCGGTGCTGGGGGATGGATCGTAAGTCAGGCCCCGGACTATCGGCGGAACTTTTGCGGGGGAAACGTGGCGGTATAAGCGGCAACACTGAAAACTAAAAAACACAGGAGGCAAAAAAATGAACCTGAACGAATGGGCAAAAGAGATTCATGCTCTAGCGAAAAGCAAGGGTTGGTGGGACGAGGAGCGGAGCTTCGGGGAGACGGTTGCCCTCTGCCACTCGGAACTCTCGGAGGCGCTTGAGGAGTATCGGGATGGGAAGCCCGCCCTGTACATTGAGAACAATAAGCCCGAGGGAACTGCGGTGGAAATGGCGGATTGCCTGATCCGTATCTTGGACTGGTTCGGGCACGAGGGGATTGACCCGGAAAACATCGTGGGGATAAAGCACCAGTACAACATGGGGCGGTCTCACCGGCATGGGGGGAAGAGGTTGTGATGGAGCGGTTGAGAGGGGTTTTGGAGGGCACAGATGGGACTCCTGGTAGATAACTTCGCGGGTGGAGGAGGGGCGTCGACCGGAATAGAAGTGGCCCTCGGTCGCCCTGTGGATATAGCCGTGAACCACGATCCGGAAGCTCTTGCCATGCACGCCGCGAATCATCCGGGGACTTTGCATCTCTGTGAGGACGTTTGGGCGGTGGACCCGGTAACGGTTTGTAATGGTCGCCCCGTTGATCTTGCGTGGTTCAGCCCGGATTGCAAGCATTTCAGTAAGGCGAAAGGAGATAAACCTCGGGAAAAAAGTATTCGCGGGCTTGCGTGGGTGGCTGTTAGGTGGGCAAAAAGGGTGCGTCCTTCATGCATCATATTGGAAAACGTGGAGGAATTCAAAACTTGGGGCCCTCTGAACGATAAGGGGCGTCCCATTACGGCGGGGCAGGGAGAGACTTTTCGGCAGTTCGTTAGCGCTTTCGAAAATTTAGGGTACGAGGTGAAATGGCAAGAACTCAGGGCTTCCGATTACGGAGCTCCTACGACAAGGAAACGCCTGTTTTTGATTGCACGATGTGATGGATTGCCTATCGCTTGGCCACGTCCCACTCATGGCCCTGGAGCCGGGAAGCCGTATCGCGCAGTCGCTGAATGTATTGATTGGTCGATCCCGTGTCCGTCGATTTTTGGGAGGAAAAAGCCGCTGGCAGAAGCAACATGCCGGAGGATTGCAAAGGGAATCATGAGGTACGTCCTGGAGAACCCGAAGCCTTTTCTCATCCAGTATCACGGCGAAAGCAGAAAAAATAATTTTCGGGGGCAGGAGATAGAGCGCCCTATCAACGTTATTGACACAAATCCAAGATACGCTCTTGTGTCCGCATTTCTGGCAAAACATTACAGCGGAGTGGTTGGAAGTTCCATGTTAAACCCTCTTGGGACAATAACTTCGGTCGATCATCATTCCCTGGTGGCAGTCCATATTCTTCGACAGTTTGGAAAGTCCGTGGGGTCAGGATGTGGGGATCCCGTCGGCGTAATAACGCCGGGCGGTAGCGGAAAAACACATCTTGTGGCCTCTTTCCTCACGAAATACTACGGTGCTGGAGTTGCGCGGAAAGTGGATGCTCCCATCGATGTGATTACGAGCCGGGATCGTTTTGGCCTTGTGACCGTTTCTATTGAAGGCGAAAAGTATGCGCTTGCAGATATCGGGATGCGAATGCTTCAGCCCAGGGAACTCTACAGAGCCCAGGGCTTTCCCGAAGGCTACAAGATTGATTTCGAGATTGGCGGAAAGAGAATCACGAAAACAGCACAAGTGAGGATGGTTGGTAATTCTGTTTGTCCTCCCATGGCAGAGGCTCTTGTGAGGGCGAATGTGGTGGAGGCAGAGCGGGAGGAGGTTGTGGCGTGATGGGAAATAAAGAGATTGATAGCGAAACTTTGGTGAAAGTTTTGCATACAATCTCTGAGGAAGAGCACCAGAAGCTTGTTGATGGGTACCGGAAGGAGGAAAAATAATGACTGATCATCAAAAGGCTGTGGAATCCCTTGGAATAGCGCATCATTCGTTGAATGTTGCCTTAAAGGCCATAAACGCTTTTTGGGGAGAAGCTAAGTCAGTTGAAGAAACTGACAGTTTGGAATGGATAGCGTACGCTCGCAAGACTATAGCGGAGCTTAGAGCGGATTGCTATGGCTTTGCCTTTGAGTTGCAAGGAGTGCAAGTGAAGATGGGCGATGCGGCGAAGAATGACCAGGAGGAACCCCAATCATGACCACCGAGAAGAAGCGCACCCGCTGCCAGGTCTATTCCCGAGTTGTGGGGTTCTTGACCCCCCTCTCTCAATGGAACAAGGGGAAGCGGGAAGAATTCAAGGATCGTAAGACCTTCGATCCCAACAAATCCGGGGAAGAAGCATAGAAAGTTTTTCAAGGAGGGCCGTTTTCGTGCGTGATTACATCGAAGAAATTGTGGAACTCGTGGCAACGAGGCATAGGGATGGGTTGCGGATTCTTTCCGGAGAGGCGGCTCCTCCTTCCCGGGAGGACCTTGAGGAGATCATACGTCACAATATGGCTCAGGGGGGATATATAGATCCCACCATCCGGGCTCCCGGGAAAGATGCCGCTCCCCAGGCGGTTGTGGTGGAAAGCGTGGCCCCTTATGTTTCGGCTCTTCAGGTGGTGGGGTGGGATGCCATAGTAGCCGCGACCAGAAATTTTGCTCAGGATTTCAAGGATATGTGGAAGGTTTTCGTGCTGTATATCACCCTGGTGGAAAAGCCTGGATGGACTCCCCGAAGCGAACCGACATCAGTAATAATAACGATAAGCCAGAAAACCGGGGGATTGGATATAAAAACGATCCGGAAATACAGAAAGGACGTTCCGGGGAGAATTGCATGTTTGGCGCGGATGCCCCAGAGGTTTCTTTTCTGAATTTCGATTTCCCGAGTTATTCCCTTTTTATTCCCGAAATGTTCCCGAGATATTCCCGTTTTATTCCCTCCGTAATCTGCAAATCGCGATAAAATAGTACCATCGGCAAAAAGGATACAGAGAGCCCCTCGGCGGAAAATTTCGTCGGGGGGCATCGTTTTTTGAGATGAAAGGATGTGCCGTGTTCGAAACGAAAAGAAACGTGATTTTGCATGGGAATAGTCTTGAACTTTTACGAGGCTTCCCGGAAAACATGGTGGATGCGGTTATCACAGATCCGCCATATTGCAGCGGAGGAAACAGCGCGGCGGCTAGGCAGAAAGCGCCGGAGGGAAAATATGTGCAGGCGGGGACGAAACTGAGCCGCCCTTCCTTCGCGGGGGATGTTCGGGATCAGCGTTCCTGGGGATATTGGTGTTCCCTCTGGATTTCGGAGTGTTTACGGGTTTTGAAGCCTGGGGGATATTTCCTCATGTTTTCGGACTGGAGACAACTTCCCAAGGCCAGCGATGTATTGCAGGCCGGGGGCGTTACATGGCGCGGGGTAGTGGTGTGGGATAAAACGGAAGCCGCCAGGCCTCCCCACACGGGATACTTCCGGCACCAGTGCGAGTATATTCTCTGGGGCAGCAAGGGACACTTGCCTAAGAACGAGCTCGGTCCCTTCCCGGGATGTTTCCGTTTTCCCGTGAAGCAGAAAGACAAGTTCCACATGACAGGCAAACCCACGCTTCTCATGCGGGAACTGGTGAAGATCGTTCCCCCGGGAAGCCTTATTTTGGACCCTTTTGCGGGTTCCGGCACTACGTGTGTCGCCGCCGGATTGGAAGGGCGAAATTTCATCGGCATCGAGATGGAACCGCTCTATGCGGAGATTGCTCGGAAGCGACTGGAGTAGTTTCGCATGTCAAAAAACAAGGCCCCTGTCCCGGAGGCCTTGTTTTTTGGGTTACACGCCAAGGCGCTCTTTCAATCCCTCCTGGAGGATGCTGGAGAAATTGAGTTTGTGCTCTATCCCGAGCTTATTTAGATAGGCCGGGATGGTTACGCTTTTTGTGATGCTTCTATTTGCCTCCTCTTCTCGAACGATGTCCATTCGTACGGAAATAGCCACGAGAACTCCCCCCTTTTCTACAACGACTTGTTCGAATGGGGTGGGGGGAGGAATAGGATCGCCGTCTTGTTCCATACAGTAAAGGAACCCCTCTAGGGCTTCTTTTGCGCTATCCAATGCTTCTTCCATGGTTTCTCCGAAGGTGACGCATCCCGGAAGATCCGGAAATTCTACGCAAACCGCATCCTCGTCGTGAAAGAAAAGCGCCGGATAAATGCGCAGGTCTTTTTTTGCGGCCACAATAAACCACTCCTTCCTCTTTACGTGTTTGTATGGTATAGAGCGGGGCTATTTCAGCCCCGCTTGTTTCAGGATGCTCTTTCTTGTCCGGATCGGAAGGTCTTTGTTGGGGTGAGGGACTGATACCTTGCCCTTCTTTACCGGGTGCTTGAAGTGGTGGTGGTCTCCTCTGATGGTGTGAAGCTCCCATCCGTCCGCTTCAAGCAACTTGATCATTTCCCGACTGCTGTAAGCTTTGATTTCGACCACCCCCTGACAAGAATTATTATAACACTGGTTGTGACCGGTGTCAATAAGGTTAGTAGCCCCGGATCGGGGCTTTTTGTATGTCGAAGGGAGGGTTGGAATGGAATCGGTGGACCCCATACGCGACCGGAGACAGGTGGCGGAAATGTCCCGGTATCTGCGGCGATGGAACGAAAAATACTATCTTCTCTTCGAGTTCGGCATACATACGGGGTTGCGGATTTCTGACCTCCAGCGCCTCACCTTCGGGCACATCATAGATGAATACGCCTCGGGGAGGCGCAGATGGGCCGAGCGTGTGCGTATCCGAGAGAAGAAGACCATGAAGACCAATCGGGAGAGGAGCATACTTATCCGGGGAACGGAGCTGGAAAGCGTTATCCGGGGCTGCCTTTCTCCTATTACCGCCTGGGATCTTTCGTCCCCGCTCTTTCCTTCCCGCTACATGAGCGATGAAGGCATTCGTGCCCTGGGGGAATGGCAGGTACGGCACGTGTTGAAGCGGGCTGCCGAAGCTTGTGGCGTGCCCGGAAGAATAGGCACACATACACTGCGCAAGACCTTTGGCCATCATTACTACAAAGAGACCAAAGACGTGGCCACCCTGCAAAGTTTATTTGCCCACAGCTCTCCAAGCATAACCCTGCGGTACATCGGCATCACTCAGGATGATCACGATACAGCGTACAAGAAGGTGCGGTTTTCGACGCAAAAGGCCTCTTCCTTTTGACAGGGGGGTACTCGAAAAAGGCGGTTTTTTGACATAAATAATGATTAAGAAAAAGGCTCTTTTTGATTGATTCTGTCATTCATCCACGAAAGAGCTTTTTCGTTAATAAAGACCTCTCAACGGTAAAGGCAAAGCGCTGTTCAAGCTTTGTAATTACTGGTTTTGATGTGGGTTCCAAGTTATCACGGACAATGTACGTTATACGTGATAGGTACACAATCCTTTAGTGTGGTAGAAGAGCCCTTGCGACAAGGCCTTTTGCAGAATTGTATAGAATTTTATAGGTTCTTCCGGGGGCCTGAAGAGTGGGGGCGAACGACACCGCGGCTTTCCCCTAGATGCGAACTGGTTCAGGGGGTGTTCGCTTCGCGTTCGCTTTCGCTTTTGTAAACTTTTTGGCTATGTCGGTTTAGGGGGTGTTGCGTTGCTCGAAGGAGGAGTAAAGGACCTGGCAGCCATCCTCGGCATTACGGAAAGGTCCGTGCAGAAATTTGCGGCCCAGGGGCTTTTTCGTAAGGTCCGCCGGGGAGTCTACGATCTGCAGGAATCCGTGAAAACCTACTACGAAAACGAGGGGAAAGAGGTTTCTTTTTCGGACTCCGGGGATCTCTTCTCGAAAAATCTCTCCTCCTCGGATCTCGCGGATCTCCTGGGCATCTCCCCCCGGTGGGTGCAGAAACTTACCGCCGATGGGACGCTCAAGAAGAACACGGAAGATAAATACAATCTTGCCCAGGCCGTGCAGGGGTACTGCGAATATCTCCGGGGGACCTCGAAGAGCAATCAGGGGGATCTGGACGCGGAAACCCTGCGGCTTACCCGGGCGAAGGCGGACAAGGCGGAAATCTCCGTGGAAATGCTGCTCGGCGATACCGTGCGTATCGAAGCGGTAGGCCAGATATGGGGGGATCTCGTCACGGCCTTTCGAAGCCGAATGCTGGGACTGCCGAACAAGATGGCAGCCATTCTCGCCCTCAAGGAGGATCCCGCGGAAATCCGGGACCTGATTATGGAGGAGGTGAGGGATGCCCTTGAGGATCTTGCGAGGTTCGACCCGGAAGACGTCGTTGAGAGAGCTTTGCCGGAAGATCCTGAAGATGATGCTTCCTCCCCCGAACCTGACGGTATCGGAGTGGGCGGATAGCAACCGGCAGTTATCCAGCGAATACGCTTCGGAGCCTGGAAGATGGAAAACGAGCCGGGCACCCTTTCAGCGGGAGCTTATGGATTGCACCGCGGATCCCGGATTGCGGCGAATAACCGTTATGGCAGCGTCCCAGGTGGGGAAAACGGAACTTGAAATGAATATCTTCGGCTATTTCGTTACCGTGGATCCTTGCCCCATACTTTGGACATGGCCCACGGAGGATCTTGCGGAATCCTTTTCCAAAGAGCGGCTTGCCCCCACCATACAGAGCACCCCGGTTCTTCGGGAACGGGTGCGGGAAGTAAAGTCCCGCACCTCGGGAAACACCATTCTCAACAAGAAATTTCCCGGGGGGTACCTCGCTCTCGTGGGGGCGAACTCGCCCCGAAAGCTTGCCTCCCGCCCCGTGCGTGTGCTGCTGATGGATGAAATCGACGGCTACCCCGCCAGTGCGGGCACCGAGGGAGATCCCCGAAAGATAGCGGAAAAACGGGTATCCACCTTTTGGAACAGCCTCATCATTCAGGTATCCACCCCCACCATACGAGACCTTTCTCCCATAGAAAACGAGTATGAGAAGGGCACCATGGAGCGGTGGCACTGGAAATGCCCCGGCTGCGGCAAATATGTGGAGCCCAAGTGGGATCTTTTTATTTTCCGAAACCGGGAGGCAAATCCCGTATTGCGCTGTGCCCTTTGCGGTAAGGAGTACGGAGAAACGGTATGGAAGGCCTCCCAGGGGAAATGGATAGCTACGCATCCCGAGAGGCGGCGGCATCGATCCTTCCACCTTACGGGGCTCGTCTCTCCCTGGGTAACCTGGGCGGAACTGGTGGAGGAATTCCTGGAGGCCAAGGAGAGCGGTGGCATCCAGGCCATGCAGGTATTTCACAACACCCGGCTTGCCCGCACCTGGGACGAAGGAGGCTCTACGGTAGAATCCTCCATGCTGGAACGCCGGAGAGGCGTGTACGGCGAAGGGCTTCCCCTCGGTGTGTTGGTACTCAGCGCCGGGGTGGATGTGCAGGATGATCGTCTCGAAGTGGAGGTTGTCGGCTGGGGTCTCGGCTTCGAAAGCTGGGGCATAGAATACCGGGTCTTCATGGGAGATCCCTCCAAGGATCTTCAGGTATGGGCGCAGTTGGACGAGTTCCTGAAAAGGGCCTGGGTTCGGGCGGATGGGGTAAAGCTCGGCATCTCCTGTACCTGTGTGGATTCCGGGGGGCATTGCACATCTCAGGTCTACCGATTTGTGAAGCTCCGGGAACAGCGGCGCATCTTCGCCATCAAGGGGCGTGGGGGGCCGGGGGTTCCCCAGATAGGAAAGCCCACCCGGGCGGGGCGTGAAAAGGCGGTTCTCTTTACCCTGGGAGTGGATGCTTTGAAAACACTCCTCTATTCCCGGCTGCGAGTAGAGGATGAAGGCCCCGATTACTGCCACTGGCCCCGGGGAGGGGAAACCGGATATGACGGAACCTACTTCGATGGCCTCACCTCGGAACGAAAGGTTATCAAAATGAGCCCCAAGGGGCGTAAGGTGGAATGGGTGAAGAAGTCCCAGAAAGCCCGGAACGAACCCCTGGATTGCCGGGTATACGCCACGGCGGCCATAGGGATATTGAATCCGGATCTGAAACGCCTGGCGGAAACCGGACCAGGCAGGGGAGCACCGCGAAAGCGCAGGGTTTTGAGTAAGGGGGTATCCGCATGACCAAGGCGGAACGACTGGACGAAGCAAAAAGGCACCTCTGCGCCTGGATGGAGGCGGAACTCAAGGTTGCAGAAGGGCAGGAATTCAGCATGGGAAGCCGCAAACTTGCCATGCCGGATCTACCCTACATCGTGGAACGCATAGGCTACTGGCGGCGGGAAGTATCGAAACTTGAGGGAGGAGGCAGGCGGATATTCCACGTGATTCCGCGCGATCTGTGACATGAGAAAACTTGTGGATGACCTGGTGGAAACCCTCTCCCCTGGCATGGCCCTCCGCCGCCGAGAGGCGAGAATGAAGCTGGAAGCTCTGGATAGCATCTCCGGCGGTGGATACGGCAAGCACGGAGCCTCCCGGAAAAAGCGGAGCATGTTCCGCTGGCAATCCGGAGGAGGAGACCCGGACGGCGACATAACCGACAATCTGGAAACCCTCCGGGAGCGATCCCGGGATCTCTACATGGGGGGCGGCTTGGCGGCGGGGGCCATAAAGACCGTGAGAGCCAATGTAGTGGGGCCGGGGCTCAAACTGAACGCTCAGATAGATTCGGAATACCTGGGCTTTTCGGATGAAGAGGCCAGAAGATGGGAGCGGCAAACCGAACGAGAGTTCTCCCTATGGGCGGAATCTCCCCTGTGCGATGCCGCAAGAATCTGCGACTTCTACGGACTACAGCGGCTGGCCTTTCTCTCCTTTCTCATGAACGGGGATGTTTTTGTTCCCCTCATCATGCAGGAGTCTTCCCGCCTGCCCTATGCCCTGCGGGTGCGCCTGCTGGAGGGTGATGTGGTCTGTAATCCGGAAAACATCCCTCCGGACAGGGATATCCGGGGAGGGGTGGAAGTGGATGAAAACGGCGCCCCCGTAGCGTATTGGATTTGCAAAGCCCACCCCAAAAGCACCACCTCCACATCAAGCGCCATCCGGAGGCGCTATCAGTGGGAACGGTGGCCAGCCTACGGCGAACGCTCCGGAAGGCGGAACATCCTGCATCTCATGGATCCCGAGAGAATAAACCAGAGGCGGGGAACCCCCTTTCTGGCTCCGGTGATCGAAGACCTGAAACAGATTGCCCGGTATACCGATGCGGAACTCATGGCCGCCGTGGTGAACGGATTTCTCACGGTCTTTATCACCTCTGAAAAGCCCGAAGGAATGGAAAGCTTCTTAGGCGAAGGAGCCCCCGTGGACGATCCCCAGGCTATGGAGTTGGGAACAGGCACCGTCTTGAGTCTGGACCCGGGGGAAAAAGTGCAGACCGTGGATTCCAAAAGGCCCACCGTGGCCTTCGATAGTTTTGTAACCGCCATGAGCCGCCAGATAGGGGCGGCCCTGGGGCTTCCCTACGAGGTGCTGATAAAGCACTTTACCGCCAGCTACTCCGCCTCTCGGGGGGCTCTGCTGGAGGCATGGAAGTTTTTCAAGGTATGGCGGTTCTGGTTCTCCGGAGCCTTCTGCCAACCCATTTATGAAGCGTGGCTGGAAGAGGCTGTGGCTTCGGGAAGGATCTGGGCTCCCGGGTTTTTCGACGATCCCATGACACGAAAGGCCTACTGTGGAGCCGTATGGCACGGCCCATCTCAGGGGCAGTTGAACCCCATGCAGGAAGTAAATGCCGCCACCGAGAGAGTAAACCAGGGCTTCTCCACCAGAAGCCACGAAACGGCGGAACTCACCGGAGGAGACTGGGAGCGAAACCACCGCCAAAGAGTGGCGGAAGAAAAAGCACGAAGAGAAGGAGGGCTTGCTGGGGCCGGTGGGGAGTAGGGGCGAGCAAGTAATGTGCCGGTGAAAAATGTCCCTTTTGATGCTATACTGACCTCTGTAGAAGGCTTTGAGCCTTTTAGGAGGGAGGGGTTTTTGGTGCTTGACTTTGTCCCGAGCTGGACGAAAGAAGGGGTCATTTCTCCTGTTAACGACGATGGCGCTTCTGGAAGCGTCAGCAGAGAGCGATCCCCTTATGAAGTAACGTTCAAAAGTTTCGCATCTCATTTTGCCACTTCTCAGGAACGAAAAGCGATATTGAAAGGTTTCTTGTCGTTCCGACGTAAAATTTATAGCGTTGGGATTGTTAGCGGTTTCCAATGGGTTGACGGAAGCTTTGTAGAAAATGTCGAACAACTTGAGAGCCGTTCTCCTGGGGATGTTGACGTTGTCACATTTTTTGATTTGCCGAACCAAACTGTTTGGGAGAAATTTAAAGAGAATTTTGCAGAGTTTTTTCATCCTGAAAATTCAAAGAAGAAATTTTTAGTTGATGCATATTATGTGCAGTTAAACGACAGGGATCCGTACAGTTTAGTGCGAGACGCGGCTTATTGGTACAGCATGTGGGCTCATAGACGTTCTCGTCAGTGGAAGGGCTTTTTGCAAATACCCTTATCGCAGGAAGAAGATCGGCAAATTGCTGAAGATGTTTTCCTTTTTGAGAGATGTGCAGGAAGGGAGGGAGAACTATGAACCTTCAGGAGCGCCATGATCTTGAAGCGGAACTGACGTTCCTTTCAAGGGTGATTGAAGACACCCCGGAAGAACGCTTTTTTGAGCGTGCTGGTTTTGAGCACAGGAAAAAAGAAATCGAGAGAATTATAAGAGAATCGCAAAGCCTGGAAAAAGAACCAACAAAAGCTTTTGTGACTTTTCGGGGGAAGCCAGTAATTGGGACACGGGGGATTTTTGCAAAATTTGCTGGAGAGGCACTGAGTGCTTTTAGCGATGCAATAGCTACAGTCGGGGCGAGCATGAATAACGATTTGGGAGCCCGAGGGCAAGTTCCTGAACGAGATAAATTTTCCATGGTCATCACAGCTGTAGCGCGCGGCTCTTTTGGTTTCCAGATGGAGGAGTTTTCTCAAGAAGGCGAAAGTCAGCTCGCTCTTTTTGAAACAGAGTCTCCGGAAAAATCTCCTGTGGAAAGCGCATTGATTAAGATGTGCGCTTTTTTGAGGGCTACATTGAGCACAGATGACGAGCTTGCAGACGCTGTTCTAGAGACTGATGCTCGGGCCATAGAAAGCATAAGAAGATTTCTTGGTTCTTTGTGTTCTAATGAGGCTTTTTGCGCAATTGATTTCGAGAAAGAAGAGGGATTTCGATTTAAGGATCTTTCGGAAGTTCAGAAAAGTTGCGAGCGGATTTGCCAAGAAAATATCCATGAAGAAGATGTTGTGAAAACCGGGGTTTTTGAGGGTATTCTTCCAAAAAGACGAGATTTTCAGTTCAGAGAGGACAATAGCCCTGATCCCATCGTTGGCAAAATCGAAAATGAAATAGAGGACGTTGCCGCTATAAATGATTACCTCAAACAGAGAGTTGAGATCAGGCTGGTTAAAAAGGTTGTCGGCCAAGGCCGGCCACGCTACAGATTGACGGGCTACACCCTCATAGAACCCACGGAATGATCTATCGCAACGTTATAAGAATTCAATCAAAAAAGCCACCACCCTTCGGGGTAGGTGGCTTTTTTGATTGAATTGCATCTTGACGTCATTCCATCCTCTTGCTATGATTAACAGCGTAGAGAGGGGGTGGATTGTGGAGGAAAAAAAGGTGGCAACAACGCTTAGGTTGCCGCAAAGTCTTGCAAGGCAACTAAAAGCGAAATGCGCGTTGGAGGGAAGGACGATACAGGAAGTCCTTACGGAGGCTGTTATAGACTATATTTCTGAAGAGAAAAGCGAAGAAAAAAAGAAACCCGAGTAACCGTTCATAGCTTGGCGGCAGGACGGTCACTCGGGCATAGGAAAGGATTGCTCCTCTCATGTGGTAATTATACCATACGAGAGGCTTCCTTTGGCATGGCTGAAAGGAGGTCTTTTTTCATGCCCGAAGAAAGACAAGAGAGATACGGCAAGGGACACCCCTACAATAACCTGCCCAAAGCGAGAATGCGCTCCAAAGCTTTCCACGAGGCTTACACCCTCTGGAATTCCGGGGTGCAAATCTTTCCGCAGGAAATAAGCACGAGCTGGTCATACGGATTCAGTGTGTTCGTGTTTTTTTACGATATCCAGGGGGTGTGCCGAAAAAGAGGACGACTCCCGAAACGGGAAAATTTACGAAAAATGCTCATGAATAGACAGGCGATTCTGGAAGAGCACGGGAAAAGGCTTCAAGGGAAATTCGAGGTTTTTACACTCCGGGTCATCCCTGTTTTGGGATATTCTCAAGATGCTGTTTTGGAGGTGTAGAGATATGAACGAACTCGGGATTTTTGTCCAGAATGACAGGGTAGTGGTCAGCTCTCGTGATGTTGCGAGGGTGTTTGAGAAGGATCATAAAGACGTGCTGAAGAGTATCAAAAACCTTGAATGCCCGGAAGAATTTAATCAGCGCAATTTTGCGCAGATCTCTTACGTTGACGAGAAAAACAGAAAATACCCTCAATACGTTATGACCCGTGACGGATTCACGCTTTTGGCGATGGGTTACACCGGAGAAAAGGCCATGCGGTTTAAGGTGGCCTACATTGAGGCCTTTAACCGCATGGAGGCCGAACTCAAAAACAAATATTCATCCCAGATCCCCGGTAGCTTTGCGGAAGCTCTGGAGCTTGCGGCGTCTATTGAAAAAGAAAGGGCCAACCTTGCCGCACGAGTAGAGAAGGACAGGCCGAAGGTGCTTTTTGCGGAAACCGTGGAGACCAGCAAAACATCTATTCTGGTAAACGAACTTGCGAAAATCCTCAAGCAGAACGGCGTTGACGTGGGGCAGAACCGCCTTTTTCGGCTTCTGCGGGAAGACGGTTTTCTCATGAAGAACGGGGAATCCAGAAATATGCCCACCCAGAGATCCATGGATCTCGGGCTCTTTGAAATCAAAGAACGCACGGTTAACAACCCGGACGGAAGCATCCGCATCACCAGAACCCCGAAAGTGACCGGCAAAGGACAGGTGTATCTGGTAAACAAGTACCGTGAAAAATTTGAGTTGGAACCCATCGCATAACACAAGCAAAAGTATGAGGCCCCTCTCCGGAGGGGCTTTTTTATTGGGGAGGTGGCGATTATCGCTAAATTCTGGGAAATAAAAGCATCTTCGGAGGGGGATAGCGCGGAGCTTCTGCTTTACGGAGATATAGGGGATTTCCGGATCTTCGGGGAAGACCTCTGCGATGTGTCGGCGAAAGGAATCGCCAGGGAGTTGAAGGATCTCGGCCCCGTTTCGGAAATAGCGGTACGGATCAACTCTCCCGGGGGATCCGTTACCACCGCTCAGGCGATTTGCAGCATGCTGCAGAGGCACAAGGCAAAGGTTACGGTCTACGTGGATGGTATTGCCGCCTCCGCCGCATCCATGGTGGCCATGGCGGGGGATGAAATCATCATGCCCGAACACAGTATGATGATGATCCACTCTCCCCTGGTCTATTTGGGAAGCTGCAACGCCGCAGAAATGCGCAAGATGGCGGATACTTTGGAGAAGGTGCAGAGCTCCATGATTGGCCTCTACAAGAGAAGCGGCCAGAGCGAGGAGGAGATACGGAATCTTCTTGAAGCGGAAACATGGCTCACCGCCCGGGAGGCGGTGGAGTTGGGATTTGCGGATAAGGTGGAGGGATCTCTGGAGATTGCGGCCAGGCTGGAGGGAAATACGGCGATACTCGCCTGCGGAGAACGAACCTTGCGCTTCGATGCCTCCCGGTACAGAAATGTGCCGGGTTTTTTTGTGCCCCTAGCGGAGGAAAAACCGGAAGAAGAACCCCGGGTTCCGGAAAAGGAAGAGCCCGGAGAAACGAAGGAAAAAGAGGAGGAAACCATAGTGGATCTTGCGGAATTGAAAGCGAAATACCCTGAAATCTTCAAGGCCGCCGCAGAAGAGGGGGCCTTGGAGGAGAGAAAGCGCATTCAGGCCATCGAAGGCCTTGGATCGGTGGCGACGGGAGACCTCGGCCATGATGCCAAGTTCGAAAACCCCTGCTCTGCGGAAACCTTTGCCATGCGTGTGCTGGAGCGTCAGAAGCAGCAGGGGGCCGAGGCTCACAAAAACCTTATGGCGGATGCGGCAGAACTGCCGAAAATCGGCGGCGGGGATGCTCCTAAAGGCTCCCCGGAGAATACCAGGAGCAAAGCGGAAGAAGAAGAGGCTTTTTGTGCGTCCTTCGGGGCCGGGTTCGGAGGGAGGAAGTAGACCATGAGTAACTACGCGGGAATTGAAGATATGGGCTCCTGCACCAGGGACAACCTGATAGCGGGACCGGCCATGCGTGTGGTGGGGCTTGTGGAGCTTGCCCCCTCCCAGACTCTTGCGAGAGGTACCGTTTTGGGGAAGGTTACCTCCTCCGGGCAGTGCGTCCCCGTGGATAAATCCAAGGAAGACGGTTCCGAAGAGATCTTTGCCGTTCTTGCGGATAACGTTACGGTGGGGGATGAAAGCGTTTCGGCGGAAGTGTATTTTTCCGGAGAATTCGCCATCTCCGCCCTTACCTTCGCGGAGGGAAGCGCCGCCGAAGACTTTGCAGACCAGGCCAGAACCCTGGGAATCTATTTCCGCGCCACCATGGGCGCCTAGCCGGGAGGAATACCTATGCCTATTGATATGTTCAACACCAGAACCATGCTTCGGGCTCTGTCCCAGAACTTTACCCCGAAGACCTTTCTCATGCGAACCTTTTTCAGCAACGTGGAGACCTTCGACACCGAAAGCGTGGATATCGACAGTGCGGAGGCCAAGCGCCGGGTGGCCCCCTTCGTGCGCCCCCGCAAGGGGGGAAAGACGGTGGACCGGGGGGGATACTCCACCAAGAGCTACAAGCCCCCTCTCGTGGGGCCCCAGTGCGTAACCACCGCGGAGGATCTGCTCAAGCGAACCCCGGGAGAAACCATTTACGGAGGGGAGAAAACCCCGGAACAGCGAGCAGCGGAACAGCTCGGCAAAGATATGGCCTCTCTGGAAGACATGATTACCCGCCGGGAGGAAGTAATGGCCGCTCAGGCACTCTTCGACGGAAAGATAGTGCTCTATGATCCCGATGAGGGGATAGATGAAGAAATGGACTTCGGCCTCCCCTCGGTGGCCCTTTCCGGGGGATCTCTCTGGAGTGCCACCACCTCGGATCCCCTGGCGGATTTCAAAGCCTGGGCATCGCTGATGCGGAAAAACTCCGGATACTCTCCCACCATGGCCATTCTGGGAAGCGATGCCGCCAGTGCCCTTCTGGAAAACGAAAAGCTGTTGAAGTTTATGGATATGCGTCGGGTGGATATGGGGGAGATCAAGCCCGCCGAGATGCCCAACGGAACGAGCTATCTCGGTCGCCTTCTCGCTCCCGGGGTATCTCTGGATCTCTTCTGTTACGAAGAGTGGGCATACGACGAAGCCACGGGAACCAACAAGGAGATCGTCCCCGCCAAAAAGATTTTGCTCGCCAACCCCGCCAGCCGTTACGACATGCTCTACGGGGCGGTGAGCAATGTGAAGATTGGCGTGGTGGCCGCCCGGCGGGTTCCCTTCAGTTGGGAAGAAAATGACGGTTCCGCCCGGTACGTCCGGCTTTCCTGCCGCCCCCTTCCCGTGCCGGTGGAGAAAAACGCATCCCTGCGGTGCGCCGTGCTGGAGTAGGGTCATGATCAGGGCGAAAATGTGGATACGCCACGATGGAACGGTGCATGAATCGGGAGACGTCTTTTCCGCCGGAGAAGGGGATGAAAAGCGCCTCGTGGCCCTGGGGGCTGCGGAGTATGTGCAGGATTCCGGAACGAAAAAACCGCATAACCAAAAGCCGGATGATCCCGAAGACCTTGAAGAAGAGACCAGCATCGAGGAGGGGAACCTTCCGGAAATTCCCGAAGAAGATGAAGACCCTACTTCCCGGGAAGAGCTTGAAGAAGAGTATCGCCAGCTTGGAGGAAGGCCCCAGGCGGACTGGACTTTGGAAAAACTCATGACCATGCTGGAGGAGCGTCGGGGGGAATGAGCTTCGCCCAATCCATGCGCCGAGCGGACGAAACCCTGCTCAAAATCTTTGGGGATCTCCTTTTCGTAGCAGATAAGGAGATCCTCGTTGTGCTGGATGAGGACCTCTACCAAAAGCGTAAATCTCGCAAGCAGGCTGACTATGCCGAAGGAATCTGGACAGCGGGGGTTATGCTGATTTGTCGTGAGGCGGATCTGGGCTTTCGCCCGAAAACGGGATCCCTCCTCACCGTCTCCGGAAAGGAGTGGATCGTTTCGGAGGTGTCCCAGGGTGAAGGGCTTTTGGAAATAACGCTGGAGGCGAATGAAGCATGAGCGACCGGGGGATAACAAAACAATCTTTTGGTATGGAGGAGGCTCTTGAGGATATCCGGGACGCTCAAAGCCTTTTACGGCATATCCCCAAGGGAGCGGAAAAGGCTCTTACGAGAGCGGTAAACAAAACCCTCACGGGGACCCGAGCCGAGGCGGTACGCCAGGTGCGGGGGAAATTCATCGTCAAGGCGCAAACGGTGAGGGATACCATGGATGTTCGAAGGGCCTCCTATACAAAACCCCGGGGATTTCTCGTTTCCCGGGGGAGCCCCCTTTCGCTCATGCGATTCAAAGTTACCCCCCAAAGCCCAAGATCTACCCGGGGGAAAAGCGTGCAAAGCCGCCCCCGGATTCGCCTCTCCGTTACCAAGGGCAAACAGGCGACGCTTCAGCGGGCTTTTTTGGCACGTATGAATTCCGGGGTGGGAGTTTTTCAACGTCGGGGACGAGGACGCAACGTTCCCTTGAAAAAAAAGTTCGGCCCTTCAGTGCCCCAGATGCTGCATCACGACAGAATAGCGGAGGAGATAGAAACCACCGCAGCGGAACGAATGAAAAAGGAACTGGATCACCAGGTGGCATATCTGCTTGAGGGGGGGAAATAAATGCTCTTGCTCTGCGAAGCTCTGAAAACGCACCTCGAAGGGGTGGTGCAGGAATTCCCGGTGCCGAAAAAGGGGAGTGGCCCTACTCCTCCGGAAGTAATAACCGGCTGGTTGATTCCCAAAAGTGCGGGGCCTCCGGGGAATGATCATGTGCCTTGTGTGCAGATTGTACCCATCGAGGGTTCCGACGGTCCTCTCCCCGAAGAGGGGGGGCGCTGCTCCGTGGTGATGGTAATTCAGACCTGGGCGGAGGATCACCGGGGATGGATGGATTGCGCGAACATTCTTCAGGGAATCCGCACTTCCCTGCTATCCCTCCCCGGGCGTACCCTGGCGAACAAATACGCCCTTACTCCGAAGGATCGGAAAATACTGGAATGGCGTTTTTTCGAGGATCAGCCAGACCCCTACGGCATTGCGGAAATGACGGCCCATTTTGCCATCCCCGCCCCGATTCCCCCGTGTCAGTGGGATAGATAAGAAAGAGAGGTGACCGCCGTGGCGGTAAAAAGAAAAAGCGTAACCACCCCCGTAACGTGTGTCTACCTGGGGCCCAACATCCCCGGGGGAGCGTTGCAGACCAACCAGGTATTCCGGGGAGGATTGCCCCCCTGGTGTGAGGATTGGTTCGGGAAGATCCCCGAAATTCGGGAACTCTTTGTTCCCGTGGAAGAGCTTGGGAATATGCGGAAGAAAATAAAAGAGCCGGGGACGAACGAATCCCGGCTCTTTTCCGTTGTGGCCCGAGCGTTGCAGGAGGTGAAATAGTTGGCCTACAGACACGGGGTATATAAAAGCGAAGTTCCCACCTCTCTCGTTCCTCCGGTGCGAACCGAGGCGGGGCTTCCCGTGGTAATCGGCACTGCTCCGGTGCACCTCACGGACCCGGAATGCGTGAACGTTCCCAGGCTGCTGTACAGCTATTCCGAGGCGGTGCAGGCCTTCGGATTCAGCAAGGACTGGGAGAAATATTCCCTTTGCGAATACATCTATTCCCAGTTTGGCCTTTATGGGGTGGGCCCCTGCGTGCTTATCAACGTGCTTGATCCGGGGGAACATAAAGCCTCGGTGGACCCTGCGCCCATTGCCATCGAAAGCGGCAAGGCCAACCTCGGAGAAGGGGTGCTTCTGGACAGTGTAACGGTGAGCGGAGATCCCGCTCCCGTGGCGGGAACGGACTATGCCCTGGGGTATGACGACGATGGCAACGCCATTCTCTCGGTACTCTCCGGGGGGAGCCTGGCGGAGGCGGAAAGCGTAACCCTTGGGTTCGATCGGGTGGATCCCTCCCAGGTGACTGCGGAGGACATCATCGGGGGAATCGACGTGGCCACGGGGAAACGAACCGGCCTGGAGCTGGTGAACGAAATCTTTCCCAAGTTCCGGATTCTTCCCGGCCTGATCCTTGCTCCCGGGTGGTCCGAAAAGCCCGAAGTGGCGGCGGTGATGCTGGCCAAGGCGGAGAACGTGAACGGTCATTTTACCGCTCAGGCTCTCTGCGACATTCCTTCCGCTCCGGGAGGCGCGGAGAAATACACCGATGCCCCCGGATGGAAGCAGAACAACAACTACGCCGGAGAACGGCAGATCGTCTGCTGGCCCAAGATCAAGCTCGGGGATGACGTCTTTCACCTCTCCACCCAGCTTGCGGGGCTTATGAACACCATCGATGCGGGAAACGAAGACGTGCCCTACGAAAGCCCCTCGAACAAGAACTTACAGATGAACGCCCTGGCAAACGCTTCGGGGGAGGAGGTTAACCTGGGGCCGGAGATGGCGAACTACCTCAACGGCCAGGGAATCATCACGGCCCTGAACTGGGTAGGGGGGTGGCGCGCCTGGGGAAACCGCACCGCCTGCTACCCCGCCAATACGGATCCCAAGGATGCCTTCGTACCCATTCGCCGGATGTTCGACTGGATAGGCAACGAGTTTATCCTTACCTTCTGGCAGAAGGTGGACGGCCCCATGACGCTGCGCCTGGTTAAAACTATCGTCAATTCCTTCAACGTGCGGCTCAACGGTCTGGCGGCACGAGAGTACATTCTCGGGGGCCGGGTGGCCTTTCCGGAGGCCGAAAACCCCCTTACGGATCTTATGGACGGCATCCTGAAGTTCCACATTTACGTCACGCCGCCCCCCCCGGCGCGGGAAATTCGGGGAACCCTGGAATTCGATCCCCAGTATTTCCGGGCACTCTTCGATTAGAAAGGGGGATTGAACAATGGCAAATACGAACCTGATTCCCGAGAAGAATATCAACTTTGCGGTGTACCTGGAAGGAACGGAAGAGCTGGGAAATGCGGAGGTTACCCTTCCCAAGCTGGAGCCCATGAGCAGCGAGGTAAAAGGGGCTGGCATTGCGGGGGTTTTCGACTCTCTCGTGCTGGGACACTTCGGCTCCACCACCCTAAGCCTGCAATGGAGAAGCGTCACCGAAAGCATCACCAAGCTGGCGGCCCACAAAACCCACTCCCTGGATCTCTACGGAGCGCTCCAGAGCTACGATGCGGGAAGCGGCGAACACAAAGCGCAACAGCTTCACCTTTTCGTAAAGGGAACCCCCAAAGGCCCCGAACTAGGAGCCCTGAACGTGGGAGACCTGGGAAACCCCCAGATGGAATTTGAGGTGCTGTACATGAAACTCTCTCTCGATGGAAGCGAAAAGATCGAGCTGGACAAGCTCAACTACATTTACCGGGTGGATGGGGTGGACTACCTCGCGGGAGTACGCTCCGCCCTGGGGAAAGGATAGGGATAGGATATGAAGATCGAACTGAGCAAGCCCCTTGAATTCGAAGTGGGGGGAAGGAAAGTCCGCCATACGGTACTGGAAATCCCCCTGGAGGAAATGACCGGAAGCGACATGATCGCCGTGGAAAACCAGCTTCAGGGGGAAGGAAAGTTCACCATGCTGGGAGACTTCAGCAAACAGTTCCAGATCCGCCTGGCCTCCCGGGCTCTCAAAATTCCCGTGCAGATTCTGGAGCGACTTCCCCTGCGGGATTTCAACAAAGTGGTTACGGCGGTACAGGGTTTTTTGCTGGGCTCGGAATCTGGGAGCCCGGAGGAGGAGCAGGAAGAAAAGACAGGGACTCCCCTGGAAAAAGCCTCAAACGCATAGCCCTGCGGCTTGCCCGGGCAGAGACGGCAACCCCCGTAAACGCCTGGCTGGATCTGCCCGTGGCGAGCCTCCCGGAATGGTGCGGGGTGGTGTTGGAAGAGAGCAAGAAGGCGAAGCGCTCATAATAGGATGCTTCGCCTTCTTAGTGGGTAAAAACAGCCCAGAGAAAAACACCAAGGATCCCCAGGATCAGGAAAGAAGCAGCGGCGCAGGCGACAAATTGCCCTCCCTCTATAGCAAGTCCCGCCAGAGCGAAGAGGGAATCGAAAAACCACGAAATCCAGTCCCCGAAGGTTGAACCCGGCGGAGGGAAAAGCCTTTTTGTTGTACTCATGGAAGGCACCTCCTTTCCCCCTGAGTATACCTCATTGTGAAGAGGAGGTGAGAATATGGCAACGAACCATCAGGTATCCTTTGTCCTTGGGGCATCTCTTGCCAGCGGCTTTGGCAGTGCTTTCGCCGCTGCCGCAAATACCATGGGCCAGCTCCAGAGGCGCACGGGAGAACTCGGAAAAGCCCAGGCAGATCTGCAAAAGTATCAGAAGCTCAAGATAGATACGAAAAATGCGGCCATGCAGCTTATGGACGCACGAACCAAAACCGAAAGCTTCCGTCAAACTCTTGCGGCGGCAGAGACGAATACCCGAACGCTCCAAACGGCCTTCAACGTTGCCGCCTCCCGTTCCACCGCCCTTAAAAACTCTCTGGATACCCAGAAGGCGGCTTATACAAGGGCTCAGGCGGAAGTGCAACGACTTTCCACGGCCATGCAGAACAGCACAAACCCGACCAGGCAGATGAGCAATGCCCTGAGTGCCGCAAAGCAGAGAGCCACCGAGCTTGGGCAGGGGGTACGTTCTTCTCAGAGTGCCTTTCAGGCCGCCAAGGCGGAAACGGACAGGCTGGGCAAAAGCCTGCGGCAGGCCCAGAGCGAAACGAAGAATGCCCAGAACAATTTCAACACCGCCTCCGGAGCCGCATCAAAGCTCGGGGCCTCCATAAAGCAACAGGGACAGGAGCTGCGATCTCTGGGAAGCCACTTGCAAAATGCGGGAGTAAATACCAAAAATCTTGCGGCGGAACAGGCAAGGCTGGAGCGGCAAGCAAGCAGGATGGCGGAATCCCAGGCAAGGCTTCAGCGATCACGGGCGGCCCTCGCCCAGACGAAGCAGAGCCTTTCCATCAATAATATCAGCGGTGAAATGATGGCAGCCATGGGGATGTTCCGTCTGTTGAAAGCTCCCGTCATGGCGGCGGCGAACTTCGAGCAGGCCATGGCCAAGGTGCAGGCCGTTTCGGGAGCCTCCGAGGGGGATTTAAAATCTCTCACGGAACAGGCCAGACAACTCGGAAAGGATACCCAGTTCTCCGCCACTCAGGCAGCCCAGGGGCAGGAGCTTCTTGCTCGGGCAGGGTTTAAAACAAATGAAATCATAACCTCCATGCCGGGGCTCCTGAACA